>ENA-ORXB01001098-ORXB01001098.1-sediment-metagenome-genome-assembly--contig:-NODE-1098-length-37032-cov-4.422406_pt1 | contig 37032 bp, 36 predicted proteins | sample MGYA00237863_ERZ511475 | MGnify/ENA primary metagenome ERZ511475 (study PRJEB26305, sample SAMN06343858) | sediment metagenome | isolation source: hot spring sediment | place: Canada: British Columbia... | reverse complement strand
ATCGTCGAGGAGAGCACCTTGAGGACGTGGGGTTTGGGCGTGAAGACTGTCACTTCAGGGCAGGCATCCGAGTCGTCCGCGTCGAGGAGCGCTGGGTGCAGGACTGTCTCACCTTGATCGAAGGGACGGCAGACCCTCGCCAGACCCTGAAGACGCTCATCGTCAACTTCCTCCGTTGGCAGCCAACCCAGGACGTCGGCCTCCCGGACGTCAAGCATGCGCTCGGCGGCCGGGTTCACCGACATCACACGACCATCGGGTCCGAGGACTACAACGCCGTCCGCCATGTGTCGGATCACGGCCTCCATGTGGCGCTTCTGGCGGCGAATCTCCGCATAGAGGCGAGCCTTCTCGAGCGCGGCCGCGGCCTGGTCGGCAAGGATGCGCAGGGGTCGGGGATCTACCGCTGCGAACGCGTCCGGCTGCGGGCTGCTCACGCCGAGCATGCCGATCGGCCGCTCACGCACGGTCATGGGGGCCAGCATTACGGCGCGCACCGGAGCATCGCCTGTTGCCCCCTCCTGTGGATCGGGCCGGTAGATTGCCACACCTGATAGGAGGGCCTTCGACATGAGCGATGCGCAGGGCCAGCAGCTCTCTTCCTGGGTCGCGTCAGGCAGCGTGGCTAGAAGAATGTGCGCTGCCAGGTCGTCAAGCAGACATATCCACGCGTGCTCAGCCCCCGGTATGAGCGCCAGCGCGGCCTGGCATGTGCTCCTCTGAACCTGTTGTGGGTGCAGCAGACCGGCCAACTCACCGCTTATCCGGAGGAGCAGGTGGGCGCTCGCGGGTGTCATGTCGCCCTCAGGCAGCTCCGCGCGAGCTTTGACCTCTACGCCCACCCTGGCACGGCAGGGCACGGGAGTCTGCTCGATCACTCTGCCTATGTGCGCGGCATAGGCGGCTAGCGCCTGGCCTTCTTCGTCGGTGTAGGGGGGCTGGCTGGCGTCTCGTGCCGCCTCGAAGACTCCGATCGTCCTGCCCCGACAGGCGATACGGGCGGAAATCACGGGGCCGAGGGTGGCCCGCGACGCGAGTCGCCAAGGGGCAGTCGTCTCAAGCGTCTCAGCAATGACCCAGGGTTGCTTGTCGTGAGGAGTCCCTATCGCTTCGATGGGCACCCTCTCGCGCGCGGTAACATGCCCGGAGAGGCCAACCTGCGCCAGCATGCGCAGGTTCCGACCGGTTTCGTCCACGATCAGGGCGCGCACGGCAACGGCACCGAGGCTGTGTTGCGCCTCGGCCACGATCTCTTTTGCGATGGCCCGCAGCGAAGGGCTATCGGGTACACACGAAGGTACGGCCAGGACCGCGCCCCGAGTTGGAATGCTTGCAACATTGGTCGGAGGAGCTATCGCCTCAGTCTCTGCATGGGCGGACCGGTCTGGATTCATGGCATGAGCCTCACTGGTGGATCGGAGACGAGCCCTGAATCCTGGTCGTACAATGCCGTCCGCAGCCTCCGAGAGAGGTGCGCGAGTAGACGAGCCGAGGCCAACGGGGTACAATAGCCCAGGTGTGTGCGACGCCGGGTCTCATGAATAGGGGGTATCTGCGCCATGAGCTTCAACAGGATGTTCGAGTTCGGTGGACTGAACCTGTGGATCGTCGCCTCGGGGAACGGGCTGAACCTGATCCTGCAGTTTGTGGTGGCGCTCGCGGCGAGCGCTCTGGCTGCGCAGGGCAACCCGCTCAGCCAGCTCTTGCTGATCCTCGGCCCCTTCTTTGGCACTGCTCTGGTGGCCTTCATCTGTGGGCGCATGGAGCGCGAGCGCTACATGAGCTATGGCCTCTACACGCTGCCCGGGGCCCTGCTGGTCATCATCTGGGCAGTGCTGGCTAACCCGGTCCTTGGGATCATGATGGTTGTGGTCGCCGTGCTCGGCGCCCTGAACGGCGCCCGGCTGGCCGAGATGACCGTTGAACGGCACAGCCGCTAGCGCGCATGCTCGCCTCTCCAACGCGGGGTGAGCGATGCGGTTCATGCCGCTCATCCGCCCCTGATCATGCGCAGGCCTGAGGCGAGGAAGTAGATGCCGAGCCCTATCAGGAAGACCCCGGTAGCTCCGAGGAAGATCCGCAAGGCGCGGAGCGGCAGCCGCCGCCCTCCCGAACCCGCTGCGAACGACAGCAGGCTGTTCCAACTCAGGTCCGAGAGGATGTGCCCGAAGTAGAAGGAAACAACCCCGGCAGGGCCGTGCTCGCGAGAGAGCACTAGATAACCGGCGCCCACGGTGACCCACCAGAGGAACCAGTAAGGGTTCGACAGGCTGGCCCCGAGCCCTGCCCAGGCCAGAGCAGCCCATGCCCCGCGCGTTGCCTCAGCCCCCTTGGTGGCAAGAGGGTCATAGCTCGACGCATCCCGCAGGGTCGTGACCCCCATCCAGATGAGAAAGGCGCCGCCCGCCAGGGCAATCGCGATGGTGAGCCGCGAGCCGGCCAGCAGGTCCCGCAAGCCGAGGCTGAGGGCGGCGACGATGGTCAGCTCGGCGACGGCATGTCCCAGCGTGAGCACGGGGCCAACCCAAAAGCCCCGTCGCGCGGCGTGGCCGACAACCAGGGTGGAGATGGGTCCCGGCGCGGCCGCTCCGGAAAAGCCGACGATCCAGGCAGAGACGAGAATGGCGAGGAGGGCCATGGCTCACCTTCAGTGCTGACGACCTGGTCGGCCAGCCCCCTCGCCGGCCGCTGCCGAAGTGGCCCGGCGGGCGCTGCCGGGCCGCGACGCTACCCCTGGAGCGCTACTCCCGTGCTTCTGTGCCTGCGACTTCTCGCTCCAGCAGGGGACGGAACTTGTAGCCGTAGATCACCATGCCGTCCTCTCCCTCTTCGCGAAGGACGCGCGTGACCATCTCGACGGGCAGGCCGATGCGGACATCAGCGGGGTCGATGTCGGTGAGCTGCGCCGTGACCAGCGGGCCCTCCTTGAGACGCACGAGGGCGATGGTGTAGGGTGCAAAGCGCTCGTAGCCTTTGGGTGCCTCGTACACGGTAGAGAACGAGTACACCGTCCCTTCGCCACAGAAAGCGAAAGGCTTGTCTGCAGGCTGATGGCAGGCGGGACACACGTCCCGCGGCGGGAAAAGCCGCTCGCCGCAGCACTGGCAGACCTCGCCGCGGAGCTGCAGGCGTTGTGCTCTAACCCTCCAGTGTGGTGCCAGACGCATGTTTCCTCCTCAGGGGCTCCCTACCGGGGCTGGAACCCCGTGCTTTCAGCCGGCCCGCCGCCCGACGGCAGGCCGTGCCGAAAGGCTATCCTTGACCCTCCAGAATGTGCGTAATCGCCGTGCCGCCGACGCCCCCGATGTTCTGCGTCATCGCCCAACGGGCGCCGGGGACCTGATTGGCACCGGCGAGCCCGCGGAGCTGCAGCGTCGCCTCGACGACCTGATAGATCCCCGTTGCGCCGACGGGGTGCCCGCGCGCCTTGAGGCCGCCCATGGTGCAGATCGGCAGCCGGCCGCGGGGACCGATCTCGCCATCGGCGGCAAGCCGCGTGCCCTCTCCGCGCGGGGCAAAGCCGCAGGCTTCGAGCGACAGTGCGGCGATGATGGAGAAGGCGTCGTGCAGCTCGAACAGGTCGATCTCCTCCGGCCCGATGCCTGCCTGTCGATAGGCCTTGAGGGCAGAGGCCTGGACGGCCGAGAGAAAGAGCGGGTCCCGGCGGTCGTGCAGGGCGACCGAGTCGGTGGCGACGGCCGAGGCTGCAATGCGCACCGGCCGGCTCGAGAACTCACGTGCCCGCTCCGTAGGGCACAGGATGACGGCTGCTGCCCCATCACAGATCGGTGCCGAGTCGAACAGGTTGATCGGGTCGGCGATCATCGGTGCCCGAGAGTACGTATCGCGGGTAATGGGCTGCCGGAACATGGCGTTCGGGTTGTTGACGGCGTTGGCGTGCGCGTTGATAGGGAAACCCGCGAACGCCTCCTGCGGCACGCCCATCTCCTCCATGTACCGGCGCATGAGCAACGCGTTGAGGGAGATGAAGGACGTGCCGTGGATGCCCTCATACTCGGCGTCTGCGGCGGTCATCAGGGCAGCGGTGGCCTCCTCGCCATCGAGGTCAGTCATCTTTTCGACGCCGAGGACCGCCACGATCTCGTGGATGCCGCCGGCTACAGCCATGACCCCGACCCGCAGCGCCGCCGCACCCGAGGCACACGCCGCCTCGACCTTGAGCGCCTCGATGCCCCGCAGACCGCTCCAGTCGGCGATCAGCGTCGCAAGCTGCTCCTGCGAGCCGAGCGTTCCGGACAGCATGTTGCCGACATAGAGCGCGTCGGGCCGATCTATACCCGCATCAGCGAGGGCGGCCAACAGGGCGCGCGCCCCCAGGTCGCGCAGCGAAACGTCCCAGTGCTCGCCGACCTCGATCTGTCCGATGCCGATGATGCTTACGTCACGCATAGCCCGCCTGCCTCCTCAGTGCATCCTCAGCTTCTGGCGGTAGCGGACGTAGGTGCCATAGTCGATCGGCTGTCGGCGCCGGACATAGTCGCGAGTCAGCGGTGCGCGGTGGCGCCGCTCCTCGATCGCCTCTGTGACGACGAAAGAGAACGCGTCGCTGCCGGCCCCCGAGCCGAAGGAAACGAGGAGGATGCGGTCCCCGGGGCGCGCCCGGTCGAGGGCGGCGCTCAGGCCGATCAGCGAGGAGCCGGCGTAGCAGTTGCCGATCTCGGAGACGAGCATGCCGGCGGACAGCTGCTCGCTGGTAAAGCCGAGGGCCTTGCCCGCACGTAGCGGGAACTTGCTGTTCGGCTGGTGCAGGACGCAGGCGGCATAGTCAGCCGGCTTGCGCCCGAGCTCCTCCATGAGCTGCGCGGCCGCGCTTTGGATGTGCCTGAAGTAGGCCGGCTCGCCCGTGAACCGCCCGCCGTGGCTGGGGTACCGCTCGTGGGCCCGCCGGAAAAAGTCGGGCGTATCAGTGACATAAGAGAGCGACCCCTCGCAGTAGGCCAGGCTTTCCTCGCGCGGGCCGATGATATAGGCCGCCCCTCCGGCACCGGCCGTGAACTCGAGGGCATCGCCGGGCCGTCCCTGCGCCGCGTCTACGCCGGCAATCAGGGCGTAGCGGACCATCTCCGAGCCAACGAGGCCCATAGCTGCCTGCAGCGCCTCGGTACCTGCCTTGCAGGCGAACTCCCAGTCCGCCGCCTGCGTGTGGGGCGTGGCTCCGAGCGCCTCGGCGACGATGGTGCCGGTGGGCTTGACGGCGTAGGTCTTGGACTCTGTCCCGATCCAGACGGCGCGCAGCTCCTCCGCGCCGATGCCGGCGCGACGCAGGGCGTTGCGGGCCGCCTCGATGGCCATGGTGGTTGTGTCCTCATCCAGGCCGGGTACCGACTTTTCGCGCACCGGGTAGCCGGCCTGGCCGCCTCCCCAGATGCGCCCAACCTCTTCCGCCGGCAGGCGATACAGGGGCACGTAGGCGCCGTAGCCTACGATCCCTACCTCCCGGCTGGGTCGCATGATCATGGTCAACCTTGCTCCAGCTCTTTCAACACCTCTTGAGCGCGATCGAGGCGCACGGCTCGCTCGCGCACCAGACGTTCCGCGACGCGGGCGACGAGGTCGCCCGTAGCTCCCGCCGCCATGGCGACCTGTCGGGCGTGGAGCGCCATGTGGCCGCGCTGGATCCCCTCGGCGGCGAGGGCGCGGAGGGCCGCCAGGTTCTGCGCCAGGCCGACGGCCACCATCACTTGCGCCAGCTCTGCTGCGCTCTTGACGCCCAGCAGCTTGAGGGCAGCGCGGGCAGCGGGATGCACACGAGTCGCGCCCCCGACGGTGCCAACGGCCAGGGGCAGCGCCAGGCTGCCGACAAGATAGGCCTCGCCCTCCAGGCTCCAGGTAGAGAGCGAGGTGTAGCGCCCGGACCGTGCCGCATAGGCGTGGGCTCCGGCCTCAATGGCACGCCAGTCGTTGCCGGTGGCAATGGCGACTGCATCGATGCCGTTCATGATGCCCTTGTTATGGGTCGCCGCGCGGTACGGATCGACCTCGGCCATGGCCCAGGCCTCGACGATGCCGCGCGCCGTCTCGAGCCCGCCATACTCCTCGTGGCCGAGGGCGTCGACGGGGATGCGCGTCCTGGCGCGTGCCACCCGGCGGTCTGCCAGGTTAGAAAGGATGCGCAGGTTCACGCGGCCCCCAGCGACCTCGGCGACCAGCGGTGCGACGGCCTCGAGGGCGGTATTGACGACGTTGGCGCCCATCACATCCCGCACGTCGAAGAGGATGTGCACCACCATCATAGGGCCGACGGGGGTCTCCCTGAAGAGCCGCACCTCCAGGTCTCGCGGCCCTCCGCCGAGCTGCCTGAGCAGCGGGTCCGGCTCGCCGGCGCGGCGAAGGATGTCCTCCTTCGCCGAGAGAATCCGATCCCGCGCCCCGTCGAGGTCCGAGACGCCAAGCACCTGGAGCTGCCCGATCATCAGCGGCGGGTCGCCGTCGGCAACAAAGCCCCCACCCTCGCGGGCGAGGCGTGCGGCATAGCTGGCCCCGGCGATGACCGACGGCTCCTCGACGGCCATGGGGATCAGATAGTCGCGACCGTTGATGGTAAAGTTGGTCGCGATCCCCAGCGGCAGCCCAAAGATGCCGACGACATTCTCGACCATCTGCTCGGCCCGGGGCAGCGAGAGGCCCTCTGGGCCTTGCAGGGCGGCCGTTTCCGTTGGGGAAAGGTCCGCAAAAGCGCGCGCGACGGCGAGCCGCTCCTCAGCGGACATCTCATAGAAGCCGGGTATGCGAGAAGTGCCGTGGTGCTCCTGCACAGGTCTCCTCTCAAGCAAAAGGCCAACAACATGTCCGTTGTTGGCCAGGTTGGCCGGCAACGATACCACTCTCGTTGCCAGTATAGCACGGTCGCACTGTCAAAAGCTATCAATGGCTGCCGGTTTTCTGGCGAGAGCGCCCGCCGCGGGCAGCTACACGGGCGTGGCGCCTGCGGACCTCCGGGCAAACTGGCCGAACAGATGGGCGAAGACCAGACCGGCCCAGAAGCTGGTGAAGGCCGCGCCGACGCCGCACAGGATCCCGCCGACGATACCGGCGATGATCGCCGCCAGCAGGGCCGCAAGGAGGGCAACGATGTAGCCGCCTACGTCGCGCGTGATCAGGCGCCCGATCTCGTCGAAACGGAAGAACGCGCCAAAGTCTCCGGCGAGGGCGTACCTGGCAACCGCCGCCGGGAGCCACAGCAGGAGAAGCAGCAAGTACACCGAGGCCAGGCAGGCGAGCGCCGCGCCACACACGGCGAGAGGCCCGACGCCGCGGTCGCCGTTCAGGCCAAAGAAGCCGACCGAGATCAGGCTGAGCAGTGCCAGCGGGATGCCGTAGATGAAGGCGGCGACCGCCACGAGGAGCCCCCGCACGAAATAGCCGCCAAAGTCGCTCCACTCGGGCAGCGGCAGCTCGCGGCCCTCGGCGACGTTTCTCAGCGCCTGCAGTGAGTAGCCGGTGGTGACCAGATTGACGATGGGGATCAGGTTGAGAAGGCCGCCAATAAGCACCTTGACGATCCAGTTCTCATCGTCGAAGACGTAGCCGTACGATCTCCCGACGTCCACGGCCACCTCCTTGTGCGTGTGTTCCCACTTGTTAAAGGCACCTGCGCCCGCAGGAGAGCCTCCAAGAGTGCAACCGGGCAGGATTATAGCAGAGATAGTTGACAAAATCAATGCTGCGTTGAAGGGTAGTCGTTCAGGCTCGCGTTCAGTGCCCAGCGCGGAGGCAGGCTCCTCACGGCCCTGCCCGTCGGGATCGGCCTCGTGCCGGCTCGTCGGGGAACCCCTTCCCCCTGTCCCCCTTCCCCAGGCGGACGCTCCGGCGTCCGCCTGGGGAAGGGGGAACATGATTCTGGGTGTCTCGGGCTCCGCTGGCGCGCCGCGGCGCGCCAGCGGAGCCCGAGACACCCGTAAAGAATGGCCCCTCCCCCGCGCGGGCATGGCGTGCCCGCGCGGGGGAGGGGCGCGGGGTGGGGGCAACACGTGGCAGCCGGCGGTGCCAGGATGTGAGTCTGAACAGTTATCTTGAAGGAAAGCGCCAAAGCGCCCCGCGGCATGGCGCGGCGGCCGGTTCTGCGGTATACTAGCGGAGGTCCCGGGTTGGCGCGATTCCGTCTCGATTCAGGGGGAAGGGTGAATGGCGTCGCCGGCACTCGTCTCACCGGCGGCCGGGGCTCTGGTGTTGGCAACGGTCGTCGTGCTCGGCTATGTCCTCTATCAGGTCCGCAGCTACCGCCTGCTCTGCAGGGGATGCCGGCGCCTGCGGGACCTGCGCGCCGCTCAGAGGGAGCTCTACCGCCGCCTCGAGGCCGTGTGTCGCCGGCTGGATGCCCTCCTCTCTCGTGTGCCGGGACAGGTGCGTCCCGAGCCCTACGCGGCCGACGATGAGCGCGCGGCCTCCCTCTCGACCGACCTCAAGACATTGCTGGACGTGCTTCGGACCCGAGTGCGGCCCCTGGAGTCTCTCCCGGTGCCAACATTTTCCGCGGGAGCGCTGATCGCCGGGCACTACCGGCGCGGGTTGCCCCGGGTGAGGACCGAGCTCGCGTTTGCCAGAGGCCTGCGGGAGGATCTCGCCCGGGCGGAGCAACTCCTTGACGAGCTGGAATCAGTCCTGGAGCGGATGGCTCGGAGGCCGCTGGAGGTGCGAGAGCTCTACGTGGACCTCGAGGCTCTGGCCGAAGCGCTGGTGCAGGAAATAGGCGCTGAGCAGGAGCGGGGGACGGAGGGACTGCAGCCGCTGGTCGCAGAGGTGGAGGGCATCAGGGCGACGGCGTTGGAGTGGGCGCAACGCCTTGCTGGAGGAGGCGCCGAGGCTGTTGAGGCGGTGGTCGAGGCGGAGGCACTCCGCCTGCAGCTTCTGAGGAGGCTCGCGGACCTCTACGCCCAGGCGGGGCGGGTTGCTGGCATGCATGATCAGGCGCTCCGGGCGTTGGAGCGGCTGGATGCCGCTCAGCGAGAGGTTGAGGAAGCCCTGGCGCAGCTCGGACCCCCGCTGGCCGCGGCCATAGGCGCCGCGTTGCGGGACCTGAAGAGCGGGCGCGAGGCGCTGCGCGCTCACTATGGCGGTCACGACACTGCTGCCTACCTCGAGGTCTCGCAGCAGGCCTGGGCGCTGGTGGCGCGGGCCCGCTCACTGGTCCGCCAGATTGGGCGACTGGCGGCAGCGGAGCAGCGCACTGCGCAGGCCCTCTCCCAGTGCCAGCACGGGGTTGAGGCACTGCGTGCCCAACTGGCGCAGGTGCAGACCGAGTGCCCGGCGACCTTGGACCTTTCGGCGGCAGCGCTGGAGCGGGCAGAGCAGCGGGCCTTTGAGGTGCAGGAGCTGTGGCAGAGGGCGGCTGATGCCGCCGACGGCGCTGACCTGGAGAGGCTCATTTCGCTCCTCGGCGACGTTGAGGTGCTGGCCCGGGCGGCGCGGCAGGAGCAGGAGGAGGCCCTCACCGAGCTTTGGGCCTGGCAGGCCCGGTGGCGTCGGATCCAGGAGGTCCTGCGACGCCTGCAAGCCTCTGAGGCGGAGCACGACCGGATCAGCAACGCCTGGGCCGCCCTCCAGGGCTACGACAGGGCGAACTGGTCCGGGATCGACCCGGGGTGGTTCGAGTGGTACACGCGAGAGCGCACCGCGATCATGGCCGATGTGAGCGAGCTGCGGCAGCTCATGGCCAGCGGGCAGGCAAGCCAGTCCGCCGGGGCGGAGCTGGTTGAGCGTTGCGAGGGCCTGAGCCAGCACTGGCAGACCCTCCTGCGCGAGGGTCAGCGGGTGATCGCGGCGCTGGGTGCTGCCCAGGCGGCAGAGCGGCAGCTGCAGGAGGACGTAGCCGCCCTCCTGACCGAGTTGCAGGAGGTGGAGGCCGCGAATCGGGAGCTTCCCGCCGACCTTGAGGTCGCAGCAGAGGTGCGGGCGCTCGGCGAAGCAATCATGGCGGCCTACGCGGAGCTGGCTGAGCAGGCGCGCCGTGCGGCCAGCTATGACCTGCGCCGGTTGCACGATGAGGGGGTGCGCCGCATCCGTGAGCAGCTCGCCGTTCACCGATTGACCTACGAGCGCGTCCTTGAGGAGCAGCACGGGGCGCTCAAGCGGCGCGCCGCCGAGCTGTGGGAGCGCTGGGAGCCGCTGAGCCAGCGCCTGGCGAGGGCGACGCCGCTGACCGAGGTCGAGTATCGACCGCTTGCGGAGCGATGGGACACGCTGGTGCAGGCGGTCCGCCGACCGCCGACGAGGGTCGGGCAGGTCGTCGCTCTGAGAAGGGCGGCCGAGGAACTGGCAGTACGGATCGAGCGGGTCGAGGGGCAGTTCCGGGAGGAGCGGGAAAGGGTACGGCAGGCCGAGTTGGCCGTCGCCCGGGTGCGGCGCACGGTACTGCGCCTGCGGGAGAGCCTGCCCCGGCTGCTCGCCTCGCCGCACCCGCGGGTTGTGGATGAGGAGTGGGAGCGATCTACCCGCGCCTGGAGGCAGGCGGAGGGGTTGCTGCGCAGCCCCGCTCCCCATGGCACAGTTTCGGCGTACCTCAGACGCCTCGACGAGGCCTCCAGCCGGTATCGGGAGGCGGGCGACCTGGCGAGGTCGGCCCTCGTGCGGGTGCTGCGCTACGCCTTCCTCGAGGATCCGGAGGGCATGCACCAGGTCTGCGTGCCGATGGGAAGGCGCTGGGGGCGGCTGGGGGTCACAACGCGCGAGGGACACATCCGTGAGCTGTTGGCCGAACTGGAGGAAGCGGGTCAACTCGAGCGGCTGATCGACCGGGTGAGCAGCTATCTGACCGGGAGACGGCCCGCCTGACGCGCGCCAGCACACAGACCGAGCTTTGATCGCCCTGCGGCCAGAGCTCTGCGTCCGTGGATAAAGTGCATGTACGTCACAATGGATGGCTCGATTGCCCGCCGGTGGAAGAGGCGGGGTTCAGCCATGGTCTTGGGCGGCTGGAGGCCAGTCATGGAGCCCGGGCGGATTCGGGCGTGCTCTGGCCGGAGAGGGCGCGCGCGATGTCCGGGCTCAGGGAGGCGGCGAGCTTCAGGTAGCCGTCGGTCATGGCCGCTGCCGTAAAGTGCTGCTCGACGTGCTGCCGGCAGGCGTATGGGTCGATGGCTTCTAGCCGCTCGATCGCTGCGGCCATGCCCTCGACATCGTCGACGATGTAGCCGGTCACGCCATCGACGACGATCTCGGGGATGGACCCCCGCCTAAGAGCGACGACCGGCGTGCCGGAGGCCATGCTCTCGACCATGACCAGGCCAAAGGGCTCCTCCCAGCGCACGGGGCACAAGGTGCAGCGTGCTTTCTCAAACAGGCGGTACTTGGCCTCGCCCTCGACGCCCTCTATCCACTCGGTCCGCCCGCCGAGGCGCGGCCTGACCCGTGTGGCAAAGAACTCTTCCTGGTCCTCGGGTGGTGGGGGCGCGGCGAGGAGGAGCCGGGCGCCAAGGCGCTCGGCGACCTCGATGGCGAGGTCTGGACCCTTGTTGAAGTGAAAACGTCCGATCCACAGGAGGTAGTCTTCCTTCTCCGGTGCCACGCGGTAGGGAGCGGGATCGATCCCGTTGTAGACCACACCCAGCACGTTCAGCCCGGCCTCGCGACAGAGGGCCGCCTGGCGGCGGCTCACCGCCACATAGCCGAGATGGGGAAAGTCAGCCAGGACCTGCGGGCGATAGTGCAGCGTCGTGAGCGCGGGTGCCTCGCGATACACCTCGAGGATCGGCACTGCCTGCACGCAGTGGTTCAGGACCAGATCGTAGTGGCCATGGCCAAGGGCGTGGGCGAGGTGGATGATCTCGCGGTAGCCCTGGTGACCGTAGGGGCCGCGAGGCAGCGCGGAAGCGAACCAGCGCAGGGCAGCAGAGGTGTGCGAGTCGTCGGTGGCAAACAGTGTGACCTCATGGCCACGGCGCACCAGCTCCTCTACGAGGCCGCCGGCAACCGCCTCGCACCCGCCATAGCCCTCGGGCGGAGTCTTGATGTGAGGCGTGGAGACCACCGCAACGCAAAGCGCCCGAGACTCCCGGCTCAAGCCAGATGCTCCCTCCTGCGTCTTTTGCGACGCTCGAAGGCGCACCGACGGCAAGAATGATGCCAGAGTATTCCCTGGCGTGTCAGGGGAGCGACCGACGCCACGAAGTGCTGCCGACCCGAGCTCACGCAGGATCGCGAGGGCGCACTCGACATAAAAGAAGGCACCCCGGCCGAGCACACAGGCCGGGGTGCGGGTTTTGGCGCCTGCCCCCAAGCTGTAGACGCAACCACGATCAACGCCCGGGCCGCGGCGAACTGCCGAAGGCAGCGAGCAGCTAAGGAGTTCAGACGTTGGCCTTGGCCAGAATGCCGTTCAGCTCGTTGGCCAGCCCGCGCGCGGACTCGGGGTATGGGTACGGCGATTCGGCCAGGCGCTGTACGACGGGCGGCAAGGCCTCGATGAGGCTCTCCGACAGGCCTTCGGGCCTCCTTCGGCGACGCTCGAGAACCCGATGCAAGCCCTGCCAACTCCGCTCCTGGTTCTCCACATAGAGCCGCTCTGCTTCGCCGACCGGCAGATGGGCCATGGGCGCCTCTAGGCGGTCACTCTCTCGTGCCTGCGCTCAAGGGCGTGCACGAGCTGCTCGGCAGAGATGGGAAAGGTCTCGTTCATGCGCTCCATGCGGGTGGTGAACTCGAGCAACTCGTCGATCACGGCCGGCGGAATGCCCTGCGCCTTTCCCTCTTTGTAACGCATGAGCGTGGCGCGAAAGCCGGGCCAGGTCTTGTGCCCGGTCTCGTCAAAGAGCCGTCGGACCGTGTCGGCAGGGATCTCAGCCATTGCTCCTCCTGAGGCCGCGTGGCCCGTCAGGCCGTCACCTTGGACAGCTCGTTCTCAAACACTCGCTGCATCTGGTCCGGGGAGCCCGGGTAGGGCTCGTTCATCTGCTCAAGGCGCCGGGTGACGATGAGCAGCGAGTCGATGATGCTGTCCTCGATCCCTTCCGCCTTGCCCTTGTGCTGCTGCAGGATGCTGTGCAGCGACGACCAGGTCTTTTGCTTGTTCTCGTTGAAGAGCTGGACGACGTCATCGCGTGGGATGTGCATGACATTTCCTCCTCGAACGCTGAGGTCGGTCCCTGTACGAGAGACCGCTGCGTACCGGCGAGCAAACACCGTGCCGCGGGGCGGTCTACCATCCGTACAGGGCGCAGAGTGGGGAGGCTGCAGCGTTGGGGCCCCTCGGGAGGGATCACCCGGCGAGAAGAGAGGCTGGTACAAATTATGCTCTCTGCTGCGACCGTAGCAGACCGACCCACCGGGGAGTATCATGGAGAGACTCGAGCACCCGCTGCGCAAGATCGCCATCCTGCGCGCGAACGGCCTCGGCGACTTTTTGCTGGCGACGCCGGCACTCCGAGCTCTTGGCAAGGCGTTCCCCGAGGCCGAGATCACCTACCTGACGCACCCCTGGCTGTGCCGCTTTATCGCCGGGCGCTACCCCTACCTGCACCGGGTGGAGGCGATCCCGCCGTATCCGAGGATCCACGAGCCGGGGGCGGACGATCCGCCCCCGCGTGAGACGGCCGATGCCTTCTTCGCCCGGCTCCGCGCCGAGCGGTATGACCTGGCGATCCAGATGCACGGCGGGGGAGCCGACTCCAATCCCTTTGTGGCGCAGCTGGGCGCCCGGCACACCCTGGGCCTGACCTCGACGGCAGCTCAGCCGCTGGAGTGGAACCTGCGCTACTGCTACTACCAGCATGAGATCATACGCTACCTGGAGTTGGTGAGCCTGCTGGGGGTACCGTGGGACGGGCTGGAGATGGACCTGCCCATCCTGCCGGCTGATGAGCGTAATCTGGCCGCGGTATGGCGGCCGGAGGGAAAGCGCTATGCCATCCTGCACCCGGGGGCGGGGGATCCCCGGCGCCGCTGGCCGCCGGAGCACTTTGCACGGGTGGCCGAGCACATCCACCGCCGGGCCGGCTGCACCGTGGTGCTGACCGGCAGGGAGCCCGAGCGGGAGGCGACGGCGCGGGTGATGGCCGAGTCCGCGGTGCCCATGGTCGACCTGACGGGCCGGCTTGACCTGGGGGCAATGGCTGCCCTGGTGAGGGGCGCCTCACTGGTCGTGTGCAACGACACCGGCCCGGCGCACATGGCCTATGCCCTCAACCGGCCCAGCGTCGTTATCTTCTGGTGCGGGAACCTGATCACGGCAGGTCCCTTCAGGCGGGAGCGCTTCCGCCCGGTGCTCTCCTGGACGCTGCGCTGCCCCTCCTGCGGGGCCGGGGGGCGGTGTGCGTGCGGTGCGTCCTGGGTTGCCGAGGCGCCGGTCGATGAGGTGCTGTGGCATGTGGAGGACTTGCTGGGTGCCGGGGTACCGTAGGAAGGGATGCAGTGAGGCAGAGCGCCGTCCGCCGCCCCGGGGGCTACCTCGACAGCAGCCGGGCCTCGACGGTTCTCCCGTCGAGGCCCTGAATGCGCACGAGCTTGCGGCGCGCGTGCTCGCCTGAGAGCAAGCTGATGTCGCGGCGACGTACACCGAGCGCCTGTGCGAGGAAGGCGATCAGGGCCTCGTTGGCAGCGCCCTCGACGGGCGGTGCAGGCACGCGCACCTTTAGGGCGTCCCCGTGCTCGCCTGCGACCTCCGCACGGCGGGCACGGGGGATGACCTGCACGGCGATGGTCACGCCCTGCCCATCCTCTGCGACAATCCACGCGGCTGTTGCGCCCTGTTGCCCTGTCACGCCAGGCTCCTCACACTGCCGGGTGGGTGCAGCGCTCGCTCCGACGTATCTGCGCGATGGCTAACGCAGCGCCGCTGCGAGTAGGCTGAGCAGTATCTGCTGGAGGATCGATAGCAGCAGGATGGCAATGATCGGCGTGATGTCGATCATGCCCAGGGGCGGTATGATGCGCCGGAGCGGCAGGATGATCGGGTCCGTGATCTGGTAGATGAAAGAGATCAGCGGGTTATACGGGCTGACGTTCAGCCACGACACGATGACCCGGATCAGGATGGCCAGGTTCAGCGCGTAGAACAGGAGGTCGATAAAGGAATACAGCCAGCTCATTCGTTATTCAGCCCTCCCAGATAGCGGGACTTTTGGTACGCCGCCCAGATGGCCCGCGACAGCACGGTACGTAGCCCACCCTTCTCGAGTTGGTACAGCGCCTCCGCGGAGGTGCCGCCCGGCGAGGTGACCTGGTTACGCAGCTCCGCCGGGTGCAGGTTGGACTGGCGCGCATAGGCCACGGAGCCCTGCAGAGTCTGCAGCACAAGCTGCTGGGCCACGCGGCGCGAGAAGCCGAGGTGCACCCCGGCATCGATCAGGGCCTCCATGAAGAGAAAGACGTAGGCGGGTCCGGTGCCGCTGAGGGCGGTGGCCATATCGAGATAGTCTTCGTCGTCGACAGCGATCTCTTCGCCGAGCGCGCGCAGGATCATCTGAGCCTGCTCGCGCTGGCGCGGCTCGACTTCGGAGGTAGACATCCAGACCGACATCCCCTGGCCGATCTGCGCGGGCGTGTTGGGCATGACTCGGACGATCTTGCGGTGCTCCAGCCCGCGGGCGATCGTCTCGATGCGGGCGCCCGCAATGATGGAAAGGACGAGGGCCTCGCTGCGGATGTGCCCGCGCAGCTGCGCAAGCACGGTCGCGAGGACCTGCGGCTTGATGGAGAGCACGACGACCTGCGCCTTCCCGGCCGCCTCGACATTGTTGGTGGTTGTGGCAATGCCATAGCGCTCCGACAGTTCCTTGCCGCGCTCGGGCCGAGGGTCGCTGGCGACGATCATCTCCGGGAGGACGAGGTGCTGCGACAGCAATCCCTTGATCATGGCCTCGCCCATCACCCCGGCTCCGATGAAGGCGAGGCGGGTATCCTCCAATGCGCTCATGAGTCTGTTCCCGTTTCCTTTCCGCGTTACAGTCGTGGGCCAAAGATGGCCCGCCCCAGCCGGATCATCGTCGCGCCTTCCTCGACAGCGACCTCATAGTCGTCGCTCATCCCCATCGAGAGCACGGGCAAAGCGTGCCCCGGCCACCGGCCGGCCAGGGCATCGCGCAGCTCTCTGAGCCTGCGAAAGACCGGCCGCACCGCCTCGGGATCGGTAGTCAGCGGCGCGACCGTCATCAGCCCGCGCACGTTGAGGTGCGGCAGGCTCAGAATGGCCTCGATCTGAGCGTAGAGCTTCTCCGTCTGCTCCCGGTCATGCGGCCAGCTGCCCGCGGGCAGACCGTACTTGGTGGCCTCGCCCGAGATGTTCACCTCGAGCAGCACCGGGAGCCTCCTGCCCTGAGCGGCGGTCAGCCGGTCCAGCCGGGCCGCCAGCCTTGCCGTGTCGACCGAGTGGACCTCGTCAAAGAGCTCAAGGGCACGGGCGGCCTTGCGGCTCTGGAGGTGCCCGACGAGATACCAGGAGATGCGATGGGCCAGGTCCTCCCCAAGGAGCGCGCGCACAGCCGGGATCTTGGCCTCTGCCTCCTCCACGCGGTTCTCTCCGAACTGCCGGATTCCCAGGCGGGCGAGGGCTGCGACGCGCTCCGCCGGGACGGTCTTGCTGACCGCAACGATCTCTACCTCGGCGGGGTCGCGCCCCGCCCGTCGGGCAGCCGCAGCTACCCTCGCCTGAACGGCTTCGAGCCTGCTCCGCAGCTCCTGTTCCATGTCCATGCCCGGCCCCTGCAAGGAAAGCCATCAGCCTGCCAGACCGATCAGCGCCGGCTGCCGGCCCGTCCGGCCGCCCTCTGCCCGGTGCGAGAAGAACTCGTCGGTGTGACAGGCCGTGCACAGGCCTGCGATCTCGATCTCTTGCAGGCCTGCCCTCTCCAATGCAATCGCGTTGGCACGGGGCAGGTCGACGACCGGCCCTGCACCGTTTGTCGCGACGGCCTGCTCGCCAAAGCGACGCGCAAAGGCGTCGCGAAGGTCGGCCCCTACCTGATAGCAGCAAGGCCCAATGGCGGGCCCGATCCCGGCCCACAGCCGCTCCGGGCGGCTGCCAAAGTGCTCCTGCATGGCCGATACGGCCCGTGAGGCGATCCCCTCGAGCGTGCCGCGCCAGCCGGCGTGCACAAGCCCGAGGGCCGCGTGCTCAGCGTCGTAGAGCAGGATTGGGACGCAGTCCGCAAAGCGCAGGAGCAGTACTACGCCGCGCGCGTCGGTGACAAGCCCATCGGTCGCGGGGATGATCTGCCCGGCATGACGACCATCGACGCAGGCCACGGTGTTGCTGTGCACCTGGTGAGCCGTGACCACCTGCCCGTCGCCAAAGCCGAGCGCGGCAAGGCATCGGCGGGTATTCTCGGCGACGTTTGCCGGGTCATCCCCGACGCTGCCGCCGACGTTCAGGGTGGCGAAGGGGGGCCGGCTCACGCCGCCGAGGCGGGTGAACAGGGCGTGCCGCAAGGCGGGCACGCCCTGCAGCGCTGCGAACTGGTAGCAGGTCAGCCCGGCGTTCTCGATGCGCAGCAGGCTCATCGGTACTCAGCTCTCAATGGCGAACCCATAGCTCTCCGCGGTGCGCTCTTCGCCGGCGGGCAGGCGGCAGCTCTGGTCGACGATACTCCAGGGCAACGACTCATCTCGGCCGCGGGCGCGCAGGTAGCGCTCCTCGTCGAGCTCAGCGCTGCGAAGCATCCGGCGCCAGGCGGCGAGGGTGGGCGCCTGCAGGGCCCCCAGCGCCCGACCGAGGGTCCGGTCCCCGCGGGCCAGCACGCCCTGAACGCGGGCCCAGGCCGTCCCCTCGAGGCGCAGGGTGACGCCCGGCCCGCGCAGGCTCCTGGCCAGCAGTTGGCCGCGCCGGTCCAGGGTGGCCGCGTCGGCCATGGGTTGGCGCTCAAAGGGCGTGTGCGGTTTGGGCACAAAGGGCGTCACGTGCACGGTGACCCGTCGGCGGAAGCGGCTGCGAACCTCGCCGACCAGCTCGGCAATGGCAGCGACGTCATCGTCGGTCTCGCCGGGAAGGCCGATCATGAAGTAGAGCTTGAGCTGTGGAAACCCGAGCCCGGCCGCTCGCTCGGCGGCAGAAAGAACGTCCTCGCGCCGCACCCCCTTGGCGATGGCCCGGCGCAGCCGCTCGGAGCCCGCCTCAGGAGCCAGCGTCAGGGTCTGAGAGCCGCTCTCGGCCAGGGCGCGCAGGAGCGACTCGGGCAGGGGCCTCACGCGCAGCGAAGAGACGGCGATTCGTGCCCCCATAGCGCGAAGCCGGGCGAGGAGCTCGTCGATGTCACGATAGTCCGATACGGCTGCCCCGACCAGCCCGATGGTGTCGCGGTACCGGAGGCCCTCTTCGGCCTGGCTGACGAGAGCCGACACGCTCCGCTCTCGCACCGGACGGTAGATCTGGCCGGCCAGGCAGAATCGACAGCCGCGCGGGCAGCCGCGGGAGATCTCTATGAGGTACATATCCCCGAACTCGGTGTCCGGGGTGAGCACGGCCGAGTGGGTGGGGCAGGCGTCCAGATCGGCGACCCAGACCCTCTGCACCGGCGGCGTACTGACGTTGGGTACGTAGAGGCCGGGGAGGGTGCTCAGCGCCTGAAGCCGCTCACGGCGCGGGAGTGCTGCGGTCTCGGCGAGGACCTCCGCAAGGCGGTCTAGCTCGGCGTCTGCCTCGCCGATGAAGGCGGCGTCGACGAGGGGCGCAAGCAACTCGGGGTTGGCGGTTGGTACGGGGCCCCCGGCGATCACCAGTGGGGCATCCTCCTCGCGCTGTTCAGCGAGCGGCGACAGCCCCGCCCGCCGGAGCATGACGATCAGGTGGAGGATATCCAGCTCGAACGAGATGGAGGCCGCGATGACGGCGAAGCGGTCCACAGGCTGCTGGTTCTCGATAGAGGAGGGGGGCTGGCCCGGGTCCCAGAAAACCCGCTCGGCGACGAGGTCGGGCCGGGCGTTGAAGCGCCGATAGAGCACCTGGAGGCCGAGGCTGGACATGCCGACATAGTAGGTGTTGGGGTAGACGAGAGCGATGGGGAGCCTGCCTCCCCAATCCTTGACGACGGCGCCTTCCTCGCGCGCCAGTATCTCGCGTGCCCGGCGCACTGCCTCCCACTTCACTGCTGACGCTCCCGGTCCAGGTGCTGCTTACAGGTCTGGCGGATGATAGCCCAAGTCAGGGGGAATGTCAACCAGCTTGACAGTTACGGGGCGGCATGGTAGACTCCAGGTGACTCCGAGAGGGTCGGGTGATCGCGGGCGGTATGCGCCGCCTGAGGAAAGTCCGAACTCCACAGAGCACGATGCTGGGTAACGCCCAGGCAGGGTGACCTGACGGCAAGTGCAACAGAAAGCAGGGCGCCGGCGGGCCATCCGGTCCGCCGGTAAGCGTGAAACGGTGGTGTAAGAGACCACCGGCGGTCCAGGTGACTGGGCCGGCCAGGCAAACCCCATCGGGAGCAAGACCAAGTAGGAAGGCGAGACCGAAGCCGGCGAGGCTGTCGGTCGCAGGGCTGCTCGTCCTGGCCTTCGGGTAGGTCGCTAGAGACGGCGGGTAACCGTCGTCCCAGAGAGATGATCACCGCCGCCGGTCTCCGGCGGTACAGAATTCGGCTTACAGATCCTCTCGGGGCTCGCATGAGGTGCCCCTCCGCAGACGGGCGGAGGGGCATCGCCATTTATTTAACATTTATCGGGCCTGTGCCGGATGCGCGGAGGCCGTGCACTGATCAGCGCCTTGGGGTCCTACCCTCGTCTTGGGAGGCGCAGCCGACTCGCGGTTCCGCCGACCTGTCCGCTTCGTCCTATCTGGACGGCAATCCGTATATAACCCCGGGGTTCGGCCCGAACCTTAAAGTTTGGCCGTAGTGGGGCGTTTTGGCCCCTTGGGACTGGCAAAGTGGGTGGAAGTGGTGTATAATGGGGCGCGATGGGAGGGGCTACCTCAATCGATAGCCGCAGGCCCAGGGCACGAACCCGCCTCTCGCGGATTGGGGGCGCAGATGTTCCTCGGCCACTACGTACACGCCATCGACGACAAAGGGCGGCTTACCCTGCCAGCCAAGTTCCGTCCAGGTCTGGAAGCCGGAGTTGTGGTGACCCTAGGCCTGGACGGTTGCCTGTTTGTGTTCCCAAGGGGCACGTGGGAAGCGCTGGCTACCCGCATTGAGGCCCTGCCCATCACCAACCCCGATGCGCGCACCTTTGCCAGGTTGATGTTCGCCAACGCCGACGACATGGAGCTCGACCGTCAGGGACGCATCCTGATCCCCGCCTTCCTGCGCAGCTACGCCAAGCTGGATACAGATGTCATCGTCACCGGTTTGCACTCAAGAATAGAACTCTGGAACCCCACTCAGTGGCAGGCGCTGCAGGCTATGGCCTTGGAGCGCAGCGCACTCATCGCCGAGCATCTGAAGGAGCTGGGGATCTAGCTTGGAGGAATGCGAGAAGGCTCTGTCGGGAGAGCCCGAGCACGTACCGGTTCTCCTGGATGAGGTCCTGGCGGCGCTGGCACCGGCCCCGGGCCGGTGCTATGTCGATGCGACCGTCGGCGCGGCAGGCCATGCGTGCGCACTGCTGGAGCGTTCCTCTCCAGACGGCAGGCTGTTGGCTCTCGATGCCGATGCCGAAGCCGTACGGTATGCCCGCTCTGTGCTGGCTGCTTTCGGCGACCGAGCTATCGTTCGCCAGGGGTCCTTTGACCGCCTGGCGGAGATTGCCACAGAGGCCGGTTTCCAGGCTGTCGATGGCATAGTCGCGGACCTGGGGCTCTCGTCGCGGCAACTGGCCGATGCCAGGCGCGGGTTCTCATTCCAGGTAGAGGGGCCGCTGGACATGCGGCTTGACCCGTCTGGGCAGACGACAACTGCGGCCGACCTGGTGAACACCCTCCCGGAAGTGGAGCTCGCAGACATCTTTTACCGGTATGGCGAGGAGCACCGGGCCCGTGCCGTTGCCCGAGCTATCGTCAGGTGTCGGCCACTGCGGACGACGACCGAGTTGGCTGAGCTGGTGGCGCGGACGGTCGGGCGACGGGGCCGGATTCACCCGGCTACCCGCGTGTTCATGGCACTGCGTATCGCAGTGAACGATGAGTTGGGGGCTTTGGAGCGGATGTTGCCACAGGCGGTGGACCTGCTGGCCCCGGGTGGGAGGCTGGCCGTGATCTCCTTCCACTCGCTGGAGGACCGCATCGTCAAGACGTACCTGCGCCGGGAGGCGAGCGGATGCATCTGCCCGCCGAGCGCCCCGGTCTGTCGGTGCGGCCACGTCCCCCGGTTGCGGCTGATCACGCGGCGGCCCATCATGCCCTCCGCAAGGGAGCAGGCGCAAAACCCGCGGAGCCGAAGTGCTCGCCTGCGGGTGGCGGAAAAGCTCCCAGGAGGGCCATCTGAAGGGAGATGAGCGTCGGTGCCGACCCAGAGGTGGGAGGCTACGCCCTGGTGAGGCAGCAGCTCACGAGAACCCGGCCGCTCAGGTGCGGCGTGGGGTCCAAAGGAGCGGAGCATGGTTGCCCGTCATCACAGCGCCTCATTCTTCTATCCGCGGCGAGCCGGCGCTGTGCGCAGCGCAACACGCGTAGACTATCGCTCTCTGCTGCTGATCATCGGCCTCCTGGCCCTGCTGGCCTTCGGAGGTGTGCTCTACCTCTCTCAGGCCAGTGCGGCTGCAGAGCTGCGCTTCCGGTTGAGCGCGGCCGAGCAGGAGGCGGAGGACCTGTGGGCACAGAACCTTGGCCTGCGCGAGGAGATCGCCCGCAGCCAACGGCTGACCGCCATCGAGGAGCGGGTGGCGCGCCTCGGCATGGTCAGCGCCTCGGTGGAGGGGCCCTTCCTGGTGTGTGTGCTCCCGGAACGAGAGGAGCCAGTTGCATCTGCAGCAGTAGCGCCGGTGGGCGAGGCACCATCGGAGGGAGGCCGTACAGGCTTCTGGGCCAGGTTGCTCTCGCGGTTTCTGGGGGCGGGCGGGCCCGTGTCGCGCCAGATTGCCGCGGTTCCCGGAGCTCGACGCTGACCGGCGCCGGTCAGGCGGGAGTTCTGTCGTTCAGGCATTGAGGTGAGCCAGCACCGTGTCGGTCGAGTTTGAGCGGTCAAGGCCAACGAGAATCCTCTTCCTGGGCGTGGCGTTCGCCGCGATGGCAGTCCTGCTTTTCCTGCGGCTCGTCTACTGGCAGGTCCTCCATCGGGACGATGTGGTGCACTACAGTGCCGAGGGCACCAGCATCAGCACCATGGCGTGGAGGGGCACGATCCAGGACTGCCACGGTCACTACCTGGCGATACCGTCGCTGGTGTACGACCTGGGGGCTTCGCCCCAGGTGATCACAGACCGGGTCGCCGTCGCGACTACGCTGGCTCCGCTCATCGGAGTGTCGGTGCCCGAGCTTCTCGGGAAGCTGGATCAGAGGGATCCGGTCACCCAGAAGCCGGTCTCGTTCGTGCCTCTGGCGCGGGGCCTCTCAACGACGACCGGGCAGCAGATCAAGGCGCTCGGGTTTCTGGGAATCAAGCTCGACGTCCGCCCGGGGCGTTTCTATCCTGAAGGCAAGCTGGCAGCCGCGGTGCTCGGGTTCGTGAACGGGGAGCAGCAGAGCTACTACGGGGTCGAGGAGTACTATGACACGCGCCTGCGTGGTACGAGCGGGTTCAAGATGGCCAGCAGCCCGCAGGTGTTGTTTGACCTGCCGGTTGTTCAGGCGCCGCGCAATGGGCTGGACCTGGTGCTCACGATCGACCGTGTGGTGCAGCGGGCTGCCGAGAGGAACCTGGAGCAGGCGCTTCGCGAGTACGAGGCAGAGAGCGGCGTCATCATTGTGATGGAGCCGCGCACCGGGGCGATCCTGGCGATGGCGGTGGCGCCCGGCTACGACCCCAACGCCTTCGCGCAGGTACGATCACCGGCGGACTATGTGAACACGGCCATCAGCGCCCAGTACGAGCCCGGCTCCGTGTTCAAGATGGTGACGATGGCCGCTGGCCTCGACGCCGGAGTTATCAGCCCTGAGGATACGTACTATGACGAAGGCAGCGTCGTCTTTGGCGAGCGGACCTTCCAGAACTGGGACCGGAAGGCGCACGGCCTGTGCTCCATGACCGACGTGCTGGCCCACTCGCTGAACCTGGGTGCGATCTATGTGGCGCGCAAGCTCGGCACCGGCCGGTTCTACGATGCGGTGCGCCGGTTTGGCTTCGGCGAGCCGACGGGCATCGACCTGGCCGGCGAGATCCCCGGAACGGTGCGCATGCCCGGCTCTCCCGACTGGTATCCGGCCGACCTGGCGGCGCACTCATTTGGGCAGGGTCTGGCGGTGACGCCCATTCAGATGACGACGGCCGTGGCGGCCCTCGCCAACGGGGGCCTCTTGATGCGACCCTATGTGGTCGACCGCATCATGGATGGAGACCGTGTGGTGTGGCAGGCCAAGCCGCAGGTCGTGCGGCGGGTGGTGAGCGAAGAGACGGCGAGAAAGCTGACCGACATGCTGGTCGAGGCCCTGCCGCAGGAGACGCCGCTGGGTGTGGTGCCAAACTATGCAGCAGCCGGCAAGACGGGCACGGCGCAGATCTTTGAGAAGGGCCGCTACGCTGATGCCATCATCGCCTCGTTTGCGGGCTATCTGCCGGCTGACGACCCGCGGTTCGTGGTGCTCGTCAAGCTCGACCGGCCCAAGCGTGAGGCTTGGGGGTCGCGCGCGGCGGCGCCGGTGTGGCGCAGGCTGGCAAGCGAGCTGTGCGTCTACATGAGCATCCCCCCGGACGGGGCGAGGCTTGCCGAGAAGTGAGCCGGTCGGTCTCCGACCGGTTCGCACTGCCTGTGACTTGTGGGCACACGGATTGCAGGGTGTGCCTGTAGTATAATGATAGTGAAGCGTAACGACGGAAGCGGATGAGGAGGAGAGGGGTGCTCACCCTGGGCGATCTGTGGAGGGCGCTCACCGGCAGGGAGCCGGCGCATGGTGGCGTGGCTGGGGCCGAGCTGGCCTCAGTCGTCATCGATTCGCGCCTTGCCGGGCCGGGCAGCCTCTTTGTCGCCCTGCGGGGGGAAAAGCGCGACGGGCACGAGTTCGTGCGCGACGCCTTTGAGCGGGGCGCCATTGCCGCCCTGGTGAGCCGACCTGTCGAGGGACTGTCCTCCTTGGCCGCTGAGGGCGAGTTTCCGGCAGAGGCACAGGTGCCGGTCTGTCTGGTCGTCCGGGACGCCCTGGGGGCGTTGCAGGACCTCTCGGCATACTACCGCCGACAGTACCCGGCCGTCCGCGTGATCGGGGTCACGGGAAGCGTCGGCAAGTCCAGCACCAAGGAAGCCATAGCCGCCGTCCTCGGGCAGCGCTACCGTGTACTGAAGAGCGAGGGCAACTATAACAACGAGATCGGGCTGCCCCTGACCCTGTTGCAGCTCGAGCATGGGCATGAGCGGGCAGTGCTCGAGATGGGTATGTATGCCCTCGGAGAGATCGCGCGGCTGGTCGAGATCAGCGAGCCGTCGGTTGGGGTGGTGACAAATGTGGGCCCCGTCCACCTTGAGCGGCTGGGCTCTATTGAGGCGGTGGCCGAAGCCAAGGCGGAGCTGGCGCGGGGGCTGCCGCCGGACGGGGTGCTGGTGCTGAACGGTGACGACGCGCGGGTGCGGGCCATGGCGGCGGCCACGCCGGCACGCACCGTCATCTCCTATGGGCTGGGCGAGAGCTGCGACCTGCGGGCCACCGATGTCACGAGCCGCGGCTTGCAGGGCGTCGATGCGACCTTTGGCTACCGGAGTGACGCCTGGCGGGTGCAGCTACCCTGGCCGGGGCGACATAATGTGTACGTGGCCCTGGCGGCAGCAGCCGTTGGCCTGGCGGAGGGCCTGAGCTGGGAGGAGATCGACGCCGGCCTCCGTGGGCTGGGGGGCCTCGGGCGACTGCGCGTGGTGCGCGGGCCCGCGGGCGCGACCATCCTGGACGATACCTACAATGCGAGCCCCGCCTCAACGCTGGCGGATCTTGACCTGCTGGCGGAGCTCCCGGGGAGGCGCGTCGCGCTCCTCGGCGACATGCTGGAGCTCGGCAGCGAAGAAGAAGAGGGGCACCGACGGGTCGGTCGCCGTGCGGGCGAGGTGGTGGAGATGCTGGTGGTCGTGGGGCGACGGGCGCGGTGGATCGCGGAGGAGGCCCTCCGTGTCAATCCGGCCCTGGTGGTCGAGATGGCGGAGGACCGTGGCGCCGCCGCGACCTGGCTCCGACCGCGACTGCGGGCCGGTGACTATGTTCTGGTGAAGGGGTCTAGAGGGATGGCGCTTGAGGAGGCGGTGAGCTTGCTGCGCGAGGAGGGAGCGTGATCGCGGCACTGCTCCTGGCTTCGGGCACATTTCTGGCAACCGTGCCGTGGGGGGATCATCTCATCTCCTGGCTGCAGAGGCACGGCTTTGGGAAGCAGATTCGGGCCGAAGGGCCGAGCACGCACGAGGCCAAACGCGGCACGCCGACGATGGGCGGTATCCTCATCCTGGTGCCTGTGCTTCTCATCGGGGGTGCGATGGCGTGGAACGCGCCGCGCCTGTGGGCTCCGCTGGCGGTGACGGCGATGTTTGCCGTGCTCGGCGCCGTCGATGACGTGCGCGGGCTGAAGGACAGGGCCGGAGTCGGCTGGCTCGCGCGGTTCAAGTTCCCCTGGCAGGTTGCACTTGCAGCCATCGGGGCGTGGCTGCTCTATCGCGCCGGGGCACCGACGCGGGTGGTTGTGCCGGTCCTGGGCAGGACGATCGAACTCGGTGTGGCCTATGTGCCGGCGGCGGCCTTTGTCATCGTGAGCACGGTCAACGGGGTGAACCTGCACGACGGGCTGGACGGCATGGCCGGGGGCACTGTCGCCCTCAGCTTTGTGGCCTTTGCGCTGATCGCGCTCGGGGCCGGGCCGCGCAATCTGGATCTCGCGCTCCTCTGCGCGGTGTTTATCGGCGCGACGATGGCCTTCCTGTGGTACAACGTGCATCCGGCGAAGGTCTTTATGGGCGACCTGGGAGCCCTGGGTTTGGGGGCGGGGCTCGCTTCGGTGGCGCTGCTGACCGAGTACTGGCTGCTGCTCCCGGTGGTCGGTCTGGCGCTGGTGCTGGAGGTCGTCTCGGACATTGTGCAGGTGCTCTACTTCAAGCTGACGCATGGCCGGCGGGTGTTCCGCATGGCCCCGCTCCATTGCCACTTTGAGCTGTGTGGCTGGCCCGAGACGCGAATTGTCCTGCGTGCCTGGATCCTCACGGCGATCACAGTGGCACTGGGCGTAGTGCTGGCGATGGTGAAGTAGCATGACGACGAATGGCGATCTGGCCGGTCTGCGCGCGACCATCATCGGCCTCGGCCGGGAGGGGACGGCCCTGGCTCGCTTCCTCGCCCGCCGTGGGGCAAGGGTGACCGCGAGCGACATCAAGGGGCGCGAGGCCCTAGCGGGCAGCCTGGCCAGGCTGGAGGGACTCGATGTGCGGCTGTTCCTCGGTGAGCACCCGCCAGAGGTCCTGGATTGCGACGTGCTCTTTCTCAGCCCAGGTGTGCCGCAGGAGACGCCGATAGCTGCAGAGGCCCGCCGACGGGGCATCCCGCTGAGCAGCGAGACGCGCCTGTTCACGCGGCTGTGCCCCGCGCCGGTGATCGGCATCACCGGTTCGAGCGGCAAGACGACGACCGTCACCCTCGTGGGGCGCATGCTCGAAGCGGCAGGCCTGCGCACGCTCGTTGGGGGCAACATCGGCCAGCCGCTGATCGAGCATCTGGATAGCATCGCTCCGAGCGACCGGGTGGTGATGGAGCTGTCGAGCTTTCAGCTGGAGGGCTTTGGCCCGGCAACCCCGCCGGAGCGGGCATTCCCGCCGGGGGGCTGGAGCCCGCATGCCGCAGCAATCCTTAACATAACCCCCAACCATCTGGACCGGCACCCTTCGATGGAGAGCTATATCGCGGCCAAGGCTAACATCCTGCGCTACCAGCGCGGGGGTGACTGGGCCGTGCTCAACGCTGACGATCCCGTCACCAGGGGGCTGCGGGGGCTGTGCGCCGGGCGGGTGCTGGAGTTCAGCCTCACGGGCCCTGTGGCGGCAGGCGCTTTCCTGCGCGGCGAGGACTTGGTATGGGCGCCGGAGCCCGGCCATGAGCAACGGATCTGTGCGCGTTCGGACCTCAAGCTTCGTGGCTGGCACAACGTGGGGAATGTGCTTGCGGCCATAGCCATTGCCGGCGCTGCCGGCGCCGACGCCCGGGCGATGGCGGAGGTAGCGGGCACCTTCAGCGGCGTGGAGCATCGTCTGGAGCATGTGAGGACGCTGGCCGGCGTGGCCTTTTACAACGACTCGATTGCCACCTCGCCCGAGCGAGCGATAGCCGCGATCCGTGCTTTCAGCGAGCCGCTGGTGCTCTTGGCGGGGGGAAGGGACAAACACCTGCCCTGGGATGGTTGGGTTTCGCTGGTCAGAGAGCGGGTGCGCGAGGTGATCTGCTTCGGCGAGATGGCGCCGATGCTCGAGCGCCTCCTGGCCGAGGCAGGTGATGGCGGGCCGCGGGTGCATGCCTGCGGGACGCTGGAGGAGGCGGTGACGCTGGCGGCACAGGTCGCGCGGCCGGGGGAGGTAGTGCTCCTGGCCCCCGGCGGCACAAGCTTTGACGCCTTTGCCGACTTTGAGGCGCGTGGTCGGGCGTTCCGGGCGCTGGTGCTGGCGTTGTGAGGGACAGATGGCCGCAAGGGCAGGCGCTGCAACTCTGAAGCCAACCCTGAGGGGGATCGACTTTCCCCTGCTGCTGGACGTGGCCGTGCTTCTCGTGGCGGGGCTGGTCATGGTGTACAGTGCGTCCTTCGGGCTCGACATGGCACGGCTGGGCAAGCCAACGACCTACTTCCTCGTCCGGCAGGTTGAGTGGGCGGCCATCGGGTGCGTGGCACTGGTCGCGATGGCGCTCATCCCGTATGAGGTCTGGCGGCGCTGGTCCAAGTGGATTCTGGGGGGAGCGCTGGCGGTCCTGATCCTGCTCCTCCTGCTCCCGGAGAGCGACCAGCCGGCGCAGCGCTGGCTGTTGGGCAACTCGGTGCAGCCTGGGGAGTTCGTCAAGCTGGCGGTCATCATCTACATCGCCGACTGGCTGGCGTCAAAGGGCCCCAAGATCCGGCAGGTGACCTATGGCATGGTGCCCTTCGCCGTCATTCTGGGGGTGGTGACGGGGCTGATCGTCCTGCAGCCCAACTTTAGCACGGCGTTTCTCATCGTCAGCACGGCAGTGACCATGTTCTTTGTGGCAGGCGCCGACCTCTCGCAGATGGCCATCGGTGGGCTGGTGGGGGGAGCCTCGCTGGCTTTGCTCGTGCGCATATCCCCCTACCGGTGGCAGCGGGTGCTGACTTTTCTCAAGGACCCGCTGCAGGACCCCCTCGGCAGGGGCTACCAGACGGCGCGAGCGATCTACGCCCTTCAGGCGGGCGGCATCGGAGGGGTGGGCCTTGGGGGCAGCGTTCAGAAGATGGGTTACCTCTATGCGCCCCACACGGATGCCATCTTTGCCATCATCGGCGAGGAGCTGGGCCTGATCGGTGGCGTGGCCGTCCTGGTGCTCTACGGGGTTCTGGCCTACCGGGGGCTGCACATCGCCCGCAGGTGCGATAGCGCCTTTGGCGCGCTCCTCGCGGTCGGTGTGACGAGCCTGATCATCCTGCAGGCGGCGCTGCACATCGCGGTCGTGACGGCTACGGTGCCGTTCACGGGCATCACGCTGCCGCTGATCAGCTTTGGGGGCTCGTCGCTGGTGGCCTCGATGGCAGCTCTGGGGCTGCTCCTGAGCGTATCGCGGGGTCGGCCAAGGGGGCTTTCGGCATGAGGCGGCTGCTGGTTGGCGGTGGAGGAACGGGCGGGCACGTTTACCCCCTGCTGGCCGTGCTTGAGGTCGTGCGGGAGGCGGAGGACGCGCCCGACGTGCTCTACCTTGGGCGCAGCAACAGCCTGGAGCAACGCCTGGCAGAGCAGCACGGCGTGCCGTTTGCGGCCATATCGGCCGGGGGCGTGCGGGGCATGGCTCCCTGGCGTGCCCTGGCCAACCTGATCCGGGTATCGGCGGGCGTCGGTGCCGCGCTGGGCGAGATACGCCGGTTTGATCCCGATGTGGTGCTGGTCACCGGCGGGTACGTCTCGGTGCCGGTGGGCGTCGCGGCGAGGCTCGTGGGTGTACCGGTCGTCGTTCTGCTGCCGGACATGGAGCCGGGGCTGGCAGTGCGCCTGCTGGCCCGACTGGCGACGCGAGTGACCGTCTCGTGTGAGGAGGTCGAGCGCTGGTTCCAAGGCGGCAAGGCGGTGGTCACCGGCTACCCGGTGCGACAGATGCTCGTGCGGGGTAGCCGCGAGGAGGCACGCAGGCGGCTGGGCCTCTCGCCCGATGAACGCATGCTGCTGGTACTGGGCGGCTCGACCGGCGCAAAGAACATTAACAGTGCGGTGCTGGGATCCCTGCCGGAGCTCCTGGGCCTGGCGCGGGTGTACCATGTGACCGGGGCTCTGGACTATGAGCGGGTCCGGTCGCGGTGGCAGGCCCTCGATGCTTGTGCGCAGGGACAGTACCGAATATACTCATATGTTGAAAAGGAGCTGGCGGACCTGCTGTGGGCAGCGGACCTGGTGGTGGCGCGGGCGGGCGCGGCTACGTTGGGAGAGTTTCCGGTGGCCGGGTTGCCCAGCATCCTGGTGCCCGGAACCTATGCCGGAGGACACCAGATGCGCAACGCGACCTACCTTAAGGACCGCGGTGCGGCCGTCGTGGTCGAGGATGGCGAGCTGAGCGAGCGGCTGCTGCCCACGGTGCGAGCGCTGCTGGAGGATGCGCCTCGCCTGGCCGAAATGGCTTCGGCGGCGCGGCGGCTGGCAAGGCCGCAGGCGTGCCAGGCCATTGCCGGCGTATTGCGGGAGGTTGCGAGGCAGCGCCCGCGATAGTGGCGGGAGGTTCAGAGTGACGCAGCCGGTGCGTCTCGACCATCTCGCGATCGCGGTCTTTGTCGTCGGGCTGTTCGCGGTGGTGGGCTATCAGCGGGGAATCCTGCGGGAACTGGTGGTCACACCGGCGGTCGTGCTCGCCCCGCTCATCAGCCCGTGGCTCGGCCGTGTGCTCAAGCCGTGGGTGAACCGCTTCTACAAGCTGGCGATGTTCGCGCGCTTTGGGGGCCTGACGACCGACGATCTGTCGGTGCCCCTCGCCAGACTGAAGGAGCTGCCGCCGCTGATCCAGACCGACGAGGATGTGCGCCGGCTGGGCATCGTCCTTTTCCTGCTGATCGTGACCCTGGCGTACCTGATCGGGCAGAAGCGGGTAAAAGGGCCGGCGAGCCGGATGCAGCGCGTGATGGGGGCCGTCCTGGGAGGGATCAACGGCTATGCCCTCTTTCAGGCGGTCCTGCCGATGTTCCTGACGGCCCAGTTTGTGGTCGTGGTGGTCCCGGCGCAGGGGGTATTGCAGCTGTTCCACTCCTGGGTGGCCCTGGCACTGGTAGTGGCGTTCGCCGTGCTGGTGCTGTTTGCGCTACGGCTTGCCCGAGGCAAGAAGTAGCCGGCCGAGGTGCGCTGTGGTGCCGATCGAGCTGGTCTGGTTCGTCATCGTGCTCATTTTCGGCCTGATTGGGGTTGTGCGTGGGTACCTCAAGGAGCTGGGCGTTACGACCGTCATGGTGCTGATGCTCTTTGCCTTCAACACCTTCGAGAAGCGGATAGCGCCCATCGTCGCCAAGGTAGCCAGCATGCTGGCACCGTGTCAGGACGAGAAGATCCAGGCGGCCGTGTGGGTCGTGGGGATAGTGCTGGTCGCGTTCATCTCTTATCATGGTGAGACGCTCGCCTTCGAGGGGTCGCTGCCGAAGGCCAAGCTGGTCGTGTTGCTCAACCTTGGGGCGGGGCTGGTCAATGGCTACCTTATTGCCGGCAGCGTCTGGCATTACCTGAACCGGCTGGGGTATCCGTTCCTGGGCATCCAGCCGCAGGACCTGTCCCCGTTGGCCCAGGCCCTTGTGCCGCTGATGCCGCCCTGTCTCCTGGCGCCGTATCTGCTGTACCTGGGTGTGTTTCTGCTGCTCATGCGGGTTATCCGCTAGTGATGGGTCGGGCGGACCGCAGAGAATGTCCGCATAACGTATCGTTGAGGCGAGGGCTGTGAGTCGCGATTGGACGGAAGCGGAGATGCCCACAGTTCCAAAGGGCGCCCGCATCCACTTTGTGGGGATCGGCGGGAGTGGCATGTCGGCCATCGCCCGGGTGCTCGTGGAGCGTGGAGGCTACCGCATCTCAGGGTCGGATCGGAGCCTCTCCGACGTAGGCCGCGCGCTGGCCGATCTCGGGGCGCGCGTCTTTGACGGGCACCGGGCCGAGCAGGTCGCCGATGCCGATCTGCTCTTCATCTCCTCGGCTATTCCGCCGGACAATGTGGAGGTGCAGGAGGCGCGGGCGAGAGGCATCCCGGTCGTCCGGCGGCCGGCGGTGTTGGCGTGGCTCACCAACAGCTTTGACACGATCGGGGTCGCCGGCACGCACGGCAAGACGACCACGACCGCCATGATCGCCGCCATTTTGCTGCGGGCCGGGCTTGATCCTTCGTTCATTGTGGGCGGTGTCGTGCCAGAGCTGGGCACCAACGCGCACGCCGGCCGCGGGCGGCACTTTGTGATCGAGGCCGACGAGTACGACAGAACCTTTCTTGCCCTCAGGCCTGCGATAGCCGTGGTGACGAACGTCGAGTTGGACCATCCCGACTGCTACCCGACCTTCGCCGACGTGCAGGCAGCCTTTGGCGCCTACGTGCGACAGGTGCCTCCGGGCGGGCGAGTGATCGTCTGCGCGGATGACCCGGGCGCGGCCGGCCTGACCCGAGCCCTTCCCGGGGACCGGCGGGTCGTGCGCTATGGCCTGGGCCCTGAGTGCGACGTACGGGCCGAGGGCGTCCGCGCGAATGGCCTTGGGCATGATTTTGATGTGGTCGCAGCGGGGGAGCCCTGTGGTCGGTTCTCTCTTCAGGTGCCCGGGGTTCACAACGTGCGCAACGCGCTGGCGGCGCTGAGTGTGGCGCGCGAGGTTGGCGTGCCAACGGACACGGCTCGCGAGGCGCTAGCCTCGTATCGGGGCGTGGCGCGCCGTTTCGAGCTCAAAGGCGAGGTTGCGGGGGTCACGGTCATCGACGACTATGCGCACCACCCGACGGAAATCCGGGCCACGCTGGCAGCAGCGCGGGCGCGGTTTCATGGACGGACAATATGGGCCGTCTTTCAACCACACACCTTCAGCCGAACGCAGGCTTTGCTCGAACAGTATCGACGCTCTTTCGACGATGCCGACCATGTGCTCATCACGCCGATTTATGCAGCCAGAGAGCGTGACGACCGGGGTGTGTCGAGCGCTGATGTGGTGCGGGGGGCACCCCACAGGGACATGCGCTGTGTGCCTGACCTGGAGGCGGCGACGCAAGAGCTGGTGCGCAGCCTGAAGGCGGGCGACGTTCTCGTCACCATGGGTGCCGGCGATAGCTTCCGCGTTGGCGAAGGTGTGCTCTCAATTCTGCAGGAGAGGGCAACATGATGCCGGCGATAGACCATCTGGCCAGAAGGCTGGAAGATATCCCGGGGGCGAAAGGGCGGCTGCGCCGCAAGGCGCCGCTGGCTCCCTACACGACCTACCGGATCGGGGGACCGGCGGACCTGCTCTACGAGGCGGCCACGACGGCCGACCTCGAGGAAGCCTGGCAACTGGCCCACGAGCACGGCGTGAGCTGCCTGGTGCTTGGGCGCGGGTCGAACGTGCTGGTGGCCGACAAAGGGGTGCGCGGTCTGGTGATCCTTAACCGCTGCACCGGGCTGGAGGTTGACCCCGGCGGGGTTCTGAGGGTGGCGAGCGGCACGCTGCTGAGCGAGGTTGCCGAGCAGACGGCGGCTGAGGGTTGGGCAGGTCTGGAGTGGTCGGTGGGAATCCCGGGGTCGGTGGGAGGGGCCATCGTTGGCAATGCCGGGGCCCACGGCGGCTATGTGGGAGACGTGCTGCAGAGTGTGACCGTGCTCGATCACGGAGAGGTGCGGACGCTCTCCGGCCCGGAGTTGGGCATGGGCTACCGAACCAGCCGGTTCAAATCGATCCCGAACCACAACGGTCGCCCGGTAATCCTCGAGGCTACCTTCGCCCTGCGGCCTGCGGATCCGCGGGCGCTCGCCCGGCAGATGGCAGAGTGGCTGCAGTGGCGGGCCGAGCGGCACCCGCAGGAGCCGAGCGCCGGGAGCGTGTTCAAGCGAACGGCGCAGTACCCGGCGGGCTTTCTGATCGAGCAGGCCGACCTGAAGGGCAGACGGCGCGGTGGCGCGCAGGTTTCGCCGAGGCACGCCAACTTTATCGTCAACCTCGGCACGGCGACGGCCGATGACGTCCGAGGGCTGGTCGAGGAGGTCCGGGATACCGTGGAAGCGCGCTTTGGGGTGCGCCTCGAGCTGGAAATCGAGCTAGTTGGAGAGTGGTAGGCAGCATGGGGAAGCGGAAGGTCCGCGTGGCCGTCATCTTTGGCGGCCGTTCGGGTGAACACGAGGTCTCCCTCGCATCGGCGGCTTCGGTGATGCAGGCGATGGACAAGGAGAAGTACGAGATATTCCCCGTCGGCATCACTCGGAGTGGCCGCTGGCTGGCATCCGGGGACGCGATGCAGGCCCTGCAGAGTGGGGCAGCTGAGCGGGCGCTGCTCGGCCCCGGTGAGGAGCCGCAGAGTGAGCGGGCACCGGCGGTGCCGGGGCAGCGGGCCGCGCTCGTGCCGGGGATGGAAGAGACGCGCTTTCCGGAGGTGGATGTCGTTTTCCCCGTGCTGCACGGCCCCTACGGCGAGGACGGCACGCTGCAGGGGCTGCTGGAGTTGGCTGGGATCCCCTATGTGGGGGCCGGCGTGCTCGGCTCGGCGCTCGGCATGGACAAGGTGGCCATGAAGGACGTCTTTCGCGCTCGCGGGTTGCCTGTGGCCGACTATGTGCACCTGCTGGCGCGGGAGTGGCGTTCGAGGCCCGCGGAGTGGGTTGCCCGGATCGAGGCCGAGCTTGGCTACCCATGCTTTGTCAAGCCGGCCAACCTCGGGTCGAGTGTGGGCATCACCAAGGCTCACAATCGGGGTGAGCTGGAGCGGGGGATGGAGGAGGCGGCACAGTACGACCGCAAGCTCCTCGTCGAGCGTGGGATCAACGCCCGTGAGATCGAGGTCAGCGTGCTGGGTAACGACGAGCCCGAGGCCTCGGTGCCGGGCGAGGTCATTCCGAGCAACGAGTTCTACGACTATGCTGCCAAGTACCTCGATGGGCAGTCTCAGTTGCTGATCCCGGCGCCTATATCGCCGGAGCAAACGCGCCGGGCGCGGGAGCTGGCCATAGAGGCCTTCAAGGCGGTCGACTGCGCAGGCATGGCGCGGGTGGATTTTCTGCTCTGCCGGGACACCGGCCAGCTGTATCTGAACGAGGTGAACACCATCCCGGGTTTTACCTCGATCAGCATGTATCCCAAGCTGTGGGAGGCGAGCGGCCTTCCCTACCCGCAGCTGATCGATCGTCTGATTGAGCTGGCCCTCGAGAGGCATGAGGAACGCAGGCGGCTCCGGACAGAGTATCCTGGGGCCAGGGGGGAAGGATGAGCCAGCGGCGCATGGCCGTCCGGCGCTACAGCCAGGCGAGACGGATGCGACGCTTCGAGAGCGAGCGCCCGACGGTGCGGGCCCTCGTGCGCGAGGGCACGGCCTGGGCGACGGTGAACGTGCAGCGACTGCCGGGGCTGCTGCTGGCTGCCTCCTGCATTTTGCTGCTGATGTTCCTGTTTGGGGACCCGCGGTTCTTTGTCTATGATTCCGTGATCACGGGGTATCGCCTGCTGTCGCCGCAGGCCATCTACGAGGCCAGCGGCGTGGACATGTACAACATATTCTGTATTGCGCCATCTACGGTAGAGCAGCGGCTGCTGGAGCGGTTCCCGGGCCTTCAGGACGTGCGCGTGGCCGTGGGACTGCCGGCCTCGCTGCGCATTCACGTGGTGGAAAAGCGGGTGAGCTTTGTCTGGGAGGCCGGAGGGGAACGCTATCTCGTGGACGAGGAGGGGAATGTCCTCGGAGCGGGTGCAGCGGTGCCCGAGGCCATCCTCATCCGCAGCACAGAGCCGATGGTCGCGGCTGCGGGTCAGACCGCGGACCGTGCGGTTCTGGATACGGCGGCGGCCCTCAGCTCCCTCTTGGGCGGCGCTCGCACCTTCGAGTACTCGAGCCGCTACGGGGTGAGCTGGGTTACGCCCGATGGCTGGCCGGTGCATTTCGGTGTAGGCGGCGACCTCGAGAGCAAAGTGGCCGTCATGAGGAGCATGCTGGCCGACATGGCCGAGAAGAGGATCACGCCCGAGTTTCTGGATGTGGGCGTACCTACCCGGCCGTACTACAGGTGAGGGAAGATACTTGAGACACTCCCCTGCGCAGAATGGCGGGCGGAACCTTCTGGTATGGTTTCCCGTACTGGGGCTCGTGCTCGGGCTGCTGATAGGCTCGATCTTTTCCCTGTCGGTGCCGGTCAGGTACTCCCGCTACGCGGCCGTCGGCATCCTGGCGGCGCTGGACTCGGTCCTTGGCGCGCTGCGTGCAGAGATCGAGGGCACCTATCGCAACAAGGTTTTCCTGAGTGGCTTTGTCAGCAACACGCTGCTGGCGGCGCTCCTGACCTATATGGGGGATCGTCTCGGGGTCGAACTCCATCTGGCTGCCATCGTCGCTTTCGGCGTTCGCTTGTTCAACAACCTGGCCATCATCCGGCGTCATTTGCTGTAGGCAGCAGGGGGAGGGGGTTTTGGGTGGCACCGTCGTAGGGATTGACGTAGGGACGACCAAGATCTGCACGCTCGTTGCGGAGGTCGACGACGAGGGGCGCCTGCGCATCGTCGGGGCCGGCGTCGTGCCCTCGCGGGGCCTTCGCAAAGGGGTGATCGTCAGCGTGGACGTTGCCGCGGCAGCGATCCAGGCCTCGATCGAGAAAGCCGAGCGCATGTCGGGCTACAAGATCGAGAGTGCCTATGTGGGCGTTGCGGGCAGCCACATTCAGTCGCTCAACACTCGGGGCGTTGTGGCCATCGGACGCGGCGACCGGCCGATCACGCAGGACGATGTGGATCGGGCCATGGAGGCCGCGCAGGCTGTGGCAGTTCCGCACAACCGGCAGATCATCCACGCCATCCCTCGGGGCTTTTCGCTCGATGAGCAGGAGGGGATACGCGATCCGATCGGCCTGATGGGGTACCGGCTGGAGGTCGAGGCCCATCTTGTGACCGGGGCCGTGACCTCGCTCCGCAACCTGGCGAGCTGTGTGGAGGCTGCGGGCATAGAGATCACCGCCATGGTGCTGCAGCCTCTGGCCTCCGCCGAAGCCGTCCTCAGGCCCGAGGAGCGCGAGATGGGCGTGGTTCTGGTGGATGCCGGCGGCGGCACGGTGGACGTGGCCATCTTTATCGAAGGAAGCATCTGGCACAGCCTGGTGCTGCCCATCGGGGGCAACCACGTGACTAACGACATCGCCATCGGCCTGCGCATACCTTTTGATCTTGCAGAGGAGCTCAAGTGCCGGCATGGCCACGCCATCGCCGAGGCGGTGGCTCCGGACGAGGTCGTGGAGGTGCGCTCCTTTGCGCAAGGCCCTGAGCGGCTCGTATCCCGGAGGGAACTCGCAGCCATCGTGGAAGCGCGGGCGGAAGAAATCTGCGAGATGGTCCTGCGTGAGATCAAGCGCTCCGGCTACGATGGCCTGTTGCCTGCAGGGGTGGTGCTCACGGGTGGTACCGCGGACCTCGAGGGGTTGGTCGAGCTGGGGCAGAGGCTGTTGGGCCTGCCGGTGCGGGTAGGGGTGCCCGACGACATCGAAGGGCTGGACGAGTCCATCCGCGGGCCGGCCTTTGCCACCAGCGTTGGAATCCTGCTGTGGGGCCTGCGCCATGATAGCGAGCAGGGGCGCAGGCGGGACCGTCGGGAGCGTCGGCCTCGGTTTCTGGATTGGCTCAAAGAGTTGCTCCCTCGCTGAAGGAGCTGCACATTGCAGCCCGCGTCGCTGTGCTCAAGGAGGGTGAGCGATGGTTGCGGAGATGCCTGTGGGCGAGAGTTTTGCG
>ENA-ORXB01001097-ORXB01001097.1-sediment-metagenome-genome-assembly--contig:-NODE-1097-length-37081-cov-25.527754_pt1 | contig 37081 bp, 36 predicted proteins | sample MGYA00237863_ERZ511475 | MGnify/ENA primary metagenome ERZ511475 (study PRJEB26305, sample SAMN06343858) | sediment metagenome | isolation source: hot spring sediment | place: Canada: British Columbia... | reverse complement strand
GGTCCCGGTCATGCTGCCGTCCGGCTCGATCCGTCCAGTGAATCTTGCTGCAACCTCCCCGCTTTCGTCCTTCACGATGCCACTCACAAACGCGCCTCGAATCTTGCCCTCGACCGTGCCGTTTCGCAGCAGTGGCGAGCCGGCGACTTGCACCGAGCCAGCTACGGTGCCGTCTTCGCTCTGGCGAACTCGCAGGGTCATGCGCTGTGCGGTACGGGCTGCTGCCACATCGCTTTGCCACTCCCCAGATGCAGAGAACTCTTGCGGCTTTGTACTTCCTCGCACTGCGATTTGAGCTTCCGTCCACTGCGAAAATAGGGTGAGCAAGGGGACCATCAGCGCCCCAGGAACAAGAAGCCCCAGCGGGAGCCGCCTCCAGCAGCACCGAGCCGTCGTTCGTCGAGAGTTCACTGGCCACCTCCTCGTAAACGTTACCGGCTCTGTTTACCCCACACATCCGAGAGTAGTCAACATGATGTGAATTGGTAGAAAGCATATTGACAGACTTTTTTTTTTTTGTCGTAAGCTCGATTTCATCTTTGCTTCCACCGATACTGGCAGTCACCCCGCACACCAACCAAGGGAGGGATGGTCATGGCAAAGCGAGGAGGAACCAGTGCTCGAGGCAAAGGCGGAATCGCCTATCGGGGCAAACTGCGGAGATGGCAACGGCGCCGGCGATGGCTTGCACTTGCGGTTGCTGCCTTTGCTCTCGTAGTGTTTGCAACTCAGCGTCTCGGCCGCGCACAGTGGAAGGCGGCTTACGTGGAACAACTGCTGGTCACGCCCGAGCAGGTGGAGGCGTTGCTCGCGGAGCCGCCTGCAGTGGTTCTCTCAGAGGACGCAGCCGTGGCCGCCGTGGCCCAGCGCGTAGCGGAATCGTCAGAGCGCATTGCCGCACTTCTGGCAACTCCCGAGGAAGAATTCGGGGCAACGCGGAGCATTGGGTCCGGATCTCTGCGCGCGGAGAGTCTGCCGCCTGAAGTTGCTGGCACCGAAGAACTCCGCACGGAGCCCTTACCTGTCCCGGAGGTGCCCGAGGTCGAGCAACTCCGCCGGGCACTAGAACGGCCCTTGTTGTGAGCCGTGGCACGGAGGGGGCCATGGAAGCAGGCGCGCTTCTGAGAAAGTTGTCGGTCCTGCAAAAAGCGTGGGTTCTGCTGGCTGCGGTGGGGGCCTGCTACGCTGCGCAGGTTGCCGCTCAGGAACAGGGTGGAACGGAGCCCCAGCCAGCTAGTTTCAGCGGCCTTGCCAGTGCTCCGGAGGTGACGCTCTCGATCGGTGCGGCAACCACTGGTGTCCCTATCCTCGTTCCCGCCGGACATAAGAACCTTACGCCAAACATCGGTTTGCGATACACGAGCGGGGCTGGAGCCGGGCCGTACGGCGTGGGCTGGGCACTGCCGCTGGCTCGCATTGAACGAGATAGCCGCTTCGGCGCCCTGGGGTGCCCCGCACCCGGTGAGGCCCAATATCGCTTCGTGCTCTCGACCCCGTTGGGATCCACGCCGTGCACGCTCGATCCGCAAACGAACCAATGCATCCCTCAGGTCGAAGGGAGCTTTCTTCGGATCCGGTACCTGCCGGATTCGAACTCGTGGGAAGTGAAGGAGAAAAGTGGCATCACGCACCGATTTGGTGAGGTGTTGTCTGCCCGCGTATTCAGCGGTACTGGCAACGAGCTATTTACGGTGCAAAACGTTCAACAATACTTTCAGATCGAAGCACGGTGCACCTGGACGGCGGCTTGGGCCATTACTTCTACCCAGGACCTCAACGGCAACCGCGTCACATATTGGTACGAGAGCGACCCGGGGTTGCTGCCGTGGGCGGTGGAATGGGGCGGGAATGTTCATGGTGCTCCCGACCCGGTGTACCGCGTGCGGTTCGTTTGGGAGGAAAGGCCACAAGACGAAGCGGTGAGTAGCGTCATTGGGGGATCCCGGTACTGTACAACCGGAGGCTCGAGAAGATCCACGTGGAAACACTGGACCCATACGGATTGGTCCGAACGTACACGTTTTTCTACGAGGACGAAGTATCTCCCGGCACTTCCACACGCGGGCGGCCGTGGCTGTTGCGAGCAGTGCAGCTTCGGGGACGACCGGAATCTGGCACTGCGGAGGGCCCGCTCTTGACGCGCTCCGACGGGGTGCCTGCCTCAACGGTGTTCCACTACGCCGCGCACATGCTCCCCAGTGTCGAAGAGAGCGGAACACTCGGGTTCGGGGCCCCAACTTGGTTGCTGACCGGGGTTGCCGAAAGTTGGAGCAAACAAGAGCGCGAGCAACAGGGATCGCGAGATATTTGGCGCACTACGGTGGACTTGTTGGACATGGACGGAGACGCGCGTCCGGACGTCGTGCGAGTGGTCCGGGACGCTTCCGGGAATTGCCAGTGGCGAGTGAGGTATGCCTTCTCGAACACAGAGCAGGGGTGGCAGGTTCCCCAGAACTTTTGCGCCACTCGAGAAGAAACGTACACACGGCAGGGCACGTATCAAACGGTGGTGGTCAATCGTGCCACGCTGGACATGAACGGTGACGGGGTGCCCGACCATGTGGATGCTACCACGAGACCCTGGCGGGTTTACTTGGGTGTGCCACCCACTAGCGGGTGGAACGGCCGTTTCCTTACCGAGCCCGTTTCGTGGGCCGGTACGGAAGTACGACTTCTCTTCGAACAGGAAGCTGGTATTCCCTTTGAGGAACGATACATCGACGACAGGTACGAGAAAACGACATCCACCGTCGTCGACATGAACGGCGATGGCCTGCCCGACTGGGTAAAGCCCCCCCTTGCAACTCAGGAATACGTTTACTGGGTCGTTCTACGATCAAAACCGGGCTGTACAGTGGATCGAGTCGTCCAGGGAGACGTATCCGCCTGTGGATTCGAGGTGACCCTGCAGACCGTCCCGGGGATCAGTTACTCGTTCGTCGTGCCGAATTTTGAAGGCCCACCCCGCGACTCGTTGCGGGTCCGGCGAATTGCAGCGATTTCCAACGGGAAAGTGGAAGACCGGACTGGCGTGGTCTTCCAAGATCTGCGCGACATCAACGGAGACAGACTCCCCGACCTCTTGGAGTACGAAGGCTGGAATTGTAATGGTTGGGACTCCAACTGCCAAACTCGGATTTTGGTGTACGCAAACCGAGGCAATGGCTTTGCAACCGTAGCGGAGGTTTGGCCCGTGCGGAACATTTTCTGCGGCCGCAGCGATACCGACCACTACACCCTGGGCGGCCTCCATGCGGTCGCGGCGGGGCGGTGGAAGCCAGACAAAGTTGGCCGTGATCTCGTCGACGTCAACGGCGACGGGTTGCCCGACTTGGTGAGCGCCTGCGAGCTGTACAAATCGCGTCAGCCGTTTTACTCCGGCAACGTCGCGTATCCGGATGACTGGATCGTGCAAATCAACCGCGGCAATGGCTTCGTCCCCGCAGAAGATGGCCGCCCACGGCTGTTTCGCTGGACGGCACACGGCCGTGACGCCATTCGGCAGTTCGACATGTCCAACGAGGGGGTGCAGCGTACCTTTCGGGACACTGTCGACGTTAACGGCGACGGCCTGGTTGACGTGTTTGGAGATAGGCGTGTTCGACCCGAACAGGGGGGGTTCCTATGGTAGCTGCGGGTTCTTGTTTGGTGGTAGTGAATACTGCTACACGCTGGCCCGGCACGTGGACGCAGACGCTCCAACCACCGATGAGCGGACGCGAGCGGCACGAATCCCCACCGACCTGCTCGTGGCAATCGAAAATGGCATCGGCGGAACGGACACGATCAAGTACGATCCATTGCCACCGTCTGGTCTTCCCTTCCCTTTGTGGATCGTGCGCGAGGTTCGCCGTTCGGACGGACTTTGCACCGGCGCGTTTCCGTGGTTCGACTGTGCCACGAACGGCTTCGGTCACGAGACGCGGACAGAATTCCGGTACTGGGGAGCGTTTTTCGAGCGCAACGACCGCGAATTTCGTGGCTTCCGTACCGTGGAAGAAAGCAACGACCGCACGAAAAAGACAACGCTGTATTACCACGACGCCGTCCGGAAGGGGATCGTTCAGGAAGTGGTGACCGAGCCGAAGAGCCCGTTTGCGAATCCCCTAACGGCACAAAAGAGCGAGGATTTTTGGGACTGCGTGGACATCACCAACACGTCGCCGGCCAACGCGCCAGAGCCGCCGACAGATCCAACACAAGCCAACTGCCCGTTGTATCTCTCTGGAAGCACAAAGCGGTGGTGGGTTCGCCTGGTGGAGTCTACACAGTCTACCTGCGCCAGCGCCGCCACCTGTCCAACCACAGCCAAAACGACCGTCCGGCTCAACCAGGCGTGGGACGACTACGGCAACGTGACCTTGTTCGGCAAGACCGAAACTGGCGCCACGACACCGGTTACCGAGGCGATCGATTTCTATCACTTCGACGACGGTTCCAAGTACTTAGTCGACAAACCGAAAAAGGCCCGTTCCTTTTGGGGATCGGCGCTCCTGGAATACAAGTGGTTCTCGTACAATTCCTCGGGCGACCTGATTCGGGTGGACTCGTGGCTTAATGACACCACCACCGGGTCGGACGCCGGGCACTCGTGTCCGCAAAACATAGGCACGGGCTCGTGCGCCACAGCCTACATGGCCTACGATGTTTTCGGCAACGTCGTTGCCTCCACCGACCCAGCGGGACGTACGACCACCACCACGTACGATCCTCACGGCCTCTTCCCGGTCGAAATCGTCAACCCGCTCGGCCAACGAGTGGCGAGCGAGTACGACCTCGCTTGCGGCACCCTCGTGAAACGCTCCACGCCGTACCTGGCCCCAGGCCCGCCACCCGCCGATTGGCCCAGCACGACCTACAAATACGACGCCTTCTGCCGGCTCACCGAAGTGAAACTGCCCGGGCAGCAGTTTGCGGACCAATACATTCGCTACTACCTAGGTAGGCCCGGCACGGACCAACAACCGCCGCGTGCCACCGCGGTGCGTGTCTTCAAGCTCACCCACGGCGGTCCTTACGTCTCGTACAACATGATCGAGGAATTCCGTGACGGACTGGGCCGCTCGCTGCAAAAGAAACGCACGGGGCTCGCGCCGAACCCTGGTGGCGACACGAACGCGGTGAAGCACGTCGTCATCGAAACCCTCCAGTACGATTCCGAAGGCAGTCCCGTCGTCAAACACGCACCATTCGCTGAAGATCCCCCGTCCCCTGCCACACTGCCCGCATTTTCCATCCCTCCGTCGGGCGGTGGTCAGTGGATATTCCACTACGACCACCTCGGCCGCATTACCGAACAAACTGCACCCGATGGCAGCAAGGTAACTTTTGACCGCAGCACGCCTTGGCGGTTGGTCAGCTACAACCAGTGCAACTACGCCTCGTCGTGTTCTGGCGGAGCGATGAAAACCGAGGAACTTTTCGACGGTTCGGGACGCACGCTCGAGAAACGCGTGTTCCAAAGTCCCAACACTTTGCTTGCCAGAACGATTTACCGCTACGACGGCCTGGGGCGCATGATCTCGGTGGCCCAGGCCGCAACGCTAACCGAAAATGCGGAAACTGGCAGCAACGTTGTGCGCACACGGGTGACCACGCAGTACGATTCGCTCGGGCGTAAAACCAGGGTGGTCGACCCCGACTCGGGCACGTGGGAGTACGGGTACGACCAGGTGGGAAACCTCGTGTACCAGAACGACCCGAAAACCGGGCAGTCGATGCGCTACGCGTACGACGCGCTGGACCGAATGACTGCCAAGTTCGTGGTCATGGGGGATGTGCGCTGTACGCCGGGGACGAACGGCTGCCCGGTGCTGCGGCGCACCAACTACCGGTACGACCGACCTCCGAGCGATCTGCTCTCCTGTGGCCCTACGAACTGCCCGAGCGGCGACTGCGCACTCGGCCGCCTGGCGGCGGTGGAGGAGAGCGATCCTGCCACAGGGGCACCCACGGGCGCCAACTGGATTGCGTACTGTTACGACATCCGGGGGCACCGCCGCCAGGTGCGCCAGCGGGTGACGGTTGCGGGTGTGAGCAGCCCGCCTCTGGAGGCGGAGATGGCCTTCAGCCATGACGCCCAAACCGGTGCGCTCACGGAGATCACCTATCCGGACGGGGAAATCGTCAGCTACTCCTACACGGCTGGGTATCCCACCGCACTGGCCGAAAGCTCCGGGAGCGCGCCTAAGATCTACGTCCAGAATCTGGTTTACGACCTCTTTGGCCGCCCCTTGCGGCTGGAGCATGGCCGCGCCATCTCGGGAAGCGATGTCGTCGACCAGTGGAGTTACTATGGTCCCGAGGGTAATTACCGGCTCCGAGAGCTGCGCACTGTGCGTCGGAGCAGCACGGACGAAGTTCTGCAACAGTTGACCTACAGTTACCAGGCCGACGGCCGGGTGCGTACGATTGCCGACGGCGTCTATCCTTCCACCGACCCGCGCTACAACGGGGCGGTGTTCACCTACGACGGTGCTGGGCGGCTCAAGCAGGTGGCGCAAAGCCAGATGAACGGCACGTACTCGTTCGACATGCTGCAAAACCTCAAAAGCAAAGAGGGGCAAACGTTCACGTATCCGACCTCCACCGGCCCCCACCAACCGGCGAGCTTCGCAAGCCAGACCGTCGCTCACGACCCCAACGGCAACCGTACCGGGTGGGGGAGCTGGCAGTATTTGTACGACCCGGAGGACCGGCTCACGGAGGTGCGGCAAAGTGGGAGCACACGGGTAACGATGGTGTGGAGACCGGCGGGCGACCGCGTGGCGAAGGTCGTTGGCGGCGCGCCGACGTTCTATGTCGGCCAGTGGATGGAGGTGAGCTCGCGCTTTGTCACCAAGTTTTACTACGTGGGCGATCGCCTCGTGGCCTCGCGCCGCGGGTGGGGCAGTGTTCGGTGCGAGCTTCGGCGCGGCGAAGGTCGCACTCCTCGGTGCGAGCGCCCAGCCGCCTTACACGCGCGAGCAAATCGAAGCAGAATTCCATCGGCAGTCGCAGTGGGATCAGTCTGGTCTGAAGCTTGCCCTTCCGGAATTACGCAGCTATCAGGTTAGAGTGGGTAAGCTTCTGCGGGTGATTCCAGGGATGCGTATCCAGGCAGTTGGCACCAGCGTCCTGTTTTCCACATATGATTCCATGACGCTTGACATTCTTGCCCACGAGCTACGTCACGTGGCTCAGCTGCAGGCGTTGGGTGTCGTGCCGTTCCTTGGCGAGTACGCGACGATACTGCCTGAGCAGCTGCGTTATCAGCTCACGGACCCAGCTCAATACACTGGTGGCCTATACCGAACGCCAGGGTCCCATCGCTTCGGGTTACGTTTGGAGCCATGGTTTCTCCCCCTATAAGGTTTTGTGGCAGAGTTCACTGGCGCGGGCTCCTGATTTCCATGGTCAGCCTGCTGCCGATTCTGAGCGGGTGCCCTCCATTGTTCCTAAGATTCTGCCCGGATGCATTGGATTCCCACAACGCGGCGTCGTTGAGCGATCAACATTGCGACCTTGTGGTTAGGACTCGCGGCGCCGTCTTCATTCTCCGTCGCATGAACTCTCACAGGAAGGGTCAGCTGGATCTTACGATTGAATTCGAGGAACTGCGCCATCCGCTGACAGTCCGCACGGCAGATTGCTACGTTACTGACGACCGCGGACGCCGGATTAACCTTACAGGTGTGCATTACCAGACGGGACCCAACGCCTACATTACAGACTATGCGGACGACACGGGGCAGAACACACTGCGGGACGTTTATCTGCTGGATCCGGCAACGAAGCGGCTCGCACTGAGCTTCGGAAGTGGCAACGAGGAAATCTCAGAAACAATGGTGCTGCACCTTCGAGGGATGGAGGTGGGAGGGTATCCCATATCTTTGGTACAGCCGTACCGCTTAGACTGCGACGCCTTGCGTAGAGAGAGGCCCTGCCTCCAGAGATGGTTCGGAGTCGGCGTCTTCGCTCGCTACTGCAAGCCGTGATCTCTCGGCTCCAGGAGTTGGGGGTGCTTCCCTTCGTCGGCGAGTCGGTTTTCGCGTATGGGGTCCTATACGTTGAGAATGCTCCGTTGCAACCAGAAGGTACCGCGATCGCGTTTGGCGACGTAGTGTTTGTGGGCAGTAGAGGGGAACTCATCGGGCCAGTCCAAGCGGGTGTTACATCGGCCGCACACGAACTGATGCACGTTCTTCAAGGAAGGATCTTTGGTCCGCTGTACCCCCCACTGAACGCAACGCACTCGGCTGGACGGAAACTTCGCGGAAACTTCGGGGCACGCACAGAATTTTCCGAGAATTTCGGGACACGCACAGAAATTCGCGGGCACTGAGGATAGGCGTGTTCGCAGTTGGCATCCTTGCCCTCCAGATTCGTGGTTGACTCTTGCCGGCTGGTTCAAGGGCGCGGCTTTGCAGGAGGGGGCGATGTTCGCGCGTTGCCGCGCGATTTGTGAATCTTCTCTGGCCCGAATTTGCCCGCCGGCTGTCTTCTGTGGCAGCAGCCGACCTTCAAGCCCCGCAAACTTTCGTGCCTGTCCAAAATTGCGTCTTCGTGCGTGTCCCAAATTGCGCACCCAGCGTGCAGAGCACCCAACGGGCGACCCACCGGGTCGCCCCTTTACTGCCCGCCGGTAGCGTGCAGGATCGCCTGAGCAAAGTAAAGGCCTGACCCCACGAAGCACCGGCATATCTCGAGTTTCTGGACACTGGGGATGTTGCCCGCTGTAGCGGCGAGTGGGGATCGAAGCGGAGTAGGCAAACGGTCGTGTAGCGTCCTCCACGCAGGTGGGGATGCAACGTATGTCCACGGCGGCATGGACACCGCAAAGAGCGCGTCCTCCACGCAGGTGGGGATCCAGCAGTTTCGTGCAGGCGAGACGCCCGCGCTCCCAGGCCATTCCACCACTACTCCCGCTGAGGTGCAGCGGTTCCGAACGGCCACCTCTGCCCGCCCGTCTCCACAACACCTAGATGTGGGACATGGCGAGGTCAGTCAGAGAGCGGCGTGGTATCGCGGCGAGCCAGGTAGCGCTCGCGGCGCTTCGGATTTTGGCGCCAAAAGCGCGCCGGCGGGGAGCGGCTCGCCCTTTGGAATGCCCACGCTGGCGCCTTTCGATGCAATCGGGTAACGCTGAGCGCATGATCGACAAAGTGGCCATCTTGAGCACTGGCGACGAGCTCACCACGGGAAGAACCACCGACACCAACGCAACGTTCCTCGCGGATCATCTCGTCGGTGCAGGATTCGACGTGGTCGCGATCCTCGTTGTGGGGGACGACCCGGAACGCATTGCTTGGGCGTGGCAGCAAGCCATGGAACGCGCAGAAGCGGTGATCAGCACGGGAGGGCTGGGTCCGACCGCCGACGACTTGACCACCGAGACGCTTGCCCGAGTGCTCGGCCGGCCATTGGTACTGCACGGAGATGTGGCCAACACGATTCGCCAGCGGTTTGCGGCCATGGGGCGCGAAATGCCAGCGAACAATTTGAAGCAGGCGCAGTTTCCTGCGGGTGCGGTGGTTCTGCCGAATCCCCTCGGCACAGCGCCGGGGTTCCGGGTGGATGCCGACACCCCACACGGCCCGAGGCACTTGTTCGCCCTCCCGGGAGTGCCCCGCGAAATGAAGCCAATGTTCACAGAGCAGGTACTGCCCTGGCTGGTGGAACATCGCGGGCGGCCGGTGGTGTACTTGAGTCGCGTGTTCCAAACATTCGGGATCAGCGAGTCGGCTTTGGACGAGCTGGTCGCCGGGCTCGTACCCGCCGACCGCGCGCGGCTGTCGTTTCGCGCGGCGTTTCCGCAAATTTCCGTACGGTTGACCGTGCATGGCGACCCCGAAACTGCCCCGCGCACGCTTGCGGAACTTGGAGATCGCATCCGCGAGCGCCTGGGGGCCTACTGCTACGCCGAGGGCGACACGACGATGGAAGCGGTTGTCGGAGAATACTTGCGCCAGCGCAGCTGGCGCATTGCATTGGCGGAGTCGTGCACGGGCGGCCTCGTCGGGCACCGGATCACCAACGTTCCTGGCAGCTCGGCGTACTTTCTCGGGGGTGTGGTGGCCTATAGCAACGAGGCCAAGCAAGCGTTTCTCGGAGTGCGTGCAGACACCTTGGCGCGCTACGGGGCCGTTAGCGAGGAAACCGCACAGGAAATGGCCCGGGGCGTGCGCGAGCGCTTTGGCGCAGATGTCGGGCTGGGTGTGACCGGCATCGCCGGCCCCGAAGGGGGAACGGCGGACAAGCCAGTGGGCACGGTGTGTTTCGCGCTCGCGACCGCTTCGCACGTGTTTTCGCGTCGCTACCAGCTTTGGGGAAACCGCGAGTGGGTCAAAGTGCTGGCCTCGCAAATTGCGCTGGACTGGCTGCGTCGTCACGCACTTGGGGCTGATCTGCCGGAAAGATTCCGTTTTCGTTAAGCTGTGGCGGGCAACCCGTCATGCACAGCAACATGAGCAGGGAGAGCGAGCGGCCAATCGGGGGCCGGCACGGGCATGAATCCAGAGCAAAAAGGACAGCAAGAGAACAAACGAATTCGAACCTTCATCGCCGTAGACGTCAACTCCGCCTTGGCAGAGAACATTGCGGCGCTGCTAGCATCCTTTGCCAAAACGCGTGCGGATGTACGCTGGGTGCGCACCGATGGCCTCCACATTACACTAAAGTTCCTCGGGCCCACTCGGGAAGCCGACCTGCCTTCGGTCCAAGCCGCAATGTCGGCGGTGGCCGACCATCATGCTCCGTGGCAAATCGAGTTGCGCGGTGTCGGGGCGTTTCCGTCCCTCAAGCGACCGCGGGTCCTGTGGGTCGGCGTGCGAGACGGTGGGCAACTGACCGAAGTGGCCCGGGAGCTCGACCAAGCACTGGCCCCGCTCGGATTTGCCCCCGAGGAGCGGGCATTTCAGCCCCACCTCACGCTCGGACGTTTCCGCAGCTTGCATCGGTGGGACGCACTGGAAGAAGCCATCAAGCCGTACTTGGACGAACCCTTGGGCGCCAGCGAGGTAACGGAATTGATCTTGTACGAAAGTGACTTACGGCCCGGAGGTGCGGTATATACGCGCTTGTGCCAAATACCTCTGGGGAAGAAAAAGGGCGAAACAGCATGACTCTAGATCCGAATCGTGAACGTGCGTTGGACTTGGCCTTGAGCCAAATCGAGAAGCAGTTTGGCAAAGGCGCCATCATGAAGCTGGGGGACCAGTCGCAGGTGGCAGATATCGAAGTGATCCCCACTGGTTCCCTCGGGCTCGACATTGCCTTGGGTGTAGGCGGCGTGCCTCGCGGCCGCGTGGTCGAAATTTACGGACCCGAATCCTCGGGCAAAACGACGCTTGCCCTGCAAATTATCGCGCAGGCCCAAAAGCTTGGCGGCATCGGAGCGTTCATCGACGCCGAGCACGCGCTCGATGTCAGCTACGCGCGCAAACTGGGAGTGCGCGTGGAAGACCTGCTCATCTCGCAGCCAGACCACGGAGAACAGGCGTTAGAAATCGCCGAAACGTTGGTTCGCAGTGGCGCAATCGACGTGTTGGTGATCGATTCGGTTGCCGCCTTGGTTCCTCGGGCGGAAATCGAGGGAGAGATGGGCGAACCGCAAATGGGCCTTCAAGCACGGCTCATGTCCCAAGCTCTTCGCAAACTCACCGCCACCATCTCGCGCTCGAAGACCATCGTCATTTTCATCAACCAAATCCGCATGAAAATTGGCGTTATGTTCGGAAACCCGGAAACTACCACCGGGGGTAACGCGCTGAAATTTTATGCCTCGGTACGGATCGATATCCGCCGCGTCGGCTCCATCAAACAGGGCGAAGACGTCATTGGCAACCGCACGAAAGTGCGGGTGGTGAAAAACAAAGTGGCCCCACCATTCAAAGAAGCCGAGTTCGACATTCTGTACGGCAGTGGGATCTCCAAGGAAGGGGAACTCGTCGACCTTGGAACCGACTTAGGCATCATCGAGAAGAGCGGGGCCTGGTACTCGTTCAACGGGGAGCGCATCGGCCAAGGCCGCGAAAACGCGAAAGACTTCTTGCGCGAACACCCCGACATTGCACAGGAGCTCGAAGACCGCGTGCGAACCAAAATGGGCCTTCCTCCTCTGCGGAAGGAACCCCCGAGTGTCGAGCCACCCAGGAGCGACACAAAAAAAAGCACGCGGGGTGCGTAAGCATTTGCTTTTGACACCCGCGTCAGTCGGGCACCAAGAGCTTGTGCCCCTTCCGCGGTCGGTACGCGCTTTGCTGTAAGCGGCGCGTGTTATGCACCTGGACGAGATCTTGCGCCGCGCAATGGCCTTGGGAGCCTCGGACGTCCTACTCAAGGTTGGCGCACCCCCTGCGGTACGCTTGCGCGCCGACTTGGTCCCCATGCCCGAGGCACTGCCGCTGACCCACGAAATTGTGGAGGCAGCGGTAGACACGGTGTTGGACGACTACCACCGGCGTCGGTTCGCTGCCGAGTTGCAGGCAGACCTGGCCTACGAGAGTCCCGAGCTCGGTCGGTTTCGGGTCAACGTATTCCGCCAGCGAGGCGCCTTGAGCATGGTCGTGCGCATCATCCCCAACGTTGTGCGCACAGTGGCGGAGCTGAACCTTCCCCCCGTGGTGGAGCGGATCGCCGACGAGCGCCGCGGGTTGGTGTTGGTCACGGGGACCACTGGCAGCGGGAAAAGCACCACCCTCGCTGCAATGATCGACCACATCAACCGCACGCGCCAAGCACACATCATTACCATCGAGGATCCAATCGAGTACACGCACCGCGACCAACGGAGTTTCATCAACCAACGGGAGGTGGGGTTCGACGCAGTCAGCTTTGCTGCTGCACTCAAAGCTGCGTTGCGGCAAAACCCCGACGTGATCCTTGTGGGCGAAATGCGCGACCTGGAGACCATTGAAACCGCCATTTTGGCGGCGGAAACCGGGCACTTGGTCATGAGCACCCTGCACACACTCGACGCCCCAGAAACCATTACTCGCGCGATTAGCGTGTTCCCCGAGCATCAGCGCGACCAGGTACGCCTGATTCTGGCTAGCGTCCTGAAGGGGGTGATCAGCCAGCGACTCATCCCCCGCGCGGATGGGCAAGGGATGGTCCCTGCGGTCGAGGTGCTGGTGTCCAACGCTCGGGTGCGGGAATACATCGCTGACAAAGAAAAGCTGCGCGATCTCCGCGAAGTCATTGCGCAAGGGCACGTGAGCTACGGCATGCAAACGTTCGATCAGTCGCTCATGGCGCTTTACCAAAGCGGATTGATCACGCGCGAAGAAGCGTTGCGGAACGCTACGAACCCCGGCGACTTCGACTTGAAACTCCGCGGGATCTCGTCCACCAGTGACACTCGCTGGGATGACTTCGAAAGACGCGAAGGCGTCGGCGGCGCGCCGAGAGTGGAAATCGAACGATTCTGAAGAAGCTGCCTGGCAGCAGGCGGTGCGCTGGCTGGCCCGCAGAGAGCGTTCTGCCAGCGAAACCAAGCAGTATCTGACCGCGCGTGGCTTCGCTCCTGAAGTCGCCGAGAGTGTACTCGGCCGCTTGCAACAGTGCGGCTACGTCGACGATGCGCGTTTGGCTGCCGCTCGTGCCGCTTACTGGCACCGGCGCGGGTACGGACGCCTACGCGCCGCAGCCGACTTGCACGCTCGGGGCGTCGAAGGGGCGAAAGCGAGCCGCGTGCTGGACGAAGTGTTTGCCGACGAAGAGCAGCTTGCCCGCTCGGTCCTCGGTGTACGCTTTTCGGGCGTGCCTAGCGACGCGCGGCAGCGGGCCCGGGCCTACCGCTTCTTGCTCAACCGCGGCTTTCCGGAGGGCCTTGTCGTGGTCATTCTCGGCGAAGCCTGCTAATGCCGAGCTGCGTCATGACCGGATCCGACATCCGCTCCCAGTTCGTAGAGTTCTTTCGAGAACGCGGCCACGAGTTCGTTCCGAGCGCCTCCTTGGTGCCGGAAAGCGATCCGACCTTGTTGTTCACCAATGCCGGCATGGTGCAATTCAAGAACGTTTTCTTGGGCACCGAGCGCCGCGCTGTGGCGCGAGCCGTGAATTACCAGCGCTGCTTGCGACTGTCGGGCAAGCACAACGATCTCGAGGAAGTCGGGCGCGACGGTTATCACCACACCTTTTTCGAAATGCTGGGGAACTGGTCGTTTGGCGACTACTACAAGCGCGAGGCCATTGCCTGGGCTTGGGAACTGCTCACGCGGGTGTGGGGTCTGCCGAAGGACTTGCTCTACGCCACCGTGTTCCACACCGACGACGAGGCGGCCAACCTGTGGCGCGAGGTCACCGACATTCCGCCCGAACGAATTTTGCGCTTCGGGGAGAAGGACAACTTCTGGGAAATGGGCGAGGTCGGTCCCTGTGGTCCCTGCTCAGAAATTCACATCGACCGCGGTCCAGCATTGTGCGACCGCAAGCACGTTCCTGGGCACGTATGTGGCGTCAACGCTGGCTGCGCCCGCTTCATCGAGCTGTGGAACTTGGTGTTTATCCAGTACAACCGCGACGAGCGCGGAGAGTTGCAAGAGCTTTCTGCTCGCCACGTGGACACCGGCATGGGCTTGGAGCGGGTAACGGCAGTGCTTCAAGGAGTGCCGTCGAACTACGATACGGACTTGTTTCGCCCGCTCATCGAGTTCGTCGAGCGCGCTTCGGGCAAGCGCTACGGCGCTCACGCGGCCGACGACGTTGCTTTCCGAGTACTTGCCGACCACAGCCGCGCTCTGACCTTCTTGGTCGTCGATGGCGTACGGCCGTCGAATGAAGGCCGTGGGTATGTCCTGCGCCGCGTGTTGCGTCGGGCAGCCCGGCATGCGCGCCACCTCGGGTTCGAGGAACCGTTTTTGTGGAAGCTCGTGCGGCCAGTGCTCAGCATCTTGGGCGCTGCCTATCGGGAAACGCGCGGACGCGAAACGGAGGTCGAAACGGTTTTACGCGAGGAAGAAGAACGCTTTGCCGAAACCCTCGACAAGGGTTTGGCGCTGCTGGAAGACGAGCGGCGTCGCCTGCGGTTGTCCGGAGGAAGAGTGTTACCAGGTGAGGTCGCTTTCCGGCTGTACGACACGTACGGGTTCCCGCTCGACATGACCCAGGACATTCTTCGCGAAGACGGCATTGCGGTGGACACGGAGGGATTCGAACGCTGCATGGAGGAACAGCGCCGTCGAGCCCGCGAAGCGCGCCGCGCCTCGCTGGATCAGGCGGAGCTGTTGACGGACGCGTTCGCCACCACCCGGGCCCTCGAAAGCCGCTTCCTCGGAGACTTCGTGTACGAATTCGAGTCGGAAATTCTGGCTTTGCAAAGCCAGGGGGACTTACGGCAAGAGGTGCGTGCCGGGGAACCGGTCCATGTCGTCGTCGCCGAAACACCCTTTTATCCGGAAGGTGGCGGCCAGGTGGGCGACTGTGGGTGGATCGAAACCGACGAGGGGGATCGCATCGAGGTGCGAGATACGCAAAAGGCGCGCGGCAACTTGATCGTGCACATCGGGCAGGTCGAGCGCGGTCGGTTCCGTGTCGGTCAGCGCGTACGTCTCCGCGTCGATCGTGCTCGGCGCGACGCTGCCCGGCTCAATCATTCGGCCACGCACATCCTTCACGCCGTGCTGCGCGAGCAGTTAGGACGCGACGTTCGCCAAGCAGGTTCCTTGGTGGCTCCGGATCGCTTGCGGTTCGATTTTACCTACGCTGGCCCCGTCGGTGAGGAGCGGTTATCGGCCATCGAACGGGAGGTGAACGCGCGCATCCGGTGGAACGACCCGGTGTGGACCGAAGAGATGCCTTACGACGAAGCCCTCAAAGCGGGGGCACTGGCATTCTTCGGGGAGAAGTACGGAGATGTCGTGCGTGTGGTCCGGATCGGGGAATATTCCACCGAACTTTGCGGCGGTACCCACGTGCGCCGCAGCGGAGATATCGGCCTGCTGAAAATTCGCTCCGAGGAAGGAGTGGCCGCTGGGGTGCGCCGGATCGAGGCGCTCACGGGAGACGGTGCGTGGCAGTGGCTACACCAGCGCGAACACCTGCTGGAGCGTGCGGTTGCAGTGCTGCGCGCACCGGAAGAGGAACTTCCCGAGCGGCTGGAAAAGTTGCTCGCCCAACAACGCGAGTGGGAGCGTCAGTTGCGCCAACTCCAAAGCCAGCTTGCCAGCCGGCAAACCGACTTGCTGCTGCAACGGGCCCGTACCGTCAATGGCGTGCGCGTGCTGAGCGCAGAAGTGGAGGGGTTGGACGACTCGAGTCTCCGCGAGCTTGCCGACCAGCTTCGACAGCGCTTGGGGTCTGGCGTGGTCGTGTTGGGTACGCGGCGTGGCGACCGCGCCTTGTTGCTCGTTGCCGTCACCCAAGACCTTGCGCCGCGCTACCCAGCAGGCAACATTATAAAGCGCATTGCCCCATTGATTGGCGGCGGCGGAGGTGGCAAACCGGAGCTGGCCCAAGCAGGAGGCAAGCAGCCAGAAAAATTACCAGAGGCCCTCGAGGCGGTTTTCGAAATTGTCGCTTGAAACGGAGTTGCTAGAAACCAGTCGAGAAGTTCACGAGCTCGAGCTGAGCTTTCCCAACCCTCGGGTTTTTCAGGACCTGCTCGGCCACCACGACGAGCACGTCAAGACGGTGGAACGGTTGCTGGACGTGCGCATCGGGGTCAGTGGCACCGCCCTCCATGTCACGGGCGACCCGGTTGCGTGCGAGCTGGCCGCCCGTGTGTTGAGCCAACTCTACGGAGTGGTGGAAAAGGGCTATCCGATTTATCCGAGCGACGTGGATTACGCGGTCCGGATTTTGAGTCGCGACCGTAATGCCAATCTTCGCGACATTTTTCTGGACACAATTTACATCTCTTCCCACAAACGGATCATCACACCCAAAAGCGTCGCCCAAAAAGAATACATCGACGCCATCCGCGAGTATGACATTGTCTTCGGTATCGGCCCGGCCGGCACGGGCAAAACCTATTTAGCCATGGCCATGGCCGTAGCGGAAATCATGAAAAACAACTTCGCGCGGATGATTCTGACCCGGCCGGCAGTCGAAGCAGGCGAGAAACTCGGGTTTCTACCCGGGGATCTGGTAGAAAAAGTCAACCCATACCTGCGCCCCTTGTACGATGCCTTGCACGACATGGTGGATTTTGACCGCGCGCAGAAAATGATCGAGCGCGGCGTGATCGAGGTGGCACCGCTGGCGTTCATGCGCGGCCGCACGTTGAACGATTCGTTCGTGATCCTCGACGAGGCGCAAAACACCACGAGCGAACAGATGAAAATGTTCCTCACCCGCCTCGGCTATGGCTCCAAAGCGGTCATTACGGGAGACGTCACCCAGATCGACTTGCCCGCCGGACGTGCCTCGGGCCTCAAGGAAGCACAACAAGTGTTGCGCGGCGTCGAGGGCATCAAGTTCTGCCTGTTCAGCGAGCGCGATGTGGTGCGCCACCGCTTGGTGCAAGACATCATTGCGGCGTACGACCGCTACGAAAGCCAGCGCCAAAACGAGCGTGCCGCTGCTGCCCGCCCCGGAAACGGAAGCAAAGACGGCGGCGAGCAAAGCTGAGCGCCGCGGAAACGTTTTCCCTCGACGAGGCGTATGCCCGTTACTGTCCTCGCCCGTCGGCGCATTCACGGCCTTCGCACACGGCCCCTCGGGGACTTTGTCGAGCGCGCGTTAGAACACCTGGGGCAAGCAAGCGCCGAGGTGTGCGTAAGCTTGGTGAGCGACGCGGAGATTCAAGCGCTCAACCGCCAGTACCGTCACAAGGACCGGCCAACCGACGTTCTCGCGTTCCCCGTGCGGGAAGGGGAGCGCATCCCCGGAGACGAGCAGCACCTGGGCGACGTGGTGATTTCCGTCGATACAGCCCGGCGCCAAGCCGAGGAGCATGGCCGGTCTCTGGAGGAAGAACTCGCCACTTTGTTGATTCACGGATTGCTCCACTTGCTTGGCTACGATCACGAGCGATCGCCGGCCGAAGCACGAAAGATGCGCCAGTTGGAACGTCGCTTGGCCGCCACGGTGGGGCCGTTGCGGTTGCGCGGTGAGTTCCTGACTTGAGCTTTGCTGCGAGTTTTTCTTAACTGAGGCCCGATACGATCTAATGAACGATGCGGGCGGCCGTGTGACGAAGTGGTTGTGGCGCGAGGTGGGCCATGCGCAGGAGGCGTACCGCCCGTATCGCCAAGCGTTGCTTGCCGAGGAGATCCAGCGAGTCGCGGCGGCCCTGTTGGTGATTACCGTCCTGTTCGTGCTGTTTGTCGCAGTGTTTACCCCTGGGCGGGCTTGGAAGGACTGGCCTTGGCTTGCCATTATTTTGGCTTCCCCGGCCGGCTGCCTGCTGCTGGTTCGTTTCGAAGTCGCCCGCCAGCGACTGCACTGGTTGGCTCTTGGCACGGACGCAGTGTACACCCTGGGCATCACTGCTGGGCTTCTCTACCCGGGCACTCCGACCTCTGGGACCGCGTTGTTCGTTTCGGTGAAACTGCTGGCGTCGGCCACGCTGCTGCCATGGCACCCCGCCGCACAGACGATATCCGCCGTCGGGACACTCGGCCTGTACTGGTCTGCGTTGTTCTATACCGGCCGAGTCGTTTGGCCCAGTAACGATTTGCCGCATCAGTTGACGGGCCCGCTGTTCGCCGCCTTGATTAGCGTGCTTGCCGCATTCCGCGCCGAAAAGCTGCGCTACCGCCTGTTTCAAGAGTCGCTAGCCGCTCGCCACCAAGCGGAGATCAATGCTCAGTTTGCAGCGATCATGTCGCACGAGTTACGGAATTTGCTCGCCGCGATCCTCGGCTACACGGAGGTGATTCGCGACGGATGTACCGATTCCTCGCAACCGACCACGGTGCAGCAAGCGCTCGACCGTCAAGCTGCGCTCGCTCGTCACGCGCTGGACACCATTCAAGTGGCCCTCGCCCTTAGCCGAGGCGGCCGTTTCCTTGCTCCCGACGCCACGGAACCGCTCGATCACGTGTGCGAGGCCTTGCATCAAGAATTCGTGCTTCGTGGAACTCCGGCTGGGGTGGCCTTTCGCTGGGATGTGTCGCCAGACTTACCTTCGACCCGCATCGACGGCACCAAGTTCAAGATGATCGTGCGCAACTTGGTGGACAACGCTCTCAAGTTTACCCCCGCAGGCGAAGTGCGCGTGCGGATTCGCGCGGGGCTGACAGAGCTGCTGCTGGAAGTGTGCGATACGGGTGTGGGCATCCCGCCAGAGAAGCAGCCATTCATTTTCGACCCGTTCGAGCGCGCAGCTCCAGAAGAATTTCCGGAAGGAGTTGGGCTCGGGCTTTACATCACGAGTCGGCTGGTCGACGCCCTTGGCGGAACGATCCGCGTCGACAGCACCCCAGGCAAGGGAAGCTGCTTCGAAGTTCACCTGCCGTTGCCGCCAACAGTCGCCGCGCCATAAGATGCCGTAAACTCCGGTTCGCCAAACAAGGTATGAGAGTTCGCGCTGCGAACGCGCACCGGCACCAACGTTCCAACCTGTGGTGCTTCGTCAGCCGCAAACACGCACGTTTTGAACTGCGGGGTTTTCCCGCACCAAGCCCCGTCCCTCTTGCGTGCAGGTCCTTCCACCAACACCTCGACCACCCGGCCTACCCAAGCCTGGTTGCGCTCGAACGCGATTGCCTCCTGCAGGTCGATGACGGCCTGGAGCCGGCGCTGCTTTTCCTCCGGCGAGACGGTTTCCGGCCAGCGTGCGGCTTTGGTCCCGCTGCGCGGAGAGTACTGAAACATAAACGCTTGATCGAAGCGAACTTCGCGCATCAACTGCAGAGTTGCCTCGAAATCCGCCTCCTCCTCGCCCGGGAACCCGACAATCACGTCGGTGCTCAGCGCCACATCCGGCCGCACACTCCGCAAGCGCTCGACCAAGTGCAGGTATGCCTCGACCGTGTATCCCCGCGCCATGCGTTCCAGGATTCGGTCCGACCCCGACTGCACTGGTAAGTGCACATAGGGGCAAATTTTCTCGCAAGTGGCCAAGGCCTCGAGGGTCGCCTCGGTAAAGTCTGCCGGGTGCGGTGAAGTAAAACGAATGCGCAGCAGATCCGGAATTTCGTTGGTCCGCCGCAACAACGTGGCAAAGTCCGCTTCCCCGTCGTGGTATGCATTGACGGTTTGGCCCAGATACACGACCTCCCGAAAGCCCGCGCGGGCGAGTTGTTCCACTTGCGCAAGAACGTGCGCCATCGGCACCGAGCGTTCGCGGCCGCGCACGTAGGGCACAATGCAAAAGGTGCAAAACTTGTCGCAACCACGCATGATGGTCACCCACGCCCGCACCCCAGCTTCGCGCTCCGGAACCAGATCGGCATAGGTTTCCGTGCGGTCGAGCTGGACGTCGATGTACGGATCGGGGCGGTGCTCGTTCAGCACCTGCGGAAGCCGCCGATAGGCATCGGGGCCGACCACAAAGTCCACGAACGGCAAGCGTGCCAGCAGCCGGTCGCGCACATGCTGAGCCATGCAGCCGACGATCCCGAGTTGAAGATCGGGTCGCCGTGCCTTGTGCCGAAACAGATCGCCCAGCCGACCCACGACACGCTCCTCCGCGTGCTCGCGAATCGCGCAGGTGTTGAGCAAGATCACGTCCGCTTGCTCGGGTTCCGCCACTGGATCGTACCCTCCCTGGCGAAACAACCCGAGCAACAGTTCGGTGTCGGCCAAGTTCATCTGGCAGCCGTAGGTCTCCACGTAAACGCGGCGGCGCGCGACCCCCGGCGATCGTTCGTGAGTGGTGTCGATCACAGTCAATCCCGCAAGCAGTTGACGCTGTCGGGGGCGGCATATAACGGTAGGTGCGGTTCCCGACAACTCGAGGTCAGCGATGGCACGCGACAGTTTTGACCAGCTCGAAGCTTCTTTGTTGCTTTGCCCTAAGTGTCGGGTGGCAGTGCCGGTACGAAAGCGACTGCTCCTCATTCTGCCCCAAGGCAACAAGTTCGAATACTTGTGTACGTATTGCGGTTCCACCTGCGGCGACAAGCTGGAACCGGACCAACCTGTGGATCGCAGACGCTACATGTAGCGGCGCTGCGTTTCCCCCTTGGCCGAGGCCCTTCCCCGCATGCGTGTGGTCTCCCTGGTTCCGGCGGCAACCGAGCTCGTGTGTGCCCTGGGCCGCGCAGCCGCGTTGGTGGGGGTTTCCCACGAGTGCGACTTTCCACCCGAAGTCTCCACCTTGCCAAAGGTTACCCGGCCTCGCTTCGAAGCCACGGGCACCTCGCGCACCATCGATGAGCAGGTACGCCGTGCGTTGGCCCTGGGTGAGCCACTGTACGAAGTACTTCCCGACATGCTCCGTGCACTGCTGCCTGACGTGGTGTTGGTGCAAGACCAGTGTCAGGTCTGCGCCCTGCCCGCGAGCCAAGTGGAGGAGGCACGGGCAGCTCTTCGCTTGCAGTTCGAGGTGGTGAAGTTGCACGCGCACGACCTCGAGGGGATTTGGTCGGACTTCGCGCGTGTGGCCGACGCTTTGGGTTGCGGCGCCGAAGGCCGGCAGTTTGTGGAAAATTGCCAAGGGGAGTTGGAAGCCGTACGCAAGCGCACCGCCCGCGCTCGCTACCGCCCGGCAGTGTTGTGCCTGGAGTGGCTCGATCCGCCCATGGTAGCTGGCAACTGGATGCCCGAGCTCGTTGACATCGCGGGCGGACGTTCGCTGCTTGCCGCGCCAGGGAACAGCAGTCGCCCGTGCGACTGGGAAACCATTCTCGCCGCAGCTCCAGAGGTGTTGATTTTGATGCCATGTGGTTTTCCCATCGAGCGCACGTTGGCAGAACTGGACGTGTTGCGCGCCGCCCCGGTCTGGAGCCGCCTGCCCGCCGTGCGCAACGGCCGAACGTACGTCACCGATGGCAACGCGTACTTCAATCGTCCGGGGCCACGCATTGTCGACAGTGCGCGGATCCTTGCCGGCTTACTGCAACCGGGGCTGTGCGCGCACTGGCTGCCCGACGGGAGCTGGCAGCGAGTGGCCGAATGAAGCGCCTCGGCAGCCGCTCACCAGATGCGTGCGAACGTGGCCAGGAGCATCACGACCGTAATCGCTTGGCCAACGGCAAAGGCAAGGGTGCGCCAAGGTTGGAGCGCAGCGAGGTAAAACACTGTGTGGAGCACACGTGCCAGCAGGTACCCGATGAACAACACACGCGCCACACCCAACGACGGTTGCGTGAGCGCGAAGAAAAACCCCACGGCAAAGAACGGCAAGATGTTCTCGAGGTCGTTCCGGTGGGCTCGCCGGGCACGTTCCACATCTGGGTCGACCACCTGGCGTGGGGACAGTCCCTGCATCGCGTAGTCTTCGGGCACTGCGAATGCCCGCTTGCGCATGCGGTAGTAACTCGTGACGAAACCTACGGCGAGCATTTTCAACACGAGCAGCAAGTACGTGAGGGCAAACAAGCGCATTACCGGCTGCTCGATCCACAGCGTCATACGTCACCTCCTCGCGGTTTGCGCTTGTTTCACAAAGCCGCCCTTGGCGCAAACACATCCGCTCCTGCACGATTGTAGAACCCGCTCGTGCAAGCCGCGCATCGGGCGATTTCCCACCAGCGGTGGGACGAGGGCTAGAACTTACTCGCGCAGGTGCAGTCGCCCGTCGGCGTACTCCAGCACCAAGACTTCCGCATTCAGTGGGCCCGAGACGCCGTCCCAGTTGTTCCCGCGTGCCGCAGCGCACAATGCGGCGATGACGCCAGCGTGACTCACGACCACGATTTCCGCAGCGGTGCTGTTTGCTGCGATCCGACACGCCGCAGGCACCGCCCGCTCGGCGACGTCCGCAAGCGATTCTCCCCCTGGAGGTCTCCAACGCCAGGGGGCATCTTTGCCGTAGTTCGGATCGTCGAGCACCACCTCGTACGGGCACCCGGCATACTCGCCGATGTCGCGCTCGCGCAAATCCTCTTCCACCTCCACCGGCAATTGCAAAACCTCGCCTATGATTTCCGCGGTTTCCAGCGCCCGACGGTAAGGACTCGAAACGATGCGGCCCGGGGAGAAGTCGGCTCGGAGGTAAAAGCCGGTCAGCCGCGCCTGCTGTCGCCCGTAGGGTGTCAGTGGAACGTCCGGCGTGGCGCAAAACACCTTGTGGAGATTTCCCTCGCTTTCGCCGTGCCGAATGCACAGCAGTTTGACGTTGCGCTCCATGTCTCCCTTCTACCAGACCTTGCTTCCGTAAGGTAGTCCGTACGGGCTTGACATGGAGGGCCCATGAGCCGAAACGACATGGTATGGAAGAGCGCGGAGTAACGGTCTTCGGGGCCACAGGATACACTGGCCGCCTGGTGGTGGAAGAGCTCGTACGCCGAGGCGTGCGCCCTTTGATCGCGGGCCGGAACGAACAGAAGCTAGCGGCATTGGCGCGCACTCACGGCGGGCTTTCGACGTTCGTTGCCGACGTATCGCACCCCGGCTCGCTGGCAGCGCTCGCGAGGAAAAGTCGCGTGATCGTGAATTGCGCTGGCCCGTTCGTGGACCTTGGCGAGCCCGTGGTCGATGCGGCTCTGGCAGCCGGGAGCCACTACCTCGACACGACCGGGGAGCAGCCCTTTATCCGCGCTGTACAGGCGCGCGACCACCAAGCGCGAGAGGCTGGCGTGGCGGTCGTCCCCGCACATGCCTACGAGATTGCTTTGGCCGATTGCGGCGCCGCAGTGCTCGCTCGCGGATACCGCGATGTGGCCTCGATCGACGTGATTTACGCTACACAGTTCCACGCTAGCCAGGGAACCAAGCGCTCCGTGTTGCGCATGCTTGGCGCAGAAGGTTTCGGTTACGAAGAGGGCAAATGGATCCCCTTGCCGCCTGCCCGATATCGCCGGGAGGTGGAGCTGCCTGAAGGCTGGGGTACGCTGGTTGCGCTGAGTTTTCCGGGAGCCGAAATCCTGACCATCCCGCGCCACATCCGCACGCGAGCCGTTCGCGCGTACCTGGCCTTGCCGCGACTGGCAGCGTTGGCTGCCGGATGGTTGGTGCCTGCAGCGCGGCTTGTGGCCAAAACCCCGCTCGTTGCCGTGGCCGAATGGGCTCTGGGCAAGGAGACGAGCGGGCCGCCACCCGAGGTGCGGGCGCGCGACCGTTTTTTGATTTTTCTCGAGATTCGCGGAGTGCGTGGGGGTCAAGCCCGGAAGGAAGCAATGATCATTACCGGACGCGACCCGTACGGCATCACCGCTGCTGTGGCTGCAGCCGCTGCAGTGCGCATGCAGGAGCCGAGTTTCGACCGGCGCGGTGTTCTCGCTCCGGCACAAGCATTTTCCCCGGAAGAAGTGCTTGGGGACGCTTCCGGCTTCGACGTTGCGTGGAAGCGCCTCGCTTGAACGGAACTAACCTTCCACTTCGAACCCGAGGGCGGCGACCAGGCGCTGTACTTCTGCAGCGGCATCGCCCGGAGTCGTGAGATACCCATCGACGAACAAGGAATTCGCCGGATACAACGCCAAGGCCTGGAACCAACCGAGATGGAGCTCACGGCCACCAGCAACGCGAATTTCCGCATCCGGCCGCACGAAGCGCATCAGACAAAGCGCGCGCAAGCATTGGGCCGGGTCGAGCTCGTTGTGGCCTTCCAACGGGGTGCCCTCGATGGGATGGAGGAAGTTCACCGGCAAGGAGTCCACACGCAAAGCTCGCAAGTCGAACGCCAGATCGATCAAGTCTTCTTCGCTCTCGCCCATGCCAATGATGCCACCGCAGCACGTGCGTAGCCCAGCGGCTTGCACAGCGCGAATGGTTGCCACGCGGTCGTCGAACGTATGGGTCGAACAAATTTCCGGGTAGAACCGGCGGCTGGTATTCAAGTTGTGGTTCACGTAGTCGATTCCGCTTTCCTTCAACTGCAGCGCCTGCGCCTCGTCCAGCAATCCCAGGGAAGCGCATAGCTCCAAGCGCGGAAACTCCGCCTTGATGGCACGTGCTGCAGCCGTGATCCGGGCAATGTCGGTCGGGCTCGGACCCCGACCGCTCGTCACCATGCAGTAACGGGTCGCGCCTGCCGCCACTGCTCGCCGCGCACCGGCAACCAGCTCGGACACCGAGTCGAGCCGATACCGCGGTATGGCCGCAGTGGAGATGGCCGACTGGGAACAGTAGTGGCAATCCTCCGGACACAAACCGCTGCGCGCGTTGCGGAGCTGGCATAGCTTGACCCGCCGCCCGTAAAACCGCTCCCGCACGCGATACGCGGCCCAAAGCAAATCGGGGAGCGACTCCACTGGCGCGTGCAACACATTGCGGGCTTCGGCTCGGTCGAGTTCGCCGCCAGCGAGAATCTTGTCGGCAATGGCTTGAAACGTCGACGCGGACAACGGCTGAGCACTCGGCGTCATGAAGTCCCGTTCTTACCAACGAGCCTGCGGAGCGGCAACGGACTCTTGGCTTCCACATGCAAGCACGCGATAAGGCGGATCCAAAATGAAAAAAGTCCCTTCTTGGTTGTTTTTCGTCGCCTTGGCCGCAGCGAGCTGCGTGCCACGCCAGCCACCGGAACCGGTTCTCCTCCCGGAACCCACGCCCAAAATCCTCGTAGAGGAGGAGATTGTGGTTCCGGAGCGTCCGGAACTCGCGATTCTCGACGTGGTCGAAGGGCCGGGTCCGGACAAGGAAACGGCCCTCGTGTCCGGTATCGTGGAGAACCGGGGTTCCGGGCGCGCACGCAACCTGAGAGTGACGGTTCAGGTGCTCGACGAGTCCGGCACCCCGCTCGTTTCCCTGCCTGCGGAAGTGAGTTCGGCAACGGTGGATCCGCACAGCCAGGTCACGTTCCGCGCACAACTGCGCCGCCCGCGCGGGGCAGCAAAAATCCACGTCGTGGCAGAAAGCCGCTGAGGGTCAAGTGCGCTAGCCGCCCGTATCTTCTGCTTCGCACCGGGGCAACCCACCAGGTCGCCCCAAGATGTCCACGATCGTTGCGTGCTCGCTGGGGCAATTCACGACGCGGCCGAGGATTTGTCGGACTTGTCGGCGTACGCTTCGAGGATGCGGCGCGCCACAACCATCTTGTGAACCTCGTCCGGACCATCGTAAATGCGCGCGAGGCGCGCCTGGCGGTAAAAGTGCGAAAGGGGTAGGTCGTCGCACACACCGGCGGCGCCGAACACTTGCACAGCCTTGTCCACGACGTTGTGAAGCATGCGCGCGCCGAAAAACTTGATCAGCGAAATTTCCTCGCGGGCAGCGTGCGCGCCCTCGGTGTCGATTTTCCATGCGGCGTGCAAAGTCATGAGCCGTGCCGCTTGGATTTCGGCGCGAGCTTCGGCGATCCAGTCTTGAATGTTCGCCTTGCGGGCTAGCGTGCTGCCAAAGGCGTACCGTTGATTGGCATACCGGCACATCATTTCGAACGCCCGCTGCGCCATGCCAAGCCAGCGCATGCAGTGGTGGATACGCCCTGGGCCCAAGCGCTCTTGTGCAATCACAAAGCCCATGCCTTCCTCACCTAAGCGATTCGTTACCGGCACGCGGCAGTTCTCGTACCAGATTTCCGCATGGTGGTTGTCATCGTCGCCTAAAACAGGCACTCCCCGAGCGATGCGAAAACCAGGGGTATCCGTCGGGACGATGATCATGCTGTAACGCAGGTACGGGTTCTCGCGCTCCGGATTGGTGAGTGCCATCACAATGGCAAAGGCGGCACCGTGGGCTCCGCTGGTAAACCACTTGTGCCCGTTGATGACGTAGTAGTCGCCTTCGCGGACCGCGGTCGTGCGCAGCAAACGCGGGTCGGAGCCAGCAACTTCCGGTTCCGTCATGGAAAAACAGCTCCGAATTTCGCCGTCCACGAGCGGACGAAGCCAGCGTTCTTTTTGCTCTTCGGTGCCAAAGCGCCACAAAATCTCCGCGTTGCCCGAGTCGGGAGCCTGCGAACCACAAACCACGGGCGCGATCGGGCTCCGCCCCAGGATCTCGTTTACGAACACGTACTGCATGAACGGTAGCCCTGCACCGCCAGCTTCCTTGGGGAGGTGGAACGCCCAGTACCCCAGTTCCTTTGCCTTTTGCTGCAGGGCCCGAATCGCCGGCGGGTACGCGGGGCCGCCCTCTTGCAGGACCCAACGCTCGCGCGAGCGCTCGAGCGGATAAATCCACTCCTCCATGAATTGTTCCAGTTGCCGGCAAATCGCCTGTGTTTCCGCTGGCACGGCAAAGTCCATCGCTCGCGGCCTCCCTCCCTTGCCTCTCGGCCTTCTCCACGGATGCGCCGATGCACGCGATGCGTCAACCGGGGTGGAGCTCCGCGCTACTGGGCGCAGGCAAAACCCTACACGTTGGCGGAGCGCAAATCGCTGCGGATCTGGCGGGCAACGCTGACGGCAACGGTGACGAGCGTCAGGGGAATCACGAACGCCAGCATGACCACGTGGAACGCAGGCAAGGCATCGTGGTGCGCAGAGGCAAGAAACAGGTACGTCCAGTATGCAATGCCATACCCGAAGAAGAGCCAGCCTTCCCAGCGCGCAATCCGGTGGCCGGTAAAGAACACCGGCAAGCACGCTACCGCCACGGCAACCATCACCGGGAAGTCGAACGACAACGCGCCTTGGGCCACCGGAACGTAGCCCGATACCGCAGCCGCACCACCCAGAACGAACAACAAGTTGAACAGGTTGCTGCCCACCACATTGCCCACCGAAATATCACGCTCCCCCCGCACTGCAGCGACGATGGAGGTGGCGAGTTCCGGCAGCGACGTTCCACCGGCGACAATCGTCAAACCAATGACCAGCTCGGATACACCGAACCAACGTGCAATGTGCACCGCGCCAGCAACGAACCACCGCGAGCCCAACACGAGGGCCGCCAAACCAACCACCACCAGCGCCACGTGACCAAGGGTTCGCATGGCGGCTCCATCGACTGCATCCGTGGGAACCTGGTTTTCCGCAGCGGCGCCCGTACGGAGAGCAAACCCCGTGTACGCAAGTCCGGTGGCCAGCAACGCGAATCCTTCGCCCCGCGTAATTTGACCATCCGCGGCCAAATACCAGGAGAACAGAGAGGCCAGCACGAGAATCGGCACTTCGATGCGGACCAACTGCTGCGACACGGCCAGCGGAGCCACGGCGGCTGCCGCTCCGAGAATGAACAGCACGTTGAACACATTGCTTCCGACAACGTTGCCAACCGCAATGTCTGGTTGCCCTTGAACGGCTGCGGCCAAACTCACCGCCAGCTCGGGCGCACTGGTCCCCCAAGCAACCACCGTCAGGCCCACCAACAACGGGCTCACTCCAACCGCCGTCGCCAAACGCGCGGCACCACGCACGAGGCTTTCTGCCCCGGCGATGAGCAATGCGAGCCCGCAAAGCGCCAGCAACAGCGCCATGACTAGGGCTGCCCGTGCCGTTCCGCTACGGCGACCGCCGGCTGACTTCGCAGGGTGTTGCCGTCCGCAGAATACGCACCCTTGAGATCATCGCAGCACGAGCCAACCCACAAAGGAACACCGAGGCGATATGCAGCCCGTCCAATCATATGAGCCGCCACGGGCGCGGTAAGCATGAGGAACACCGCCGTGGCGATGGCGCGCACTGCCAGTCCAGCGTCGCTCACATGTTGCAACGCGTAGGCAGTTAACAGGCACATCCCGCCCAGGGTTGCGGCTTTCGAGGTACAGGACATTCGCAAGTACACGTCTGGCATCCGCACAACGCCAATACTTGCAACCAACATGAAAAACGTACCCGCAAGCAACAGCCCGACAGTTACCCATTCGACGACCATGAGCGGATCCCTCGTTCGATGTATCGCGCAAATGCCACCGTGGCCAAAAAAGACACCAGCGCCAGCACCGTGCCTACGTCGAGCAGCGGGGGCTGCTCCCACGCCAGGGCGGCTCCAGCAACGATGCCGACGCCAATGGTCGTGATCAAATCCAACGCAACAACCCGGTCTGGCAGGCTGGGCCCGATGGCAAGGCGAACCACGGACAGCAACACAGCCACCGACAAAACCGGCAACACCACCCACAACGCTACTGTCTGAATCATTCGCATACCTCCTGAACCTGCTTTTCCAGCACCGATTTGATCTCGGCACGAAATTCGGGCGGCGTACCAATGCGCATGCCGTGGACGTACAACGTGCGCTGGTCTGTGGACACATCCAGGCTCAATGTACCCGGGGTCAGGGTAATCGCGTTCGCGAGCATGGTGATGGCAACATCGCTCTTTACGTCCAACGGCACGGCGACGATTCCCGGTTGCATCCGCCGCAGCGGCGCAAAGACGTGGTACGTTACCCTCAGGTTTGCGATCACGACCTCCCGCAGGAACACTCCGAGAGCGCGTGCGACTTTCCACACGCGCGCAAAGTACGTGTCGGGCCCGTGCGGGTGAGTGAGCCACAGGACCAAGTAGCTCAACAGCGCACCAAACAGGAACTCGCCAAGCGACCAACGTCCGGTCAGCACCAGCCAGAGAACGGACAAAACCAAGTGCAACAGCGCCATTAGACTTCTCCGAGCACTGCGGTGATGTAGGCTTTCCGATCCAACAATTGCTCCGCCGCTTGCTGTGCGAGCCCCATCAGCGGTTCAGCAAACAGGCCCAGGGCGAGGCTCAAAGAAGCTAGCGCCACCGTGCTCCAACGCATCCCAGCGGGGACGTCGTGCGTCCGCTGGCTTCGTATCGACTCTTTCCAAAACGCTTCTGCCCAGATCTTCGTCATGGAAAACAGCGTGAGCATGCTCACCAATAAAGCCACAGCGACAGTCCAAAATGCTGCTTGCTGCAACCCCGCGACGACCAGCTGCAGTTTGGCAAAGAAGCCTGAAAACGGGGGCAACCCGGCTAGCGCCATCGCGGCCGTGAAACACGCGCAAGCCAGCAACGGTTGTTCGCGGTACGCGCCCCCGAGTTGCGCCAAGCGTGTCGTGCCGTAGCATCGCTCCAGTTCTCCGGCGACCAAAAACAACGCTGCTTTCGCGACCGACACGTGCACGAAGAAGAAAATCGCGCCCGTGAGCCCAGCGACGCTGTAAAGACCGTACCCGAACACCAAGTAACCAATTTGGCTCACGATATGGAAAGAGAGCAGGCGCTTCATTTCCATTTGCGCGACGGCTCCTAACACCCCCGTGAGCATGGTGAGCGCGGCCACAACCAAAATGGCGTTGGTGAACGCTTCCGGAGGCTCCGGTAGCACCAGCGTGCCCATGCGAATCATGGAATAAATTCCGACTTTGGTGAGCAGGGCCGAAAACAAAGCCGTAATCGCGACTGGCGGTGTGTGGTACGAGGCCGGAAGCCAGCCGAACAAGGGGAACACCGCACCTTTGATGCCGAAGCTCACGAACAACAGAAGCGTCCCCGCAAATGCTGGCAGCGACAGCGGCCAAGCTCCCAAGCGCACGGAAAGATCCGCCATGTTCAACGTGCCAGCGCTGCCGTACAGCAACCCCACTCCGGTCAAGAAGAACGCCGAGGCAATCAAGTTCAGGGCAACGTACTTGAGGCCGCCCTCGAGCTGCGGCCGGTCCCCACCTAAAGTCAGGAGCACGAACGAAGCCATCAACAGAACTTCGAACCAGACGTAGAGGTTGAACAAGTCACCGGTGAGCACGGCACCACTGACTCCTGCCAGCAGCACCAAACTCAGCGGGTAATAACCGAGCCGTTCGCGCTCCGGCGGAATCGAGGCGGTGGAATACACCAGCACGATCCAGGCGATCACGGACATCGTGGCCACCAAGAGGGCGCTGAACATGTCGGCAACGAACGTAATCCCGAAAGGCGCAGGCCAGCGAGCTACTTGCACCACGACCACCCCACGCTCCTGAACGACAACGAGCAACGCAAGCGCTGCCAGCAAATGCCCTGTCGCTGCAACCAACGCCACGGCGCGCTGCCTCGGGAGAGATACCGGCAAGGAAAGCGCTGCTGCTGCCAACGGGATCAATACGGGAACGATCAGGAGAAGTCGCGCAATCACGTCAGCACCGTGCTCGACCGAAACACCTCACTCCTCGGAGGTCTGCAGCGCATCGACATCGTCGGTCCCCGCCGCCGCAGCAGTGAGCTTCACCAACACCACGGAAAACGCCAGCACACCGAAACCAATCACGATGGCAGTGAGGATCAGCGCTTGCGGAACCGGATCGGCAACTGCTCCGGTCGGAAGGTGGCCGTGTTCGTCGGCAATCGGTGCCAATCGCGCAAAGCCACTCGTGGAAAACAGCAACAAGTTCGCAGCGTGGCCGAGAAGGCCCAGACCGAGAAGCAGCTTCACGATGCTCCGCCGCAGCATGAGGTACAACGCCCCTGCGTACAGCGCACCAATGACGATTGCGAACAGGAACTCCACTCACTCCTCCCACAGCAACGACAACACGTGGGTGACCATCCCGATCACCAGCAAGTACACACCGAGATCGAACAACAACGGCGTACCGGCAGAGCCCAAGACCGGAATCGACACCGGCAGCCAAAGTCCGGTGAGGTACGGCTGCCCAAAAGCCCACGCGATCGTCCCGCTAAAGAGCGCACAGCTCAGTCCGGCGGCAATCCACGCCACGGGAGACAACGGGAGCAACCGTCGGGTAGGTTCCATGCCGTGCGCCAACGCATGCAGCGCCAGCGCGGCAGCCGCAACGAGTCCGCCCACGAATCCACCTCCCGGGGCGTTGTGGCCGCGCAGGAGCAAGAATACGGACAGCAAGACCATGAGCGGGAAGAGCAGCCGCGTAGTGGTGAGCAAAATCAGCGACTTCATGGCCTTTTTCTCCACGCTGCCATCAGAGCGCCCACACCCATGGCGGCCAGCCCCAACACGGTAATTTCTCCCAGTGTGTCGAGGCTACGGAAGTCGACCAAGATGACGTTCACGACGTTCCGCCCGTGCGCAGATGGCACGCTTTCGGCCAGAAAGAATGGCGCCAAGACCGAAGGGGTTGGCCGGGCGAGAACCACGGCCATCGACCCGGCAATGGCCAACCCCACCGCACTGGCAAGAAGGGCATCGCGCACGCGGGTCGCCGGATCGGAGCGCGTTTCGAACCTCGGCAAGCGATACAACACGAGCACGAACAAGAGCACCGTGAGCGTCTCGATGGCGAACTGGGTCATGGCCAGATCCGGGGCCCCGAACAACAAAAACAACACCCCGACCCCGTAACCCGCCACGCCGAGGCCAGCGATGGCCGTCAAACGCGAGGTTGCAACAATGGCGACGGCCGTGCCTGCCAGCATGGTGACCAAGACCACCACTTCGGTCACAAACGGCGGGCGCGCAGCCAGCGGCGGCAAGTCGGGAGACCCGACGATGGACCACGCAAAGACAGGAGCAGCCACAGCCACGAGCAAAACCAGCGACTGGTAGGAACGCAACCTGCCGCTCTGCAGTTTGCGCGTTTGCCACGCTGCCACCTTCAGGAGGCCGGCAACTGCGCCTTCGTACATGGCGGCGGGCCCCAGTCCCGCAACGACCCGCGCACGCTCTGTAACCGCGAGCACTTGTCGCCGGAGCGCGAACGCCACGGCTCCAAAAGCAAGCGTTGCCAGACTGAGCAAAAACGCGGGCGTGAGCCCGTGCCACAGTTTCCATTGCAAGCTTACGCCATTGGCGGCGATAGCGGTGGCCGCACCTCGAAGCACTTCTTGCAAGGCAGGAAACGGAGCCAGGCCAAAGATCAAGCTTGCAAGCGCGAGCAGCGCAGGCCCGAGGCACATCTCCCAGCCCGGCGCGTGGTGCACAGAGGGTGCGCGCGGGGCAGTTGCAAACAGCGGACGAACTACGACAAAGCCTGCGACAGCGACCTGCAGCGCACTGGCAAAGACGAGTGCCGCGGCGATGCCCCACGGGCCTGCATGCAGCACAGTCTCGTAGGCCAACTCTTTGGCAACGAACCCGAAGGTGGGCAGGATCCCGGCCATCGACAGGGCGAGCACCGTGGCCACCGAGCCGAGGAACGGTAGTTGAGTGTACAATCTGCCGAGCTTCTCGACATCTCGCTCTCCGGTGGCATGGTCGATGGCTCCGGCAAAAAAGAACAGCCCGCCCTTGTACAGCGCGTGGGCTGCAAGGAACACGACGCACGCAGCCAGCGCTGCCGGATCGTTCACTCCGAGCAAGAATACCAGCGTGCCCAGGGCACTGACCGTAGAGTACGCCAGCAACAACTTGAGGTCGCGCTGGCCCACGGCCAGCAGAGCGCCGGCGACCATTGTGGCGCCGCCAACTGCAAGAAGAGTGGTGTGCCACACCCGCGATCCCTGGAACAACGGCGTCATCCGTGCCAGCAAGAACACCCCTGCTTTCACCATGGTGGCAGAGTGCAGGTAGGCGCTCACTGGTGTGGGCGCGGCCATGGCAGCCGGTAACCAGTAATGAAACGGGAACTGGGCCGACTTCGTAAAAGCCGCAAAGCAAAGAAGCCCGATGATCCACAATTCCATGTTCGTACTCGGCCACGCCTCGGGGCGGCGGAGGAGTTCCGAAATCTCCCACGTGCCTGCGACGCTGTACAGGAGCACGGCTGCAACGAGCAACGCCAGCCCTCCCACACCCGTGGTCAGCAGCGCTTGCAGGGCAGACTTGCGAGCTTTCTCGCTGGCGTGTTCGAAGCCGATCAACAGGTACGAAAACAAGCCGGTGAGTTCCCAACACACGAACAGGAGCAGGAGGTTGCTCGCCAACACCACCCCCAGCATCGCCGCCATGAAGCCAAGGAGATACAAGTAAAATCGGCCAATTTGCGGGTGGTCGCGCAGATACTCCCCAGCGTACGCAACCACGAGGGCGCCGATGCCGGAAATCAACAAAGTAAAGAGGAGGCTCCACCCGTCGACCAATACCGACCACCGCAACCCGTAGCGTGGAGCCCAAGCGAACGAAGTTTGTACTTGCGCTGGGTCGAGGGGAGTCAGTGCTGCCACAACGAAGACGAGCAGCGGGTACGCCACGAACAAGCGCGGTGCCCCCACTGGGCCGAGCTTGCGCACGCACCACGGGGCTAGGAGGGCGAGCGGAAATCCTAAGATGACGACGATTGCCAACACAACTGCCGCGAAGCCCTCCCTCTTTGTCGTTGCGGTGGTAGGCGCAAGCCCTTAGCTCATACGGAGCCGCCGCGCCAAGGGGAACGCGGTCACGCTGCGCGTACGAGTGCGTGGCTTACGCGAGGGAGTTTTTCGCAAAGGCAGCGCGTGCAAAGCCCTTCGGGCCACAGGACGCCATAGGCCGGTTGGTCGCAGCTCGAACACCGCACTCCAGGACCCACCCGCCGAACTAAAAACACCTCGGCACCAAGGCGCACGAGGGCAGTGTCGTTGCGTTTGAGGAAGTTTTGCAGCGTTTGCGCCATCAGTTCGCGATCGTACCCGCTGCGCAACGGAAGTACGTATCCACGACCGCCGGACAAGATTTGCGCGATCACCATCGTCCGCACCTCCTCACAAACGTTTCTCGTCCGACGTTCGAAGCCGGCGCCAATTCGAAATCACAGATGCAAATTTCCTTGTCGGTCGCCCTGCCTCGCTGCATCCCGGTCGCTGCCAACAGCGCCGCAAGTTGACTCGATCCTACCTTCTCGCTACCAAGTACCGCTCGCAACATTGTCGCGGGGTGGAGCAGTCTGGTAGCTCGTCGGGCTCATAACCCGAAGGTCGGAGGTTCAAATCCTCCCCCCGCTACTGACCCGAGTGGGGCGGCGTTCGAGCCCGCCCCACGTTCCCATGCGGATCTATCTGCATCGGGCGCGCCACGATCCGGCAAACCATGATGCAGACGTTTGACCGCAACTGGCAGTCTCGCCATGATGGGTTTAGCGATCCGCCGGGCAGAGGAACGAAAGGAGGGAACCAGAATGGGTGCAGATCGTGACGTGCAACACCGGCGAATGCGAACCGCGAAGCAAAAGTCTACCTCAGCCACCCTTGGCTTCGAGGCGCAACTATGGGCGGCCGCCAACGCCCTCAGGGGCTCGATGGACGCGGCGGAGTAGAAACACGTCGCTTGGGGCTCATCTTCCTCAAAGTACATCTCCGATGCCTTCGAGGAGCATTACGCATGTTATTCTGGCAACCATGGAGGGATGAAGTATGCCCATTCCTGATTACCAATCGCTAATGTTGCCTCTCCTTGAGCTGTTGGAGGACGGAAAGGAACACAGGCTACGCGACGTGGTATCTGTGCTCGAGCAGCAGTTCGGCTTGACCGAGGAGGAGCGCAAAGCTCTCCTTCCAAGCGGGCAGCAGCCTATCTTTCACAACCGGGTAGGATGGGCAAGGACATACCTCAAGAATGCTGGGCTGTTGGAGGCACCGCGGCGCGGTTGGATGCGCATCACCAGGCGGGGCTTGGAGGTACTCAAGCAAAAACCAGAGAGCATTGACGTGAATTTCCTCATGCAGTTCGAGGAGTTCAGGGCCTTTCGATCCTCCCGAAACCGGGCGTCAAGCGAGTTCGATGAACGAGATATCGAAGGAGCGACCCCTGAAGAGCTTCTGGCAAGCGCGTATGACATGCACAAGCGAAGCATTCTATCCGAGCTACTCGAACTGGTCAGGAAAGCCTCTCCTGAGTTCTTCGAGCGTCTCGTTGTAGAGCTGTTGGTCAAAATGGGGTACGGTGGTTCATACAAAGAAGCTGCGCAGGCTGTCGGCCGGAGCGGAGACGAGGGTGTGGACGGAGTCATTAAGGAAGACCGGCTCGGGCTCGATGTGATCTATCTCCAAGCAAAGCGCTGGGAAGGACCTATTGGCAGACCCGAATTGCAAAAGTTCGCCGGAGCACTCCAGGGGCTCCGTGCCCGCAAAGGAGTATTCATCACCACCTCAAGCTTCACGAGAGATGCGATCGACTATGCAGACCGACTCGAAATCAAGATCGTGCTCATCGATGGCCAGCGGCTGGCCGAGCTCATGTTCGAGTACGGCGTCGGAGTGTCTCCTGTATCTACATACGGCGTCAAAAAGGTTGACCACGACTTCTTCCTTGAAGAATGATGCCATGTCCTCCAACAAGTCCGGCAAGGGTGAACATCACCGAGGCGGACCTGGTGGACTAGATTGTCGCCCTCGCCGGCCAGCTCTTTTACTCGACCCAAATCCGTGCCTGCCTGTGGTTCCTTGCACGGGAGAAGCGGGGTCTCCCCTGTACCAAAGGGAGAGGGGTGCGGCTGAGGGTGTCGCTGTTTACCGCGACATTCCGGGTTTTTGCAAATCTGCCACGCTCGATGACATCCGCCAGCACGGCTACGTGCTCACTCCCGCCCACTACGTCGGCGCCGCCGAGCAGGATGAAGACGACGAACCGTTCGAAGTCAAGATGGCTCGGTTGGTGGCGCAGCTTCGGGAGCACCAAGCCGAAGCCGCCAAGCTCGACGCCGCGATTGCCAGAAATTGCAAGAGCTCGGATTTTAGGAGAACCCGAGATGACACCTGAACGCCTTCATGAACTGATCGCCGCTGGCGAATCTATCGACGTCGAGTTCAAGGGTGAAGAACGCAACCCCCTGTCCGACGACGACTTAGTGGAGGCAGTAGTCTGCTTGGCCAATCGCGGCGCCGGCACACCCGCTTGGCTGCTCATCGGCGTGGAAGACGACGGCCGCATTACCGGCGCCCGCCCCCGTCACGAATCCGGGCGAACCGACCCCGTCCGCCTGACGGCCCTCATCGCCAACCGAACCCGGCCGTCGCTCACCCCGCGCATCGAGGTCGTTCCTTGCTCGGGCAAGGAAGTCATCGTCGTTGAAGTCCCGCCCCAGTTCGCTCCCGTGGGCACGACTTCGGGCCGTTACCTCCGCCGGGCGCTCGGCGGCGACGGCCGCCCTTGCTGCCTGCCGATGTTCTTCCACGAGATGCACGCGCACCAGGCTGACCGCGGCGCGCAGGACTACTCGGCCCTGGTCATCCCCGAGGTCTCCTGGGATGACCTGGACCCGCTGGAATTCGAGCGTTTCCGCCGCAGCATCCGCGAGCACCGCGCTGGCGACCAGTCCCTCCTGGCATTGCCCAACCTCGAACTGGCCAAAGCCCTGGGTGCCGTAGAAGCCAACGGGCAGGTCCGCAGCATCCGCGTTCTGGGCCTGCTCCTGTTCGGCAAGGAAGATTCGCTGCGGCGTTTCCTG
>ENA-ORXB01001094-ORXB01001094.1-sediment-metagenome-genome-assembly--contig:-NODE-1094-length-37241-cov-5.560892_pt1 | contig 37241 bp, 25 predicted proteins | sample MGYA00237863_ERZ511475 | MGnify/ENA primary metagenome ERZ511475 (study PRJEB26305, sample SAMN06343858) | sediment metagenome | isolation source: hot spring sediment | place: Canada: British Columbia... | reverse complement strand
GGGATCGTCTCGTTGATCCATCCGGACTGGCCGGCCCGCGAGGTGGTCCGCCGTTGCCGGGAGCGGGGCGTGGTCGTCAATGCCCGCGCCGACCGCGTCCGCGTCAGCCCCCATGCCTACAACACCCACGAGGAGATCGACCGCTTTCTGGACGCCGCCACGCCCTGACTCGGAGGTGGAACCGGACCGGCCTCTGCGGCCCCTGCCATCCCGGCAAGCGTGGCATCCACCGCATCGCCCCGCAAGCGCGGCATCCCTCCTTCCCCAACATGCGGTAGGATGGACTGGAGAACCGGAGGCGCCCGTGCCGATCCACACTCGGCCCAGCATCGCCATCGTCGGGAGAAAGCGAACCGCCGGGAGACCTGACTGTGCCTGCTTCCCTCAATCCCCGTTATGCCGTCTACACCGGAACCTTCGACCCGGTCCATCTCGGACACTTGGACATTATCCAGCGCGGCAGCCAGCTCTTCGACCGCCTCATCGTCGGCGTCGGTATCAACCCGGAAAAGACCACCCTCTTTTCCATCGAGGAACGGGTGGAGTTGCTTCAGCAAGTTGTGCAGGGCATCCCCCGCGTGGAGATTCAGCCGTTTCTCGGCTTAGCCGTCCGCTTCGTGCGCGAGGCTGGCGCCCGCATCATGCTCCGCGGCCTGCGCACCCTCTCGGACATGGAGTACGAATTCACCATGTCCCTGATGAACCTGCATCTGGACCCGGACATCGAGACGGTCTTCCTCATGGCCAAGGAAGAGTATTCGCACATCAGCAGCTCGCTACTACGCCAGATTGCGATGCTGGGGGGAGACCTGAGCCGGTTTCTGCCGGAGGTGGTGCGTCACGCTCTGGAGGCCAAGGCGGCGGCGGGGCAGATTCTACCGGCCCACTGCACCGGTCCCTTCCGCGGCGGCCACTGACGAGTTGTTCCGGGATTTTTGCCCGCTTTCTCGGAGTCTCTTTGTCTCTTTGTCACGGCGTCTTGCCCGAAAACGGCGGGATGCTCACCGGCGGGGCGGAAAAAGGCGGCGCTCCACCAGGTGGCGGCGTTCCACCAGGTGGCGTGTTTCCTGGCTTCAAGCCTGAGCTGCTCGATGTAGTTCCTGCTTTGTTGCTTCCTGAGGCGTTTCCCGTCTTCTCACCCGCCGGATTGGTCCCCGCACCCGTCGCTTGCGTCTTTTGGCTCAGGAGCTGACCAAGTTTGTGAAAAAATGCGGTCGAATCCTCGGTCACCTTCTTCGTATCGACCACCGTCTGGATTTCCGCCTTGCCCCCTTCCCCTTTCTGGACCGAGAGGCGGTACCAGCCGCAGTACCACCCCACCACCGCGAAGGCGACGACGGCAAAGCCGATCAGGGCAAACAGATTGCGCATGGCTTGTGCTCCCAGGTCCGAGAAACCGCAGGTTCCGGCAGGGTACCGCTTACCCGCCGCACCCGCAAGGCGAATCCATTCTACGCCCCGGCCCCTGCCCTGCCGCGAAAATCCGCATCGCGCTTCCAGCTTCCAGCCGCCCCCAGCGCAGGCCGCCGCTCGCAGCAGAAAGTGCTTCCACCGCCTGGTCCTTCCTGTACGCAGAACGACGAAAGTTGGGCCGAGGGAGGCGATTTTGTGGCCCAAAGGCATCCCGTCTTGGAAGTCCGCACCGCACCCACGTAGAATGCAGTAGCGGAACGGAGGCGGCAAACTCCTCTTGCCAGACTGGGGGAAAAGGGATATGGTGGGGTGTCGCACCCCTTTCCCTTTCCCAATCCGAAGCCCGGCGGCGTGGGAACTGATATGGCGTGATTGGGTCTGATCCGGGTTTTGCGGACTTCCCTGCCGCTTCCGCCCGGCCTGTTTTACGGAGGATTCCAACAGCAATGGCACAGGCAAACGTCATCCTCGACAAGCTCCGCGCGCAACTCAACACCAGTGACTACCGCAAACTCCACTGGGAGGGGTCGTTCGCGGATTATCTCAATATCGTGCTGGAGCATCCCGGCGTCACCCGCACGGCCTACCAGCGCCTCTACGACATGATCCTCCACCACGGCATCGAGGAGGTGTACGAAAACAAGGACAAAATCATTCGTTACAAGTTCTTCACGGAGTTTGCGCACAAATACGGCGACGCCATCTATGGCCTGGATCGCCCCCTCATGCAATTGGTCAACGTCTTCAAAAGCGCCGCGTTAGGCTTTGGCACCGAACGCCGTGTCATCCTCCTGCATGGGCCGGTCGGCAGCGCCAAGTCCACCATTGCCCGCCTCCTCAAGCGCGGCCTGGAGGAATACAGCCGCACTGACGAAGGCCAGCTCTACAGCTTCGCTTGGCGCAACCCCGACGGCTCCGGCTGGACCAAAGACCCCATGCACGGCGAACCCCTCCAGCTCGTCCCCGAAGAGTTCCGCCCCGCCCTCCTCGCCGAACTCAACGCCAAGTGCCGTAAACCCTACCCCTACGAAATCCAGATCAAAGGCGACCTCTGCCCCTACAGCCGTTACGAGTTCCGCCAGCGCTTGCAAAAATACGACGGCGACTGGCTCAAAATGCTCGAACATGAAGTCAAAATCTACCGCCTCGTCCTTTCGGAAAAGGACCGCATCGGCATCGGCACCTTCCAGCCCAAGGATGAAAAGAACCAGGACTCCACGGAATTGACCGGCGACATCAACTACCGCAAGATCGCCGAGTACGGCTCGGATTCCGACCCCCGCGCCTTCAACTTCGACGGCGAGCTGAACATCGCCAATCGCGGCATCGTCGAATTCATCGAAATCCTCAAGCTCGACGTCGCCTTCCTCTACGATCTGCTCGGCGCCAGCCAGGAACACAAAATCAAACCCAAAAAGTTCGCCCAGACCGACATCGACGAAGTCATCCTCGGCCACACCAACGAGCCGGAATACCGCCGCCTCCAAAACAACGAGTTCATGGAAGCCCTGCGCGACCGCACCGTCAAAATCGACATCCCCTACGTCACCCGCCTCAGTGACGAAATCAAAATCTACGAAAAGGACTTCAACCCGGAGAAAGTCAAGGGCAAGCACATCGCCCCGCACACCATCGAAGTCGCCGCCATGTGGGCCGTCCTTACCCGCTTGACGCCCCCCAAGCATGCCAACCTCACCCTCCTCCAGAAAATGAAACTCTACAACGGTAAAACCCTCCCCGGCTTCACCGAAGACAACGTCATCGAGCTGAAGAAGGAATCCCCCAACGAGGGAATGTCCGGCATCAGCCCGCGCTACATCCAGGACAAAATCAGCAACGCCCTCGTCTCCCACCCGGATGAGGACAACATCAATCCCTTCATGGTGCTCAACGAACTGGAGGCCGGTCTGCGCCACCACTCGCTGATCAAAAGCGAAGAGCAATACCGCCATTACAAGGAGCTGTTGGCCGTGGTGCGGGAAGAATACGAAGACATCCTCAAAAACGAGGTCCAACGGGCCATCGCCGCCGACGAGGAAGCCCTGGCTCGCCTCTGCGCCAACTACATCGACAATGTCAAGGCTTACACCCTCCGCGAAAAGGTCCGCAACAAATACACCGGCGCCCTGGAAGAACCCGATGAACGCCTCATGCGTTCCATCGAGGAAAAAATCGACATCCCCGAAGGCCGCAAGGACGACTTCCGCCGCGAAATCATGAACTACATCGGCGCCTTGGCCATCGACGGCAAAAAGTTCGACTACCGCACCAACGAACGCCTGCAAAAGGCCCTGGAACTCAAACTCTTCGAGGACCAAAAGGACACGATCAAGCTCAGCACGCTCGTCTCCAGCGTGGTGGACAAGGCGACCCAGGAGAAGATCGACGTGGTCAAGAGTCGCCTCATCCGCAATTACGGCTATAATGAGTCGAGTGCTACGGATGTGCTCAACTACGTGGCTTCGATCTTCGCCCGCGGCCAGTCGAAGAAGTAACCGGCGGGCTGCACGCCGATGGGGCCGCCGACTCGAACCCCAGGCTAAAGCCCGCCCCTGAAGCCTGGGCGCGGAAATGCCGAAGCTGCGGGGCAAAAAACCGAACCCGCGGGGCGAAACGATCCACGACACCAGGCACAGCCTCGACGCGGGGCGCTGAGGGATGGGGGCCTGACCGACCTGAAGGTGTGAACCTGGTCAGGTCCGGAAGGAAGCAGCCATAAGCGCTGGAGGGTGCGGCTCAGGGCACCCCCATCCCTCAGCGTCCTGCACCGTACCTCACCCTCGCAGCCATGTCCCGCGCAATTCCGCCGGTTGCTCTTCTCCTGCTGAGTAACCACGGCACCGCGAGAATAATGGAACAAGCTTTTCCTACATGCCATTTTCCCCTGCACAGGCCGCACAGATTTAGCTTGACACATACCAAAGCATCGATTAGCACCTCATTTTACATAAGTATTTTCCGTAGCCTGTGGTAATTTACTTTCCAGGAGTGATTTCATGCTTTTGCGTTTTCTGACATCGAAAATCCTTTGCCGCCATGCTAATAAAAGTCAAAGAAAAGGAAGTACCCAAGACGATCTGACCCCTCTCAAACACTTTGGCAACGAAAATTACCAACGGATTAATCACAGACGGTTAGAGCATCTGGCTTCCCTCCATTTACCGCTAGAGAATCTGCGGGTTCTGGAAGTTGGAGCGGGTATCGGCGACCTCACGTCATTTTTCTTGGATCGAAACTGTGAGGTGGTGATTTCAGAGGGCCGTCAGGCCAACTTGACGTATCTGCGGCAGCGCTATCCCGAACTGCCCGTGATTTTTCTCGATTTGGACAATCCCCCTGAAGATTTGGGACAGCACTTCGATGTAGTTTTTTGTTATGGGGTGTTGTATCATCTTTGCCACCCTGCAAAGGCCTTAGCTTTTTTGGCTCGGCATTGTCAAAAGATGCTATTACTTGAAACTTGTGTTTCCTACGGTTCAGAATCACAGTTAAATCCATGCTCAGAAGACGCGGCGATACCGACACAATCCTTGAGTGGTTCAGGTTGTCGTCCCACACGTTCCTGGGTCTACCAAAATCTAGCTCAACACTTTGAGTATGTTTACATTCCTCGCACTCAACCCTATCACCGGGAGTTTCCCTGTGATTGGACTATACCGCCTCCATCCCCCGGCCTGACACGGGCGATCTTTATTGCCAGCCGCCAACCGTTGGAAAATCCCATTCTGACCCCGGAGCTTTTGGTTCGTCAAGTGCGCATTTTTGCCGGTTGCTCTTCTCCTGCTGCCCCTTCCCCGGATACGATGCTATAGCGAACTTACCGGAGTGAAAGACCAAGGCGGCACGATCCGCGGCGTCCAGCCTCCAACCAGGGAGACTGACCTCCCAGCGAGGCATCGACCTCCGCCGAGACATCGACCTCCCCATGAGGGGCAAGCTTCGCAGACGTGACGCGTCGGGCCGCCGACAGACTCGGTTCCGCTCTTCCTGATCCGCAGGGGTGTTGGCCGTGGGGCAAAAAATCGAACAGGATTTGCAACGCTTCCACAAGATCGTGCGCGGCAAGGTCAAAAGCAATCTGTCGAAATACCTCACCCGCGGGGAGTTGATCGGCAAGAAGGGGAAAGACCTGGTGTCGATTCCTTTGCCGCAGATTCAACTGCCGCAGTTCCGCTACGGGAAGAAGAACTCCGGGGGCGTGGGGGTCGGGCCGGGCCAGCCAGGCCAGCCGCTGACTCCGCCGCAAGGCGAAGGGGAAGCCCAGGCGGGCGAAGACCCCGGCGCCCACATTCTGGAAGTCGAGCTGACCCTGGAAGAGCTAGCGGACATTCTCGGCGAGGAATTGCAACTTCCCCGCATCCAGCCCAAGGGCGAACGGAACATCGTCAGCGAGAAAGATAAGTATTCCAGCATTCGCAGTGTCGGCCCTGAATCCCTGCGGCACTTCAAGCGGACCTTCCGCCGGGCGCTCAAGCGGCAATTGGCCAGCGGCACCTATGACCCGGCCAACCCCGTCGTCATCCCCATCCGGGAAGACAAGCAGTACCGCAGTTGGAAGGAGGTGCCCAAGCCGGAAGCCGTCGCTTGCGTCTTCTACATGATGGATGTCTCCGGCAGCATGACCGACGACCAGAAAGAGATCGTCCGCATCGAGGCCTTTTGGATCGACACCTGGATCAAGCGGCATTACAAAGGGGTTGAGACGGTGTACATCATCCACGATGCCCTCGCTGCTGAAGTCGATGAGCACCGCTTCTACCACACCCGCGAAAGCGGCGGGACCAAAATCTCCTCCGCCTACGAATTGTGCAATCAGATCATCGACAGCCGCTATCCTCCCAGCCAGTGGAACCTTTACGCCTTCCACTTTTCCGACGGAGACAACTGGGGGGACGACGTCCCGAAATGTATGGAGATTCTCACGGGACAGTTGCTGCCCAAGCTCAATCTCTTCGGCTACGGCCAGGTGGAATCCCCTTACGGGACCGGGGAGTTCTACGCCCATGTGGCGGAACTCGCCGAGGACCACGAGAACCTGGTCGTCAGCCGGATTGCCGACCGGGAGGAAATCGTCCGCAGTATCCGGGAGTTTCTCGGCACGGGGCGCTGAGAGGGTTCTAAATCCGGCAGCCCGGCCTGCGTGCGCCTGAGGCAGACTTTACGCCGCTGCAAGCCCACCTCGCCGGCAACCCACGGGGAAGGAATAGGGGAGCCACAGGAGTACGGGAGCGAAACGATGGTTTGGGGCTATTACAACACGAATCTGCCGCCGCACCTGCGCGTGCTCAAGGATGAAATCGAGGGGTACGCCCGCGAGTACGGCTTGGACTTCTTCGAGACGATCTTCGAGGTCGTCGATGCCGATGACCTCAACGAAATCGCCGCCTACGGGGGATTCCCCACCCGCTATCCCCACTGGTCCTTCGGCATGCAGTACGAGGAGCTGAAGAAGAGCTACGAATACGGCCTGTCCAAAATCTACGAGATGGTGATCAACAACGATCCCTGTTACGCCTACCTGATGCGCTGCAATCACGTGGTGGACCAGAAGCTGGTGATGGCTCATGTCTACGGGCATTGCGATTTCTTCAAGAACAACGCCTACTTCGCCCATACTAACCGCAAGATGATGGATGAGATCGCCAATCACGCCGCCCGCATCCGCCGCTATGCGGAACGCTTCGGCGAGGATGAGGTGGAGGCCTTTTTGGACAAATGCCTGTCCATCGACGATCTGATTGACATCCACTCGGTGGCGATCAAGCGGCGGGACGAGACCACCCGTTACGATTTCGCCGCGGCGGGGCCGGAAGCAGAAGCGGAGACGGCCCAGCCGCTCAAGTTCCGCGCCAAGCCCTACATGGATGAGTTCATCAACCCCCCGCAGGCCCGCCAGGCCGAGGAGGAAGAACGCCGACGGCTCAAGGAAGTCCGCGTCCCCCACTTCCCCGAACGCCCGGAAAAAGACGTCCTCCTCTTCCTCATTGAGCATGCCCCGCTCAAACACTGGCAGCGGGACATCCTCAGCATCGTCCGCGACGAGGCCTACTACTTCTACCCCCAGGCGCAAACCAAGATCATGAACGAAGGCTGGGCCTCCTACTGGCACTCCACCATCATGACGCAGAAAGCCCTGCATCCTTCCGAGCTGATCGATTACGCGGACCATCACTCCGGGACGATGGCGACGAGCGCCCGCCGACTCAATCCCTACAAGCTGGGATTGGAGCTATTCCGGGACATCGAGCGGCGGTGGAACACGGGGCAGTTCGGCCCGGAATGGGAAGCCTGTGACGACATGGAGAAGCGCCGGAACTGGGATAAACAGCTCGGCCTGGGCCGCCAGAAAATCTTCGAGGTCCGCCGCATCCACAACGACATCACCTTCATCGACACCTTCCTGACGCCGGAGTTCTGCCGCGAACACCGGATGTTCTCCTACGTGTACAACGAACAGGACAACAACTACGTCATCGAAAGCCGGGAATTCGAGAAGATCAAACAGCGCCTCCTCTTCAGCCTCACCAACTTCGGCAAGCCGTGGATCTATGTCATCGATGGCAACCACCGCAACCGCGGCGAACTGCTGTTGCGTCACCACTACGAGGGGGTAGAATTGAAATTAGATGAGGCCCGCGATACGTTGGCGAACATTCAGTACATTTGGGCCCGTCCGGTACACTTGGAAACGGTCATCAATGACCGTCCGACTTTGTTGAGTTTTGATGGTTCCGAACACACGCAGCAAGCGATAGGAGGCTCGCATGAATCCTCCCGTTCCTCATCGGCCCGGCGCACCTGATCCGTCCTACTCGTTGCTTTCCCCCAGGCCCGTGGAGGTGCTGGCCTTTGCGCAACGGGCGCTCACGCCCCTGACGCAGGAGGAGTGGGAGCTGGTCTGTTGCGATCCCGGCCCGGTGAAGCCACCGGAAGGGTATCACCAGGCTTATTGGCGGCACCGTACGGAACCGGCCCAGATCACGCTCCAATGGCAGGCGGCAGACCATCTGGCCCTGCTGCTGCGGCAAATCCAGTGGGAGCGGCCCGCCCGCGCGCTCCGGCCCGCCGCTGACTCCCTGCGCCTCTGGGCGGAACAGATGCGTGCCCTGCCGTGGGAACTCATCCCCGCTTGGACGGTTTGCGAGCTTGACGCCCAGCGCCGCGAGGGCTTCCTCCGCAGCCAATGCCTCATCCAAAGCGACGGCCGATGGTACTACGAGCTGCACTATCAGCTCGACTCCAGCGCCCGCTTGGAGCTGCGTTACTACCGGGTGCCGGCGGATCGGCGGCGCGTCCAGGACAGCTTCCCCCTCCCCCGCCTGACTCTCGTGCGCCTGCTCGACATGGTCCATAACGCCCTGCGCCGCTGCGCCTGAGCCGCATTCCCCCCGTTCCCCTAAGCTACGCCGTTCGTATCAATCCTTGGAGCGGCGGACCTCCACGATCACGGGCCGGGTGGCCTCGAAGAGTTTGAGCAGCTCCTCGGCTTCGCGTTTGTCCACCTTGTGTTTTTCCAGCGTTTGGCGAAGCAGGGCGGCCATCGCGTCGAACTCCGCGTCGGTGATCTGCATCCCGGCGTGGGCTTCCTTGAGGTTGCGCTTGCCGCTGTATTCCAGCGGTCCGCCGGTCAGGAGGCTGAAGAGTTCCAGCATGAGGCGCTTCTGGCGGGCGATCTCCGGCACATCGAGCTTATATTTGCCGCCGCGACTGAGGTTGACCTTCGGGTCTTTGACACAAGCGTCCACAAAGTCATCCACGATGGCCTTGACGGCGGCTTCCCCCCCTAGCCGGAACCAGAGCGCCGGCAGCTTGAGGTCCGGTCCCTTGGGCGACGGGGCGATGGTGTTCTGGATCTCATCGAGGGCTTCGCGCAGGACATGGGCCGCCTCTTCCGGTTTGAGCCGGCTGGCCAGGGTCAGTTTTTCCCGCACCATCTGCTGCAATTTGGGCCGGTGATCCAGCAGGCTTTCCAAGGCCAGCAGGCAGCCCTGGTAGAGCCGGTAACACCCCTCGTGGTTCCCCTTGTTGTAAATGTCAGTGCCGAGCAGGGCCGTTTCGTACACGGTGGTGACAATACGGCGATCCAACTCCAGGCGTTCCAGGGGCTGCCCCGTGCCCTGAGCGGTTGGTCCTGGCCCTGGCTGGGCTAATCCCCCATACCGTCCTGCCAGGAGCAGAATCATCCCCGCCACCAATGCGCTGTGTCCGCCAAGCCGAGACATAGCCAGTCCTCCTCGTTTCGCTCTGTGCCCGCTTCGGACGCGGGTTGTGCCAGCCGTTGGCCCTTCTGCACGAGCAGCCGAGGTCCTCGCGCCTTCCGTCCTTCCTCCAGTGTAGCGTCTGCGGGCCGCTGCACTAGTCCCGCTCGCCTCGATCGCCCACGGGCGCTTCCCTCGGTTCGCTCAGATCAGGTGTGGCAGCTACCGCCGTCACGGGCTGAAAGGTTGACCCAGACGGCCGATTCGACTGGACACTTTTACAATTGAGTGTGCACCGATTGATCACGGGGAAGCGGAATCGGGATTGTCGGTTTTTCGGACAAGCCGCCTCAAGGTCATCTCCTGCGGAAAGTTATGGGTCAGAGGGGAGGGGCCGCCGAAGGGGGCCGGGCGGGAAAACTCCTTGGCAAGCGACTCTGGTTCGGTTACATAATGGGGAGAGAGCCGGGAAGCTCTCAATCCGCCCTCCGCGAAGCGAGAGGTGGGAGGAACACGGGTTCCTCGCTCGCTGCGCTCCCTTTTCTCCGGAGTGCCTGACCGGGGAGAAAGATCAGGTGGGCGGGCAAGGCTTCCATAGCCTCGTCCACGGCGGGACAGAGGGGAGGCCGGAGGTGAAAACATCTATGGCGCGACGGAGCGCCGATCCGGATTGTAATGGCCGTTGTGGTAGCGGCCTGCGGCGTTCGGATCGCTTCTTACACGGTTTGCACGCCGCCAAGCGTGTGATCTTCGTCTCCCACATCCATCCTGATCCCGATAGCCTCGGCAGCATGTTGGGTTTAGCCCATCTCGTGCAGCACCGCCTGGGCAAGCCGACGGTGATGACGCGGGACGGCCCGATCGCCCGGCCGGAAAACCGGGCCATGGTCGAGGTGCTCAAGCTGGACCTCAAGCCGATCGAGTCCATCGACTGGCGCGAGGAGGACGCCGTGGTCATGGTGGATAGCCAGCCGAACACCGGGCGGCATTCCCAACCCTACACCCAACGCCTCTATGCGGTCATCGACCATCACGACACGCCCGGCGACCTGACCGGCGTACCCTTCGTGGATATTCGTTCCACTCACGGGGCCACCTGCACGGTGGTCACCCGCTACCTCATCGAGCAGCAGGCACCGATCCCGGAGCGTGTGGCCACCGCCCTGCTCTACGGCATCGAGACGGAAATGACCGGCTATCCCCGCGAGGCCGGCCCTGCCGATGATGAAGCGCTGCTGTTCCTCTACCCCCTGGCCGATAAGGATCGCATTGCCCAGATTCGCAATGCCCGCCTGCCGCAAAGCCACTTCGGCTGCCTGCTCCAGGCCCTGCAAAGCTCCTTCATCTACGACCGACTGATCATCAGTTGGGTCGATGAAATGCCGCACCCGGAACACGCCGCCGAGATCGTGGACTTTATGATCCGGTTCGATCAGGTGGATTGGGCGGTCTGCGGCGGAGTCTGCGGGCAGAAGTTTGTGCTGTCGCTACGGGCGGCCATTGAGAACGCCCACGCCGGGGAGCTGCTCCAGCAGGTGGTCGGGGACATGGGCCGGGCGGGGGGGCACGACCGCCGCGCCGGAGGATGCATCCCGCTGACCAGCACGGCACCGTCGACCATCGACGAATTGCAGGCCCGTCTCCGCCGTCGCTTCCTCAAAGCCTTGGGGATCGAAGAGTGCCGCGGCCAGCGCCTCGTCCCCCTCCGCAACATCCTGCAAAACCTCCAGTCCTGAGGAGGGAAGAGCCAGTTCTGGGGAGAGAGGGAGGCGTTCCCAGCGGCAAGCCGGCACCGCGAGCCCAGCAACCAGTACCGGTTACGCCCAGGCTGAAACGCAGCCCAAACGGTCGAAAGTTGACCGAGTTCGATGGCCCAAAGCAGGGCAGGAAGGCGGCCGGAATAGAATGTCGCGGAGCTGAGCCGAAGTGCCGGCAAGCTGGCCAACAGCAGGGCAGTATCAGGTCCGTCGGGGCGGCATCAGAACTGGTCGAGCCAGAAGTGGTTGCCGCGGTAGTATTTCAGGGGTGTCCACAGTTCATAGCGCCAGCCGGGTTCACGGAACGGCGGATAGGCCATGTAAGCCGGGGGACGCACATAGGGATGCCCCGGCGGCTCCGGATACGGCGGGCTTTGCTGCGGCCAATAACTGTGCGGGAAGTAATAGTAGGGGTAGTAGTAGAAGCGGGGCAGCGGCGGTTGATCGCCCGCTTGGGCCGAGGAATCGCTCAGGCCACTGAGCAAGGCCACGAACCCCGCCAGCAGCAGACGGCGGAACCATCCCTGTGCACGCATGATCGGTTCTCCTCCAATCGGGGAGGTCCGACCCCCATGGCCGGACATCCTGTCCGATCAATTCTAACCGCGCGGGGCGTTGCGTGCGGGTGCCTTCCAGCCAGAAAGCGGCCTCTGTTGTAAGATAGCCGCCGGGTTGCAGGAGATGTGCCGGGGGCAAGCCAGGCGCGTGTTCTGCGGGGTCCAGGGTGGGCGGGAGGCGGAAGGGCCGCCGGTTTGGCTCAAGTTTTTGCAGGAAGTCCAACAGGTGGGAGGATAGGTCAGCGTCATTATGGGCACGGGATCGGGTGATGAGGCAGGCGTGCGGTACGACAATCCCCTGGTGGAGCGGTATGCTTCGCGGGAGATGGCGGAGCGCTGGGGACCGTTGCGGAAGTACCGCACGTGGCGGCGGCTGTGGCTGTGGCTGGCGGAAGCCCAGGCGGAACTGGGCCTACGTGCTGACGACGGGGTGACACCCCGCATCCGCCCGGAACAACTGGCCGCGTTACGGGAGCATCTGGACGACGTGGACCTGGAACGGGCCGCCGCTTACGAGCAGCGCTTCCGCCATGATGTCATGGCCCATATCCACACCTTCCAGGATGCGGCCCCCCAAGCGGGCGACATCCTCCATCTGGGAGCCACGTCCTGCTATGTGACCGACAACGCCGACCTGATTTTGATGCGCGAGAGCCTGGAGCAGGTGTGCCGGCAGTTGGCGGCTGTGATCGCTGCTTTGGCGGACTTTGCCCAGCGGTGGAAGGAGACGCCGACGCTCGGCTTCACCCACTTCCAGCCGGCCCAACTCACCACCGTGGGCAAGCGGGCCTGCCTGTGGCTGTACGACCTCCTGCTCGACCTCCAGGAGTTAGAACGGCGGCAGGAAGAGCTGCCCTTCCGCGGGGCCAAAGGCACCACGGGAACGCAAGCCAGCTTCCTCACCCTGTTCCAGGGCGACCACGAGAAGGTCCGGCAACTGGACCGCCTGGTGGCGGCGAAAGCAGGCTTCTCCCGCGTGGTACCCGTCTGCGGCCAAACGTACAGCCGCAAAATCGATACGCAAGTGCTGGAGGCTTTGGGCGGGCTAGGCCAGTCGTTGCACAAGTGGGGGACCGACCTGCGTTTGCTGGCGCACCGCCAGGAGATCGAGGAACCCTTCGAGGCGGAACAAGTCGGTTCCAGCGCTATGGCCTACAAGCGCAATCCGATGCGGGCGGAGCGGCTCTGTTCCCTGGCGCGCTTTCTGATGAACCTGCCGGCGATGGCTAGCCAAACCGCGGCGGTGCAATGGCTGGAACGCACTCTCGATGACAGTGCCATCCGGCGGTTGTATTTGCCCCAGGCGTTTCTGGCCGCGGATGCCTGCCTGCGCCTGGCGTTGCATTTGGCTCGGCGCCTCATCGTCCAACCCCAGGTGATCGCCCGGAACGTCCAGGAACAGTTGCCGTACATGATCACGGAAAGCCTCATGATGGCGGCGGTGCAGGGCGGGGCCAACCGGCAGCAGGTTCATGAGGTGGTCCGGCAGCACAGCCTGGCGGTGGCCGAGCGGATCAAGGCAGGACAAGGGAACAGCCGGGAATTGCTGGAGCGCCTGCGGCAGGAACCGGTCTTCCAGCGCCTGGACTGGGAGCGGTGGGGCAACCTGGGAGCGGAAGCGTTCATCGGTCGAGCACCGCAGCAGGTGGACGAGTTCCTGGCGGAACATGTCCACCCCCGCTTGCAGCGTTACCGCGATCGCCCCCCGCCGGAGGCCGAGCTGCGCGTGTGACTTGACTCGTCCCCGCTTGCCCACCCACAATGGAAGTAAGCCCCGATGTAAGGCCGCCGCTCCTCCTTTGTATGGAACATCATCCCCCCTGCCCCTGGACTTGAACCTTCTTCGCAATAGGCATCTGTGGCAATGGCACAACGACGCATCGGCTTGTGGTTGATCGGAGCCTGCGGCAGCGTGGCGGGGGCCACCTGCCTGGGACTGTCCGCCTGGGCGCGGGGGTTGATCCCAACGACCGGCCTGGTGACGGCGCTAGAAGCGTTCGCCCCTCTGGACCTGGATGGGCCGTCGTCCTTCGTGGTCGGGGGACACGAAGTGCGTCAGGCCGACTTGCTCACGCCGGTCTGGGAGCTGCATCAGCGTTCGCGGGTCTTCGACCGTGCGGTGATCGAAGCCTGCCGCAGTGATCTGGAGCAATGGTCGCGGCATCTGCGGCGGGGGATTCTCTACCGTCCCAACGCCGCTCTGCAAGCGTTGCGGGATCGCCCGGATGTGCTGCTGGCACGCCATCCGCAGGAGGCCATCACCGCGGTGCAAGACGACCTGCGCCGTTTCCAGGACCAGGAGCAATTGGATCAACTCCTCGTGGTCAACGCTGCCTCGACAGAACCGCCAGCGGCGTGGGAAGTCCGGCAGCTTTCGCTGACAGCTTTGCAAGAGGCATTGGAACGGAAAGCGGAACTGCCCCTGCCGGCGAGCACGCTTTATGCCTATGCGGCCCTGGAGGGGGGCTGGCCGTATGTCAACCTCACGCCCAGTCTGGGGGCGAGTTTGCCGGCCCTGGAAGAGCTAGCCCGCCAGCGCCGCGTACCCCATGCTGGTCAAGACCTCAAAACCGGCGAGACGCTCCTCAAATCCGTCCTGGCTCCGCTCTTCGCCCGCCGCCACTTGCGCGTCCTCTCTTGGGTCGGGCACAATATCCTGGGCAACCGCGACGGCTGGGTCCTCAACGACCCGGAAAACAAGGCCTCCAAGGTCAAAAGTAAAGACGCCCTGCTCAGCAGCCTGCTCGGTTACAAACCCCAGAGTTTGGTCAGCATCGAATACGTCGAATCGCTGGACGATTGGAAGACGGCTTGGGACCACATCCACTTCGAGGGATTCTTCGGCACCAAGATGACGCTACAATTCACCTGGCAAGGGTGCGATTCGCTGCTCGCCGCACCGTTGGTGTTGGACCTGGTCCGCTTGGTGGCGTTGGCCCAGAGACGGGGGGAATACGGAGCGCTGCCCTACCTGGCTTCGTTTTTCAAAAGCCCGCTGGCCACCTCGCTGCATGATTTCGCCCAGCAATTCGCCCTGTTGGAGCAGTGGGCCGCGCAGCAGCACCCGAATCCGCCGGCCGCCGCCGCTTCTTCCGCCGCCCAATCGTGAGGCCCGCCCTTTCCCGCACCCCTCCCTGCCTGGCCCGCTCTCTCTCATTTTGTCCGCATTTTGTCAGCATTTGCAGACACGGGGACTGATGAGCAAAAGCGAAGCGTTGGTCTGGAAACGTCAGGCATTCCCTGGTGAAGATATTGCAAGGGCCAAGCTCTCGCGCTGAAGCTCCGTAGGGATGCCCTGGTCGATGCTACGGACTCGGCGGTGGCAAGCGCGGCGGGACTGCCCTAGGACAACTCCCAGACAGCGGACAAACAGCGGCGGGCGCACCTGGGGAAGAAGCGGCGGAGAGACGAGGGGAGGCATGAGCCAAGGGAGTGTGCCAAAGCCGAGGCCTGCATGAGCCAGACAGGATCGGACGAGCCGGTTGAGCCGCGGCGATCGCGTTGGCGGGCTGCCGTGCACTTCATCGTGGCCCAGCAAGTGCAGACGGTGCTGACCGTGTTGGCCGGGCTGGTGGCGACGCCACTGCTTTTGGGCTGGCTGGGGGCGGAGCGGTTCGGCCTGGTGCGGCTGCTGGAAGCCACTATGGCTTTGCTCGGCGTCGGTTGGGTCTGCCTGGGAACAGCCTTGGGGGCGGGCTTGGTGCCGCGTTTGGCACGCGGGGATCAGCGGGGGGTGCGGCAGTGGGTGGCCGCCGCTCAACTGCTTGCCGCCGGGATCAGTGTGTTGGTGCTGGCACTTGCGGCCCTGCTGGTGTGGCGGGGTCCGTTGGGGCCACCGGCTTCGCCGGCGTTGCAGGGGGAGTGGCAAGCGGCTTTCTGGCTGCTATTGGGGGGTGCGGCACTGTTGGCTCCCTGGCAACTGGCCCGAACGGTCTTCGAGGCGGACCAGCGCGGGGCACGGGTCAGCGGCGTGCTGACTTTCTCCAGCCTGCTGACGACGGCTGTTGCTCTGCTCCTGGCGGCACAAGGCGGCGGGCTGCCCGGCCAGGCCTTGGCTATGCTCTGCGGTTCGGCCCTCACGGCGCTGTGGCTCTACGGCTGGGTGCGGCGCACCTATGCGCCCTGGACGTGGGTCATCCCGCCGCGGCAGGACTTTCTCACGCTGTTCCACCATGCCAGCCGGCTGTTCCTGGCCAGTCTGTGCGGGGCGCTCGCGGTGCGCTGCGAGGTGCTGGCCATCCAGGTCCTTCACTCCCCGGAAGAAGTCACCCGCTACCATCTGACGCAACGGCTCTATGCCCTCTGGCAAGGGCAGTTGCTCATGCTCGGCACGGCGGTGTGGGCGCCCTTGGCGGACTTGTACGTGCGGCACGAGCGGGCGGTCTTGCAGCAGCGGCTGGGTCAGGCGGTGGCGGTGCTCTGCGCTTTGGGTTGCGCCGGGGGTGTGGCGGCCCTTGGCTACACCGAGCATTTTTTGCATCTGTGGGGCGTGGGGCGGGAGCAGTTCCTCGGCGGTGTCGCAGTGGCAGCGTTTGCCTTGGCCATGCCAACCGCGGCGCTGCACTCGCTCTTCGGCTGGGTGCTGACAGCCACAGGTCATTCCCGGCAGTATGTGGTGTCCGCTGGGGGGTTTGCCTTCGCCGCCGTCGCGGGATGTTTCGGACTGGGCTATCTCTGGGGGCCAAGCGGTGTCGCTTTGGGCATGACCGCCGCTTACGCCGTCTCCCTGCTCGGCAACCTGGCCATGCTGCATTACCTAGGCATCTTCTCCTTAAGCCGCGGCCTGGGACCGGCTCTGCGCGCCCTGCTTTTGGCCCTGCCTCTGGCCTGGCTTTCCTGGAGAAGCGGCCAAGCCCACACACCCTGGGGCTGGCTCGGACTGCTCGCGGAAATGACGGCTTGGTTTGTGGCTTACTTACTCCTGTGGGTTGTGACAGCCCCGCCGCAGGAACGGCAGATCGGACGGGAGTTCCTCAATCGTTTCTGGCCCGCCCGCGAGAAATCCAGAGCCGCGCCCCCCGCGCCGAGCAACTCCGCCGCGCTTGCTAATGCTCCGCCCTCGGCTGCTGAGGATGCTCAAACTCGACTTCCCCAGAATCCTCCGAAATGAACCGGAATCTTCCGTAACGAATCGGAATCCTCCGTAACGAATCGGAATCCTCCGAAATCAAAAGGGAAGCAGGCCGTCCAAGCCATCACTGTGGCCCCGGTCGACCCCGGTTCGGCTGCTCCTTCAGCGGCGCTGAAAAGCTCCGGCCCGAACCAGGAAATACAGCAGGGTCAGGATGGCGGTGAGCGTGGCGGCGACATAGGTCAGAGCGGCGGCGTTGAGCACGCGAGCCACCTCCGCTTCCTCCGCCGGATGGATCAACCCCGCTGCCAGCAACTGCTGCCGCGCCCGGCGGCTGGCGTCAAACTCCACCGGGAGATTAACCAGTTGGAACAGCACCGTCAGGCTGAAGGCGGCGATGCCAATGTAGATCAGCCCGGCCAGGTGCAAGGCGAATCCCAGAACGATGATGATCCACGCCGCACTGCTGCCGAAACTGGCCAGGGGGACCATCAGATTGCGCACGACCAGCGGGGCGTATCCTTGGGCATCCTGCAAGGCGTGGCCGGCTTCATGGGCTGCGATGCCGAGGGCCGCCAGGTTCCGCCCGTGGTACACCTCCGGGCTGAGCCGCAACGCCTTCTCCGTGGGAGAATAGTGATCCGAGAGCATCCTTGGCGTCGTCTCGATCCGCACCCGGTCGATCCCTGCCGAATGGAGCAGCACCTGGGCCGCCTCCGCACCGCTCAAGCCGCTGGACGCCGAAATCCGCGACGCCGCATGATAAGCGCTCATCACCCGCATCTGCGCCCAAGCGGCCAACAAAATCCCCGGCAGAAGGAACAGAAAATACAGAGGGTCGAAAAACATCTCGTCCTCCCCGTCCTGTGTTCCGCATCCACGCTGTTAGATTGTATCCCCCGCCGAAGGTTGCAACTGTCCGCACACGAATGGGGCGAAATGAGAGCGCATGGCCAGGCGGCGGGGGGTAAGACGAGATGACCAGGATGGAGTCGGCGGGACGGTCCTGGCGCCGGGATAAACCGGCTGGATGACCCTTGCGGGGGTTGAACCGGCGTACGACGTCGCGGCGGAGGAAGGCTCTTCCTAGCGGTCCTCGCGTTCGATGCGCTTCAAGAGGCGGTCAATGGCCTGGCGCAGGTCCGGATCGGCCTGCTGCCGCTGCTCCCGGAGATACTCCTCCGCGCTGCGGCCCAGATAGAGCAGCTCCTGTTCAGCCATGCGGCGAACGATCGGGTCCGGATCGAGCAGCTTGCGAGCCTGGCAGATGGGGCGCGGACCGGGACGCAGTTGCACCTGCTCGCTGGCCTGGCTCAGTTTCCCGGAGGCATCGAAACTCAAGCTCACCTGCAATTGGCCGTTGCCGCCCCGCATGACCACCGAGCGGCCCGATGCCTTCAGTCCCTCCTGCTTCTGGACGGCGATCTCCTTCTCCAGCACTTCAAACTGGTAGAAACCGTCCTGGTGGAGTTCCTGGAGCAACACGAGCCAGGCGGTGACGGCCTGGCGAGCGAGTTTCTCCTCCGTCACCGCTTGGGCCTGCTGCTGGAAGAACTTTTGCAACTGTTCGCTTTTGCCGATCCGCAGCGGCTCTTGGCCCGGCGGCACCACGAAGATGTTGCTGACATCCAAGCCCGGCGGCGGCACCCGCCCCACCGGAAACTGACGAAAACGCACCACGAAAAAGACCTGCTTGGGGAAAATCGCCTCTAGCGACGGGTGGGCCAACACCACCGGCTCTATCCCCGGCGCCTGCTCGCGGTAGCGCGCCAGAGACTTGAGCAGCACTTGGCGGGCTTGTTCCACGGCGGGGGAGTCCTTCGGCGGCGCGGCCTGAGCAGTGGACACCGCCAAGCCACCTCCTCCCAAGCTGACCCCCATCATCCAGGTCCCCACCAACCAAAGGGAAAAGGCCATCATCACTCGGTCCTCCTGAAGCGTGGGCAAAATCATCCCTCTCCGGCAGCCTACACTCTGCCGGTAATGATCCGACGAAATAGACCGCCAGAAGGACGAAAAAAGTTTGCCGTTGCTCACGCCCGGTGGAAAAATGAGCTAAAGACGAGTGAGTCCAGCCACAGGAACGTGTGAACCCCCAGGAAATACCCCCCCAACGAATCCGCGGAACGACTAAGCTAATCCCTGAGAATCTGCCCCCAAAAAGGGATCCGCGACCCTGACGGTGGTCTGCCGTTTGTCAGTTTCGAGTCCGCCAAGGTTGCGCCCCCCAAAAAGGCCTAAGGAGATGGAGCAGTCATGCGTCGTGAACTTCCAGTCCTGATGATCCTCGGGATGATCGTGGCGTGGGCGATGAGCGGTGGGGTCCAAGCCCAGCGGGGCGGGCCTTTGCCGCCGGAGCAAGCCCTGGCCACAATGCAAGCAGCACCAGGGTTTCAGGTCGAGCTATTCGCGGCGGAACCGCTGCTGATGAATCCCACCAGCATCGACGTGGACCATCGAGGCCGGGTCTGGGTGGCCGAGGCCGTCAACTATCGCCGGGTCGGTTTCCAGCGTCCCTTGCTGCGTCCGGAGGGGGACCGCATCGTGGTGCTTGTCGATCGCAACGGAGATGGCCGAGCCGATGACGCCGTCACCTTCTACCAGGGGAAGGAGCTGATCGCACCGCTGAGCGTGCTCGTGTTGCCTCAGCCGCCGGACGGCCAGGCCCTGCGCGTGCTGGTCGCCCAGTCGCCGGACATCCTGGAGTTTTGGGACCGCGACGGGGACTTGAAGGCGGACGGCCCGCCCCGGAAATTCCTAACCGGCTTCCGCGGCTTCGACCATGATCACGGTGTCCACGGACTGACCGTGGGGCCGGATGGCCGGCTCTACTTCACCGTGGGAGACTCCGGCGTCGCCGGCTTGCAAAGTGCCGATGGCCAAGGCCGCCGCTGGACTAGCAATGCCACCGATTGCCGGGCCGGCACCGTCTGGCGCTGCCATCTCGACGGCACACACCTGGAACTCCTCGCCCACAACTTCCGCAACAACTACGAAGCCTGTGTCGATTCCTTCGGGGAAATCTGGCTTTCGGATAACGACGACGACGGCAACCAGCAGACGCGCATCTGCTTCGTGCTGCCCGGCGGAAACTACGGTTATCATCCCCGCGGGCCGGGGCAGAGTCACTGGCACGAAGAGCAGCCCGGCATCGTCCACAAAGTGCTGCGAACCGGCTTCGGCAGCCCCACCGGCATTACCTTCTACGAAGGAAGCCTCTTCGGCCCGAAATACACCGGGGTTCTACTCCATTGCGATGCCGGACCGCGGGAAGTCCGCGCCTTCTTCCGCAAGCCGAGGGGGGCTGGCTACGAGCTGGACAAGGAAATCTTGCTCACCAGCCGGGACAACTGGTTCCGCCCGTCGGATGTCTGCGTCGCCCCAGATGGCAGCATCTTCATCGCGGACTGGTATGACCGGGGCGTCGGGGGCCACGGCATGGGCGATCCCTTCGACGGCCGCATCTACCGCCTCACCCCCCAAGGCCACAAGGGATACCCAGTGCCGCCACTCCAATGCCGCAGTTTGGCCGAGCAGCTCCAAGCCCTCGCTTCCCCCAACGGTGCCACGCGGGTCTTGGCCATGACCGCCTTGCGGGAAGCACGCCGCCAAAAGGCCGCGGAGGAACCGCTGCGCCTGGAGTCCGCCCCGCTTTGGCTGCAAGCCCGTTTGGCTCTGCTGGAAGACGGCAGCGAAGCGGGCCGCCGCCAAACCCTGCGCCTGCTGCACCAGCAGTGGAAGGCCCCGCCCGCCACCTCGGCCCTGCGTGCTGCCTTGATCCGCCGCATCGCCGCTTGGGCGCCCCAAGGGCACCTGCCCCCGTGGGAACAGCTAGGCCTCAATCTGACGCAGATCGCGGAGCAGCCTCCCGACGTACGCCGAGAACTGCTTCTGCTCCTGGCCCACTATCCCGCGGACGTGGCTCAGGCGCCCTTCTACGCCTTGGCCCGCTGCTACGAGGGAAACGACCACTTCTACCGCGCAGCGTTGAACATCGCTTTGGGAACTGAGCCAAAACGGCGGGAGGCAATCCTGGCGGACTTTGACCGACACTTCCCGCAGTGGAACGACGCTGTGGCTGATCTGGTCTGGGAGCTGCGCCCGCCGTCGGTGCTGCCCCGGCTGAGTCAATTGCTCCGGGAGGCAAACCTGACCGCGCCGCAGAAGGCCCGCATCCTCGACATCATCGCAGTGCAGGAGGACCCGGCCGCCGGACACACCCTGCTGCACCTTTTGCAAGACAATACGTCCTCCGCAGTCCAAGCCCGCGCCCTGGAGCATCTGCGCCGCGGCCTGGCTGGACCCTGGAAGCCCTTGCAAAACAGCGAGGAATTGCAGCGCACGATCCAGACGCTCTTGCAGCAACCGGAGCGCCAGGCGACGGGATTGCAACTGATCGCAGCGGCCCAGGCGCTCCGCTTCGTGGAGAAAGTCGCCGCTTTAGCCCGCGACAGCAGCGTGCCCCAATCCGTCCGCGTGGAGGCGATCCGCACCTTGGGCCAGTTGCCCAGTCCGGCCAGCGTGGCCGCCTTGACCGCGCTGTGTCAGTCCGCCGCTCCTGGGTCGCCTCTGGCCGCCGAAAGCGTTCAGGCTTTGGGGGCGCTCCTGCCACGGGGCGCCGCTTCCTCTCCCGTGGCGCAGCAAGCGCTCTTTGCCTTGCAGCAACTCGTTTTACAAGAGTCGGCCTCTGCGGCATTGCGCTCGGCAGCCCTCGCCGCCCTCGCCGGCAGCCGTCCGGGCACCGTCTGGCTCCTGGACCTGCACCAACAAGGGAAGCTTCCCAAGGACTTGATCCCGGAAGCCGGCCGGCTCCTGCGCAACTCCCCCTTCCAAGCCGAGCGGAACCGTGCCCTGTTGCTGTTCCCCCCGCCTGGCAAGCTCAATCCAAAAAATCTCCCCCCCATCGCCACGCTGGTCCAACGCCCAGGGGACCCGGCCCGCGGACGACTGGTCTGGAATGCCAGCCTCACCGGGGCGGCCCAATGCGCCAAATGCCACAGCATCCGCGGCAGCGGCGGACAAGTCGGACCCGATCTCTCCATGATCGGCAAAAAAGCCAGCCGGGAAAACCTCTACGAATCCATCCTCTTCCCCTCCAAAGCGATCGCCGACCAGTACATCCAGTACCAGGTCACCACCACCTCCGAAGTCACCCTCAACGGCCTGCTGATTGCGGACACCCCCGAAGCCATCATCCTGCGCGACGCCAACGGTAAGGACGTGAGCGTGCCGAAAAAGGAAATCGACGGGCCGATCCGCAAGCTGCCGGTCTCGCTCATGCCCGAAGACATTGTCGCGGCGCTGACCGAAGAGGAACTGGTGGACCTGGTCGCATACCTGGAAACGTTGAAGACGCCCGTGCTGACGCCGCCGGTGGCTTATGTGGCCGGTCCCTTCCCCGCGGAGAGCATGACCGCCGCCCTGGACAAGCCCTGTGGCCCGGAAACGCAGGCCTTCGATCCAAAGCAGCGCTTCGGTCCAGTCTCCTGGCGCCTCCTCTCCCGCGATGCGCGGGGGTACTTCGACCTGGCCGCCCTGCATGGCAGCAAAGCCAATTCCTCCGCAACCTACCTGTACTGGGAGATCGACTCGCCCCGCGAGCAGCCGGTGGAAATCCTCCTGGGCAGTGATGACGGGGCACGCCTCTGGCTCAACGGTCAAGCCATCTTTCGGACCCAAGCCACCCGCGCCGCCGCCCCGGAACAGGATCGGCTCAAGGCCGTCTTACGGAAGGGGAAAAACACTCTGCTGCTCAAAGTGGCCAACGGCGATGGACCCCACGGAGCTTACCTGAGCCTCATCGCGGACGAGGAACTGCGCCTACTTCGGCCCGCCGCCCGCTAGGAGGAGCCAGCCAGTAGACGGCCGGTAGCGGGGGCAGCCAGAGGACGGGCCAACACGGACTGCGCCTGGCACCGCCCGCCCCTCACGATTCCGGCTCTTCCGGGATCAGGTAGAGATGGCAGAGGCGGGGATAGCGCCGCCGTAATTCGTTCTCGTCCTCGAAGTCGAAATCCTCGCCTTCGGGCGGCGGCGGGGGCAGCTCCTCTTCGATCCGGTCGAGGCGTTCGTAGAAATCGCTGCGGCCAGTCTTTTCCTCATAGACGCGCACCGCCGCCATATCCAGGCCGAAGCCATCGACTGGTTCGCCGTCGAGGATGTCGGCCAGGGAATCGGGATTCTTCAAGGCCGCCTCATAGGCATGCCGCCCGCGGCCCACGAGCCAGACGCGGAAATCGCGGAAACAATCGTCGGAGCAGCCGCCGTTGATCAGATGGGCGGCCCCCCACAGAGCGATCAGGTTGGCGGCACGGACCGCATCGTCGAAGCGGGCCTGGAAGGCGAGCAATTCGTCCGGCTCCAGTTGCCGCAAACGCTCCTTCAAAGCCTCGAAGTGATCCACCGGGTCCTCCCGATAAGCCTCTTCGAGGATCTTCCAGAAGCGCTTCCACTCCATCGGTTCCAGCATGGCTATCCCCTCAGGAAGAACAGCCCCCCGAAGAAGGGGTCGAATGCTCCGGTTTTGGCCGCCGCGTCTGCCGGGATGCCGCGCATCGGCTTTGCTTCCGCAGGGTCGGCTGGGCTTTGGGATGGCGCGAGAGCAGGCGGCTGGTTCCGCCCTTGGACACTTAGGTCCGCGCCGCCACGGGCCGGGATTCTGACACCGGACTGCCATTAGCCGGGGCAGGGGCCGCTGCTGCTTCGGAAGCCGGGGTTTGCGCCCAGGCCGGTTCCCGCCAGTTGTTCGCCTGCCGCCAGAAGGACAGCGGATTGTCATAAACGATCCGGCGAATCACCTCCTCGCTGTGGCCCCGCCGTTTCATCTCTTGAATGAACTCCGGCACCGCCAGCGGGTCGGATTTGCCCCAGTCCCCCGCCGAGTTCACCATGATCCGCTCCGTGCCGTAGCGCTCGATGATGTCGGCAGCGCGGGCCGGTGTGCACTTGGTCGTGGGATAGAGCGTCATAGCGCACCAGTAGCCCCCCTCCAGGGCCAGCCGTACTGTGTGTTCCTCGACATGGTCGATGCAGACGCGCTCCGGACGAATCCGCCGGTCATTCTGCAACATGTCGATGATCATCCGCGTGCCTTTGTATTTGTCCTCCAGATGCGGGGTGTGGATCAGAATCAGCTCGTTGGTCCGCGCCGCCAAATCGAGATGCTCCTGGAACACAATGGCTTCGTTGCGTGTGTTCTTGTTCAGGCCGATCTCGCCGATGCCGAGCACGTTGGGGCGCGTGAGGAACTGCGGAATGAGGGCGATGACTTCGCGGGCCAGGGAGACATTTTCCGCTTCCTTGGCGTTGATGCACAGCCAGCAGTAGTGCTGGATATGGAACTGGGCAGCTCGCTTCGGCTCCACTTCCGTCAAGTGGCGAAAGTAATCGTGGAAACCGGCAGCACTGCCCCGATCAAAACCCGCCCAAAAAGCCGGCTCGCTAATCGCCACGCATTGAGCGTAAGCCATCCGCTGGTAGTCATCCGTGGTGCGGGAGATCATATGGATGTGCGGATCGATGTAGCGCATGGTCAGACCTCCGGGAGTACAGTCAGCGGGACTACTGTTCAATCTACGCCGGAGCATCCCTTCGCGGAAGCGGCCCCGTGGGAATTTTCTGCGCCGCTCGCGGAATCGCCACCGAAGAAGCCGCCTGTCGCGCATCCAGCCGAGAACCTGACCCACAGACCGGGTTGGCCATGCACCCCACTCCGACTGCGCCGACCCCAAGAGGCTAGATCGCCAAGCTATCCACACCGCCGACTGCGCCAACCCAGCCGCTTTAGGCTTCGAGACTGGCCACCTGCTGCCGCACAGCGCGCCGTGCCGCCGACACGGCCCGCCAGTAAACCGCCACGGTCAGCACGTAAGCCAAGGCGAAGGCGCTCGCTTCCCACAAGGGCAAATCCGGCCGGGCAGCCAATTGGGGTCGCCAGGTTTGCGCGTAGTAACTCTGGCCGAAGAGCACCCAGGCGATCCACAAGCCCGCGATCAGGACCAGCAACCCCGCCGCTCGTGCCGCCCGCCCCTGCCCCAGATGGGCCGACACTGTACTCACAGCGATGAGGGACCAGACCTCCGCCAGTCCGCCGAGAAGCAGGGCCGCGGTGAGAAGCAGCCGCGCTTCCTGTTCCAGAAAGAGTACGTAAGCTCCGCCCGCTGCCAGCAACGCCGACCCACCGAGCAGAGCGAACAGCCCGCTCAGGGCGAACATCCCTCTGGCTCCCACCTCCCCCGGTACCGCCCCGCAGGTCAATCGGCCAAAGCCGAGGAACAGACACCCCAACAGCACCGGCAGACCGTAGAGCAAAATGTCGAGTTGCTTCTGTTTGCTCATTTCGATCGCGCCCGGCACAGGATCGTTGATATAGCCGGGGATGGTGATCCAACCGGTGCCTTCCGGCAAGGCGTTGCCCGCCCGCACATAGGCCTGCTTCCCCAGCTCCACTAGCCCCGGTATAGTCAGCCAGAACAGGCCCACCAGCACGGCGGTCAGCCCGGCTTGGGTCTTGCGCCAGCGACCGTAACCGGGACGGTGCTTTTGACTGCGGACGGGCGCAGCGGCAGGAGGCGGCGGGGGAGCAATCCCCGCGCGCGGCGGATCGGCAAAGTCCGATGCTGTCAAACCGCTGCCAGCGCGTAGCGGAGCGGCCCCGGCTTCCCGGCCCAACCCCGCCGGACCCGGCATCCCAGTAGGCGGTGCCCCAGCAGGAGCGGCAAAGGCTCCCCCGGTCATCGGCCCCGGCGGCGCGGGAGCAACGGTCCCACCCCAATCTCCCGGCTTGACCGATGAGGACGGCGTGGTCTCACTCACAGACTCCCGGCTCGAAGCCAACCCGACCCAAGGGGACCCCGCCTCCACACCGCCTGGCAAAGGAGTCCCCCCGGCCAGCCCGCCCCCCGTTGGCACATTCCCCGCCCCACCCCCGCCGGATAAAGGCACCTCCATCGGCGCCGCACAGTAGGGGCATTTCACCCGCTTTCCCGCCGACTCATCCCGTGCGCGAAACTGCTTCCCGCACGACTCGCACGTCATGACGATTGGCATGGCCCATCCCCACCCTTGGATTGATTCACGTGCCCACGTCCTGCACTATCCTAAACTTTCGCCCGCCCGTTGAAAATGCCAGACCTCGCCCCCCGGCTCCCGCAACCGCTTCCCACACTTCCCCTTTGCCACAACCAGCTCAAGGACAACTCCGGCCCTCCCTCAAGATAATCCCTCCGCATGAGGGAGAAAGCGTGGTACCCACCGCGCTAAGGCAGCGGCCTTTCCTGCATACCTGCAGAGCGACGCCACACTTCCTGGCAAGCTCATCGGCGGAGTCCGCCGGGAGGCCAAGCTCAAGGCGAAGGCAGCGGCGGATTCGGAGGTGGGGGCGGAGCCGGACGCGGGGGAGGAAGCTGCTCCGCAGGCGGAACCGGCGGCGGCGGCGGAACCGGAGCCACGGCGGGAGGGCAAACCACCGCCGTCCCACCACCCAGAGCCTGATAGAGACCGGCCAAGGCGTTCAATTGCTGCAAGCGCGCCTCGATCAAGCGGTTCCGCGCTTCCAGAAGATCGCGCTGAGACGTCAGGACATCCAGATAATCGACCTGGCGTTTTTCGCGGGGGAGTTGCCAGAGCCGTGTCGCGGAGGCCACCGCCGCCTCCAAGGCTTGCAATTGCCGCTGGAGCACCTCGATACTTTGCGTATAGTTCTGGAGCATGGACATGCGATTGACCACCTCAATGGTCGCAGCGATGATCACGCGCTGGTAATCGTAGAGAGCTTGCAACTGCCGGGCGTTCGCGGTGCGATATTCCGCGCGGATCGCCGCCCAGTTGATCAGGGGCGAGGCCACCTCCGTCGCGGCCTGAAGAACCAACGCCTCCGGCTGGAACAGATACTTCGGATTGAAGGCCTGCGTCGCTACCGTGCCAAGGAGGTCCACCCGCGGGAAGAAGCGGGCGCGAGCCGCTAGCACCTCCAGACCGGCTGCCGCCAATTCGCGCTCCGCCCGGCGAATGTCCGGCCGGTTCAGCAGCAACTGCGCCGGCACTCCCAAACTCACCGCCGGCATCTCCAGATCAAAGAACCGAGCCGAGTTCCGTGCTACCGGCTGCGGCATCCGCCCCAGCAGGTCATTGATGCGGTTCTCAACCTCCACAATCTCCTGCCGCACCACGACCAGCTCGTTCTGGTTCTTGCGCACCTCCGCCTCGAACCGCCGCACCGGCAGATCGGAGTCCCGCCCCGCCTCGAAATTGGCTTGGGCCACCTTCAGGCTCTCCTGCTGGTACTGGATGATCTGGTTCAAAATGGCCACCCGCTGATCCAGCGCCATGAGCCGGAAATATTCCTGAGCAATCTCCGCCACCAAACGCGTGACGAAGTCCTGCCGCCGTTCGATGGCCGCATTGTAGCGAGCAATGGCGGCATCCCGCCGGTTGCGCAATTCCCGCCAGATATCCAAGGGCATGCCAAAGGTCAGGCCGAGCAACCAATCCCCCGGCGTCGCCGGAAAACGCCGACCCGGCTGGAACTCCAGCTCCTTCTCACTTGCTCCCGTCGGCGTAAAGCGGCTGTTCCGATCCCAGCCGATGCCCGCCCGCACCCCCACAAACGGCAGATACGCCCCGCGACTCGCTAACACATCCGCTTGGGCCACTTGGATCTCTTCTTCCAGAATCTTCAGCTCCCGATTGTTGGCCAAGGCCTCGCAAATCATGTTTGCCAGAAGCGGATCCTGGTAAAACTCATCCACCCGAAGACGAGCCGAACTGTCCGCCGTTGCCGAACCGCGAAATGTGCCATTGGTGGTCCCGTCCGGCACGCCGTCATAACTGCTCGGCAAGGTCAGTTCCGTGGCCGCGGGACGCAGCTTGGGAATCAAACATCCCGGCAACACGGTCAGCATTCCGCCACTGGCTGCCCCGACAACCGCTCGCATCGCCACCCGCCGGACCATACCCCATCGGACAGGGAATTTCATACGCATCATCCCACAGATGACGGACACCCACCTGCGCGGCGTTCTCTTTCCTTATCGGCAATTTCACGCAAAGCAGGCGAATCGATTTTTCCGATAAATCCGCTTCTATCGGAAAAGTCCGCCCCCGAAAAATGCCTGCTGCCTCCCGCAAACCAGGACCGCGCAGACGGGAAGGGTTCAAGGATCCCACGCTGGAGAAGGAGCCGCCGCGAGGGAAAAACAGGGAGATCAGGGGAGAGGGGGCGAAGAGGGACGCGAAGGAGGGTGGGGGGGCGGCTCTCCTTCGACTTCGTCCGCCAGGGGTAGCTCCGTCGGAGCGGCTGGAGGCGAAGAAGAGGCCGAAGCCAACGGAACAGAAGCGGCTAAGCCGAGAGGCGGCGCTCCGGCTCGATGAGCCGCTGGCGTGGTAAAATCCCCCTCCTGATACGGCGGGAGCGGCTGGCGCTCGAAAATCTCGCTGACCGGATCGTCGGACTCATCCCGGAGCAACTTGCGCCCATCGGCGATCTTGGCGAAGATGTAGTACAGGCCGGGAATGACGAGCACGCCAATCACCGTGCCCATGAGCATGCCGCCGACGCCCGTGGTGCCGATGGTCCGATTGCCAATGGCCCCCGCCCCGGTCGAAAAGACCAGGGGAATCAAACCGGCGATGAAAGCGAAGGAAGTCATTTGAATGGGGCGGAAGCGGACGCGCCCGCCTTCGACGGCGGCATCAAGTAGAGACAGTCCCTCCCGCCGACGCTGGACCGCAAACTCCACAATCAGAATCGCATTCTTGCCCAACAGGCCGACTAGCATCACCAAGCCGATCTGAGAGTAGACATCGTTGGCCAAACCGCGGACATAGAGTAACCCAAATGCACCCAGCACGCCAATGGGCAGGGACAAAATCACCGCCAGCGGCAAAAAGAAGCTTTCATATTGACCCACAAGCACCAAGTAAACAAACGTCACCACGATCAGGATAATGTACACATCCTCATTCCCCTTGCGGGATTCGTCATAAGCGATCCCTTCCCAACCGATGCCGTAACCTCGCGGGAGAACCTCAGCGGCCACCTCCCGAATCGCCTGAATGGCCTGGCCGCTGCTGTACCCCGGCGCCGGCGCCCCCTGAATCGCCGCCGAAGGATACAAATTGTACCGCGTGATCTCGTTGAGACCTTGCTTCTTGCGAATCTGCATAAACGACGAAAACGGCACCATCTCCCCGCGGTCGTTCTTGACAAACAAATTGTTCAAATCTTCAGGAAATCGTCGGAACTCTGGAGATGCCTGAACATAGACTTTATAAAACTGACCAAAAAGGATAAATCCTTGTTCGTATGTACTGCCAATCAGAATGTTCAAAGTATCAAGGGCCTTGGCAATGGTGACACCCTTTTGCATGGCCACGTCGTTATTGATGAGAATTTCATACTGCGGGTAGTCGGCCGTGTAAAAAGTGAAGAGGCTCTTGATTTCCGGCCGTTTGGCCAAGGCTGCCATAAAAGTATCGGTGACCTGCCCCAGGCGGGCATAATCCATGGTGTTGGTCATATCCAGTAGGCGCATGGCAAATCCGCCTGCTGCGCCGAAACCGGGTACCGCCGGCGGCTCAAAAAACTCGATCTTCACATCTGTCAGGCTCCGGCATTTCTCTTCCAGCTCTTCCATGACCTGTCGGGCTGTCTTACGGCGTTCGGACCACGGCTTGAGACTGATGATGCAGGTGCCGGCGTTGGAGCCGCGGCCTTCGGTCAAAACCTCGTATCCCGCCAGAGACGTCACCGAATCCACCTCCTCGATTTCCCGAGCGATGGCCTGCAACTCGTGGGCCTTGGCATTGGTATATTCCAGGGTGGAACCGGGCGGTGTCTGAATGATGCCGTAGATGGTGCCTTGGTCCTCACCGGGAATGAAGCCGCTCGGCCGCAAACGGTTGAGATACACCACCCCGCCGCTAAAGGCGGCTATCAACGTGATGGTCAAGGGACGCCAGGTGGTGATCCGCCGCAGAATGGCCGCATAGCCTGCCGTGGATTTCTCCACGAAGCGGTCGAACTGACGGCGAACCAGCGGCAGCAAAATCAGCACAAAGCCGATCGGACCCCACAGAGAGTAGGCCAAGCCGGCCACCGGCACAGACACCAAGACAAATCCAAGCCCGTAGAGCAGCAAACGTCCCAGCGTCCACCGCGGCTTGGCTGCATGATGCGAATGCTCGGCCGGATCATGAGCATGCGGTCGCAGTATCATCGCGCAGAGCACCGGGGTGAGCGTCAGCGCCACCAAACCGGAAAGAATGATCGATGTGGCCATGGTGATGCCAAACTGCCGGTAAAAGGTTCCCACCGGACCGGGAATGAATGTCACCGGCACAAACACCGAGGTCATCACCAGCGTGATTGCAATAACCGCCCCAGAAATCTCATGCAGCACTTCCATGGTCGCCCGATAGGGGGACAACCCCTTAGCCGCCATCTTGGCATGGACCGCTTCCACCACCACGATCGCGTCGTCCACCACCACACCGATGGCTAACACCATGGCAAAGAGCGTGATCAGGTTGATCGACAACCCCAAAAGTTTGATGAAAAAGAAGGTGCCTACCAGCGACACGGGCACAGCGAGCGTGGGAATCAAAGTCGAGCGCAAATCCCCCAAAAACAAGTACACCACCAGCGACACCAGCACGAAAGCCTCCAGCAGCGTGTGGAGCACCTGCTCGATCGACGCATCCAGGAATTTCGAGACGTCGTAGATGAACTGGTATTCCATGCCCGGCGGGAAGGACTCCTTTTTGATCTGTTCCAGCTCCGCCTTGACTCGTTGGATCACTTCAGAGGCATTGGAACCCGGCGCTTGCTTGAGCACAATCGCCGCCGCAGGATGTCCATTCACGTCAGAATAGATGTCGAAGAACTCGGAGCCTAGCTCGACCGTGGCCACGTCCCGCAAGCGGAGAATCTCCCCTTTGGGATTGGCCCGCAAGATGATGTTTTCGTACTGTTGCGGCTGGTTGTAGCGCCCCACATAGGTCAAAACGTATTCGCGGGATTGCGAGGTCTTGCCCGTGGCCTGACCCAAGCGGCCGGGAGAACCGATCACGCTCTGTTCCGCCACCGCCTTCATAATGTCTTCCGTGGAGATGTTGTATGCCCGCATCCGATCGGGATTCAGCCAGATGCGCATGGCATAGGCGCGGTTCCCCAAATTCCGCGGCAGACCCATGCCCTGAATCCGCTTGAGCCGCGGCATGACATAGACGTTGGCAAAATTGTAAAGAAACTTCTGGTCTACGTTCGGGTCCGTGCTGTAGATGTTGATCTGCATCAACATGCTCGGCACGACTTGGCTAACCAAAATCCCCTCCCGCACGACCAACGGCGGCAAGCGATTGAGCACGATGTTGACGCGATTCTGCACATTCACCACGTTGATATCCGGGTCCGTCCCGGGTTCAAAAAAGATCCGGATCGTCGCTTCGCCCGCACTCGTGGCGTCGGACACGATGTACCGCATCCCCTGCACGCCGTTGATGGATTGTTCCAGGGGAATCAGTACCGAATCGACCAGCACATTAGCGCTCGCCCCCGGATAGGCAATCGCTACCTCAACCGTCGGCGGCGTGATCGAAGGAAATTGCTCCACCGGCAGCGTTCGGATCCCCAGGAATCCCAAAAACAGGATGATGATGGAGACGACGATCGCCAGAGCAGGCCGATGGAGAATCCGTGCAAACATAGGCTCAACAGAAACTCATTGCCAATCGGTCGGGCGCCGGGCACAGCGGAAACGATCATTCAGCGTGAAACTTCAGATGCTGGAGCACCTCCTGCGGCGGACGGTACTCGTATTCAATCCTCTGGCCATCCTGCACTTGGCGAACACCTTCCAGCACGATCTTGTCCTGAACATTCAGACCTTTTTTGATCACAAAAATATCGTCTAACTCATGATCGACAGTGATTTCCCGCTGATGGACAACATGATTCTCGTCTACAACAAACACATAGCGCTTTTCCAGAATCTCGAAGGTGGCTCGCTGAGGAATGACCAACGCATCATGCAGCCTCTGATGGAGTAACACATTCCCCGTCTGCCCATGCCGCAAGAGGCGGTTCGGATTGGGAAAATCCGCTCGGAACACCACGTTGCCGGTTTCGTTGTTGAATTGTCCCCCGATGGCGGCAATGGTCCCCTTCTCCGGGAACTTGCTGCCATTGGCCAGGACCAGCTCCACCTGCTGGGCGCCGTAATACTTGCCTGCACCACTCATGTATTCCAAATAACGCGCCTCAGGAACGTTGAAGTAGACCCACATCACACGGGTGTCCGACAGCGTGGTCAGCAGGTCCTCTTTGCTGACCAGGTTGCCCTTCTGGCGATACTGGCGGTCCACGATGCCATCGAACGGCGCGCGGATGATTGTAAACGAGAGTTCCGCTTCCGCCAGGGCGGCCTTCGCCTTGGCCTTGGCTAGCTTCGCCTCGTACAGGGCCACTTCCTGCGCGGAAACCACCGGCGGCTTGTGCTCGTAGAGACGCTTGGTATTCTCGTACTCGATCTGGGCCAGCCGCACTTCGGCCAGCTCCGCATCCAAGCGCGCTTTATAAATCAAAGGCAAAATCTTAAAGAGCACATCCCCTTGCTTGACCAGTTGCCCCTCCTGGAAGGAAATCTCCTCCAAATACCCTTCCTCCAAAGCTCGGATCTCAATGTGCTGCCGGGCGCGGATTTGACAGACATACTGCTGCGTCACCACCACATCCTTATGGATTGGACTCGTGACCACAATAGTGTGATGGGGATGTTCCGCCTCATGTTCCTGGGAATGGCCATGTTCACACGCCGGCAGCATCAGAACGACCATCCCGCCGGCGAAGGTGAGCAACCGTATTGAACGCATCATCTCCTGCCGCTTTCTTCCCCTCGTCGTCTCCCTTCTCTCCCTCGGTGGGGCGCGAGGAAACACCCAGGTCTTATAGGTTTGCGAGAAGGGTGTTGTTTCCAGGGAGCCGCCCGCCATTTGCCGCAGGCGCCCATTGTTGTCCCTCAGGTTTTGCAATTCATGTGCCAATCCACAAATTGGCTGTTTCCCTGGCAGAAAAGCCCGATGAATCGCCCCACCGCCCTTTGGGAACCGCCAAGTCCTGCATGACGGACGATCACTTTGGTTGCTCACCAGCCACCGAGGCAGCTTCTTGTTTCCTCTGCTTTTTTCCCCTGGCGAGATCCTTTACCTCTTCCCCCAACCCCTCGAAACGCCCTCCTGCGGAGCCATCGTTCGCCAGTGGGAAGAAGACGAGACCGGCTAGAGACAGGACAGGGACGACTGCATCGTCCGTCATCGTTGCGAAGGCGAAAAGGCATTCCAAGGACTTGCCCCGTGGCTCTTAGCCCCTTGTCAGAACTCGGCGGAAGGGTATAGTGTAATGTGCACCTGCGTGGGAATTGTCCCCGTAGCTCAGTTGGGAATTGTCCCCGCAGCTCTCCTGGGAATTGTCCCCGTAGCTCAACTGGATAGAGCGTCGGCCTCCGGAGCCGAAGGTTAGAGGTTCGAGTCCTCTCGGGGATACTCCCTCGGCCCTTTTTCCTTGGGTCTAGTTATCTCAGATTTGCGTAGATTCCCTCGAATCACCCCTTCGGGTAGTTTTCCCTCTTTGGCTAGGTCTCTTGTTCATTCCCCGTTTTCGCAGATTGCTGGCATCGTGGTGGGCATGAGCAACCTTCGTTTTGACCTGAGCCTTTATCGTTCTCCTTTCCGGCAAACATAGAGCAATCGTTACCACCCGTCGCTCTCCGAATCCCTGACGCACTCCCACGCTTGTGCAGACGAATCCAAGCGGATACCATAGGGAGGGTTCATGGTGCTGGCTGTAATAGCAACACACCAGGAGTGCGAAATGGGACCCCATACGATTCAAGACTCCCATATCGTTGATACTCACGGTTCCCGATGTTTCACCACGATCCAACAGCTCGACGAGCAGCTTTTGCAACGGTATCGGGGTAAGTTTGTCGTCGATCCCTCGCTTTCTCGCCTGTTGGTCAGTTTTCAAGCCAACAAGACTCGGCCCGTTTATCGGTGGTACAAGTACAAAGAAGCTTTCTCTGCTTCTCTTGTGGAATATCTCTTTCACAAATATGGAATCGCTAGTGGGAGAATTCTCGATCCCTTTGCTGGAAGCGGAACCGCTCTGTTTGCGGCAAGTTCTTTGGGCATGGACGCCGACGGCATCGAGTTGCTACCCATCGGTCACGAAATCGTTACAGCGAAACGCATTCTCGACGCAGAGTTTACACCCGAAGATTTTGACAGATTACGTCAATGGGTGGAGTGGCGTCCTTGGGAGAAATCAACAATACGTTGCCCTTTACCTGAGCTGCGGATCACCCGGCGAGCTTATCCCGAGACGACGAAAGAGGCCATCGAGAAATACTTGGGAGCCTGTCAACACGAGAATAAGAGAGTGCAGACCGTCTTGCGTTTTGCCTTACTCTGCGTCCTGGAATCCATCAGTTATACACGCAAGGATGGACAGTATCTACGCTGGGATCATCGCTCCGGTCGCACTCAAGGCAAAAAGCGATTTGACAAGGGACCCATTCCTAGCTTCGCTCAGGCCATCAGTGAGAAAATCCGCGAAATTCTGGCCGATGCCGCGCCGACTGCGCCAACAGGTTTATTCCCCACAGAAAGAGTAGCAGGGGAAATCCGTTTATACAATGGGTCCTGCCTTCATATATTACCTACATTGTCTGATAACAGGTACGATGCCATCATAACTTCTCCTCCCTACTGCAATCGTTATGATTACACGCGCACCTATGCACTGGAACTCGCATTATTGGGAACGAATGAACAAGGACTCGCAAAACTCCGCCAAGAGATGCTCAGTTGCACAGTCGAAAACCGCGCGAAAGACCTGCTCACCATCAATCCCCGTTGGACTTCCGCCCTAGCTGCCGCGGATGAGCAGAGTTTACTCCAGACAATCCTCAAATACTTGGATGGGCAAAAAGCCCAAGGTGCCCTGAACAACAATGGCATCCCCCGTATGGTCCGGGGCTATTTTTACGAGATGGCGTGTGTCATTTTCGAATGCGCACGTGTCCTGAAACCTCACGCTGTCCTATTTATGGTCAATGATAACGTACGTTACGCCGGCGCGGGCATTTCCGTGGACATGATACTCTCCGATATTGCCGAAACATTGGGTTTCCAGGTGGAAAACATCCTGGTATTGCCGAGTGGTAAGGGCAATAGCAGCCAACAGATGGGTGAGCATGGGCGGCAGGTACTACGAAAATGCGTTTACGTCTGGAGAAAGCGATGACGCCCGCCCCGCCGTACCGGAATCATCTCCACTCCAGTGATGACCTTGTTACAACTTACGAAGCTACACGCGCTGGTTTTGTTGCTCAGGCCCTGGAAAAGAATCGCCGCGCTGTACTATACATAGACGAAGCGAGAGCCTTGCAAGAAGCGGCATCCCAGGCTCAAACACCAGCGGACTTACTGCACATCCCAGGCATCGAAGCAGGTCTCCTTGCGGCGGCAGGGCTGTCCGAGAAGGCCCTCATCCATCTACAAGAGGAGGATAAAAGGCAGGCCATCGAGAATCTCATCCAAAATTTCTTGGAACCAGCCGGAGAAAAATTTGTCGAGGAACTAGTCTTTCGGTTTTTACTTACACGCGGCGATAAATTGGGCGGTTCTACGCGCAACATCGGTGGCGTCCTCGCCCAGAGAAAATTGACCCGCGCCGTTCTTTCCACCCTCAAGATTGCCGGCATTCCATACCGTTGGCAACACACTAAGACCAGACAATGGACTGATATGACCGATGATGACACCGACATCGAGTTTTTTCTGCGAGCGTTGAGCTGGGAAAGCGTAGGCAGGTCGCGTACTTTGATCTACAATTTGACTGTTCCATTAGTCAATAATAGCAACGTCGATATATCATTATTCAACTTAAATCATGTTGAATTGGAAGCCAGTAAATATAGTTTAGCCACATCGTACATCGCCCTCGGTGAACTCAAAGGTGGAATAGACCCCGCCGGTGCCGACGAACATTGGAAAACTGCGCGTACAGCCCTTGACCGTATCCGTCAGGCGTTCGCAGATCATGGACATTCCCCGTATCTGTTTTTCATAGGTGCAGCAATTGAGAGACGCATGGCCAACGAGATTTGGGATCAACTAGAAAGAGGATTACTTACTAATGCTGCAAATTTAAATGATGACCACCAAATCACATCAATTTCTCGTTGGTTATGTAACCTGTAAACGAAATCGGCTGCTACACGTTTCCATTAGGATGGGTATGCAGGTGAGTGAGGGCAGGATTGAGTTCCTTTACTAATCAACCGAAGGAGAACCAACAGGTGGGTTTCCTTGACAAAACCAATCCGAAAGCGACGCCGGAAAGTGCCAGAGCGTGGGCCATCGGGGGAGCCATCGTTTTTGGATTGGTCGGCTTCTTCCTATGGTTCCTCGCTTGGTCACGCGACGACATGCCGTTCCGTTTTGTGTTCGTCATCGTACCGGGGATGATCGCAGGGGGTGCTCTCGCCGGTTGGGCCATCGAATGGCAACTCCCGGCGGACGTGGAGTACGAGGAGTGGGCCGAAGCCGCGAAGGAGCCGAAGCCACCGGACCCTGAGCAATCGCCGCGCACTTCCGATCCGTAAAAGGCGTGCGAAACGGTCTGGTTCCTAGAAACGTCCTGCTCGTGGCAGAGCGCCGAAGAGGAGAAACCTCGTAGATCATACACCGCCTCGGGCGCTGACATGGGCCAGCCACTCTGGACCGGGGCGGGAAAAAGCGGTTGAGCCGCCGGGATGGTCCAGGTAATGTAGAGGGAGGGATCAGGCGGTTGCCCATCGTTCTCAGTGGGATCAATCCCAATCCTGCTGATCCTGCTGACTCGATGACGGTCCGCTGCCGGGACGATGGGACTTATGACACGTCTGGGAAGGGGGAAGATCATGCGCAAGCGGAACGTAGCGGGAATAGCCGGTCTGATGCTGTCGATCCTGCCGTGGAGCGTTTTCGCGCACGCGGCCTGGTATCCCCCGGACTGAGAATCGGGGATTTGCATGTGGTACACATGCGTGCTGCTTTTGGCGCCGCCGCTCGGCTTTATCAGCTCCACGGTGGGGCTAGCCCTCGATCGGCTCAAGGGGTTTGCCCTCGGCGGATTCGCCCTGTCCAGTGCGGCGCTCATTGTGGTGGGCTTGCTACTCATCGGCGTGCGCCTCTTCTGACTGCG
>ENA-ORXB01001090-ORXB01001090.1-sediment-metagenome-genome-assembly--contig:-NODE-1090-length-37415-cov-14.158311_pt1 | contig 37415 bp, 44 predicted proteins | sample MGYA00237863_ERZ511475 | MGnify/ENA primary metagenome ERZ511475 (study PRJEB26305, sample SAMN06343858) | sediment metagenome | isolation source: hot spring sediment | place: Canada: British Columbia... | reverse complement strand
CCTTTGCGGATGGCTTCGGTGTGCGGTTCAAAGAGGCTGAAGAGTTTCTCTCGGTAGTGCGTGTCCCCGCTCCATACAAGAACGGTGCCCACCAGCGTCTCATCCTCCAGCACCGCATCGAGCCGCCGCAGCGGCTCATCGAGCAGGTCCTCCACCGGCCCCACGGCGGCGTCGAACACGCTGCGCTGCCCCCATTAGCGCCGGATCACCGCGCTCGCCGCCTCCGCCGGCGCCCGAGGTGGAGGCGCGTCAGATTCTCCGCCGCCAGCCGCTGGCCCAGCTCGCGATATCGCTGGAAGGCGGCCACGCCCCGCCGGACGGCCTCCAATTGGTCCGAGGGGACGAACCGCATCTTGGTCCGGCCCGCCTCGCGCTGCGACAGGTACCAGGCGGGGCCGTGTTTCTCGCCGGTCGCGCAGTGGCACGTGGGCTTGCCGCAGCGGCGGTACACAGCCACCAGGCTGCCCCAGAGCATCTGCTCCGCGGCCTGGGTGAGCTCCTGGAGCCAACGGCGGCGAGCCATTATCTGTAGTGTCATTGCCAATACAGATCTTGTCAAGCCCCCCTGCGGTGGAGCATGTGCGATCTGCCAAGTTTCCTTGGAGGGCAGTCAGGCGGGATCAACCGTCCGGGTGCCTCTTTTGCACCGGAAAGTAGCTAGGCGCGGGCCAGGGACGAGATCGCCTGAAGGATTGCGGGGTAGGAACGAGACCCCCACGTGTGTAATCTCGCCTCGTGCCGTCCTATGCCCAGTCCCTGGGTCTGGAGGTCCTCTCGGTAGAAGGCGGACGGGCTCACCTGCGCGCGGTCGTCCGGCCGGAACACCTGAACATCCACGGGACGGCGCACGGGGGGTTCCTCTACAGCTTGGCGGATGAGGCCTTCGCCCTAGCCTCAAACAGCCGGGGTGCCACCGCCGTGGCGCTCACCGCCTGCATGGCGTACTTCCGGCCGGTGGCGGCGGGCGACGTCCTCGAGGCCGTCGCCGCGGAGGAATACCTGGGACGCAGGACGGCCACCTACCGCGTGGAAGTGCGGCGCGGCGGCGAACTTGTCGCGCTCTTCACCGGGACAGTCCACCGGATGGAGTAGGGGTGGTGAGACCGCTGGCGGGGACATGTCGCGTTCGTCCCTAAGCAGTGGGTAAAGAGAAAGGGGCAGAGCCGTGAGATCGGTTGTGACAATCGTGGTCATTATCTCTCTCGCCGCAGGACTGGCGGTGTGGCACACCGCCAGCGCGAGTCGGGTCTTTGGTCAGGGAAGAGCGATACCGACCGGTGAGGTCGTAATCCTACAGTGCCGTCCCGACTTCGTTCTGACGCCCCATCGGATCAGAGTGGTGGCTTCGGACAGCAGCAAGAAGGCACCAACCGTGCCTGCTCGCACACCTTGCGCTGAGGCCCTTTCTGATCTTCTGAAGCTCGGCTTCAAGATCGCGGACGCCCGGTCGGAGGGTGGGGTGCTCTACACTCTGGTCTCGGACCCGAAGCCATCAGAGCGATAGTCGGGGCGCCGAAACGGCACTGCCCCGCCTCCGCTCTCTGGCGCACGATTGGAGGAAGAGGAGTGGGCGATTCTCGCGCCGAAAGCAACGTATCGCCGCACCTCAAACGATGTGTTGGCTTGAGGGCGTAGGGCCGGGGAGGAAGGTTAGTCCTTCGCCCTCTTGCTGGCGGTTGCAGGGGCCAAGTCCGCTCCCACGGAGGTGAGTGGCGTGCTCTTTGTTACCATGCTGACCATCGACCCAGCCCGTAACGAGGAGAGCTTTCAGGCGATTCGCCAGCTACATCCGCCCAGCGGGATCTCCGTCGTGGCCAAATACGGCCTCTTCGGGGGACGGGATGCGGCCGTGGTCTACGAAGCCGCAGACGCGGCAGGTGCTATGGCCTTCCTCACGGGGACGCTGTGCAAGCTGACCGGGGTCGTGGACACAGAGACCTTCGCTGCCATCGCCCTCCAGTAGCCCTTGATGATCCAGGGGTGGCATTCGTAGATCCCTACAGCAAAGTCCGTCGCTCGCGGTCGTAGTTCTTCCCCAGGAAGGCCGGGACCTGGAGCCGGCGGAAGGTCGGCATCATCACCAGCATCGTGGCCAGGTAGGGGAGCATGAGGATGAGCTGATAGGGGATGCCCACGCCCGTGACCTGGACGCGAAACGCCAGCACCTCGACCGCAGCGAAGAAGAGGGCTCCCAAGAAGATCAGGTGCGGGCTCCACCCACCAAAGAAGGTCAGGGCGATGGACAGCCACCCCCGTCCCCGGACCATCCCTTCGGTGAAGGTCGCCGTATAGACCATGGGCAGGTAGGCACCGGCCAGTCCCATCAGCATCGCTCCGGCGATCGTGGTCATGTAGCGGGTCAGGGTGACGTTCACTCCCAGGCTGTCCGCCGCCATGGGGTTTTCCCCGACCGCCCGCAGTGCCATCCCGGAGCCGGAGGAGTAGAGGAACAGGTACAGCGCCAGCGAGAGCAGCACAGCTCCATACACCAGTGCGTTCTGCCTGAAGAGCACCTCCCCCAGCAGAGGAATGCGGCTCAGCCCCGGCAGCGGGATCTCCCGCAGGGTGGGAATCAGAGGCGGGGTGAGGGTGATGCCGATGGCCAGCCGGTACAGCAGCGTGGAGAGCGCCATGCCGATGAAGAACAGAGCCAGACCGGTGACGAACTGATCCATCTTCAATGTGGTAGTGAAGTAGGCCAGGGCCAGGCCGAAGAGCCCGCCCACGGCCATCGCCAGCAGCATCCCCTGGAGTAGACTGCCACCGGAGAGGTAAGCGCCGAGGAACCCCACGGAGGCCCCCACCAGCATGATCCCTTCCTGGGCCACGTTGAAGACACCCGCCCGTCCGGCCAGCATGGTCCCCTGGCTGGCCAGGACATACGGCACCAGCGTGAGCATGACGAGCCGGGTGAAGGTGACGGCGGTCTCCACGGCCTACCTGCGGCGCACGACGTCCGAGAGCAGCACGAAGACCAGGATCAGCCCCTCGACGACGAAGACCACTTCCACCGGGATCAACATGGTACGCTGCATGGCCCGGGCGCCCACGTCCAAAACGGCGATGGCGAACGTCACGAAGGGGACAGCGAGCACATTCCCCTTGGCGATGAGGCCGATGAGGATGCTTAGCAGGAGGTAGTTGGACTGCAGCCCTTCGATCAGCCTGTGGTGCACCCCCGCCACCTCGATGGCCCCCGCAAGCCCGGCCAGCGCACCGCCCAGGACCAGCGAGAGGAGAAAAAGCCGTCGGACGGCGATGCCGTGGAGCAGCGCCGCCCGCGGGTTTGCGCCCACCGCCCGCAGCTCGTAGCCGGCAGCCGTGCGGTTGACGTAGACGTACGTGACCGCAGCGACGCCCAGCGCCAGGAGGAGCCCGGCATGCAGGGGCGGGCTGGACACCAGCAGCGGCAGGCGGCCGCCGGTGCCAACGGGGACGCTGGTAGGGTGCCCGGCGGCAGGATCCGGCCAGACCTCTGTGGTCACGTAGTCCAGCAGGCCAAAGGAGACGAAGTTCATTAAGACCGTGGTCAGGATCTCGTTGATCCCGAAGCGGTAGAGGAGCCACGCGGGGACGGCGGCCCAGAGGGCGCCGCCCAGCGTCCCCGCCAGCAGCAGCGCGGGCAGGAGGGCGACCGCCGGGAGAGCGGCCAGAGCGATGCCCACCGCAGCCGCGCCGATGGCTCCGGCGATGAGCTGGCCTTCACCGCCGATGTTGAACTTCCACGCGGCTAGAGGCACGGTGAAGGCCAGCGCCAGGAGGAGGAGGGGGACAAACTTAAGCAGGGTCTGGACGATTCCGTTAGCGCTGCGAAAGGAGGTGAGGAGGATCGTTCCGTACGCCCGCGGGACGTCGAACCCCATGAAGGCCAGGAAGACCCCCGCGGCCGCAAAGGCCACGCCCACGCTGACCACAAAGGGGATCACGACCCCGACCGCGGTCACGGGGATGCGCCTGGCCTTCAATGCGCGCTCACCCAGAGCCGGTCACCCCGCTCATCATCCGCCCGATCTCGTAGCGGTCGAAATGGTCCCGGCGCAGCGTTCCTACGATCCGTCCGCGGTAAAGCACGGCGATGCGGTCACAGAGGAGCAGGAGCTCGTCGAGGTCCTCGGAGAGGAGCAGGATAGCCACGCCCTGCCGTCGCCGCTCCAGAAGCTTCCCGAAGACGAACTCCGTGGAGGGGACGTCCAGACCGCGCGTGGGATTGTGGGCGACCAGCAGGCGGCAGGGATGGGAGAACGCCCGCGCCAGCATCAGCCGCTGGATGTTCCCTCCGGAGAGGTTGACCGCCGCTTCCTCCGGACCCGGCGTGCGGATTTGGTACTCCTGAATCAGCCGTCTGGCGACCCCCACCGCGGCCCCCCAATCCAGCCACCCGCCCCGGCTGTAGGGAGGGCGCCGGTGGAAGCCCAGGATGAGGTTGTGGGTCACGCTGCCCCTGGGCAGGAAGCCGTCCTGCAGCCGGTCTTCCGGAATGTAGGTCACACCGCGCGCCAGAAGTTGCGCCGTCTCGGCCCCCGTGAGGTCCTCGCCGTCGATCCAGACGCGCCCGCCGGCGATCGGTCGGGCCCCGATCAGACTCTCCACCAGCTCACGCTGGCCGTTCCCTGCCACTCCGGCGACGCCGAGGATCTCTCCCCCGCGCACCTCCAGGCTGCAGTCCTGCACCCGGGGCACCCCCTCCCGGGCGACGACGGCGAGGTGGTCGACGCGCAGGACCACATGGTCGGATGGGGGCGGGAGCTCCTCAATCCTCCTGCCCCTGAAGAGCAGGCTCTGCCGGACGTCCACCTCCTCCCCCACCATTGCCCGCACCAGCGCCTCTTCGGTGGCCTCTTCGCGCCGCATCGTGAGAACGGTCCGTCCGTGGCGCATCACCGAAATCCGGTCGCAGACGTTCAGCGCCTCCCGGATCTTGTGGGTGATGAAGACGACGCTGATGCCGTCCCGCACCATCGCACGCAGGGAGGCGAACAGGGAGTCCACCTCCTGTGGGGTCAGGTTGGTGGTGGGCTCGTCCAGGATGAGGATACGCGCGTCCCGGTAAAGCGCCTTGAGGATCTCCACGCGCTGCCGGATTCCAACGGGGAGCTCCGTCGTGCGCGCCCGCGGATCTACCGCCAGGCCGAAGCGGTCCGCCAGATCCAGGATACGCGCCTCCGCAGCGGCCAGGTCCAGGATCACCCCGCCTGCTGCCGGCGTGCCCAGGACGATGTTCTGGGCCACGGTGAAGCTCTCCACCTGCAGGAAGTGCTGGTGCACCATCCCGATGCCGTGGCGCAGGGCGTCGCGGGGGGAGCGGATGTGCACAGGCCTGCCGTCCAGCAGGACCTCCCCGGCCTCGGCCCGGTAGAGGCCGTAGAGGACGTTCATCAACGTGGTCTTGCCGGCGCCGTTCCCACCCAGCAGGCCGTGAATCTCCCGTCCCCGTAGCGCCATCTCCGCTCCGTCCAGGGCGAGGATCGGGCCGAAGGTCTTGCGCATGCCCCGCAGTTCCAGGATGGGCTGGCCCTCTAGTCCGGGCGTGGGCCCGCTGACGGCGGCCCCGGCAGGGGGACGTTCTGTCATCTGGCCTGGCTACCTGATCGGCGTGATGTCCTTCACCACCTTGATCTTGCCGGCCACCACGTCGGCCACAAGCCTGCGCATGGCGGCGCTCACCGGCTCGGGGACGTTGCGCAGGGGGAACTGCAGCGCCACGCCCGTGTCGAAGCCGAGCGGGTAGTAGCCGCTGGTCTCCCCGCGCCCGATCCGCCGCACGATGGCCCGCAGCGGCCCGGCGAAGTCGTAAAGGACCGAGGTGACGTAGTTCTGCGGAGCGAACGACAGCTTGTCCGTGTACTTGGCCGTGACCCAGACCCGCCGTGGAGCCGCCTTCACCGCCTCGAAGATCCCCAGCATCCCCAGGTTGAGGGATCCCATGATCACGTCCACGCCGTCGGCGATGAGGGCATCGGCCACCTGGCGCGCCTTGGCCGGGTCGTTGAAGTCGCCCACCCAGACCATCTTCAGATCCACAGACTTCCGCTGGTCACGCAGCGCCTGCCGGATGGCATGTACCTCCGAGTAGGAGAAGGGAAGGGTCAGCCCGCCGACGTAGGCTATCTTCCCGCTCTGGGTGAGCATCGCCGCCAGGGCGCCGATGGGGTAGAACCCGATGTGGAAGTTGCGGTCGATGAACCAGAGGTTGGCCTGCCGTTCCTGGAGGGGAGCATCCCCCTCGCCGATGAAGGCCACGCCGCGGAATTCACGGGCCAGCTTCTCCGTCTGCGAGATAAACTGGCCCCCGTGGGTCCAGATGATGTTGAACTTGAGGTCGACGTACTCCCGCATCACCCGCTCCACATCCGGCACGGGGACGCTCTCCGAGTAGGCGGTCTCCACGCCCAGCTCGCTCTGTGCGGAGCGCAGCGCGACGAACCCCAGCGTGTTGTAGTCGGCGTCAGTGACGACTCCGGGAAAGACGGCGGCCAGACGGAGCTTCGACGCCGGGGCCGCCTGCAGCCCCGCCGTCCCCGGGAGGAAAGCAGCCCAGATGACAACGGCCAAAAGGAGCCCTGCGACTGATCCCCCACGGCGCACACGCATCGCTGTCCCCTCCCTTCACTGCTACCCTGGCCTCCCCCGTGAGCTTCTCCCTCGAACGCCTCGCTCCTCCGTTGGCGTCAAGCCTAAGAGCCGTGCTGCCCCCCGCGTCGTTCAGCTGCGCCTCCGGCATTGGAGGAGGCAGAGTCGGCAAGACTTAGCTGCGCCTTTACAGCGGCGGCCGCGGCCAGCCCAGCGTCTGTAGGGCCCAGCGGGTGGCAAAGCCGGTGATCAGCGGCAGGGGCAGTGAGAAGAGTACCCGGGTGAAGGTGAGGCGCGCGCCCAAGAATGGCAGTTCCCAGAGCACGATGCGGTGGATGCCCATCAGCGACCATGCCGTGAGATAGGCGACGATGGGCGCCACACCGGCCCCCATGTTGTAGATGGCGGCCACTACAGGGAACTGCAGGAAGGGGCCGCCGGGGGTGATGGCGCCTGCGACAGAAGCCACCATAATCCCGCGGAATCCGGCAGCATCGGACAGCCAGCGAGCGATGACCTCCCTGGGCAGAAGCACCTGCAGCATCCCGGCAAAGGCAAAGGCGAAGAAGAGCCGGGGCGCAGTGGTCATGAACAGCTTCAGCCCCTCGCGGGAGCCGTCCAGACCTGCCTGCAGACCAGACCTCCAGGTCAGATAGACGAAGGCAGATAGGCTGAGGCCAAGCATGACGAGTGTCGAAATATCCATGCTACCTCCTCCCACGGTCCTTCTGGTCATATCAGCAGGCCGAGAATCTGCCGGTAGCGCATAGAGTCCTCTCGCAGATGCTCGGCAGCCGTAGGAATGCCCTCAATCACCCCTGGCATCGCCGCCCGGCCAGCACGGCCAGCACGCGCACCTCGCCGCTCTCTGACGCCCCGACCACATCTGCCGCCCCGAACGCCCCCACCGACGCCTGGCCTGGGCGATCGTGTTCCGGCAACGCCAACCGGGCGAACGCGATGGCTGTCCGGTGCTGTGCCTCACCACGTGCGCGGTACCCGTGAGCGGCCATTAGGGCCAGGCAAGCCTGCAGCATGGCGTTGTATGCGATGGCCGGCGCCCAGTCGCGGTTACGCTCCCGGAGATCCTCAGCGGTAGCCAGGTCCCGCGCGACAACAGCATGCAGGCGGTCCACCTCGACCCTGCCTGCGGGGACCCGTTCGATCTTCCCCTCGTGCTCAAGCGCCTCGAAGCGCGCGTTCATCACCGATCAGGAAGATCTTCTCTGATTTCACTACCTCCGCAACGAAGGCATCGCGGGAGGCGCGTCTGCTGTGCCACTCTTCAGGGCTCATAGTCGCCAGGCTCACTTCGCGACCCAAGATTTCCTCTGCCTTCCGGACCGCCCGATGCAATAGGTCGGGATCGGGATTGCCGATCACCAGCAAATCGACATCCGACCCGCTCCGCTCCATCCCCTTCGCGACCGACCCGTAGACGAACGCCGCCCCGATTCCCTCCACGCCCGCCAATGCCTCGCGTAGGACATCACCCAGCCCTGCCGTCTTGTACACTATGCGCTCGTATCACTTCACGATGCGGTCTTTCGATACCCGGATGATGCCGGGTGAACTATCCTTCATTCGAATTCCCCTGCGCGCCCCTCAGCAGGCGGACGATCTGACGGATGGCTCCCAGGTGGTAGCCCCCGTGGCCCACCAACGCCAGCACGCCCCACAGCACATCGCGATCCGACCAGTCGCGACGGTCGCGGATGGCCTGCAGGAGCCGGTGGTGCTCTTCCCGCAAAGCCCCGCGCAGTCGGTCCCAGGCCGGACCATCCACCACCTGCGTCCGCCAGCTGGCCGCCCAGTTGGCGGAAGCGTACGCGTCCTCCCCGGCGAGAGCACGGGCGGCCAGCTCCAGGGAGTACCGCAGGTGCTCGGCATGGGCAGCGATGGTGTTCATCCCGGGCGCCGGCGGGCGGGACGCCACCTCGGCGGAGATGCGCTCCAGGGTACCCAGCACCCCGGAGGCCGGTTCGTTGGTCGTCACCCACGTGGAGCGTGGGTCAGGCGGCCCCACGTGGATCTCTTCCAAAAGGGCCGCAAGGGCCTCTCCGAGCCGCTCGGGAGTAATCGCCTCCATCGTCCGCCCTCCTTGTCTGTGGATGCCTTCCGAATCCGCTCTACGCCTTTTCTCCTTTCGGGGATCCCCTCCCGGGATCCCGCGAAGAGCCCGCCTTCCCGGCGGGCGTACCCGCCCTCCCGTCTTCTGCCACATTTCCCGGACAGGTGCCTAGGGGCCGTGCTGCCGGTTTGCTGAGAGGCCAGCCCGGACACAACGCTTCCTGCGCCGTCCCGGGGCATACTGGTTAGGGGGATCTCCAGGTGACGGGGAGGGTGCTTATCCTTCTCCTTCCGGCGGCACTGCTCGCTGCGCTCCTGGCGGCAGGCGCGTCCGCATGGCCAGCTGAGGCAGTGTCCTCCTGCGTCAATCCCTCCAGACCCACCGGTCTTCTGGCGGGGATCGTCGTGCGTGTGGTGGACGGCGATACGGTGTACGTGCAGCTTCGCAGCGGTCGTCGCGAGCGGGTGCGGCTGCTCGGCATCGACACACCTGAACTCTACGGGAGACCAGCGCCGTCGGAGGTGAATCGGGCTCTGGCCAGGCTGGCTCGGGATTTCACACGGCGCCACCTCTTAGGAAGGGAAGTCGGACTGGAGCTGGATGTACAGACGCGCGACGCGTACGGCAGAGTCCTGGCCTACCTGTGGACGCCAGACGGCGTACTCTTCAACATGCTCATCCTGCGCGAAGGCTACGCCCAGGTGCTAACCGTCCCGCCCAACGTTAAGCACGCGGACCTCTTCCTGGCCTGCCAGCGGGAGGCGCGGGAGCAGCGCAGGGGCTTCTGGGGACGGTAGGGTCAGTCTTCCTCCCGCAGGTCGCGTAGCACCTTTTCTCGAGAAATCTCCGTCCCGTGCTCGCGGCGCATGTGTTCCTGGACCTTGCGCACCAGCTCCTCCTCCGTATCGGCCTCGACACGGTGCCCCAGCGCACACGACCACCGCTTCCCCATATCCTCCACCTCCGCTCCTTGAAATGGCCGCGTATGCGCATGTTCGCCGGGGTGGGCAAGTGGCCCTCCGAGAGGGATGTAGGGGGCGGCCTAAACGCCACCCCCAGGAGGGGGGTCATAGACACAGGGGGCCCTGCCCCCAGCCTGCGGAGGTGGCAAGGAGATGCACGGGTTCAGCACGCTGGCAGGATTGTCGCTGGTGCTGGTCTTACTGCTGACACCTGTCGCACCGTCCGCACCGGCAACCAGCGGCACCCCGCCCGCCAGACCCAACATCGTCTTCATCCTTACCGACGACGAGGACACCCGGATCCACGCCCACATGCCCAAGACCAAGACGCTGCTTGAGGACCGTGGGACAACCTTCGTCAACTTCTTCGTGACCTACGCGCTGTGCTGTCCTTCCCGAGCCAGCATCCTCCGCGGGCAGTATCCGCACAACACGCGGATAGAAGGCAACGAGCCACCCCTGGGCGGGTTTGCCAAGTTCGTCGCGCTGGGCGAGGAGCACTTTACTGTAGCCACCTGGCTCCGTGACGCTGGTTACCACACGGTCTTTGCGGGCAAGTACCTCAACGGGTACGGCGACCGCGGTACCGATCCCGCTCATGTCCCGCCCGGATGGACCGAGTGGTATGCCGGAGTCGGCGGCCGGCCGTACCAGAACTTCAACTACCAGATGAATGAGAACGGGACGATCGTCAGCTACGGGACACGGGCCGAGGACTATCTAACAGACGTGATCGCACGCAAGGGCAGCGAGGGCATCCGCCACGCCACCCGGGCCGGTCGGCCATTCTTCCTCTACCTGGCGCCTTACACACCGCACGCCCCCGCCACGCCTGCGCCGCGCCACGCTGCACTCTTCCAGGACGCAACCCTTCCGCGCCCGCCGGCATTCAACGAGGAGGACATGGGAGACAAGCCGGCCCCCCGCTCTCGGCCGCCGCTGACGGGACGGCAGATCGAAGAGATGGAAGCCTTCTACCGGAAGAGGCTGCAGTCGCTGCAGGCCATCGACGACCTGGTGGAAGCGGTGGTACGGACCCTTCAGGAGGTCGGCCAGCTGGAGAACACCTACATCGTCTACACCTCGGACAACGGCTTCCATATGGGAGAACACCGCCTCCTCCCCGGCAAGGCCACCGCATACGAGGAGGACATTCGCGTGCCCTTCATCGTCCGCGGGCCGGGCGTGCCGGCAGGAGCACGTCGCGAGCAGATGGTGCTGAACACCGACATCGCGCCCACGTTCGCCGAGATGGCCGGCCTGCGGATACCGCCTTTCGTGGACGGGCGGTCGTTCCTCCCGCTGCTGCGCGGGGATGGCGCCGTGCCCTGGCGAAAGAGCTTCATCGTGGAGCTACGGACCGCCCGCGGGCTCGTCGTGGGCGAGCCGGGGGACGGACCGGCGCCGCAACCGCGGTCCGGGTACAACGCCATCCGCACCGCGGAGTGGACCTACATCCAGTGGGCCAGCGGAGAGCGCGAACTTTACAACCTACGGGCCGACCCCTACCAGCTGCAGAACCTCATGCCGACCGCTAACCGGGCGCTGATTCGCGCTCTCGCGGCCAGGCTCTCGGAGCTTGCCCAGTGCAGCGCCCTGGGTTGCCGCCGGGCGGAAGACGCCCCGCTGCGCCTGCCCTGAGCCGACGCGGGCGACGCGTTGCATCCAGCAGCACCCTGGAAACAAGAACGTCAGCGGTACAGCCAGCGGTAGATCCCGTAGGACTCCACCACCCGGCGCACGTAAGCCCGGGTCTCCGCATACGGGATGCGCTCAATGAACTCCTCCGGGGTGGACCTCGGCAGCAGGGCGAAGCGCCGCGCGGCGCCGGCCCCGGCATTGTATGCCGCCAGCGCTAGAACCACATCCCCGCCAAACAGGTGCAGCAGCCCGCCGAGGTACGGTACACCCAGACGGACGTTTGCGGAAGGATCCACGAGCTGCGGCGACGCCGCGCCTCCTGCAATCTCCCGCGCGGTCGCTGGCAGCAACTGCATCAGGCCCACCGCGCCGGCCGGAGAGATGGCCAGCCGGTCAAACCGACTCTCCTCCCGGATCACGGCCAGGACCAGGTACGGATCGACGCGCGCCACCTTCGCCGCCGCTTTGACGATCTCCCAGTACGCCCGCGGGTAGGCCAGCATCCACAGTCCGGTATCCTCCGGCACGGCCCTACCAGGTGTCGCGGCGATCGCCTCTTCCGCCGCCGCCACCGAGGCATGGTAATTTCCGGCGGAGGCGTGGTAGTAGGCTGCCGCACGCTGGAGATCCGGATCGTGCGTGGACCGGAAGAGGTCCTCGGCCTCGGCAGCAGCCTCGAGCGGGAAACCCAGGGCGCCGAGCTCTTCGTGCGCAGGGTGGAAGCGGTCCGAGCGGAGGGACGTCGCAGTAGGTTGCACAGCCCGGGCGGGAGGCTCCCAACCGAGCCGCTCGCGGGCGCGCTGACCGTAGTACGTCAGAGGGTAGCGCGCGGCCGCTTCTTCCAGCAACGCGCGCCCGTCCCGGCCCTGCCTCTGCCGCGCCTGGGCCGCCCAATAGAGGTTTGCCGCCGCGCGCGCTGCCGTGGGGAAGTCGCGGGCCCATCGCAAGAACAGCGTCTCGGCCTCCGCGTAGCGCCGCCGCCGGTAGCGCAGCCACCCTCGGCGCCAGCGTGCCTCATCACCCCAGGAGGTCTTAGGGAAATCCGCCGCCAGGCGCTTCAGGACGGCGTCAGCCTCGGTCCAGGCTGCCCGGTCCTCGAAGAGATATGCCAGGGCCAGCAGCGAACGCGCCGCCCACGGGTCGGAAGGGTGCTCACCGATCGCCCGACGCCAGGCTGCCTCCGCCTGCCGCGTGTCTCCTGCCCGAGCCAGGGCGCGGCCCTCCCAGTAGCGTGCGCGCGCGGCCCATGCAGGATCACGGGCCGCCTGGCGAAATGCGTGACCCGCACCGCGCGAGCGCAGCCGCGCCAGGCCCAGGTAGTACCATGCCTCTGCGGCGGTCTGCGCTGGCGGGCCGGTGTGCAGCAGGACGACCAGCTCATCCTCTGCTTCCCTTTCCAGGCCGCGGGCGAGGAGCCACTTAGCCCTGGCCAGCCTGGCTGGCGGCGGTGCGACGGGGAGACGCCCGCCGTGCAGGTCGCGCAGCCGCCGCGCGGCGTCTTCCGCGTGAGGATTGCCAGGGATGCCCCACCAGACCATCCCCAGAGCAAGGAGCGCGCGGCTGCGGGATCCCATTACCTGCGCCGCCACTCCGCGCAGCCACCAGAGCTGCGCCGCAGTCTTGTCATCAAGCGCCTCGCCGGGGATCACCCTCAGCACTCCCTCCACCTCTGCCGCCCGGTTGGACTTCAGCAGAGCCTGCGAGTAGAGGAGCCGGACGCGGCGGGCCAGGTAGTCCGAAAGAGGTTGCTGAAGCAGCCGGGCGAGGCGAGCGGCGGCCTCAGGCGCCTGCGACGGCAGGAAAGTCTCCGCCGCCGCAAGGTATGCATACACCGCCAGCGGGGGATAGCGCACAGCCACGGTGTCGAAGACGGTTCGCGCCTCGTCGGATCGTCCCATCTTCCGCAGGCAATGCCCGAGGAGGTAGCCGGCCCGTGCGCCCGGGGGTCCTCGCCGCTCGCTGAGCGTGCGCAGCGCGGCGAGATGCTCCTGACACCGTCCGCCGCGCGTGGCTGCGACCGCGACCGCCAGTTCCGGAGGTGGGGCGACCGCCGCGAGCCCCACGGCCGCGGAGGATGAGCCCACAAGGCCAGCTAAAGGCACCGCCGCGAGCCAGATGCGGAATCCCGCGCGTTGCATCAGGCTAGCTGAAGAGCCGGCTGGCTCCGAGCTGTAGAGGTGCACGCCGGTTTCTCCCACCCCCGGGCATGTCGCCAGTGCCGCGCCGCTTCGAACCCGCTCCTGGTCAGCACCTCTTCCAGGTCCTCGATCCGCAGGAACTTGCCGAACGAGGCTCGATCGTGACGACCTGCGGTCTCTGACGGCGGGCCTCCTGAGGCATGCCGGTATGGCGCAACCTGCTGTACGGTCGGGGTGGGGATGACTGCTGCGAGCCGGCCATCCCCACCCCAACGCACTCTCAGGCTTCCTGGCCTGGCGCCCGGTAGACCACCCTCTTCATGGTGGCCTCGTCGATCTCTTCAGGGGTCAGCAGCGGCGTGGTCGTGAAGCGGAAGGCCCCACGTGCGCTGATGGCCAGCGAAACCGCGGCCATGCTGGCATTGTCCGGGACGTCCGCGATGCCGATAACGTCGTTGGTGCCGAAGGCGAAGTAGTACGCCTCCAGCTTCCCGCCCACACTCTCGAACACCTGCCGGGCGACATCTCGTCTGCGGGTCCCTCCTTCCTTGAGAAGCCCCTGCACACCCTCAGCGGTGTAGGATCCCTGGAAGAGGTACTTGGGCACTTCGCTCACCCCCCTCAGTGGCGGACTGGTAGACCCGGGTCCACCGCTCCGGGGACAACGAAAGGCGAGGCGCAGTTAGGAATGTGAAAGAGGACGGCTGGCCCGGGCCCCCCAGAAATAGAATTCCACCACCGAGCCCCTGCCGCCTGCCTACGGCTTCTTCAACGGGATGCAGCAGATGAACTTCAGCGACCCCTGCCCGGTGTTGCGGATCTGGTGCCGCTCGTAGGGCGCAACCCACATCACCACACCCGGGGTCAGCGGAATCTCCCCTTCGTCGCCCACCATCACTCCCTGCCCCTCCAGCAGGTACATCTCCTGCTCGTACCAGTGGCCATGCAGCGGTGTGGCGGCCCCCGGGGCGACCTCGAAGACCCGCATGGCGAAGTTCTCGGCGCCGCGCTTCCGGTCGATCACCCAGCGGATCTTCACGCCGGGCATCGACTCGGGCTCTTCGGCGGGAACATCTTCAGGACGAAAGACCTCCATGCCATACCTCCTCTCCAGGGTGGATTTGGCCGCTCTACCCCTTGGTTCCTGTCCGAACCCAGACAGCCCGGGCGCGGCGCCGCAGCGCGTCAGTGCTCTCAAGGTAAGGGAGCCTGCAGGAGCAAGATGGCCTCGCACAGAATACGCGAAGTCAATTCCGGCATTTCCCTAAGATGGCGGGGGTGGTAGTGATGAGACGATCACTGGTACTCGCAGCGGTCATCGGCCTCGTGGCCGTCTCCACGTCGGGAGCTGCGGCGGCTGCCAAAGCGCAGAAACTCACCATCACCCTGACAGAGTTCAGGTTCACACCCAGGACCGTCACGCTACAGGTGGGGGTTCCCGTGGAGCTGACGCTAGCAAACAAGGGAACGGTGGAACACGAATTCATGGTGTATGCACCTCCGAAGTCTGCTCCCGACGATTGGGACGAGTACGTGATGGAGAATACCTACTTCAAGGACATGGGCGAGGTCGCCGTGCTCTTCCCCAAGCAGGGCGCGGTGGCCAGCACACGCATGTTTGAGGTGGAGCTGGAGAAGGGCAAGACTGCCACGGTGTTGTTCACACCCACCAGGAAGGGCACATTCGAAATCGGTTGCCACGTGGAGGGACACTACGAGGGCGGAATGAGGGGTACGCTCGTGGTCAAGTAGTCCAGCGGCAGCACCTGGGCAATCTGCACCCCTGACCATGTGCCCGCGCGCCAGACTTGAAACCGCCTCTCCAAGGCCGATACTAGTCTTAAGAGGGGACCATGCCCACGCTGCCGGAGCGATTCTTCCTGCCTTCTGCCCGGTTTCGCGCCGCTTACCTGGAGCCGGGCCTCGCCGAGCTGCGGCGGCGGGCGGCGGAGGCGCTTGAACTCCTCCGCTCCTGTACGGTCTGCCCCCGGGACTGCGGGGTCAACCGCCTGGAAGACCGCTATGCCGTCTGCAAGACCGGGCGACATGCCCGGGTGAGCAGCTTCTTCCCCCATCTGGGAGAGGAGGACTGCCTGCGCGGCTGGCGAGGAAGCGGCACCATCTTCTTTGCCTGGTGCAACTTGAAGTGCTCCTTCTGCCAGAACTTCGACATCAGCCAGCTGGGGCAGGGGCGGGTGACCTCCCCAGGGGAGTTGGCCCGGATGATGGTCTTCCTCCAGGAGCAGGGCTGCCACAACATCAACTTCGTCACCCCCGAGCACGTCGTCCCCCAGATCCTGGAGGCCCTTCCCATCGCGGTGGAGCTGGGGCTGCACCTACCCATCGTCTACAACACCAGCGCCTATGACTCGATGCATTCCCTGCGCCTGCTGGACGGAATAGTGGACATCTACATGCCGGACTTCAAGTTCTGGGATCGGGAGATGAGCCGGCTCTACCTGAAGGCGCCCGACTACCCCGAAGTTGCGCGGCGGGTGATCGCGGAGATGCACCGCCAGGTGGGGCCGCTGAAGCTCGATGAGCGGGGGCTGGCAAAGCGTGGCGTCCTACTGCGACACCTGGTGATGCCCGGCGGTGTGGCCGGCAGCGAGGAGATCTTCCGTTGGATCGCCCGCGAGGTATCAGTCCACACCTACGTAAACATCATGGACCAGTACTACCCCGCGGGACGGGTGGGGGTGGATCGGCGGTACGACACCATCAACCGACGGATTCTGCCAGACGAGTATGCCGCCGCCGTGCGCGCCGCCCGGGAGGCGGGACTGTACCGCCTAGACGTCCGCCTGCCGCGCCATCCTCGCCTGGTCTGGATCCCCGCCTGAGGCCGCCGCGCCGCGACATGCGGCCGGTGCCGCCGTCGCGCCAGCGCTCGCCTTGCCCGCTACAGGACCGGGAGGCGACCGCGCCGGGCGCGCGGGAGCGGGAAGGCCCGGGAGATCCGGGCCACCTCCTCATCGCTGAGACGCAGATCGCCCGCGCCGGCGTTCTCCTCCACGTGCTCTCGACGGGCCGCCTTGGGGATGGTGAAGACTGAGGGGCGGTGCACCAGGAAGGCCAGCGCCACCTGTCGCGGCGTCGCCCCGTGCGCCCGGGCGACCTCCTCCAGGACCGGATGGGAGCGGAAGCGCCCCTGCCCGAACGGGCTGTAGGCGACTACGGCCACTTCGTGACGTTCGCACGCGGGCAGGATGAAGTGCTCCACGCCCCGCTCGCCCAGCCAGTAGTAGACCTGGTTACAGGCCACACGCCGCGGGCCTGCCAGGCGTACCGCCTCCTCCAGCTCGTCCTCGTTGAAGTTGGAAACCCCCCAGGTGCGGATCTTCCCCTGGCGTACCAGGTCCTCGAAGGCGGCGATGGTCTCGGCGAGAGGATGCTCCCCCGGCCAGTGCAGGAGGTAACAGTCCAGGTAGTCGGTGCGCAGCCGCCGCAGGCTGCGCTCGCAGGCGGCCATGGTTCCGTGACGCGAGGCATTCTCCGGCAGGACCTTCGAGACGAGGAAGATCTCGTGTCGTCGACCGGCGATAGCCTCACCGACGATCTCCTCGACCCGACCGTCCGCGTAAGACTCTGCGGTGTCGATGTGCGTCATGCCCAGATCGAGTCCCCGCCGCAGCGCGGCTACCGCGGCCCGGGGGTCCCGCTCCATCCGCCAGGTGCCCTGTCCCACCACCGGGATGAGGACGCCGGTCCAGCCGAACGGACGCCGCTCCACGCTGTCTAATTCTCCCCGCAGCCGGATGAGGTCGAGGCGACAGCCCGGCGGACGAGCCCATCGACCACCTCGACCCTCGCCACCCTGGCCAAGCGTCGCGCCGCCACGCGTATCTCTCTTCGGTTCACCTCAATGCCGACACCTGCGCAGCCCCGCTCCGCGGCCACCGCCAGCACGGTCCCCGAGCCGACAAACGGGTCGAGTACGGCCTCACCCGCCCTCACAGCGCCAGCGGCCAGGCAGCGGCGCACCAGTTCTGGCGGAGAGTTGTAGAAGGTCGAGCCCGGATACGAACGCGGGACGGGCAGCACCCACAGGGAGCCCAGTCTGTGAGCAGCGGCGTCGAAGCGATAGCGGGATGAGCGGACGAACATGAGCAGGTGCTCATGGGTACGGCGGAAGCGATCCGCGGCCTCGTCGCGAGGCGCATTCGTCAGGTGCCAGATCAGCTCCTGGCGCAGCCGCCATCCGTCGTCCACCATCGCCAGCGCTGTGCGCCACGGGATCCCGACGGTCCGCCGTCCCCGGAAGGTCTCCACCAAGCTCAACCATAGGATGCCCCGCGGGTGCAGGACGCGCCGGACCTCCCGGAAGACGGCCACCAGGTGGCTGATGTAGCTCTCCGGATCGGGCTCTGTACCCAGATGCCCGCGCCAGCCGTCGGGCCAAACCACGGGACGGACGGGGTAGCCTCCCACGACAGGCCATGCAGGCGGTGAGGTGATGCAGGCCACGACCGAGTCCGAAGGGAGCTGACGCAGCACCTCAAGGGCGTGGCCTCTATACAGGGTGATGCGCGGGCGGGTCTCGCCGGGCTCCGTCGGCCGCCTCATGCTGATCTTTCTGCTGGCGAAGACAGGCTTGTGGAAGGTGATTTCCCGGGTGGACGTGGGAACACCTTCAGGACCTTCAGGGCGCCGCTCCCTGTCCTGGCGTGCCGCCCTGCGCTAGAATAGCAGATAGCGGGCCCGTAGCTCAGTGGATAGAGCAGGGGACTCCTAAGCCTCTGGTCGGGGGTTCGATTCCCTCCGGGCCCGCCAGCCCGCATCTATCAAGGGGTTTCGCGATTTCGCCCCTCGCAAAACCGGGCGAAAAAGCCCCTGCTCACCCCCTCCGCGAGGCGGTCGAGGGGTTCCTGCTGACCAAGCGTGTCGCCGGCTGCACCGAGGCCACGCTGCGCTGCTACTCCTGGTGGCTCGGACGGCTCCTCGCGGAGGCCCCAATCCCGACCCCGCTCGCCGTGCGTAGCTTCTTCGCCCGCCTGCAGGAACGCGGGCTCAGTCCGCCCCGCCAGCACCAGGCGTACCGCACGCTACGGGCGTTCTTCCGCTGGGGCGTCGACACCAGCGTGATCACGGAGGACCCGCTGCGCGGCCTCAAGATGCGCACACCGAAGACGCTGCCCGACGTACCTACGGAGGACGAGCTCCGGGCGGTGCTCACGGCGTGTTCCCAGACCTTGGAGGGAATCAGGAATCGGGCGCTGTGGTCTACCAGCCTTCATCCTATCACGCGGACGTCTTGTGGGCCCTTTCCCTGCCTGGAAGCTCTTCCAAAATGCGAATCGCGCCCCACGCCCAATGGGGGTGCGAATCGCTCCTAATCAGCCCGTCAGCTAAAACTTACGGAATCTCTGGGGTCCGCCGGGTCCGCCCCGGATCGGTCCCCACAAGGTGGATGTAGGTCTCCTGCGGATCGGTCCGACAGACAAAGCCGGCGATGAAGTCAATCCGACGCCCATCCTGCTCAGCCACCCATGCTGTGTTACCGAACTCGTAGAGGTAGATCGGGTGCAACAGATAACGTACGGGTCGCCCCCACCAGTCGTCGATCACACCGACCAGGTAGTCGAAATCAGGCTTGGTCATCGAGCGGATTCGGATGGCCGTGGCTTCACGCATGTCGAACGCGCCGGGTGGCCTCCCTACACTTCAATGGCGGCCCCGATCGCCCGTAGGTGCTCCCGGAAGGCGAACGACGGATCGACGGCGCGCCGCCTCAGGTACTCGTCAAACCGCAGTTGCTGGCGCAACAGCTTCCCGGCCCGCACGGCCTCCGCCTGCGCGCGCTCCGTCCGCCAGATCGCCCGCGCCGTGTGCAGGACCTCGCCGACCCGTTCACCGGCGAGAAAGAGCACGCCATCCGAATCTGCGAAGACCACGTCGTTTCTGCCGACGGCGCATTCGCCGACCTGCGCCGAGGCGAGTGCGTCTGGGTGACGTGGATCGAGACGCTGCGGTCCGGCCGGACAGGCGCCGCCACTGAAGACCGGAAGGCCAATTCGCAGGAGATCGGCCGTGTCGCGGTGGGCGCCCCAGACGATAATCCCCGCGAGCCCGCACGCCTGGGCCTCCAGGGCAATGAGGTCGCCGATGCAGCCCTCGTCCAGCCTGCCGGCGTTGTCGACCACGAGTACGTCGCCGGGCTGAGCCGCGCCCATCGCTTCAAGGAAAATATCCACGCTGCCGTAGTGCCGGGCGGGGAGCACGCGACCGGCCACTTTGCTTGCGGGAAGCAGCGGCCGGATGACGGGCGGCGAGAGGCGCAGCGGCGCTCCCAACCGGAGACAGGCGTCGGCGAGCAGAGGTGTCGACAGTTCGGCAAAGGCCTCAGCAACGCGTGGACTGTGCATGTGCATCCTCCTCGGAGCAGGCTCGCTTGATCACCAGCAAGGCCCGCAGGGTGATCCAATCGTGGTTGGGGACGATGTGGTCATAGCCGGTGAGCGAGCGGGGCATCGCGAAGCGCGTCCGCCACATCCCGTCTTCCGATTGCCGCGTCAGCAGCCAGTCCACCCCGGCACGCACACGAGGATCCTGCACCGTGAACCGGGCCCGCGTTGCCGCCTCCAGGCTGCGCAGCAGCGAGGCATAGAAGTCCGGATAACGCAGACAGTAGTACCACCAGCCCGCACCGGGCCTGGGTTCCACGACGGGATCGAAGAGCCGGTCGAGCAGATAGCGGGTACCCCGCCGAACGGTCTCACTCTCCCGGTGTGATGGCGACGCCAGCAACGCGTAGAGGGCGCTGGTGGTGGCCCAAACGCGGTCCAACAGATCGTCGGCGGCCGTGCCGCGCCGGTGCAGGGGACGACCGGAGACGCCGTAGCGGAGTGCCCAGGAGCCGTCGTCCTGCTGCAAGGCCCGGATGCGCTCCAGATTGGATGCCAGGTCCTCCTCCGGTACGCCCAGGCACAGCAGCGCGCGCACCGTGTATCCCTCATAGAACATCGCCGTCCAGCAGCGGTACTCTCCCCGGCCGCGCGCCACCTCCGCCCGCTTCCAGAAGAAGCGGCCGTCCGGCGTGCGAAAACCCATGACGTACTCCACCGCCCGCCTGACCCGCGGCTCTTCAACCGTCAGGCCGTAATCGGCAAGCCGGTCGAGCTGCTGAATCGCGCCGAATCCGTACTGCGGCCCGTTGCGGTGATAGAGGTCGCCCTCACGGAGCCAGCCCCCGGACGGAAGCTGGCGGCTGAAAACCTCCTCGGATTCGGCGCAGACCGGGAGGGTTCGTCTGAGGGCCTCGGCTCTCTCGCGCTCCCCGAGCAGCTCCTGGTATGTGCGAACCCGGACCGGCGTGCCCGCGTTGCGCAGCAGCCGGCTGATTGGGTCGCCCTTGACGTGCTCAAGCCAGCGCATGGAACATCGCCGCCGAATGTGCTCACTGCGGGTTGTGGCGTGGTCGACCGGTCCGGCGCTCACCGGGCGGAGGCCTCGGAGAAGATGCGGATCCGCTCCCTGATGCCGGGCAGATGCATCTGATCATGGCGCGCGCGGCGGGCGTCCCATTCCCGTACACGAGCGTCCCAGAATACCTCGTGGGGAAGAACCAGCAGGAGCCCGTACCATGCCCCGCGGACCTGACCCAGCTCATGCAAAACCAATTCCGCAGACCAGCCCGCCCGCATCCGCACCTGATCCTGATTCCATCGATCGAGGTCGTCCTCGGTCGGATGCCAGCCCGGGTGCGGCCAGGGGAGTGGCTCTCCGGCCAGCAGGAGGCGCAGGCCGTTCACGAGCCGCCAGTCACGCGAGGCAAGGTGGGCCAGGATCTCCTTGACAGACCACCTGCCCGGCAGGCGCGTCTCGAAGGCCTGGGACGGCAGGCCGGCAACCGCCGCGAGCACCTCGGCCCGCGCCAGCACGGTCGCGCGTATCGCTTCCGCCCGGTCCGGCGGGAACAGCTCGAGAATTCTGGCCTCCTGGTCGGTCATCTCGCATCTCCCGCGCCGACGTTCAGAATCTGGCCGGTCACGACGTCCATCTGCACAACATCTCCCGCCTGAATTCTCTCAGGAATCACGACCTTGATCCCCATCGCCAGCGTCCCGATCCGTCCCCGGGGTCCGTGTGCAACAGCTTCCACCTTCACCGGCATCGTCCGGGCCGTCTGGATGCCTGCGCTGCTCACCACGCGGTCGATCTCGTGCAGCTCCTGCTGGGTGAAACACCGCTCCGCGGCCACCGTGTTCTCCTCGACCTGGCCGGGAGACTTCGCTCCGGGGATGGCGCATGTCACACCCGGCCGGGAGACCACCCAGCGCAGCGCCAGCTGCGCCACCGTCAGGTGATGGTCCGCGGCGACGCGCTTGAGCCGCTCCACCAATCGCAGGAGATCCTCAAACCGAGCCCCCGCAAACTGCGGGTAATGCCGGCGGTGGTCCCCCGCCGGGAACGTCCTCTCTGCTGCGAACGTGCCTGAGAACGCACCCATGAGCAGCGGCGTGTACGCGATCAGCCCGATCCCTTGCCGGAGACAGGCAGGGAGGACCTCGAGCTCAACATCGCGATGCAGCAGGTTGTAGGGCATCTGCGTGGCGGCGACGGCGCTGATCCCGAGCCAGGCTTCCATCTCCGCGCCCCAGAAGTTGGAGAGGCCGACGTACCGGATTTTCCCCGCCGACGCCAACCGGTCGAGGGCAGTGGCGGTCTCCTCGTAGGGCGTCTGGGGGTCGGGCAGGTGAACCTGGTACAGATCAATCCAGCCGGTCTGCAGCCGGCGCAGGCTCTCCTCGACCGCCCGCGTGATCGTGTCCGCGCGGCAATCGTTGGTCAGCCGGCCCTGCGCATCCCAGGGCGTCCCTCCCTTCGTCGCCAGAATGACCGCGGACCGATACCCGCGAATCGCCCGGCCGACCACCTCCTCTGCATGACCGAATCCGTAATTGTCCGCCGTGTCGATGAGATTGATGCCAAGGTCCAGCGCCCGGTGGATCGTCGCGATTGAGGTTGCGTCGTCGACTTCCCCGTACGCGCGCCCACCCATCGCGAGGGTGCCCAACCCGATGACGGATACCTCGAGGTCGGACCGTCCCAGCCTGCGATATCTCACGCGTCCTGCCTCTTCAAACGCGCCTTCAGGGACTCAGGCGTTGAACTTTGCCTGGCGCTTCTCGACAAACGCGGACAGCCCCTCGCGGAAGTCCGCGGTCGCGGCCTGGCTGATGATGCGCTGCCGCTCGCGTTCCAGCTGAGCCTCCAGGGCGGGGAGCACCACCCCGTTCACCAGCGCCTTCGCCCCGCCGAAGGCCGTGGCGGGACCACGCGCCAGCCCGGCTGCGACCTCACGCGCCCGTTCAACTAACTGAGCATCCGGAACGACCTCGTGCACCAGTCCCACGGCCAGTGCCGTCTGGGCGTCCAGGACAGGATCCAGCAGCAGCAGCTCCGCCGCTTTCCCCGGGCCGATGAGGTGCGGGACGATCGCCGTCCATCCACCATCCGGAACCAGCCCGATCGAGGTGTAGGCCTGGCGGAACCTGGCGTTCGCCCCGGCCAGGCGCAGGTCGCAGGCGGCGGCCAGGCTCATGCCCGCGCCGCCCGCCGCGCCGTTGATCGCGGCGACGATGGGCTTCTCCATTAACCGCATGTCGCTGATCACGCGGTGGAGGCGGACCGTCAGGTCGCGGAAGAAGTGGCGGGGATCGCCGCCCGCCTGGATGTGCTCCCAGGCGGCCTTCATGTCTCCGCCCGCGCAGAAGCCCCGGCCGGCGCCGGTCAGGATCACCGCGCGCACGTCGGGGTCCTCCATGCATCGCTGCACGGCGCGGACCAGCCCCCCGGCCATGGCAAAGTCCAGGGCGTTGAGCACCTCCGGGCGGTTCAGCGTGATCGTGCCAATGCCGGCGTCGATGCTCAACAGCACGCTGTCGCTCGTCATGTCTGGATCCCCCTTCGTGCACTGTCGGTCGGCGTAGTCATCTACGCGCCAGCGCTACACCGCCTAGGACGAGCAGCCCGCCGTCACCCGGCGCCGGGCTAGCTGCTCGCCGAAAACGAGCGACACGCTCGACGCGGTCATGACCGGGGCGAGAAACGACCGGTCAGAGGGTCCCCTCTGACAGGACGCTCAAGGGAATCCGCCAGCAGCTGAACAAGAGCCCTGGCGATGGCCACCTTCCCTTGCGCCACCGCCACCACCGACCCGAGCGGGTCAATGAAGTAGCCGGTATGCCGCCCCGCATCGATTTCCCTCTGGTCGTTGGCCACGACGAGGTCACACCGGTTGCGCCGCAGCGCCTCCAGAGCGATCGCTGCCAGTTCTTGAGGGCTCTTTGCCACCTCCAGCTTGAAGCCCACGAGGAACGTCTGGGGAGCAAGTTCCTTGACGATCTCGATCGCCTTCGGCGTGGGCACGAGGCGGAGCACCCACTGTTCGTGCGCCGACGACAGCTTGCCCGGACGTGTCTCGGCAGGGGCAAAATCGAGCACAGCCATGCTGTGCACCACGGCATCGTACATCTTGGGCAGCTCTTCACGGAAGACCCGCATGAGGTCCTCTACTGTATCGACGGCGATGAGAACAAGGCGACGTCGCGCAACACCTCGAAGTGCAGGCATCGCGCTTGACGGGCCATACACGTAAGTCACCGAGGCCCCCCGCCGCAGGACTTCCTCTGCCACCAGGGCTCCCAAGCGGCCCGTCCCTCGGGGGACGATGCACCGGACAGCGTCAATAGCTGCCCGGGTGGGGCCTGCGGTGATCAGCAGCCTTCGTCCGCGTAGGTTCATCGGAACTTTAGACACCTGAGCACGCCGACCGGTGTTCACGGCCACCAATACCACATTGGAACAAATCTCGGTCCCGATACAAAGGGCCAATTAGGGCGATGGCGGACCGATCCACCGGCGCGTTCTTCACTTGCCACGATGTCCGGTGCGCGAAGCGTGCACTCCCAAGGATTAGGGGCCACCCGCTTGACCCCACCGGATCCGCTGCTGGGGCAACCGGGACCGCCTCGCAGATGGCGCCACCCCGCCGGGGCTGCAGAGCGGCCGGGAGGGGGAACAGAGATTCGTGTGAGGAATCGGTCGGCAAACGGTGCATGCCTCCGAACGCGAGAACACCGTCGTTCACGACGAAAGTTGCTCATCGAGTCTGCACGCGCAGGGCACGCGGTATCTATCCACGCCATCCCCCGTTGACCTCGAGAACGGCTCCTGTGACAAATTCCGCTTCCTCGCTGACGAAGAACAGGACAGCATTTGCGATGTCCTCCCAAACTCCCGGCCGTCCCACCGGTACAGCCTCGTCGCGCAGGTTCCTCGCCTCCGCTAAAGACCGCTCTGTATCTTGGACCACCCCTGGACAGACCACGTTGACGGTTATCCCGTATGCCGCCTCTTCGAGGGCTACGCAGCGACTGAAAGCCATCATCCCGGTCTTGGCGGCCACGTAGGCAGACATATGTGGAGCGGGAGCACAGTGCTGGCCGCCAGTGATTCCGAGATTGACGATGCGCCCCCACCGCTGTTGACGTATCACCAGAAGCACAGCACGCGTGCAGAAGAAGACTGAGGAGAGGTTGCTCTGGGGCACCCGATGCCACTCCTCGTCCCCCTGGTCCATCACATCTCGCCGTAGAAACGTTCCCACATTGTTAACAAGGATGTCGAGTCGACCGAAACGCTCTAACACGGCGCCAATCAGCCCTTCGCCTCACCCGAATCCGTAACATCGGCTCGCAGTGGCCACCCACTACCACCACCAGCAGCGATTCGCCGGGCTGTCTCTTCGGCTGCGGCTTGGTGGCTGAGGTAGTTTACGACGACCGTCGCTCCGTGGGCGGCAAGAGCCAGGGCGATCCCACGACCGAGTCCGCGAGCACCTCCGGTAACCACGGCCACGCGACCTGAGCCCATCTCCCATCCCTCCAAATCCGGACGCGCTCGGATGAGTTAACCCGAGATTCGCGCCTGGCATCGCGGCGGCCGGCGGCCTTCCGCCCTGCGCCATAGTCTTCCGACGGCCGCTCCCCCCTGCCTGTTCAACCCCCCGCGCCCGCAGGACCCGGCAGATCGCCCAGTCTTGTCTAAGGTTCGGTTCCCAAATGGCGGGGATTTGCATGCCACTGACAGTTCACACAAGATCTCGGAGACTGCCGCGCGATCGCCGTTCGCGAAGTCCAGAGAGTAAACCCCGTGGCGTAGAACTCCGGGTGAAATGTAGAGTGCGGCTAGGCCCTCCGCCTCTGCGAGCACAGCACTATTGCGATCCGCCGTTACGAAGAAACATCGCTTATGGAAATCTAGCGCGCGTGTGCCTTTTGAGCGCGGGTTGCGCAATCTCGCCGACGCAGACGAGCCGCAGTTTGTCATCCCGCCGACTACCCGCGGCCGCATCCCTATCTCCACCCCGAGGATGGCACCGTCCAGTGGCACCCCTACGACCGCCGTCCAACCGACGGCGTACCCCCCGACACCGCCGAGGCTCCACATCCCTTCCCCTGGTTCAAGAGGTGCGCCGAGCGGATCGTCCGGGCGACCGAGGACGTCGGCTGGGTCGTCTCGCGCGCCCTGGACCGACTGGTTGACGTCGCTTGAGCCGTCTGCGCCGACTGCACCGCCAAAGGCTACGCTCTTACCGCCTTGGTGTACGACCAGTGAGTCTGGATGATCTCCCACCGGTTACCGGAGCGGCGGTACACTTCCGTACAGTTCCAGCGATGTGCGTCTTCGGCCCCGCCGTACGAGACGTAGTTGAACGTCAGCACGGCCACATCACCGACGCGCTGCACCCGGGGATTGATCAGCTCGTAGCGGGTGAATGAGACCTTGCCCCGCAGCGCCTCGTAGTGGCGGGCCAACGCCTCGCGACCATCGATCCGCCGCTCCAATGATGGGTCGAAGTACGCGACGTCGGGAGCGGAGACCTCCAGGAACCCGGAGGGGTCGCCCTTACCCCAGCGATCGAGTGCGGCGCGCTCCGTCGCGATGTTCGTCTCGCTCGGGTCATTGTCGGCACGTATGATCGGCTGGTCCATCGAAGCCTCCGTGATCTACGTTGCTGCACGATGATGGATTGACATGGCAGCGTTCACATCCGCCGGTCCATCCGCAGCGTGCGGATCACTGCACCCCCCGCGCCCAACAAGACCACCGCAGTGATCGAGCCGGGGAAGTACCCGCCGACAACGAGGGCCGCGGCAAGATGGATCAGCCCATTCCCGACCTCGACCAGCGCTATCACTGTGATCGCGCGCAGCACCCACCGCTCGTGGCGTCGGAAGGCGAAGGGGATGAGGGCAACCAGACCCAATATCAGTGTGAGGTTCAGCCAGGCGAATGTCTGGGGGGACATCGCGACGACGGGGATCACACCGGTCAACCGGTGGAGAGAACCGGTCACGACCGGGAACCAGTCGACCAGATCCGCAACGTATTCCTCCAGGCTGTGTGCTGCCTGGGCTACGGTCAGCACCGCGTAGAGAAACGGCAAACGGCGCGCGTACATCACGGATTCACCATTCTTGAACCCGAATCATGCGGCAGATCGTCACGGACGACCGTGAACGACACGCCCCAGATCGTGGCCACGAGGAACAGGATCAGGTCGGCCCATGTCATCGCGGTGACAAGGCCTGGTCCAGGGCCTCGATGGCGAGATCCAGCTCCGGGCGGGTGACGATGTATGGCGGAAAGAAGCGGAACGTTCCCGTCTCGGCCTGGAAATTCACCAGGATACGTCTGTCCCGCAGCCAGCGCTGGACCTGTACCGCCTGGTCGCCGGCGCCGCCCGGACGCAGCTCCATCGCGACCATGAGGCCCCGGCCGCGCACGTCGCCGATCGCCTCGTGGACGCCGGCCAGGCGACGCAACTGCTGCAGCAGGTACCCGCCGGCCTCCCGTATGCGGGCCAGCAGGCCCTCCTCCTCGATGAGGCTGATGACGGCCGAGGCTGCGGCCCCCGAGAGGGGGTCATTCTGGTGAGACTGGACGTGCTGCACTCGCCCGGCACACGCCTCTTCCACATCCGCCGTGGACACCACGGCCGCCACGGGAAGCCCGTTGCCCAACGCCTTCCCCAGGACCACGATGTCGGGTTCCACCTGCTCGTGCTGGACACCCGTCCAGGTGCCGGTGCGGCCGACACCTGTCGTCACCTCGTCCGCGATCAGCAGGCAGCCCCACTCCCTGGCGAGCCCGGCCACCGCTGCCAGATATCCGGGCGGCGGCACGAGAACGCCGGCCTTCCCCATCACCGGCTCGAAGATAACGGCCGCGACGTCCTCCAACATCCCGTTGACGCCTGCCTGCCAGTGGCGTAGACAGCGAAACCCGCACGACGGATACGTCTCGCCTACCGGACATCGCGAGCATGTGGGGGCCGGGATCGGCGGGAGCCGGAGGGGCGAGACCACACCGGCGGCATCCCGCCCCGCTTCCGACAACGCCAGGGCGTGATTGGTCGCGCCGTAGTAGCCGTACCGAACGCCGATGATCTTGCGGCGGCCGGTGGCGACACGGGCGACGCGCAGCGCCAGCTCGACCGCCTCGCTGCCGGTGTTGAGGAAGGTGACGCGGTTCAGCCCCGGCGGGAGAATGCCGCCCAGCCGCACCGCAGCCTCCTGAATCTCCTTCGTCACCACGCCCGGGCCAGCATGCACAAGCTTCTCAAGCTGCACCTGGATGGCGCGAGTAAAGCGTGGATGCCCGTGCCCGAGGACAGTGCACCCGGTACCGGCCGTCAGGTCGAGGTAACGGGCACCCGTTTCGTCCCGCAGCCAGCAGCCCTCGCCTCGGATGGGGCGCAATTCCGACCAGGGGCTCGTCCGGAAGAAATTCATCGGCAGGGCTCACCCCTGTGTTCCTGATGCTCGAGCTCTTCCAGAACCTTGAAGACGAAGCGGGCCGGCCATTGGGCCAGACCGCCCCCGAGCACCAGCGCCACCGCGGCCGCTTCCAGGACCTCCTGGCGACTGGCGCCCAGTTCCACAGCTCTGCCGACGTGGTATTCGATGCACCCGTAGCAGGCCTGGCTGATGCTGATGCCCAGGGCGATCAGTTCCTTGGATTTCGGCGCCAGGGCGCCGGCGGCCAGGGCTTTCGCCTCCAACTCCTCGTACTCGCGAAAGGCGTCAACCCCGCTCAGGAACATCTGGGCGTTGTACTTCTTTCTCGTCCTCCTGATCTCGTCGATTCCCTCAAACATCGCAGGCTCCCACAGCGCGTCTCAAGGCTCTGTCTCCAGCCGGTGCCACCATTCGCGGAACACCTGGCACCGGTTCTCCGCATCCAGCCGCACGGTCAGGATGGCGTCCAGGCCCACCCGGGTCCCCGATGGGATACGGACGAACGTTGCCCGCCAGTGCGCGATCGCGACGTCCTCGATCACCGCCAGGACCTCATGGTCGAACTGCACACGATCCTGAAGGCGCGGGACGGCAGCCCAGTAGTCGAAGATGGCGTCCCGGCCGCGGAGGGGGGCGTCGAAGGGGGTTTCTTGATATGTTGCTCCTTCGGCGAAGAGCGCGACCGCCGCATGGGGGTTCCGCGTTTCCCAGGCGCGGCCATACGCGTCGAGCCAGGACTTGACCGCTTCCTGCCTCATGATCCTCCAACCCGCGGCAGTACGCGGAGGCGGCGGCCACCGCGATCTGGCGCATGCACCCTGTGCAACACTTGTACCGGAGGGGACACCTGCTAGCGTCCGTCAATAAGCAGGTGGCCCCGGAGGACAGTCACCGCCTCCCCCGCGACCTTCACCGCCTCGATGGTGCCTGCCCGACTCACCACGTCGATGTACACCCGACCAGGCCGGTCAACCATGTGCCCTTGTTCGGCCACGAGCGTCTGTGTGCTGATCAGGCCATAGTGCACCACGTAGGCGCCCATGGCTCCGCTGGCTGAGCCGGTCACCGGATCTTCATCGACGCCGGCGGCCGGGGCAAAGTGGCGGGCGAACGCCCGCGGCCGGGGACTCCGCGGGTCGAGCGCAAAGACGTGCACGCTGAAGAAATCCCCCTGCTCTGTCAACCCCGCGAGCGCCTCGAAGTCGGGCCGGACACTCGCGAGGAGGGCTGGATCGTGCATCCGCACCATGAGCTGTGGAGTTCCGGTACTGACCGTCTGCACCGGGTCACAGACGTCAGCGGGTTTGACCCCGAGCACCGCGGCAACCTCATCGCGGGGATAGGTGGTGAGGAATTCCGGTGGCCTCTGCGTCATGATAATCAGCAGCCGCCCGCCTGGACCCCGCACGATCTCGGCCGGCAAGACTCCGACGTTCAGTTGCAAGATGACGGTGGTCCGCTCGCCTGCCAGTCGGATGCGCTCCTCCTCGACCAGCCCGTGAACTGCAGCGATGGTCGGGTGTCCGGCCAGCGGAATCTCTTTGCGCGGGGTGAAGAACCGCAGCCGGAAGTCGGCCACCGCGGATGAGGTGACGAACACGGTCTCCGACAGATTCATCTCGCGAGCGATGGCCTGCATTTGCCTCTCCGTCAACTCCTCGGCGTCCAGCACGACGGCCGCTGGATTGCCGCGGAAAGGCATATCGGTGAAAGCATCGACCTGAAGTATCGGCAATGCGCCCATCTGCACACCTCCCGCGTTCGAGGCGTCCGTCGATGGTCGGGGGTGCCGCCTGAGTCGAACGCTTCGGTCAACCGGCCACAAGCTACCTTACACTTCAGGTCAAGCCTGCTCACTGGTGGCAGAGGTAGGGGCGTGGGGCAGCAGGATTTCGTGCGTCGCCCGAACACCCGGCGGCGGCGGGCACAGGCGCAGCCACGCCAGGTACGCCTCGAGATTCGGCGCTTCCAGCACTGCGACCGCCACGCCGCGGATCAAAGACGTGTAAAGGCCCATGAAGCGGACCCCGTCTACCTGCGCAGCGGTCCGCCGGATGTGATCGTCTGCGGCTTTCAGTTCCGGACGGTCCGGGGTGAGCTCGACATACTTGAGGATCAGCATTGACCCGTCACCTCTCCTCGCGTCGGCCGAGGGGAGCGGCATCTCCCCACAGCACGGCGACGGCATGGCGCCATCGCGCTGCAGCCTGGAACCCCACTTCACCAACTGCGTGCCCAGCCGGCCGATGACGTTCCTCAACGGCCGCGCAGGGCCAGGCGCGCGCGACTGGGCGAGATGAATCAGCCGCCCACGCTCCGCTTCTCGTCGCAGCTCCCGATACCGCTCCCAACGGGCGAAGAAATCCTTTTCACTCCACACGATGGCTCCCGTGTCCCGCACACTGGCGCGGGGGTCGCGGACCTCAGACGACCACGGTCATCCGGGACGGCGACGCTGGGCATTTTCGACGGAGTTCACGTGCGTCCAACCGCGTGAGCGCCCGGCCGAGCCGGCGCACCCCTTCCTCGATGGTGTCCGGCGGGTGGACGCAACGGTTGAGGCGCAGGTGGGGCAGCTCGCGCTCCGCGGGAACGAACATCGACCCCCGGAGCAAACGTCACACCCTCTGCCGCCGCCAGAAGAAGCAGCAATTCCGCAGACAGATCGCTTGGCAACCTGAGCCAGATGGGGACCAGCATGACAACGGGTGCCAGTTGGCTGGCCGCGACCGTGGCGACGTACGTCCACCCCAGCATCCTGTCAAGCCGCCCTAAAGAAAGAGGGCGGCAGCCAGCAAGGACGTGCAGGTGCTGCCAGCGAGCAGCCATCTGCGCAGGCCAGCGCGCCGGTCAGGCCGGACCAGGGCTGTTCGCTGCTCCCGATCATGACACCTCAACCCCCCTTCCGTGCTGAGTCCGCGGGTGTCGTTTCGAACATCAGCGTCGAGAAATCCAGGTTCTCGGCCGCAACGCCCAGCTGCCGCAGCATCGCCATCACCTGCGCCCGGTGATGGACTTCGTGGAACAGCAGTTGCGCGGCGATGCCGGCCGCCGTCGTCTGCTGCCGGTACCGCTGGCCGTCACCGCCGACTCCGACATAGTCCACCGGCTGGTCCCAGTCGCGGATCGCTGCCAGCGTCTGGTGCGTTTCCTCAGCCTGCTGGAGCCAGAACCGCTCTAGCGGCTCAAAATCCTCCTCATAGAGCGACGTGTAGGGCCGCTCTTCGGGCGGCGGCACTGTTTCCCCGCGCAGCCGACGATTGTAGATCCACTCGGCTCCAGCCATGTGGACCAAGATCGTGCGAATTGTTCGCAGGCCGATGGGAAACTCCGCGGCGTACCGAGTTGCGACCAGCGGCCGAATCCATGCCAACAGCGTGTGTCGGGCACGAGTCAGATACTCGTACCCGCGAACGGGATCGATGCCCACCCTATCCCCTCCTGCCGGTGCCAATCCGGCGCCTGAATGTAGGGCTCCAGCCTGTTCATGGAGGATGGCAACCCCGCGAGGAGGTCGGCCATTCCCGCCCGAGCGATGATCTCCTACCGTTCACGATCCAGATGCGCTTGCGGACTTGCGAGCGCGGAGCATTGATAAGGGCCTTCGCACCCCCGAAGGTCACGACAGGATCGCGAGCCTGGGAGAGGGCTGCCGCCTGAGCGCGGTTGAGCAGCCCGTCATCTTCCACGACGTCACGCACCGGCCCAAGCGCGAGAGCCTCCCAGGCATCCGATGACGGAATCGGCATCATCAACCCCGCCGTCCTCGCGGCGGGACACGAAAGCCGTCCAGCCCCGTCCGGCACGGTTTCTCCGCAGCACGCGTCCCGCACCCCGATGTCATCATCGCGATCGCGCCGCGTGGAGGCTTCAACCGGAACGCAGATCTCGGTGACAAGATCGTCCGGGGGCGTGCGACCAGGGTCACTCAGGTAGATTTCCCTGGGGGGACCGGCTGGGCGATAGCCGCGGGCGTCGATCCAGGCGTAGAGTTCCTGATACGTCGCATCGTAGGCGCCATACGGGCCCCGGTGGATGGCGACGGCGGCCAGGGTCGCCGGGATCGTCTTCACGGCAACCTCTCCCTCTCCGGTGACATGCGGCGCGACGGGGAGGCAGAGATCACTCCGGCACTGGTCGGGTGCCACCACGACCGGGTCATCGTAGAAGATGCCCAGCGGCGGGCCGGCGAGACCCAGGCCGCGGGAAGAGGCCCAGCATAGCAGGCGCGCCATGGCTGTCCCAACCCGGTCATACGGCCCGACCACGTGAAGATAGGCCACGTGGAGCTCAGGCAACTCCTTCACGTCGACCACTGCGAGTGCTCCTCCCTCCAGGGTCACAGCACCGCGCTGAGGCCCCAGACTGCTGCGAGCGCAGTCACCCCCTGCAGGAGCGTCAGCATCGTGAGGCTGCGGTAGCCCTCCGCGACGGATAACCCGGCGAAGCGCGTCACCACCCAGAAGAAGCTGTCGTTGACGTGCACGACGGCCAGCGCGCCTGCGAACACCGATAACGCAGCAATCTCCGGTGAGAGGCCCAGCGCGGGCAGAATCGGCGCCACGATGGCCGGGGTCGTGAACATGGTGACGAGCGACGATCCCTGGGTGGTCTTCAGCAACAGCGCCAGCAGGAAGGGCACAAGCACGCCGGGGACGCGCGCCGTGGTCAGGAGGGTCCCGATCACCTCGCCCATCCCCGTCTGCTGCAGCACCGAGCTCAGCGCGCCGCCCGCTCCCACGATGACGAGAATGGCAGCGGACCGCGCAATCGCGTCTCCGGTCCACTGACGCATGGACTCCATTCCTGCCCACCGGTTGAGCAACATCAGCAGTCCCACGCCTGCGGGCAAAGCCACAGCAGGGTGGCCGGCGAAGTCCAGGAAGGCTCGTACAGGATGTACCGGCATCAGGGTTCGCGCCGCCGCCGCCCTCGCCACGATGAGGAGGATAGGCGCGGCCAGGGGCAGGAAGGCCTGGATGATACCGGGAGGCTGCCGGCCGCCAGACTCAGGGTCAGCGGGCTCCGCAATGGCGACTGCAGTAGAGGTCACCGGCTGTCGCACTGCCCACAACAACCCTACAAGGAATACCGGCACCGACACCATCGCGCTGAGCGCCAGCGTCCTGGCAAAATCTGCGTTGAACATGGTCAGCACGGCCAATGGGCCTGGGGACGGGGGGATAAGCTTGAAGGATGTGTAGGCGCCCGCCGCGAGGGCCAGGGACAAGACGGGCACGGATAGGCGCGCCCTGGCAGCGACGGCACGGGCGATCGGCGAGAGGATGATGAACGATGTGTCGGAACACATCACCGGGACGGCGAGGATGTACCCGGAGATCGCCATCGCCAGCGCAGCGCGGGCGCGGCCCACCACCCGCAGCACGGCTTGGGAAATCGTGAGGGCCGCGCCGGTCTTGTCCAAGAACTCCCCGATGATGATGCCGGAGACCACGATGATGCCGGTGTAGCCCAGCATCTTTCCGAAGCCGTCGACCATCTGGGTCACTACCGTCTGCGGCTCCACTCCGGACGCCAGACCGATGGCGATGGTGGCGAAGAAGATCGCCACGAAGGCATGCCAGCGGTAGCGGGTCGTCAAGACGACGATGCCTGTGACCCCGATGGCAAAGATGATAAGCCGCCCGAACTCTCCCACAGGCAACAACCAATCCCCTATACGGGCTTCTCCCCGAGCACCAGGCCGTTGAGCCAGCTATATCCGCTCAGCGGGCGTACGGCCGACCTGACAAATCCGGCTTCTTCCACCCACTTGGCAATGTCGCTCCCGCTATAGGCTGCGCCGTCGGTCATGTGAAGACTGAACAATGCCGGCAGAAGCGGGCCGGTTTTTCGTCGTTGAGGAGGATTTCTTGCACCGCCACGAGGCCTCCCGGAACGAGTGACTGGTAAGCTGTGCGCAGCATCCGCCCGCAGGCCTCGGGGGGTTCCCCATGCAGGACACCTGAGAAGAGGATTGCGTCGACTTCCTTGCCATAGTCATCGCGGAGATAGTTGCCGACCTGGAAGTGTACGCGGTCTTCGAGGCCTGCGGAGCGGATGATCTCCAGGGCAATCGGTTCGGTCTCCGGCACATCCAGGACGATGGCGTGAAGGTCTGGATACCGCTGGCACAGGGCCACGGCATAGGTCCCGGGGCCACCTCCGACGTCGCACAGCAGGTGCCGGCCGGACAAATCGAGCGCGTCGACCAGCGCGTCCGCCTGACCGGCCATGGCGATGTTGTGCATCGCCCGGATCCAGGTCCGGTGGGCCTCCTGCGTCTCTCCCCGCGTCATCTCCGCCCGCGCCCGAATCTCCTTGGGGCCGCGCACGCCGGTGCGTATGCAGTGATCCAGCTCCTGCCACCGCTCCCACCGCTGTAAATGGGTGATGATGTCGCCCTGGTAAGCACGCTGATGCCGTACGAGATATCGAGCCGCAAACGGCGTGTTCTGGTAGCGACCGTCGCGACACTGCACGACGCCGAGGGCCGTACACGCGATGAGCAGTTTCTCCGTCCACTCCGGACGCGTGCCGCAGCGGCCGGAGACCTCATCTGCGGTCATCGGCCCTGGTTCAAGGGCCGTGAACAGGTCGAGCTTGACGGCGGCCAGGAGCACTCCGGTGAGCGCGTGGGCCCAGATCAGGTGGTAGAAATGGTGGACCGGTCCCGGCTCGCCCACGAAATCATCTATCCAGGGTCGCACGCCCATGGTCTCGCTCCCTCTGCCATGGCTTGCGGAGTCAACCGGTCACAGCGGTGAGAGCCCGTCAAAGGCTGGTGCTCCTCGGCCGGCGGCTGCGGATCCTCTGAGGCGGGACACGCCTTGCTGCCACCGTGCTCCAGGCGATGGCCCCATCGCATCAATAGCCGCCCCATCCGGGCGAGCAGACGACGCCGTGGCGAACGTCGAGTGGGACACTCCCTGCCGGCCTGGCGGGCCAGGCGCGTCCGGTCCGCCTCACGAAGCAGATCCGCGTAGCGGTTTCTCATCTCGTATTCGAGCCAGATAGGATTCATCATGCGCATCACCCGCCGCCCTGCCCGGCGGCGATCAACTTGCAGATGCATCACATCATCCCTCGAGCGGGCTGCATAGGACCAATTGGCCCACAAGCGCGCCCGTCCACCACGGATGCAGGCTGGGCGAGCATCGAGGATGGGGAGGGACATACGCCCAAGCATGGGAGATCTCGGTTGCGAACGGGCTATCGCGTACGGTCACACCACAACGGCGCGGCGTGGAACGGGAGTGACCCCGCGACCCTGGCTCGTCATGGCTCGCATGATCGCCCGGCTCAGGCGGTGCACCCCTTCTTCGATGACCTCAGGGGCGTGCCTGGCAAAGTTCAGGCGGACGTACGGCTGCGATTGTCCTCCGGGGAAAAAGAGCGATCCGGGGACAAAGGTCACGCCCTCCTCGGCCGCCAGCGGGTAGAGCGCGTCAGCCGCCAAACCGTTGGGCAGGCGAAGCCACAGGAACAGACCCCCTTGGGGGGTGACCCACTGGGCACCTGAGGGGAGAAACCGAGCCAGGGCCTTCACCATCGCATCCCGGCGCCGACGATAAACGCGACACGCCCGCCGGAGGTGGGCCTGATAGCAGCCCACGCAGATGCACGCTTCCAGCGCCCACTGCATCAGGTTGGAGGTGGCCAGGTCGCTGACCCGCTTCAGGTCGACCAGCCGTTCATAGACCGGACCCTCGGCGACGAGGAACCCCACCCTCAGCCCCGGCATCAGCATCTTGGAGAACGTGCTAACGTAGATCACTCGGCCTCCAGGATCCAGGGCCTTGAGGGCTGGTTGGGCACGACCGTCATACCGCAGGTCTCCGACGAAGTCGTCCTCGAGGATCGGGACGTTATAGCGGCCAGCCAGCTCTACGAGTAGTCGGCGACGCTGCCCGCTCATGCATGTGCCGGTCGGGTTATGGAACGTGGGAATTGTGTAAATGAGGCGTGGCATGGTCCTGCGCAGGGCGTCCTCCACCTGCTCCGCCTGCATCCCCTGGTCATCGACCGGGATGCCCACCAGCCGGACATCCAGCGAACGGAAGAGGTCGATCGCTCCGCAGTAGGTCGGACTCTCGACCAGGACCGCGTCACCCGGTCGCAGGAGCAACCGGGCGACAAGCGACAAACCCTGCTGCGACCCGGAGGTGATCAGCACGTGCTCGGGATGCGTGGGAATGCCCTGCGCTGTCAGGATCTGGGCAATGCTGGCCCGCAGCGGTGGATGGCCCCGCCGGTGGCCGTAGTCCAAGGCCCCGGCCCCGTCGCGGCGAAGGATGGTGTGCAGCCTCTTGCGGATATCGTCAACCGGGAACAGCTCGGAAGCACCGAGGCCGCTCGCGAACGAGATCACATCCGGGCGCGTCGCAGTGGACTCAAGCAGACGGTCCAGTTCCCGTGCGCTGGGCAGCCACGCGCGATTGAGCATCTCCTGCTGCCATAACGGCCAATCGGTACCTGCGGTCCGCCGGGCAGGTGGCCCGGGGGCCACGGGCACCAAGGAGGCCACATAGGTCCCGCTTCCGGGGCGGCCGGCGACCAGACCTTCGGCCTCCAGCTCGGCGTAGGCACTGGTGACGGTGATGCGGTTGACGCCGAGGCTGGAGGCGAGGTCGCGGCTCGCCGGCAACCGTGTCGATGGCTGCAGCGCCCCGGAAGTGATCTGCTCACGCAGAAACTGGTGGATCTGGCGATACATCGGGATGTGGCTGTCTCGATTCAATGGGATACGCATTAATTTACACCCCCGGTCAGACCGATCCACTCGACCATTGGCATATGTATCACAGCAAATCCCGCATGAAACGTACAGAGCCAATTCGCCGGGAACTCGGCCACGCCACTCGGTGGCGCGGTCTTGAGCTTACCGATCCTAACTGCGCAAAGCGGGAGCTGCAGTGCGGCAGCCATCGAGCCTAATCTTGAGCCCTCAGTTCAAGAATTCCGTGCGCGGCTTTCCACATCATGAAAAGCTGCAGCCGACGGCTACGACCCCGCGCAAACGCAGAGAGAGCTGGGAAACGAATCACCCATGGTTCGGCATCAGACGGACCGCCGGGAGGGTTAGGAGGAGCAATACCGCCATGAGCAAGAAGACCTGCGTCCAGCCTTCCAATCCTGCTCCACTAGTGTGAACTGTTTCAAAGTTCTGTTGACACCGAAAGAGGGTCATGTGACGTATCCTTCCCGTTGGACACCAACCCCTCAT
>ENA-ORXB01001086-ORXB01001086.1-sediment-metagenome-genome-assembly--contig:-NODE-1086-length-37570-cov-3.999600_pt1 | contig 37570 bp, 36 predicted proteins | sample MGYA00237863_ERZ511475 | MGnify/ENA primary metagenome ERZ511475 (study PRJEB26305, sample SAMN06343858) | sediment metagenome | isolation source: hot spring sediment | place: Canada: British Columbia... | reverse complement strand
AGAGCTTCTCTAATATCTTGAGCCAATAGGGGTAAACCAAACGGCTGCAATTCAAGTTTTACGCACAGCTCCTCATATTGACGCAGCGTGCCCATTAATATCATGTCTACTTTCTTAAGGTCCATTTTATAAAGCTCCCACGGAGCAGCTGCCTCACCGCCCCTCGATAGCATCTCTTGCTTAATGATGTTTGCAGCACGCGAATCTATCCCGGAGACCTTTATAATGCGATGAATTGCCTTAGGAGACATAATATCAATGCCACGCGTTGAGACTTTTAATTTTTTTAGCTGCTCCTTTGCAATCTCTATATTTTTTATACATAAAACTTTAGGCATAACTCGTCTGCGCTCTTTTTTCATTTTTGGTTTCAGACCTCGCATGCTAAAAAATTCATTTATCTATATCCCTTAATTTATCTATATCCCTTAATAAGAGAAAGGGCTTCCATGCGGGCAGCTGTCCGTTTCCTAAATTGGCCCCTAACCGCTGAGGTGACAGTTATAGTCCCAGGTTTTTTTACACCCCGCATACTCATACAAAGATGCTCGGCCTCAACAACAACCATTACTCCAAGTGGGTTTAAAGCCTCAACAAGAGCATCAGCAATCTGCATAGTCAGCCTTTCCTGTACTTGCAGCCGCTTTGTATATACATCAACCACTCTGGCAAGTTTACTTATCCCGCAAATCCTACCGTCTTCATTTGGAATGTAAGCAACATGCGCCTTACCTATAAAAGGCATAAGATGATGCTCGCATACCGAATAGAGAGGGATGTCTTTGACCATAATCATCTCATCGTGGTCTTCCCCAAAGGTTACTCCCAGCACTTCGATTGGGTCCTGACTCATACCGCTTAATATTTCCTCGTACATCTCAGCAACACGCCTGGGAGTATCTCGAAGACCCTCTCTATTAAGATTCTCGCCTATCCCTTCTAATATGAGCCGTACCCCTTGTGCAATTTTTTCCTTATCCAACGAAACCCCTTTCAAGTCAAACTTTGTCCTGAAAACAACTTTAATTTTTCATCCTTCTGCTGGTACCACAGCGTTAGCTTTAGCATGGCTGTATACTCAAAAAGCATCTGTAAGTTAACTATCTAATTATGTCACAACTGAAAATTTTTGCGAATATGTGAAGTTAAAAAGAGGCCGTTGAGACTCGGCCTCTTAATTCATCATTATCTCCAAGAAATTAGATCGAATAACTGTTCTATTGTTCCATTGCTAACCCTCTGCCGGCCTTAATTTTCCTGGCATATCAACGATGTCCTTATCTTTTGTGGCAGGCTTTTCTTCTATTGCAACCTTGCCAACTTCGTTGCTCCCCGATTCTTGAACCTGCTCCTCAGCGCAGATGTCTTCTCCTGCAAGAATTCGTCTAAGTTCATCTCTTTCAAGTGTTTCCTTTAGTATAAGCGCTTTGGCGATGTTGTCGAGAATATTTCTCTTTTCTGTAAGAATCTGCTTGGCTTTCTTAAACGCCTCGTCAACAATACGCCTTATTTCTTTATCAATTTCATACGCTATCTCAGGGCTATAGTCAGGGTGAGATGCAAAATCTCGCCCAAGAAATACCTGGTCTTGCTTCTGACCAAGCGTCAATGGCCCTATTTTCTCGCTCATACCGTACTCGCAAACCATCTGGCGTGCTGTTTTTGTTGCCTTGCTAAGGTCGTCATGAGCACCAGTCGTGACATCGCCAAAGACCATTTCCTCTGCAGCATGCCCTCCAAGAAAAACAGCAAGCCCATCGGTAAGCTCAGATTTTGAGACCAGGAATTTATCCTCAGTTGGCAGCGTCAAAGTATAGCCAAGGGCTCTACCCCTTGGGATAATCGATATCTTATGAACTGGGTCAGTATTCGGGAGTGTAGCTGCAACAAGCGCATGCCCTCCCTCATGATACGCGATAATTTCTTTCTCGCGATCGCTTATTAAACGAGTTTTTCTCTCCGGACCTGCAATAACTCTGTCAATGGCTTCTTCCAGTTCAACCATGTCAATCTCTTTTTTGCCATGTCTTGCAGTAAGAAGAGCCGCCTCATTTACAAGATTCGCGAGGTCAGCACCAGTAAAGCCTGGTGTTCTTCGAGCAAGGACATCAATATCAACATCCTTGGCAAGTGGCTTGCCTCTTGTATGAACCTTAAGTATCCCAAGCCTTCCTTTAAGGTCTGGCCTATCAACAACAATCTGCCTGTCAAACCTGCCAGGTCTTAGAAGCGCAGGATCTAAAATATCAGGTCTGTTTGTTGCAGCGATCAGTATCACATTATCCTTTATGTCAAAACCATCCATTTCCACTAGCAACTGGTTAAGAGTTTGCTCTCGCTCATCATGGCCACCCCCAAGACCAGCCCCTCTTTGCCTGCCTACCGCGTCAATTTCGTCCACGAAAACAATGCACGGGGCATTTGCCTTAGCCTGCTCAAACAAATCGCGGACTCTGGAAGCACCAACGCCAACAAACATCTCTACAAAATCCGATCCGCTTATTGAGAAGAATGGCACACCGGCCTCGCCAGCTACAGCCCTTGCCAATAGAGTCTTGCCTGAACCAGGAGGCCCGTAGAGAAGCACGCCTTTTGGTATCTTTGCGCCAAGTGACTGGAATTTGGCTGGATTAGCTAAGAACTCTTTTATCTCTTGAAGTTCTTCGACTGCCTCGTCAACTCCGGCGACATCTTTGAATGTAACCCGAGGTTGATCTTTTGTAAGCCGCTTAGCTCTACTCTTTCCAAAAGACATGACTCTGTTCCCGCCACCTTGCATTTGCTGCAACATAAACATCCAGATGGCAAGAATTAAAATAAACGGCAAAAAATTAAGGGCAATTGACAGCCAAACAGCTTCTTTTTGCGGATCAACGCTTATCTGAACATTGTGCTCCTGAAGCTTAGGGATAAGCTGTTCATCCTGGGAAGGGACGTATAAGGTAAACCTACCACCATTATTATATGTCGCCTTGTATTCGCCATCAATTCGATGATCCTTGTCAAATATAACGACTTTTTCAACATGTCCCTGGTTGACATGCCGAATAAAATCAGTGTATTTGAGCTGCTCTGGTTTTGCCGCAGGCCTTAAAGCTTGAGTAGCAAACAAAACTACTACAAGGAGAACTAGAAACCAGAAGCCAGCGCTTCTAAAAAGCTTCTTCAAATAAGCCCCTCCTTGTCTTTTTCGTCCATAAAAATGCTACCACAATTAGTGAATTCACACAATTCACCACCGCTTTGCCAGCCCACTCCCTCTGTCAGATGTTTTGCCAAAGCTCTACTAGAGAAGTAATCGAACAATTCTACTATCAAGTTAATCTATAATGCCCCTCATCCTCATAAATTGAACGCTTTAGTGTGCCAATAAAAGGAAGATTTCTATATTCCTGTGCATAATCAAGACCATAGCCGACAACAAAAATGTTGGGAATTCTAAAACCACAGTATTTCAGGTCTATTGGTACTTTCTGCTTGCCTTCTTTTGTAACAAAAGAGCAGATTTCCAGACTTGCTGGATGTCTTGAGCTTAAATTCTTCACAAGATAATTTAATGTAAGGCCGGTGTCAAGAATGTCTTCAACAATCAGCACATGCCTTCCCTCAATATCATCATCAAGGTCTTTTAGAATCCTTACAACTCCAGAGGTGGTTGAGGAAGACCCATAGCTTGATATAGCAATAAAATCAGTCTTAACAGGAATGCTCATTTCTCTTACTAAATCAGCAAGAAAAATGAACGCTCCCCTTAAAATGCCAACCAATATAAGGTCCTTATCCTTGTAGTCTCTACTAATTTGTTCACCAAGTTCTTTTACTTTTTGTTTAATTTGCTCAGGTGTTATCAAAACTTCCTCAATATCCTCTGCTAACATCTGATTTTGCATATCTGCCTTCCCTACTCCTTCCATACAACCTACCAATATGGCAAAAATCTGCTAGTGTGGCAAACCCCTGTAGTGTATCTGATTAGCATTAAATTTGATTAGGTTTTCCTATGTAGCGCCAAAACTAATACCCGTTTGGTTTCTTCTGTCACTTTATAGCGGTCATCAATGCGAAATCCTGCCACCCAAACAATGTCTTCATTTTGCGTTACAATGGGGACCCGATCTCGTTCACGCTTTGGAACCTTTTCATCAACAAAAAAATCCTGCAGCTTTTTCTCTCCCAGCATACCAAACGGTCTAAAAGAATCACCCGTCCTACGTGTTCGAACCCAAAGTTCGCCAGAGATTTTATCGGCGTCAAGATGTGCAACCATGCCATCTTTCCTAAACTCAAGATCGCCTATACCGACTAAGCGTGCTTCAATTTCAACCCCCAGCGCATCAATCTTGGTTATCCCTGGCACGGCTAGTTTAACATGCTCCAATATTGGCGAGGCAAAAAGCTGTTTTCTACCAATTGCAAACCAATCATATTCAGTAAAAACCACGATATTGCCAGGCAATTCCATTTCAATCTTTGGTGGAATTGCCTTTAAGCTATCGAGCACTAATTCGATATGCTTAAATTCGATACCGCGCAGGTCAGATTTTGCCCATTTAATACATTTACGCACGAGGCGTCTTTGAACCGATACAGATTGAGCTATCAAAGCTTGAATTGGCAAGCGAACAAATCCTTCGCCAAAATCAGCTAGAGTGTCGAAAACCTCACCCATAAGCTCGTCTAAATGAGCTTGATCTTCTCTAATAATTTCTATGGTCTTAAGGATAGACTCCTTAAACTGAGGATTATAGCTAACTAGCAAGGGTATAAGTTCATGTCTTATCCTGTTTCTTAAGATCGATAGATCCTCATTTGAAGCGTCAATCCTAAACTTAAGACCATTGTTTTCAATATATTGCATTATATCTTGCTTTGTAACTTCAATAAAAGGTCTGATATAGTGACCCCTCACTGGCAATATTGAACCAAGACCCTCAAGTCCAGCCCCTCGTATAAGCCGCATTAAGAAAGTTTCTATCTGATCATCCGCATGGTGACCCAGTGCAACCTTATTAGCTTTGATTTCTGCAACTAGCCGCTCTAGGAGCCTGTATCTTGCCTCGCGTGCAGCTTCTTCAAGCGACAGCTTCTCTTCTTTCATTAGGGATGGCACATCGTAACTCATAAGCGTTGATGGTATCCCGAGTTTAGACGAGTACTCTTGCACAAATTCCGCATCCTCATCTGCCTCTTCACCTCTTATCTTATGATTGAGATGGAAAACATGCAGGTATAAATTGTACAATGGCTCAATCTGCTTTAAAAAGTGCAGCAAAGCAACTGAGTCCGGTCCGCCTGAAACAGCAACCAGAACTCTGTCGCCTTTACTAATCATTCGGTATTTTTGAATAGTGGTTAAAACTTGATCAAAAAACCAAACCTCGGCCAAGAGAATCACCTTAGCCAGAATAAAAAATGACCCTTGTGGGTCTATCGCTAACCTCAGTATAGCTGTTTTGACCCAATTTGCCAAGCTCTTGAGCTCTCACTTATTATTCTCTTATAGCCCGCTAATAATAAAATTCCTTTTTAAGAAAAAAATTAAACGGGGCTTTAAATTTCCAAGCTAGAAAAGCGGAATGTTAAGAATAAAAGCGGCCGCAAGGAATAACAAAAACAGCCCAAAGAAGAAGAGAATTCCGCGATAAAAACGCTCAGTAATAAATCTTTTGCCAGTTGAGATAACGTAAGCCACTGCCATATACCATAAAAAATCGCCTAAAATATGACCAAAATAAAATGAGGCCAACCCAAGCAAGCCGTGCTTTAGCGAGGCTAGCATGAAATTTAAGCCAATTGTAGCCCACCATATTGTCCAATAAGGATTAGACACACTTGTTGCAACCCCCTGAACAACAGGCCACATGCCAGATACATCTTTATAAGCAGCCGAGCCAAGAGAAGCTCGCCCACGACAAGCATCGGCTACCATGCCATATCCCATCCAAATGAGAAAGCCTCCCCCAAGAACGCTAATTAATCTAATAACCGCTGTATTATTAAGAAAAGCGCTAAGACCAAATGCAAGACCAATTATTAAAACTAATTCCAATAGTGAGTGTCCAAGTATTAGTAAAAAAGCAATCCATGCGCCCTTCCTGGTTGTTTCGCCTATTGTTATAGCAAGCAAAGGTCCAGGTATCATTGCACCAGATAAAGCCACAATTAAAGCTGTCAGGAAAATAGTGGTTGTCTCCAGGGTTTGCCTCCGGAATTATTAATTGATTATTAATAATCAATTATTAATAATACATGATTTACCTTTGGGAGGTGTTAATTGTGCGGGGATAAATCTGTGACGAGCCGCCTACAAGACTTGCGCAATAGAGCGTGCATGCCCGACAACGAGTTTTATCATTCCTTCTGCAGCATGGCACATTTTCCTCTTCCCAGCAGTTTAACCCCTTTTTAAAAGCAGAGCAGTTATGGTAGTAGCTAGCCGGGCACTTACGTAAATCCGAACAGGAGTTCTTTCTTTTGTCGCTTAATCTATAAACGTTCACAATAGGCCACCAGCCGCATAGGTGTTAATATTATCATGCACAAACATAGCATAGCATAAACTGGTAATTATTACCAGCACCTGTGGGTTTGTAGATAATTTAACTATACATTAGCTGATAAAGAGGTAGTTTGATTGGCCGACTGGCTAAGCTTGAGTTTAGGCCCCTGCTCAACTATGACTATTAGTATTGAGATTAAGATCAGTAAGACGGCAATAGATATAACAATTGCTAGGGTCCTAAATTTCTGAATCATTTTAATCTCCATAAAGCTTCGAAGAAGATACCACCTTGTGAACTTGTGCAATTATTGATTGCTATTTTAAAAGACAACCAAGCAAAAGTCAATAAATTATTACAAGTTCACAAGGTTTAGTGGAGAACACGCCTTAATAGCTAATTTGGGAATGTTTTTAGAAGCAAAAAGTAAAATAAGCGGGGAGGAAGAGCTCGGCAGCAGGACAAACCGGAAACCCTGAAGGAGAGCTTTTGAGATGAGAGTTTGAGCCCTTCCTCATCTTTAGATATCGGCATCTCCTTCAAAAAGCTATATAATTTTCTTGTGATTTTTAGAATCTACTAACAGGCCGGGGATTCCTAAATACTTTCAAGCCTAGCTCTAGGACTTAAAATTTCAGTAATTCTTATGCCGAAGTTATCATCTATTACTACAACCTCTCCACGCGCTATAACCTTGCCATTTACCAAAAACTCAACCGGTTCAGAGGCAAGCTTATCAAGCTCTATTACAGAGCCTCTTGTCAGTTTCAAAATTTCTTCGATCGTCATCTGTGTTTTGCCCAGTTCAATTGAAGCCTCAAGAGCTACATCAAGCAGAAGCGATATATTATTGCCATCTACAGTTGCTGGCTCCTCGCTTAACACGTTGAATTTGGCAGGTTGCATATCTACAACCTTCGGTACCTCCTCACCTTTTAATTTCTCCTCTGCTTGACCTTTGAATTGTGTTTGTTGACTTGCTTCCAAATCAATCACTTCCGCCATACCAGCAACCTCTCCTTCTGCTGGCCCGGTTATTTGCTGCTCTTTTAGGAGCAGTTCGATCATTTGCTTGCTTACACTTAATGGCAGCAGGTAGCTTATGCTTACTATGCTACTTGGCAAAACAAGCCCTGTTGATACATTTAAAAGTTCACCCTCGGGATATAAAAAACCAATGCTTTCAAAGCCAGACTCGTCCTGCAATACAATTGCATCTACTACAGAGCAATCAATTTCTTGACCCATACTTTCAGCAAGATTCTCAAAAGCTTTTGAAAATGATTGATTAACAATCACTTTTAAGCCCTCAAGAATTTTATCATCATCTGCTTCGGTTTCCTTAACATTATCAGGTATGGCAAGGTCAAATACTTCAGGCAATCCATCACCATAAACAGCAAAGAAAAATTGCCCTTCTAATGCTGCTGCACAATTAAAATGCATAAGTAAAACCGGGGTGTCAATTAAGCTCCCGATCTTTTCAAAAGCCATTACATCTACTTGGGAAGGCTCTAGAGAAACATCTGAGTCAATACTCTCGCTAAAAGTTTTTGCTAGAGACGCCGTTATTAAATCACAAATCTCACCAATTGCGCTTTTTTCTATTTCGGTAAGCCCTGCAGCTTCCAACTTTTCATCCTTCATAAAGCGACTCCTTAATTAGCTACACCTGTAGTCTTAACTGCTAATCTTTTTCCAACAACACCTGGTTGAGCATAAAACTTAACCTTACCATTAATTAAAACCTTAATATCATGGTTTGAAGGAGTATCCACTCTTATTGAATCACCAGGCTTTAGCTGAAGCAAATCCCGAATAGTAACCTTTGTCCTCCCAAGCTCAATTGAAACCGGCAGCTTAACCTGATTGATATTTTCTCTTATGTTTATGCTCTCTGTCTTGTCGCCGTCCTTATGTTCAAATTTAGCTGAAAACCAGGTCTGTCTAGTGAGTTTTGGCATAATTGGCTCTAGCGTTAGATATGGAAGACAAATGCTCATTGCCCCTGTCGATTCTCCTATCCTCACCTCAAGCGTTGCAACAGCAACTATCTCATTGGGAGGAACAATTTGCAATAACTGGGGATTTGTTTCTAGCGACTCTATCATCGGTCCAATATCATGGATTTCTTCCCACGCCGCCCTAAAAGCCATTAAAATCCGGTCTGCAACCTTTCTTATTATAACCTGTTCAATTTCAGTTAGGTCCCGTACTTTCGTTATATGATCGCCAGCACCCCCAAGAAGCTTGTCTAGAATAAGGAAGGTTAAATCAGGACTTATTTCTAGAACTGCGCTTCCAGGCAAATTCTTCATCTTAAAAGTTATAAGAGAAGTTAGGGTTGGAAGTGCTTCAACATATTCTTCAAATGATTGCTGCTCAACAGATGCAAGACTAAAATTTATACTCTGGCGGACATAAACAAAAAGAGCTGTTTTAAGCTGGCGTGAAAAGCCTTCGTAAATCAGCTCCATGGTGCTTAAATGACTTTTTGAAAACTTATCTGGATGGCGGAAATTGTAGATTCGGACATGCTTTGGGCCTGATGGCTCAATTGCAGGCTCCTCAACATCTATCTGTTTCCCAGCCGATACTGAAGATAATAGTGCGTTTATTTCATCCTGCGATAGTGTCCCGGCCATAATCCGACTCCTGCTGTATCAATAGTTAAATTAAGAGTGTTATTGCATGATAAATGTTGTGAAGTAGACACGTTCAATTTTACCATAGCCTAGCAAAGAGTCTACCGCCTTTTTGATTTCAGCTTTAAGCCGTTCTCTTCCAGCATTATCAGAAATATCTTCGATTGACTTTGAGGTAAGCTTGGCTATTACAACATCGCTAATTTGCGGCTTTCTTTCTTTTAACTCATTCTCTAACTCAGCATTATGACTGTCGATCTCAAAAACAATGGTGGTTTGGAGATAGTTCTGGCCACCTGCAAGGTTGACCGTAAAAGAATCCAATGGCACAAACTTTCCAAGCTCTTTTTTCTTTGTCTCCTTCGTATGGCTCTCGCCTTTTGTTGCAGCGTCGGTCTGGGTTACTCTTGTAATCGCTAATGCAGTAGTTACAGCAAGAACGCTTACCAACATAAAGAGAATTGGGATTTTAAATACGCCTAATCTAGAGATCAGCCCTTTGCTCTTCTTTTTTGGCGATTCTTCCTGCTTAACAGGAGCCTTTGCGGCTTCATTTACAGCTTGCACTTCAGCCATTCGAACAACTCCTTATGTGTAAAAATGCCACTAGTAACTGCTGACGTTTTATGGTTTGCACTTTTCAAATGCTCTTTGTGATATGTTTTACTATTAGATTCTTACTTGAAGTTTGCTGCGAAGGGTGTTGGTGCTGGATGCTCTTCTGATTGATGAGAGTGATCGATGTAAACTACAAGTCTAGGACCACCAGTTTTCTTATAGTGCTTGATAACTTGCTCAGTAATTTGCTCGGGTGTTTCTTTGACCAAAAACTTTTTGCTCGTAATAAGACTAACGACTGTATCTGGATTTGCCTCGACAACCTCAATTAAATTTGCATTCACAACAAATTCGCTGCCGTCAAGGCGGGTTAGCTTTATCACAGCCTTCTCCTTGCTAAAACAAAAACTGATTTGAAATATTAATTGAGCTTCGGTTATTTTTATCGGCAAGAAGCGCCCTCTACCTTAGTAAAAAATGCAGGGGATGCCATTTTGGCATCCCCAAGATTCAAGGAGATAACTGCCGATTATCTCTTGAGATTAACTAATTCCTGAAGCATCTCATCCGACGCAGTGATAACTCGCGAGTTGGCTTGAAAGCCGCGCTGCGTGATAATCATATTTGTAAACTCACGCGAGAGGTCTACGTTTGCCATTTCAAGCGAACCAGACACAAGCGAACCAACCGCCCCGGTTGCCGGAGCGCTGTAATGCAGCTCGCCAGAGTTATTTGATTGCTTAAATAGGTTAGAGCCTGCCTTTAAAAGGCCTCCAGGATTCCCAAATATGCCTAGTGCAATTCTACCTAACTGCTTATTCATTCCATTTGTAAACGTTCCAATAATTGTTCCATCAACATTTACTGAGAAATTATCAAGAACGCCCATTGGAAATCCGTCTTGGTAAGTTACCTGGATGTCGGATTTATCGGATGCAAACTGTATCGCCTTGGAGAAATCCAGCGTAATATTAAACGCTGCCGCACCACCCGTTGGCGTAACCGTTAGCGTATTTATGGTGGAACTCGCTAGATCAATTGAACCATCGGGCTTAAACACAAGAGTTCCGGTATTGCCAGCAAGGGTTTCTCCACCTGCGGCTGCTATCGAATAGTCCCATGTATTAGCAGCGGACTTGGTGAAGGAGAAGGTTAAATGGTGTGCCGTGCCCTGTGTATCGTATACTGTAGAGTCGGTGGTGGCGACGGTGCTGTTTGGCACATCAGCATCGAGGTTACCGGTAAAAATCATGTTTGCAGTCGCTTTTGCAATCATCATCTGGCCTATCGGTATGCTGATATGAGTTGGAGTCATACTGGTATCGATCTGCCCCGGCTTTAACGCATTATTATTGACCATCCAACCCATAACATAATATCCGGTTGATGGGTCAACCAAATATTTTTGAAGATTGATATCAAACGCACCAACCCTGGTGAATGCCTGGCCTTCTCCGGTGTCTAGAACAAAAAATCCCTCTCCCTGAATGGCAAGATCGGTTGATTTACCAGTTGATTCAAGAGACCCCTGGGACATCAGGGTATCGATTGAGCGAACTGTCATACCAAGGCCAGCTTGCTGTGGGTTATTGCCACCCATACTCTCTGTTGGCGAGCTTGCTCCCCGGATTAGTTCGTATATCATGTCTTGAAACGTTACACGGCTTGCCTTGAAACCAACCGTGTTGACGTTGGCAATATTATTACCAATTACATCCATGCGGACCTGATGGTTTCTTAAACCTGCAACAGCACTAAACATTGAGCGCATCATAGCGCATCTACCTCCCTAGTTATTCATAGTTTTGATCACTTATGGCGATCATTTCTGGCTTGTGGTGAACTGGTTCCTTTGGTTACCTCAGTCACTCGGTAACTATGAACTTCCTCAGAGAGGTCCAGTTCAAAAATAATTTACATAACTACAGCGCTATCTATGTTTGTGAAGACATTTTCTTTTATATTCTTATCATCAACGGCTGTAATTACGGTTCTGTTCTTTATACTCACCACAAGAGCCAAATTGTCGACAAGTACTAGTGATTCGCAAGCTCCTTTGCTTGCCGCCTTGTCCACACCAGAATATATCCGGTTTAGTTGCGATTCGGTTAGTTTGATATTTCGTGCCTCAAGCCTTGCCTTTGCATGAGCAGAGAACTTTAACCCCTTACCTATTTCATTCGCCAGTATATCTTTAAATGATTTTCCTTGTGTTTTACTAACTTGAGACTGCCCACTTGCTGGTTTATCAATTGGTCTTATCGGGGCTAGTGGCACGAATATCTTATCTGTCATTTCTTTCCTCCTTTCCTGTTAATTCTTTTTTTACTTTTCTGTTAATTCTCTTTTTACTAATATCGGCTACTTGCCTCTAATTCTTTTAAGTTCTACGCATAGATTCTTGTAATATCGCTGAGCCTTATCTCGTTTTTACCTACAACTAGCCTTGGCTCACCTTCTACATATCTAACTTCCCCCACAACACCTGAGATATTGCTTGTATCAGGTTTTCCATCCTTATCCGTATCTATACCAGCTGATACAACCCCGTCTATCTGCTTGCCAATTAGGCTGCTTGCCTGTGTTAGCTGCGACCACTTAAGCATCTTCTGAAACGAGTCGTTTAGGTTTTGCATCTGCTCAAGCGCATTAAACTGGGCCAATTGCGCAATAAACTCGGTGTCCTTAGCTGGCTCAAGCGGGTCTTGGTATTTCATCTGAGTAACCAACAGTTGTAGAAAGCTGTTTTTGCCAAGGCCTTCACCAATCTTCAACGGACCCTTCTGGCTAGAGGCCGGGCTAACGCTTTGAACTGCACTTACCATTAAGCTTCACCTCCTATACTAAATAATTTACCGATATATTACTGGTCATGCTTATTGCAGCTCTAAGGTTCATAGGATCCCTCACATCATCTACTATATCTGCTACTCCCTTATTAGACTCTGCAGAACCTCTATGCTGGCAGTGATTAAATCTATGCTCCTGGTCTCCCCGATGCTGACCAACAGACACGCTAAATTCCTTAACTTGTAACCCTTGGTTCTCCAAAGAATGCTTAAGGCTTGAAAGACCTGCCTCGATCAACTCCTTAACCTGCGGGGATGAGACATCAAGGGATGCCTTTAGCATGCCGTTTTCAAGAACCAGGTGTATTTTCAGCTCACCTAAGCGCCTAGGCCTGAGTTGTATCCTTGCTTCAGTCCTTCCTTCAGCAAGTAAAACATCAAACTGGTCAACTATTTGTTTAAAAACATGATCGGGGTCGATACTAAGCAAGCTAGAGTACGAACTTTGGCTGATCATACCGCTTGCTGATGTTGAGCTAGCTCCATGAATTAATGTTGGCTTATTTTCTAACTGATGACCATAAGGCAGTTGGAAGGAGCCTGCATTGGCCTCTTTTGCCTGATAAGTACCTTGGTTGCCGCCTTCATCTTGAGCAAGCACCTGATATAGATTTGACTGATCTTTGCTTAGCAGTTTGCTATCTTTCTTGCCTACAGTTTTGATTTGTGCAGGATTAATACTTGCATCAGCAGACCGAATTGACCCATCTTTTTCCTTCATTGAGCTATTTGTTATCGATTGAGCCTTGCTCTCTAGATGGGCCGCCTGGAGAACTGTGTTAGAACTAGTAGTGCTCGGCTTAGAACCAGCGGCGTCTGGCTGGCCGACAATTTTTACATCGCTTCCTACACTGCTTTTTATATCGCTATTTGTACCGCTCTTAATACCGCTCTTTAAGGCGATCAATGGGCGGTCAGCATCTTGATTGACATCTTGACTATTTGCCAAGCTATCGATCATCAGTCTTAGTTTGCTTGTCTCAACCCCAGCCTCAACTGGTTTTCCGTCCACCAATTGACCATCTAAGAGTTTATCTCTTATCTTGCCCTGTAGCTCGTTCTCCTCTGGCAATGAAATAATTCCTAAGCCCGACTGCACTTGGCCTAGTTTTATACTAGCATCCTCGCTGGCACTGGTTGTATTTGGCTTTAGGTTACCCTTGGCTGCCTCAACGTCGCCTTCTACCTTCGTAAATAGCTTATAAAAGAGTAAAGCCATAATTCGGTTTATATTCGCTCCATCATCCTCGTTGTTCAAAACTCTTATCTTTAGTCTAAGTTCACTTGGCAAGCTATCCATTATATCGGGCAAATAGCTATCAAGGCTGCCTTCAGAAGCTTCTTTGAACCCTTTTACTTCGGCTTTAAGCGAGATTCCATTAAGCAGCTCAATTGCAATGTCGACCAATCTGCTGTCTACTTGGTCAAGCATCTCTTCTTGGTTGTTTAAAAGCGGATAAATGAAATCGCGGACTTTGTCCAAATCACCGCTGGTAATTTGAAGATATGGAGCCTGTTCTACAAGCGAAGATGCACTGGCGGGGATTATTTGTCCCTGGTTAGTAGCCAAATGCTGAATAGAAGCACAGCCCTGCCTAGAATTATTGCTCTTAGCAATAGGCCAAGCGCCATCCGAAACTTGAGCAATTAAGCTGCTTAGGACATCATCAAAAGCAAGTTCTAAAGTCCCATCTGCTGAGCTTCTAACTATAGATTGAGAGCATTGCTCTAGGGCAGCCCCAGTAGCCAGCGCAGCAACAGCATTCATATTATCACCTCCTTCCTGGTGATATTATGGGGTCATGGACCCCAATTTCTTGCTGAGCTTGGCAGCGCGCTCTGCGTCCATAGCAGATAAAATCTCAGCAGCATACGACTCTTTCATTTTGCTCAAGATAGCTACCGTTTCGCTATCCGACAGGTTAGCCAATATACTAGCTGCCTGTTCTGGCTCCATTGATTCATAAATCTTTACTAATTTCCTTATATTTTTTTCTTGATCGCTCTGCTGCTGATCAGATGGACCTTCCGCTACCGCTTTTGTTGTCGTTGTCGTTAACGATGTAGTTGTTGTGGTGCTTTCGGGTCCGGTATTTGCTGCCTCGGCCGTTTCAGTTTCATTTGGCCTGCTCTTATTTGCTTTATCGTCCTTTTTTTGCACAACATTAGTCTTTTTCTTATCCGAACCACCGATTACACCTGTATATTTCAATGTGCCTAGTAAAACCACTGCATAAACAACAATCAAAGCAATGGCTAATATTACCCCGCTCTTTTGCTTCCTTTCAGGCTTTTTCTCAGCGCTCATTTCTTTGGTCCCTAAAAGTATTTAAATTACTGCTAACCTTTCAATCTATTCCATAGGTCAATTACCTTAGATACATGCGCCTGCGTTTCTTTAAAAGGCGGTATCCCCCCGTATTTTTTCACGTTCCCCGCCCCGGCGTTATACGCTGCCAATGCAAGCTCAATTGAATTAAACTGGTCTATCATCATTTTTAAATACCTGCTTCCCCCATCTATGTTTTGGGCTGGGTCGAGGACATCCGTGATTCCTAAAGACTTTGCAGTTGCTGGCATTAGTTGCATCAATCCCATTGCACCTGCCGGAGATATCGCTCCTGCGTTATAGCCCGATTCAACATTTATTAGCGCTCTAATAAGATTACTATCTATCCCATATTTTTCTGAAGCAGCCTCTATTAAACTATCGTAAGCAGCAGATTTTGCATGGCTTGCGTTTACAGCTGCAGTCATGGAAACGCTTGTCTCACTTTTGCTGACTAACGCCTCCTGACTGCCTTCACTTGCATTCTTTAAAACTTCCCCAAAATTAAGAGGCTGGTTATTTATCTTAACGGAATTAATCTCCTGATCAGAAGAGCCGGCTGATGAACTTAGCGCGGTTTGGTGTAAACCAAACTGCATAATACGACTCTGGATTTCTTGAATACGACCTAAAACCCGCCCAAGGTTCTCTAGCATTTATTCTCCTTAAGAGACGATAATTGGCCTTGGCGAATGGTTGCCAGCTCATCAAGAGAAGCTTGCTCCAGCTTATCTGTCTCCTTTTTGAACCATTCGTATTTCTTGTCATGAAGCTTTTCTAAAATTTTTTTATCCTTTGAAGCTGTAATTAGGCGCTCTTGAATCTTTCTTACTTCAGATGCTATATCTGCTAATCGTATCATACGAATCTCTATTTCGCGCTCAATTCTATTTATATGGTTTGAGTGCATAATTGCCTCAGAGGCATCAAACGAGGATTGTTGTTTGACCCTTACTTCCTGTTGAAGATTAGAAAGCTTAAGCTTAACATCCTCCAATAAAGACTTCTCCTGTTCAAACTGTTGCTTGGCAAGAGCTAACTCCCTTTTAAGGGCATCTTCCTTTCTCTGCCGATAATTAAGGACTGGCTGGAGTCTAAATTTAAATTTTTTAATCTTCCACATTTTTCTTCTCCCATCTGGAAATTAGACCCATACATCTAATCTCTAGTTTCCAGTACCTCCATAAGATTTCTAACGGTGATGTAAAACTCCGCTTTTTCATTTACGTTTTGCTTTAAGAAAGCATTGACCTGATCGATGAGCTCTACGGCGTAATCAATTCTAGGATTGCTGCCACTTACATAAGCACCTATGTTAATCAAATCCTCTGCTTCTTGGTAGGTTGATAGAATATCTCTTATTTGGCTAGCTGACTGCATATGCTCTTCGGTCACTATATCGGGCATAACTCTACTTACACTTTGCAGTATATCTATTGCTGGATAATGATTCCGAGAAGCCAATTTTCTTGACAGCACTATGTGCCCATCCAGAATACTTCTAACTGTATCGGCAATGGGCTCATTCATATCATCAGCTTCAACCAGTACCGTATAAAGGCCTGTTATTGTCCCTATCTTTGCTGTTCCAGAACGCTCAAGAAGCTTTGGTAAAAGAGCAAAGACCGATGGCGTATATCCCCTAGTAGCTGGTGGCTCCCCTATTGCTAGCCCCACCTCACGCTGTGCCATAGCGAACCTGGTTACAGAATCCATCATTAGCATCACATCTTTACCTTGATCCCTAAAATATTCTGCGATTGCAGTTGCAACAAAAGCACCTTTCAAGCGTATAAGCGCTGGTTGATCAGATGTTGCAACCACAACAACAGACCTCGATAATCCTTCCTCTCCCAGGTCTCTTTCAATAAAGTCCCTAACTTCCCTTCCTCTCTCTCCAATAAGGCCAATAACATTAATATCGGCCTCTGTATTTCTTGCAATCATGCCTAGCAACGTGCTTTTCCCTACTCCGCTTCCTGAAAATATACCAACTCTCTGCCCCTTACCGCATGTAAGAATGCCGTCAATAGCTTTTATGCCTAGTGCTAGATGCTCCTTTATTCTAGCTCTGCTTAATGGGTCCGGCGGGTTATTGTAAAGAGGATACTCTTTGGAAGGGAATATGGGACCTTTGCCGTCTATGGGCTTCCCTAGACCATCAACAACCCGCCCTAATAGGCTTTCTCCAACACCAACCGACATAGACTTGCCGCTTGCAACAACTTCGCTCCCAGGCTTAATACCACTCATATCACCAATTGGCATCAAGAGAACCCTGTCTTCCTTAAAACCTACAATTTCTGCTACAACAGGCGGCTTATTTCTATCTATATGAATATGGCATAGCTCGCCAATCTGGGCTGCAGGGCCATGCGACTCAATAATTAGCCCAATTACCTGGGTAACTTTTCCATTTTGTTTTATTGGGGCAACACGTCTTACAGCATTACTAAACTTCGAAAAATCAATCTTAAAATTAGCCTCGGGGTTTAGGCTTTCTACTTTCAGTTTAATCACCGCTTGCAACTTCCCTTAATGAATTCCCGATCTCAGATAATTGCGATTGAATTCGGGCATCAACATTTCCTACGCTTGTTTCGAGAACGCAGCCGCCGCGCTTTACCCGCCTGTCAGCAATAACTTCGATTTTCTGAATTCCATCCATTGAAGCCATTAATTCCTCTTTATGTGCCTTCATGATGTCCAAATCAGCCGGGTTCACTCTTACTTGAATATGCTCACGCTCAGCAGCCATCATTAGCGCTTTCTTAGCAATATTTAAGACAGTCTCTGGTTTAATTCTTACCTGCTCATTTATTATCTTTTCAGCAATTTCTAAGGCTAGGTTGACTACGCTTTTCTCAGCTGAATTTACAACCTTCCATTTCTCTTCCAACGCCTGCTCAGCAATAGATTTCACCAACATGAGCGTCTGGGCAACCTCTGCTTTAGATGCGTTAATTCCCTCCTCGAATCCTCTTTGATAAGCTTCAAGTTCGATGCTATGTGCTTTCTCTTCGGCCTCTTTTACGATAAGCTTGGCCTTTGCGACTAAATCTTCGGCCTGCTCCCTTTCTTCAAGTTCCTTCTTTAACCTATCACTATGCAAGCTAGCGCCATGTTTTTGATCGCCCTCTATCGGATCAAAGTGCAAACTCTTAACCTGTCCATTGCCACGAATAATTTTAGACAACAATCTCTTCCTCTCCACCACGGGCTATGATAATCTCGCCTTCTTCCTCCAAGCGGCGGACTGTGTTTACTATCTCCTGCTGAGCTTGCTCTACATCTCTCAGGCGAACTGGGCCAAGAAACTCCATATCCTCGCGCAGTATCTCTCCAGCCCTTTGGGACATATTTGCAAAGACTTTTTCTTTGAGGTCCTCATTAGCAGTTTTAAGAGCAAGCGCAAGTTTCTTAGAATCAATTTCCCTGAGAATCCTCTGAACAGCACGGTCCTCAAGGTTGATGATATCTTCAAATGTAAATAGATTCCTGCGTATTTCTTCGACAAGCTGGGGGTTTTCATCCTCAAGCACCTCAAGAATTGCTTGCTCAGTCCCCCTATCAACTTGGTTTAAGATTTTAACAGTTGCATCAATGCCACCAATTGAAGAATATTCCTGACCTCTAGCAAGAGACGAAACTTTCGACTCGAGAATACTTTCAATCTCTGAGATAATATCGGGAGTCGTTTTGTCCATGAGCGCTATTCTTTTTACGACTTCGGCTCTTAGGTTCGTCCCAAGCTGCTTAAGAATAACGGATGATTGCTCTGGTCGCAGATGTGTTAGAACAAGGGCTATAGTCTGGGGGTGTTCATCCTCGATCAAGCTAAATATCTCGTTCGGGTCAGAATTTCGCAAAAAATGAAACGGCGCTATCTCAAGACTTGCAGATAGCCTCTCTATAATCTCCCTTGCTTTACTTTTCCCAAGAGCCCTTTCAAGTATATCTGCTGCATACCCAAGACCGCCCTGGGTTATATATCCCTGCGCTTCATAAAGGTCATAAAACTCCCTAAGAACCCGATCAGTAACTTCTTGTGGAAGTTTCTCGACATGTGCTATCTCGGCAACAAGTAGCTCGACTTCCGCTTCGCTCAGCCGCTTCAATATAGAAGCCGAGATATCAGGACCAAGCGCAAGGAGTAAAATTGCGGCTTTTTGCCTATCTGATATAGCATGTCTTGAGCCATGCGACTGCTTAAGTGCCAATTCAAACTACCTCTTAAGGTCATGTATTTAGCCAAATTCTTAGAAGCTGAGCTACATCGCCTGGTCTTTCTCTTGCCAGGTTTTGAAGTTCTTTTCTGGTTAATTGGCTCTTCCTCTTCTGAATAGCCATCTCTCTCCTCTTTTCTGGAGGAAGGTCACTTGCTGCTATAGCCTCTAGACCTCCAGCTTCAATTTTGGAAATTGGTTGAGCTATGAACTCTTCGGATGATACTCTAGGTTTAAGGCTTGAGATTATTCTCAAAAGGATAAAGAGGCCGGCTATGATCAAAATTGCAACAAGTGCATATTTAGCATAGGTAATATACATCTCCCGTCTTTGCGCATCTGCTATTTCCTTTTCTTCTTTCTTCATCCACTCTGTGTCAAAAGGCACGCTGCTTACAGTTAGAATATCGCCCCGTTTCTTATCAATTCCTGCAGCTGCAGCTACCATTTTTTCGATAGTTGCGTTTCGAATCGGCTTGCTCCCATCATTATTAACCACAACAGCAACTGATAATCTCTTTAATTTTCCTGGCGACTCTTTAATGGACTCTCTTATTTTAGTAACCTCGTAATTTACCGTTTTACTTGTATGGCTATATTTATTAGTCTCCCCCTGGCCAGCCTGGGTATAGGTAGTCATACCTGCAGTGGAGCTTGCCGTCTGAGAGGATAAACCTGGCACTCCGCCTGGCGGTGACCCAGGTCCTTCATATTTCTCTTTTTCCTCTTGTTCGCTTACAACAACAGGGTTATCTCCTTGTTCAACCGTATCCTTCTGTATATCCCTTTGGGTAAAATCAAGGTCTGCTGATACTCTAACAACAGCATTATTTTTGCTGCCCATCACAGCCCCAAGCATTGATTCAATTGATTCCTCAACGCTGCTCTCGTAAGCTTTTTTCGCCTCTAACTGCGATTTTGTATATATCCCCTGCCCCCCTGAGGCTTGGTCGCCAAGGACCTCGTTCAATACATTTCCATTTGTATCAACTACCGTTATGTTCTCAGGTTTAAGACCCTCAACACTTCTAGCAACCAGGTTTACGATGCCTTGAACTTGGCCCTCAGATATTTTTGCTCCTGCCTTGGGCTTTATAATAACTGAGGCCGTTGTAGGATTTTCTTTTTCGGTGTAAAGTGATGGTTCAGGAATTACTATGTGGACTCTGGCGCCACTTATTTCATTTATCTGCGAAATGGTCCTGACAAGTTCTCCCTCAAGCGCCCTTCTATAATTAACTTTCTGAGCAAATTCTGATAAGCCAAAGTTGTTTTGATTGAAAATCTCATAGCCAACAGTGCCCCCTTGAGGCAGACCCTCACCCGCAAGCTCAATCCTTGTCTCATAAACCTGATTGCTTGGAACTTCGATTGTCTGCATACCACTTAATCTATAGGGAATTTTTTTCTCTTGAAGTTTTGCAACAATTGCACTTGCATCTTCGGAGCTTAGATTTGAAAATAAGACGGCATAAGATGGACGGGAAATCCAGTAAATAAGAAAACCTAGCATGACGGAAAACAAAGCAATGGTTATTAAAATAACCATTTTTTGGTTAATATTAAGCTTTCGCCAGCCAACCTGAGCGTTGCTGATCACTTCAGCGAGTGATGCCATTAATACCTCACACGCCTTAAATTTGCATTCTCATTACTTCTTGGTAAGCCTCAATCACTTTGTTCCTTAATTGGATGGTAAGCTGCAAAGCCACGTTGGCTTTTTCCACTTCCACCATAACATCGTGAATATCAATCTCCCCGGCAACAAACTTCTCAATTGCAATATCTGCGTCCTTTTGAAGATCGTTTACTTTATCTATTGTTTTCTTTAAAACATCTGAAAATGAGTCAAGCGCTTCATTTGCTGAGCTTTCTAATTTCGCTATTCCGACATCTCCAACATTAATTGCATCGAGCTTTACTGGATTTAATCCCATCTCTCTTAGCTCCTCTTAACTAAATTTCCAACGACTTCATTGCCATGCTTTTAGCTGCACCGATAACAGTCACATTTGCTTCGTATGCCCGCTGGGCTGCTATCATGTTTACCATTTCAGTAACGATGTTTATGTGTGGCATTGCCACATATCCATTTGCGTCTGCATCTGGATGATTTGGATCATAAACCATCCGAGGTGTGCTGTTGTCTTCTACTATGCCTACTACTGCGACCCCTTGGCCTGCGTACATACTTCCGCTCCTGCCAAAGAAATAAGAGAAACTGGATCGACCCTGCGGTGATAGAACAATATCTTTTCTACGATAAGGGCCGCCTTCGGGTGTCCTTGTTGTATTGGCATTTGCAATGTTGCTTGCTATGGTATCTAGCCATAGGCGGTTTGCCGTAAGACCAGATAGGCTAGTGCGCAGAGTTGAGAAAAGGCTCACCTTTTACCTCCTTCCTTCATTAATGACAGTTTTTAATGTATTAAAGCGACCGCCCATAAGTTGAGCTACAGCATTAAAGCGGATGTTATTCTCTGCTAGTTTAGTCATCTCCTCGTCTATATCAACGTTGTTGCCATCATTGCGCATAGATGTAGACGCTAATGTGTTAACCCTTATCCTAACAGAATCAAGCGGCCTTGTCCCGGGAAGATGCCTGGGGTCAGTCCGACGAAGCCCGAGCTCATGCTTATTTTTTATAGCCTGCTTAAACTCCTCTTCAAAGCTCACCTCTTGCTTCTTATAGCCAGGAGTATTTACATTTGCAACATTATTTGCAATTACCTGCTGCCTCAGCGAGAATGCACTAAGTCCTTTTCTTAGCGAAATAAAGGCATCGCTTGAGAATAATTCCATCAATTTTGCTCACCACCGCTTGCCTCGAGATTCTCAAAAATCTCGTCAAAATTGCTACTTGAAGCAATGAGTCTATCTATTAACTCCTTGGGGAAACGCCATTCTTTGCCGATTTTTAAGCCAGGCAGCTTCTTCTCCCTTGCTAGCCTGCATATTGTAATCTGACTCATCTGTAGGTATTCGGCTAATTGCCTTGTCGTCATTATATCGGTACCACTGCCTTTTTTATTACGCTTCATTATCTTCCTCCGACTCTAGCCGATGTGCTCTAACCTAGCTCCAATGCATACCATTGACTAGACAGCAAAGGTTTTATATATTTTAAAATAACTTTCGGTTGTATAGCAATAAATTAATTAAATTGCTAGGCTGTTTTATTATTTGTTATATCTTAGTGCTTTATAAGCACTTTTCATGTTATTGCCATTTGTTTCTATTAGTTTAACTAGCTTTGCATATAAATTATTGCTTTCCTAGCGATTACTATATTATTTTAAATTAATTCTATTACTTTTAGCACTTTTTGATACATTGTCTAAATAAGTGGGCAACCAACACAAGGTGTGCGCGGCAAAAATACTATGCTGCACTTTGATTCAGAGGGGTCTTCGGGAAGACTAAGTAATTTGGTTTGTGCAAAAAGCCTCGGTCGTTCGGCTTTCCTTGGCCTCTGTTTCCAGTCCAGCCAAATGTAAATGCCTCCTAAAACAACTTTCTACCAGTTCCTCTGAATCTAAGTTTAATACTTGTGCTTCTGCCGTTTTAAAGCACCTTAATGAACTTTGCCTCTACTAACTTGATAATTGTTTCGGCAATTTCAGTAGATTCTTAAGCATTTTTAAAAAAATTGAGCCGAGCTAACAATCTCGGCCCATTCACAATCCATTCGTAATAAAATTGCTGATTCTTAAGGCATTTAAAACAAAATCGCTTATTTTGAGATTAAGCTATTTGATTTTTTACTAACAGCTTTCGCTTATTAAATTTTTTCTTTCTTTTATGGTCCGATATGCTTGCCTAGCGCTTTTTTTCTTCTGAATTGCTTTTAACTCTAAAAGAACAGATTCTCTTTTTTCAAGCAAAAGCTTAATGTTTTCGCTTTCTTTATACGAAATCTCTCTCAGAATTTCTGCTACAAAGTCGAGCTCTTTTTCACCCAGCCTTATATTGCTAGAAGAACCTATGCGATTTTGATCAAGCTTTTCCATTCTTGAAAAAAGCTCTTCGGCTTTTTTGATAAGCTCATTAAGCTTTCTTAAATCCATTGCATCAATTGCCACGCTTTCTTCTTCTACCAAATGCTTTATGTGCCTAAGGTAACCCAATTTCTGCATAGCAGACTGTGACATTTCCCCACCCTTTTCGCTAACCAGCAAGACTCATACCTGCTTTGCTTGAACTTTTTGCACCCTTCATAACTTCACACCAGGCTGAATTTAGCTCACCAAGCAATCTAATGCATTCATTAACATAATTAGGGTCTTTCTTTATATTTGCCTCAATTAACCTATTGTTTACGTAGTCATAAATTTTAGAAAGATTATCGGCCAATTCTCCACCTTTTCTCTTATCTAATGACACGTTTAATTCCGATACGACATTTTGGGCTCTAACTATGTGAGTGTGAGCTTTATGCCAATCCATGTCGTTCATTTCGCTAGCCGCTTGTTTTAAGAACCTAATTGCACCCTCATAGAGCATTCCTATTAGCGCTTCGGGCGTTGCTGTTTGTACTTTCATTTCAAAATACTGATTGTTCTCTGCTGCATTATTAGCTTTCACCAACACCTTACTTCAACTCCTTATTTTGTATTTAATTTAAATGCTAGAAACCACTAAACATTTTTGACATTTCTGCCTGAAGCCGGCCAGCCATCTGTTGCAGACTGTAAAGCGCTTTTTCCATTGCCGTGAATTGTGCAATAAGCGTTTCTTCTCTTTTTGTAAGCCGTTCATCCATCGATTTTATTTGCTTATCAAGATAGTCGATTTGACTTTGGAGCATGTCCTGTTCTCGCGGCACGTAACCAGTGTTGCTAGTAAAAGTGGCATCAAACGCATCTATATTTACAGCGCCTGACTTAACTTTTATCTCGATTGTGTGCGATCCATCAGATAGGCCTTGTATTGAATAAACCGCTTGCTTGTTCAATTTTGATGCGCTTGAAAGATCCACATCCTGCTTATATATTCCATCAATCCATACCTCAGCAATACCTAAGCCGACATCTTTCGTTGCAAGCCAAGTAACTGCGCTACCTGTAAAGCTGAATTTAGCAGAATCTCCTACCGTTGAGGACTGCATAACTGTTCCACCACTTGCACCTGCATCTGCAGCGCTACTCCACGTGCCCGTATAAATAATCCCTGTGCTGCTATCCTCATAGCGGGTAACTGTACTGGTTCCTCCCTTTTCAAGAAGTAGATCCATATAAGTTGAAAGCCTTGCAGCAACGCCATCCTCTCCTGAATCAACCTTGCCGTCACCATCTAAGTCGTTAAAGAAAAGATTGGCAACTGCACCTGCATTCTCGTTGAGCTTTGTATCAAGCTTTGTCTCATCAAGAACAAGGATGCTTGATTTACCGAAATCATCGCTTGTTATTGTTATGCCTATTTCAGCAAGTTGATCCAGGGTTGCTGGTAAACCAGCAACGGTGGATGTCGCCTTGTTTATAAGCTTGGATTTAATATCCATAAGTAGCCTATTTCCATTTAACAAGCCCAGCTTTTTATCTGCATCTGTTTTTGGATCTTTCACCTTCTGTTCACTGAGCTTGGTATTAACAAGCGTAACTGCTGCATTATATTTATCCACGAAATCTTTGATAGCATTTTTAGCTTTTGTGCTATCCTGATTTATAGTAATATCAGCTTGTCCTACTTTTTTTAGGTGGAAGGTCACGCCTGCAACAACACCGCTAACATCGTTTGAAGTGCTACTTATTGGATTTCCACCGTTTACACCGCTTATCGTGAAGCTAGCGTTAGAGCCTAACGTCTGAGTCGCTCCATTTAAAAGATCTGTCGCAGCAAGAAAATTGCCAGTAACATCGGCTCTTTCAATCGATAAACTTCCTGTATTTCGGTTAGTTAAGATCAGTTTATCCTGTATACTATCGTAAACTGCAATAACTCCGGCGGTAGAAGAGTTTATCCTGTCGATAACGTTTTGCAAGGTATCGGTATTTATATTGTAAGCTATCTCAATGCCATTAATCGTAAATTTACCGTTCCCATTAGCATCTGCAGTAATTGCTGTTGCAAAGTTCGCGCTTGCTAGAATCTGGCTGGTTCTAACTTTGCCCAGATGCGATACGCTGGTCTTTGTATCGCCCACCCTTGTAGCATTAAGGAGATCTACAGCGGTCAAAAAATTGCTGGTATCACCACCACTTCCAAGATTTAAACTGCCACCTGGTGCTGTAGCTGTTAGCGAAAATTTATCAGTAGCAGAACTATAGCTTGCTGTTACACCAGTTGCAGTAGTGACGTTTGTATCATTAAAAGCTGTGACAATATCATTTAGAGTTATTCCGCTGGTATTGGTATAAGTATAAATATTCAAACCGCTAGAAATTACATCAATCTTATCTATTATGCTGTCAGCATTGGTATCTGAGAGCGTAAATGTTACACCGTTTACGGTAAATGTGCCAGCGGTTGGATTAGTATTAAATTTCGATGTATAGCTGCTTACCGGCTTAGTTGGATCGATAGCGACTCCCATACCAAGTCCTGCCGCACCTGAACCGCCGGTTACTCTAGTGCTCGTGGCAAGAGCTGAAACATTTACCGTATATGTCCCAAGAGCTGCACTGGATGTTGCATCTGCTGTTACTATAGTTTGATCGGTTGAGGATGTGCTTCTCGCCATCATGGTAGATCTCTGTAGAAGGGCCCCTATGCTTTTATCAAGATTGCTGAGGGCGACCTGTATCTCGGACCAGAACTCTTTTTTCCAGCTTAAGAGCTGCTTTTTATCTTCCATTAATTTTATTGGCCGTCGCTCAATTGCCATTAACTGATCGATAAGCTGGCTGGTATCAATCCCAGAAGCAATTCCGCCAATCCTGAACAAGCTCATTTAATAACCCCCTACTCTACAGAGCATGCTTAAATTTTAAGATCCTAGCCCGAGCTAAAAATTAAACCATCTCATCTATCATTAGGCCAACCGCATCGAGAAGCTGTGAGCCCACCTGCGAGAATTTTTGGATTGGTATTTCCCGAATAACCTCGTTGGTCTTGACATTAACAACCTTGACGCTGATATGGGTGGGAATGTCTTTTCTGATACTAAAGCGAAGTTGGATGTTGAATGCTTCTGCCAACTCGTTGAACTTTTCCAATAACTTCTCAAGAGATTTGTTATCAAGCCTTTGGGACTTTACTGTTTTATCGAAGCTATCTTTTGTCTCTTTAAAAACAACCCGTGTTTTAGCAGCATCTATAGGAACTCTTAACGATTTTACAGCCTCTATACTAAGTCCATAGTCGGATGAATCAGCCATATTCACATCAATGCTTCCAAGTCGCATCTTCTCTGCCCTCCTTGGCACTAATCCTTGCATGTTAAATGAAACGGATGTTAACAGGCAAAACTAAAAAGCATCCAACTAAACTGTAAACTGCAAATCACATAAAATGCGATTGCCTATATTATCGGCAGGTTTACTAATTTTCTGCAGTTTTAAGAAAAGCTTAAAAAATCCAATTACCCGCTAAGAAAAGTGAAGTTTAAGCCGATAATTAACTTTATCTAAAAAGGACCAAACAGCCGTATAGAAAGATCCAAAAATCACGCGTAAGCTTATAGCACAAAAACATAGCTAAGCGAAGGATAAAAATGCAGTTATTAGATGTAGTAATAATTGAATCATCAGCACGCTGCAATTTAAAATGTACCATGTGTCCACGCCTTTCCTTCTCGCCTGGAAATGGCGACATGTCGCTTGATACATTTAAAAAAATCGAAAATTATCTACACCTTACCTATGGGGTAGATCTCACTGGTTGGGGAGAGCCTCTCTTAAATAAAAATCTATTTGAAATGATTGACAGGGCAACTGCCAAAGGTTGTTGGATACATTTCTTAACCAACGCAACACTTTTAAACGAAGACGTAGCTAAGCATCTAGTTTTAAGTGGTGTTAGATCAATTGGTGTCTCGATTGATGGCGCAACGCCTGGAACATATGAATCCATAAGAATAGGCGCGAAACTTGATCGGGTGATTAATAACCTTAAGCGTCTAAACGAGTTAAAAAAAACCTATAACAGGACAAACCCAACCGTAACACTGGTTTATGTGATGATGAAACAAAATATCCATGAACTATCCGAGATGGTATGGCTGGCATTTGAGCTTGGGGTTAAAAACGTCGTCTTTAAAAACCAGAATGTGCTAACAAAACCCAAGGATGTTACGGAAGCTCTTTTCCTGGAAGACCAAAAAGGTATCTTGGCCGATGCCAAGAGAGCTGTTGATGATGCATTATACCTTGCAACGGTATTGGGTGTAAGTGTCGAATTTCATCCCTTTGAGAGCAGCGGAACAACACTTTGCGCACCAAATCCTCTAAGAAGCCTTTTTATTACATGGGACGGTTTTGTCTCACCCTGCTGTAACTTGGGTCATAGAGTGCCCAGAATGGTTGGGCCAGAAGAGGCACTCTCAGATACCAGTCTTTTCTTTGGAAATATAATTGATAAACCACTTGATGAAATATTCTTAAGCGAAAACTATATTTCTTTTCGAAATGCTTTCACTAACGGCTATCCAAAGGAATGTGAAGGCTGCAACCTTGTCTACGGAGTCTAGCACCAATCTATATCAATCCATATAATTACTATAAATTACTATACGAGAGCACTAATACTTTGTTTAATCTCAGAAATTAATGGTGAATTAGGATATTTTTTAGCACCCATATCAAGTATCTTAACCGCCTCGTCCATCTCCCCAAGTTTTATGAGAGTACGGCTCAAATATATATAAAGGGAAATCTCCTCAATCTCTCTATTTACAGCTTCATAGAAAAATGTTTTTGCTTCTTCATAAAACCCATTACTAAAGGCCGTTCTTCCTAATATAAAGAATGCCTCTCCATCGGCACACCCATTTTCATATGCGTGGATTAGCTCTTCAACAGCCATCTCGTTAAATCCCATATCATAATATATTTTCCCAATCAAAAGGCCGATCTCGCCAGAAGTAATACCAAGCTTTTCTAAAAGCCCAACTGCTTTTTCAAAAATTTCGTATTCCTCCAGTTCTAAAAACTTCCTAAGCAGATCAGCAACAATCTTTTGCGCCTGTTCTTTTTGCTTATCGGTTAAAGAAATGGATGGGGGTCGCCCCTTGATTAAGCTTATTAGAGAGCTGTAAAGACGATAAATCAAATTAAAATCCTCATGATCTTTGATTGAATCAATTGCCTTTTCTGCATTGTCATACTCGCCAATAAGCAAGTAACAGATTGTTTTATCTGCAACTGAGGCCTGATAATATTGGCTCGGCAAAGGAATTTTATCAAACTCTGCAATTGCTTGCTGATATTGCTTTAAGTTAAGCAAACATTCTCCTCGTAAAAGAGCCGCTCGCGAAGGATTTGAATTATCATTAATTAGCTTATCCAAGTAGCTAAGGCTAATTTCATAATAACCGCCCTCATTAAAAATAAATGTAAGCGTAAAAAGTATATCTTCCGATGTCATATCTACAAGCGACTCCAAAAATTTCTTAAGATCATCAGGCTTCTCTCGATTAACCAACATCAAACCTAATTGCGAAAGCGTTAAGCAATCCCTTGGATTATCTTCAAGAGCTTTCTTGTAAGAAGCAATCGCTTCCTTTTCATCTCCAATTGCTCTGTAAGCACCACCAAGCGCATTTGCGGCCATATAGCCACCTACTCCTGACTGACTTATATGAACTTTACCCGCTGGACCCATCGCCAAACTGGTTTTCAGGCACTCGATTGCAGACATAAAGTCCCTTTTTTCCAGATATACCAAGCCCTCAAGATAAAACAGGTCAGTATAATCTGGATATGCTTCTTTTGCATCCTGTAATACTTTCAAAGCTTCCTCATATCGTCCAAGCTCTTTAAGACATAGCGCGATATTTCTTACAAGCATGGAGGCATAGGCAACATCAAGGCCGGTAAGATTGGCAAAAGCTTTTTTGTACTGATCTAAAGCTTTCACATAGTCTTTAAGTCTTAGATATTCAACCCCGAGATTGAATCTTACAAAGGGATCATCTGGATATTTTTCAACCTCTTTTAAGAGAATGTTTAGATTGCGCTGAATTTTATCCTTTTCTTTTGTTATCTTAGTTAAATAACCATAATGATTAATTCGAATACCAGTAAATCCAATATTTGGATTATGTGATTGCACCTTGGCAACTATCTGCTCATGTATAGCACCGGTAAACCTGTATTCAGGTTTGTTTCTCCAAAGTCGAAACGCTATGTTTACAACAGCACCGTCTTCTTCTTTTTCACCTATAAAGCTAAGAAGATTAAAATAGAAGCCCTCGCGCTCAGTATCCTCGAGTACCTTTTTCAGTTCATCAATATCTTCCCTGACCAATTCCTCGTCAGCATCTAGGAACATCACCCATTCACCAGTTGCATGATCAAGAGAAACATTCCTAGCTGCAGAAAAATCATCCTCCCATTTGTAATGGATAACCTTTGCTCCAAACTTTTTCGCTATCACTACTGAATTATCAGTGGAGCCGGTATCAACAACTATTATCTCATCAACAACACCCTGGACGCTCTTAAGACAGCGCCCCAGATTATCTGCCTCATCTCTAACTATCATTGCCAGTGAAAGCTTGGGTTTTTTATTAGGCAATTGCATTTTTCCATCTTGAGCTTGTTCCTTACTGCTTACACCTCCAGTTTCAGGTGTATTTTCGGCTTTATTGAACATACTGGTAGACGAATCATCGGGAATTTCAAGTCTACCTTCAAAAGGTGCCGCTGTCAGCAAAAATTGGTATACTGGCGCATTCTGCAAGTATGCATCACTTGCCAACCCACTTGCCTTCAGCTTGGTAAGAAAAGCCTCTTCATCCGCACTGCAAATAACTTTATTTACCACATTATCAACTTTAAATCCCGCAGACATTAACAACGCAAAGGCCCCTTCTAAAGTAAAAAATCTTAAATGGGTAATATCAAGAATACCTGCTTCCTCGTATTTCCACGAGCCATTAAGAAAATCACGCAATATGGAAACATGGCCAATATTTGGTATACTACAAACCACTTTTCCATCTGGTGATAGATAACGCCTTAATTTGGTTAATGTTTGCCAGGGGTTGTAAAGATGTTCAAGCACATCAGCTAAAATAATGCAGTCAAAATGGCCTTCCTCATAATCAAGATCGATTTGCTCAATATCACCTACAATAACTCTATCTAAATACTGCTCCGCCTCTTCAGCAATGCTTTCAACAATCTCCACACCAACAACCTCAATAGCGCCGCGCTCTTTCAGCGCTTTACCAACAATACCAGCCGCGCAGCCCACGTCTAAAATTCTCTTTGCGGTAATCGGCACTAGTTCAATAACATCCGAGCGCTGAAAATGATAATAATCATTTTCTCGATCTTCTTCAGCTTTTTCGGCTATACTAATGGCTTCCTCGGTACTTCCTTCTATTGCTTCTTCTGGCAATACTCCAGCAAACGGTGGCTTTGGAGCTAAGGTTAAATTCCATAGTTTTTCTTCAAGCAAATCAATAGTTCTTTGCCAATTATATCTAGCCGCAGTTTCAAGACCGCCTTTTATAATTCTTTCTCTTAATAGGTCATCGTCAAGCAAGTGATTAACTGCTTTAAATATAGCGTCAGCATCGCGAATAGGCACTGTTAAACAGTTTCTACCATCTCTAACATAGCCTTTGGTACCCTCATTAACAGCAACAACAACTGGCGTACCACAGGCCATAGCTTCGATTGGAGGCAGTGAAAAACCTTCATAAATTGAAGCGGAAACAAAAACATCGCAATCAGCATAGATTTTGGCTAATTCCTCTTGAGATGGCGCTTGAATAAAGGTATCACACTTAATGCTTAGAGATGTCCTGGGCTTAGGCGATACCCAAACCACTTCAACATCACGAAGGCGCTTTATTTGCTGAAATGCTTTGCTTATATAATTCAAACCTTTGAAGACAAGCTCATCTGATCCGATCATCAGTAATTTGGGTTTTTCCCTTTTTCGACGACGCCCAGGTTTAAATAGGTTTAAATCGATAGCGTTAGGAATAAGGTAGCTTTCTCGATCGTAGTATTCCTGTATTAACTCTCGCAGGCCTTCTGAAACAACGAATATAGATACAGGAAGATTATGGCTTCTATCTGCTAATTGTTGCATTACCGGGTCATATTTATCCTGGCGCTTTTCTTCATTTCTTTCAAACAGATAGCGATCGCCTTGGGCAAAGTAAGCAGGTACTGCATTTCTAACTCTAAGCAATTCGTGCATTTGCGACCAGAAGGTGGCTATAACCACATCACTTTCTGGTGGAACATAATCGTAAAGATCCTTATCTAGAGGAACCGTTATTACCTCAGTGTTCAGGTCAAACCACTCTGGTTGCGACCAATGAGAAACCACATGAACTTTATGGCCCCTATCAATTAAACGATTAATTTGCTCAAAGTAGATTTTTGAGGCACCGGCAATCCCGTGATTTACCGTAAGATAAGTAACAGAAAAATGCTCTCCCTGTTCTTTAGCAAGTTGGCTTTTTAGATTTACCAAGGCCTCTAAATCCCTTAGAAATTTTAAAATTTCTGGCTGACTTTTTATTTTTTCAACTACTGCCAGCCCTATGCGGGCTGATATTAAGGATGATTTTAGTTTAATAGCTTCCTTATACTGCCTCTCAGCATCATCTAGCTCACCGAGCATCACTAAACAATCGCCATACGCCAGCAGCAAATCAGCGTTGTTGGATTGCTGCTCAAGCAAATGGAAGAAAAGAGGCCTTGCCTCTTCAAATCTGCCAATCATCATTAGAGTTAGAGCAAGAGCATGTTTTACAAAGAAAGAAGAGGGAAGGCTTTCTGCCAATTCTTGAAAAATCTTCAGTGCTTCCTTATATTTTCTATCAACGTAATAAGTCAATCCTTGATGGAATAACCTAGATAGCCTGCCGCGCTCTGTTTCAAATTTATCAGCCGCTAATTTTACCTTTAAATACAAGGCTTCAAGCATGCTATGCGTAAGATTTTTAATATTTTGCTCTAAATTATCTTTGCCTTGCAAAGCTTGCTCGCTGTGTTCTTCTAGTCCCCATTTTTTATCGAAAATCCTTTTGTTTTCGATTAGTAAATTCTGAAGAGGCAGATCGTTGCCAATAAAAGTTCGGTTGCCAAAGTGGTGGATAAACGTATTTCCTGCACATACAATGCGATACCCTGCCATTTTTGCACGCATACAAAAATCGTTATCCTCAAAATTTCCTATACCGTACCGCTCATCAAGTAGGCCTACTTTATTTATAACTTCGCGCTTGATTAGCATACAAAAGCCTATCGCTACATCTAGATCAAACCATTTATCTGACCCCTGCCGATTAAATTCTCTAGCAAAGCTATGCAGCGCTTCTATTGATTTATAATCAACCTCAATAAACTGAGGACCGCTAACATAATTCGAACGAGGTCCAACAATTCCAATGCTTGGATCGCTTTCCAAGCACTCTATCATGTTCTCAAGCCAGCACTCAGTAACAATTACATCATTGTTAAGAAGAAGTATATAATCACCTTCGGCTATCTTGATGCCTTGATTGCATCCTTTTGCAAAGCCCAAGTTTACTTTGTTTGTGATTACTTTTGCGCCGACAATAGAATTAAAATATGCAGATGTACCATCGGTTGAACCGTTATCTACAAGAATCAGCTCAAAGGGAGGAATCGTATAGCGGTATATACTTTCAATACAAAGCTTTGTGTACTCAAGCTGGTTATAAGCAAGAATAATTATGCTGGTAAGCTTGCTACCAGGCATGTGTTAGACCTCCAAGGTTTATTCCTTTATTTATAGCCGTAACTAATATTTCATCTAGCCATCTAGCCTGTTAGCATAAAGCGCTAGCTCTAAGATTGAATTAGCTCTTAGTTTATATTAAGTAAGTGATAATTAAAAGTAAAATTTTAATTAAAGCAAAACCCTTCCCATAATATATAAAATTTGTAAAACGTCCTTCAGGTCCGGCAGTGTAAAAAGCGGCTGGCTTACGCCAGCCGCTTCTAGGTCCTTCAATTCTTCTGCTTTTAGGTACTTCAATTCTTCTGAGTAGACTACTACCTTAAAAGCTGCAACACCATCTGACGACTTGCATTAGCCTGAGCCAGAGCAGCTATACCAGATTGCGACAGAATCTGAGCTCTGGTAAAGTTGACCATCTCGGCAGCGACATCAGCATCGCGGATACGAGACTCGGCAGCTGCAACGTTTTCTTCGTTAACACCGAGGTTTGCGATCGTGTGCTCGAGTCTGTTCTGAACAGCACCGAGCTTGCTTCTCTGTGTAGATATCTCAGTGATGGCTTTATCAATGCTTACGATAGCTTGGCTTGCAAAAGTATGCGAACCTACGCAAAGACCACTAATGGTTAAAGCTGCAGCTGTTGCTGTGGCAATTGTTACGGCTATTGATTGACCATTGTTTGCACCAATCTGGAAGTTCATAGCTGTTGTAGCCTGATCGCCATTAAGTAGTTTCTTATCGCTATAAGTAGTTGTATTTGCGATACGGTCGATTTCGGCTAATAGGCTATCAACCTCTTGCTGGATTGCATTTCTTTCATCCGTACCCAAAGTATCGTTTGCAGCCTGAACGGCTAGTTCCCTAACCCTCTGGAGGATGCTGTGAGTTTCATTGAGTGAACCTTCAGCAACCTGGATTAGAGAAATAGCGTCCTGGGCGTTGGCAGCAGCCCTGTTGATACCTCTGACCTGACCTCTTAATTTCTCAGAAATAGAAAGGCCAGCTGCGTCGTCCGCTGCGCGGTTGATACGAAGACCAGATGAAAGTCTCTCCATAGTCTTGGCCATGCTCATTGCTGTGATGTTCATATTGCGGTTTGCGTTCATGGCCTCGATGTTGGTGTTGATCTTAAGTCCTGAACTCATTTTTCTCCTCCTTGAAAATTAATTGGCTTCCTTGCCTTTGCCCCTTGTGGCTACGAAAACCTTTCTCTTCCGGCCGGATTAAGAAAAAGCACTGCTACGATAAGAGGCAGACTTTCTGTATTGCATTATCGTCAAGCTTGGGAAATTTCTGCAGTCTTTTTAAGCTTTTTCAGGAAAATTTTTAGCGAGGGCATCGCCTATGCTCTCAAGCGCTGCCTTAGAAACCGAAGCGGCAAGCTCATTTTCCTCAAGGATAGATTTGTATATCTCCTGTCGGTATATGAGAACATCCTTTGGGGCTTTAATGCCTATCTTTACGTGATCGTCTTTAATCTCGACGATGAAAATTTCAATGTCTTTGCCTATATTTATGCTTTCGTTAGTCTTTCTGGTAAGGACCAGCATTGATCCTCCTAAGAGCTCGACAGCATCAAGTGTTTGGTCGAGTAATCTTCATTTACTAATATAACCTGCTTTGCTGTATTGTTGCTAGAGTTAATGATAACAGGAGCTTTAAGATTAGCGGTCATTTTGTATGGGTCGTCAGGAATGGTTAAAATTGACAGCACGACCAAGGAACCTTCGAGGTCGCCTTCGACCTCTAATTTTTCTAAATCGCCCTCGTTTATAATCGGTTTGTAGTCCTCAAAAAATAGCCAGGGATCGGTTACCACAAAAGCAAGCTCCGGCATATCTATCGATTGAAGCCAGTTAAAGGGGCTGTCCTCCGCGTGGGGTATTAAAACAAATCTCTTTGCTTTTGGAAATCCGGGGATTTCATCAACAAACCTTACAATCTTATCTTCATCAACTTCAACAATGCCAAACCGCGTCGTTGGAAACTTGATTTTCTTTTCTTCTTTAACCTTTACCATGCTCGCCACCAAACCTTTGAAATCCTATTTCAAAAAATCAATTAGTGATTTTTGCATCGCCATGCTTCCGGTTAAAAGCGCCGACTGGTACACATTTTCTTCCATCTTTAACTTCACTATAACCTCCGCCAAATCGGCATCTTCTATATTGCTGAGTATTTCAGACAGGTTAATTTTAGCTTGCTCTTGCCTGTCCCTTGTTAATTCAAGATGGTTTGTTCTTGCTCCTATTACAGTTAGTGCATTTGTAATCGCACCAAGAGCATCATCAACGCGGCTTGTATCCTGAGATACGGCGCTATAATTGCCTGCTCGCAAGTGATCTCGCAGGTCGATTAAAACCTGAAAGACATCAGTGGTCCCTTTAAATACGTTATCTCCTGGAAGGTTAACCTGTGCTGTTATGCCTTTTTCAATTTCATAGCTAATACTTCCAGAGTCGCCGTTGTAATTAACAGTAGAACCCGCATTGGTAAAAGGTACCGTTGTCGTTTTATGCCCTGCAAAAACATATCTATCAGCAAAAGTGGTATTACCAATGCTTATCATATTTTCTAAGAGCTGGTCAACCTCTAATGCAATTGCTTGCAGTTCATCCTGTGAGTTGGTAGCATTAGCACCTCTTACTGCTAGCTCTTTTGCTCTGTGTAAAAGATCGCTGGCATTCCTTAATGCCGTATCGGCGGTATCTAACCACGATATCCCATCTTCTATATTGCCTAGGTATTGATCAATATCTTTAAGCGAGGCACGGATGTCCATTGCTTGCCTTACTGCAATAGGGTTATCAGATGGCCGACGAAAAAGTTTTCCAGATGATAGCTGAGCCTCATATTTTTCAAGCCGCTCATACGAGGCCGATATGTTTTTAAGGATTGTATTAGAGAGCATACTGTTGGTTATTCTCATCTTTTTACCACCTACCTATTAATAGCCTTTTCGGCTATTTCTTAATAGCCTGGACATACATAAAATGGCTTATCTTACCATCTCATTTATCAAAACATCAAGCATCTCATCAAAAACTGAGATCAGCCTTGCTGCTGCTTGATATGCCCGCTGAAATTTGATCATATTAGTCGCCTCTTCATCAAGCGAGACGCCTGACACCGATTGACGGTGATTTTCTATCAGGTCATAATAAAGTTTTCCATTCTCGACCATCCTTGAAGCTTCTTGAGAATCAATACCAAGATTGGCAACTATTGATCGATAGTAGTCATCCATTGTAGTTAAACTTCCACCTACCGAAACAGCTGCGTTCTTCAGCGCGGCAATTGCAAGAGCATTTGTGTTATCACCAGGAGCTCCACCAGGAGGCCAGGACGAAGCAGCGGCTATATGCTTTGGGTCATCAACATCAGAACTTAGAGCTATATCTTTTGCACTTGTTCCGGTAAAGAAATTCCAACCCGTTGTGCCATCTAAACCATATCCTCGGCTGTGCAAATTGTTTACTTCAGCTATCAATGTACTTGCCAGCAAATCAAGATTTCCTTGATACTTTGGCACAATCACATCGCGGGAATCAACTAAGGCTTTCAATTCGCCATCGTACATTACTAGGCTTTCACCATCTAATGCCCACTTAACATCATAAAAACCGTTATTTAAAGGGTTGGCTACAGCCTGCAACTGGTTTGCCGATTGCTCGCTAACCAACTGCCTTCCGTTGATATATACCAACATAACACCGCTATCAAGCTCGGTTATCTTTACATCCACTATTTTTGAAAGTTGGTCTATTAATTGATCCCTCTGGTCGAGAAGATCATTTGGCTCAGTACCATACACCCTAATCCTTAAAACATCGTGGTTTATTGAGGCGATCTTCTCCGCTATACTATTTGCTTCATTTACCTTGGCAGCTACCTGATCATTTAAATTTTCCTGAAGACGGCTTAGCTTATCGCTCAACTGGTTAAAGGAATTAACCAGCATCCGCCCCATTTCCAGTACACTGGATCTGATTGATATGCTCTCAGGGTTTCTGCTTAATTGCTGCCAGGCATTCCAGAACTCCCCCATAGCATTTTGAAGGCCAGCTTCTGATGGTTCGTTAAATATTGTTTCAAGCTGTTTAAGCGCGTTTTCCTTTACCTGCCAGCCCCCTAAAGCTTGGTTTTCCTTTCTTATCTGACCATCAAAGTAACTATCGCGGACTCGTTCGATCACCTTTACCCTGACACCTGTGCCAAGTTGACCCTGTACTAATGGCCTATTCCAGTAAGGTGCCGGGAAGGATTCAGTCGCCTCAAGAACAGCTCTTTGCCGTGTATAGCCAGGGGTGTTAGCATTTGCGATATTATGAGCTGTTACATTCATCCCATATTGGCTTGTCTCTAAAGCTCTTCTGGCTATCTCTATTCCAAAAAACCCATCCATTATCTGTACACCTCTTTAAGCTCTTCCATCAAACAATCTGGGAGTGGCGCTTTGGCAGGTACACCTATTGCTATATGTTGGATTATCATTTACAAATATCGCATTGAGCATGAAATCTATATAGTCGATGCTTCGCCTAAGAAGCTCCGCATTAGTACGATTGATTTCATCTAGATTTTTAACAATTGATAATATATCTTTCCTTAAACTTTTAGCTTCCTTTGCCTG
>ENA-ORXB01001085-ORXB01001085.1-sediment-metagenome-genome-assembly--contig:-NODE-1085-length-37592-cov-4.662482_pt1 | contig 37592 bp, 26 predicted proteins | sample MGYA00237863_ERZ511475 | MGnify/ENA primary metagenome ERZ511475 (study PRJEB26305, sample SAMN06343858) | sediment metagenome | isolation source: hot spring sediment | place: Canada: British Columbia... | reverse complement strand
TTGAGGAATAAGCGGCTGGCGCTCTCGCGGGCGCGGAGCCGATGACGAGAGAGGTTGGCCTTTATGAGACACAGGGTGGCTGGCCGCCATTTGGGCCGTTCGCTAGGGCAACGGCAGGCGCTGTTCAGAAACCTCATCACCGAGCTGTTCCGACACGATCGCATCAAGACGACTGAGGCCAAGGCCAAGGCGGTCCAGGCACAGGCCGAGAAGCTGATCACCGTGGCCAAGCGCGGGGATGTGCAGGCGCGGCGCCAGATCGCCGCGGTGCTGACCGACGAGGCCGTGGTAAAGCGCCTGGTTGACGAGATCGCCCCGCGCTACCAGGAGCGACCGGGCGGATACACTCGCGTGGTGCACCTCGGGCCGCGGGAGGGCGACGCCGCGCCCATGGTCATGCTGGCGCTGGTGGAGTAAGGCGATCGAGGCTCAGCTCGTTGCGGCACTGGTCGAGTATGACGGGACCGACTTTGCCGGCTTCCAGCTGCAGAGGCGGGGCCGGACGGTTCAGGGTGAGCTGGAGAAGGGCCTGGCCAGGGTTGTCGGGTCTGCGGTGCGGGTGGTGGCTGCGGGCCGGACCGACGCCGGGGTTCACGCCTACGGTCAGGTGATCCACCTGCGGGTGGCTTGGTCCCACGATCTGGCGGACCTGCAACGGGCGTGGAATGCGAACCTGCCGCGAGACGTCGCCGTGCGTGCCATCGCCCGGGTGCCCGAGGGGTTCCACGCCCGGTTCAGCGCCCGGAGCCGAACCTATCGTTACCAGATCAACAATGAGCCTGTGCGCTCGCCGCTCCTGGCGCGCTACACGTGGCACGTGAGGCGGCCCTTGGACGTTGGTCGAATGGAGGAGGCGTGCACCGCGCTGCTGGGCCGTCAGGACCTCGCGGCGCTGGGGCGCCCACCTTCGGGCGAGAGCACGGTGCGCGAGGTTCTCAAGGCTGAGGCCTGGGCAGCAGGCAGACTCGTCTTTGTGGAGGTGGAGGCCGACGCCTTCCTGCAGCATATGATGCGTCGGCTGGTTGCGATGGCGGTCGAAGTTGGGCTCGGGCGCTTGACGGTAGCAGGGTTCGCGGATATCATCCGTGCCCGTGACCCGCGCGGTGTGCCGGGGATGGCACCGCCCAACGGGCTGTTCCTGATGTCCGTGCGCTACGACCCAGAGGTTCTGCAGTGGTCGCTGCCATCGCCGGAGACGTGGCAGAAGGAGAGTTGTTTCGCGTGAAGACCTATGCGGTAAAGGCGGGGGAGATCCAGCGAGACTGGTACGTGGTGGACGCCGAGGGCCAGACCCTTGGGCGCCTTGCCACCCAGATTGCTCGCATCCTCCGGGGGAAGCACAAGCCCATCTTCAGCCCGCACCTGGATGTCGGCGACTATGTCATCGTCGTCAATGCCGAGAAGGTCCGTGTGACGGGCCAGAAGATGAACCAGAAGATGTACTACCGGTACTCAGGCTATCCCGGTGGCCTGAAGGCGACGCCGCTGGCAGAGGTTCTGGCGCGGCACCCGACGCGCGCCATCGAGCATGCGGTGAAGGGGATGCTCCCTCGGAACCGGCTCGGGCGTGCCATGTTCAGAAAGCTCAAGGTGTACAAGGGGCCGGAGCATCCGCACCAGGCCCAGCAGCCGCGCAAGCTCGAGCTCTAGCGGCATCGAGCGCCAGGCAGTCATCAGGAGGAGATCAGTGGCCGTCAGATATTACTATGGCACCGGGCGCCGGAAAGAAGCGGTCGCTCAGGTGCGCCTGTACCCGGGAACGGGCTCTGTGATTGTGAATGGCAAGCCCGCAGAAGAGTATTTCACGCGGGATACCGATATGTATTGCCTCCGGGGCCCGCTCCAGGCGACCGGGATGGGCGATCGCTTCAACATTATGGTGCGCGTGATCGGCGGCGGCATCACCGGTCAGGCGGAGGCGATCCGACACGGCATCGCCCGTGCTCTGCTCGAGGCTGACCCGGAGCTGCGGCCGGTCCTGCGGAAGGCCGGCTATCTGACCCGAGACCCGCGGGTCAAGGAGCGCAAGAAGCCCGGCCTCAAGCGCGCACGCAAGGCGCCGCAGTACACCAAGCGCTAAGCCGGAGCGCCAGACCCGGCTGCCGCTGCCCCGGGGCAGGAGTCCGCTCCCGGGGCGTGCGCGGCGCGGCGCCGCGCTTGGCCGACCGGGTCCATGCATTGGCAGCAAGAAGGGCTTGCGAAGTCAGGTCTTCGCAAGCCCTTTGTTGTTGGCACTCGGGTCGCAGCAACTGGGGTAGCTGGTAGGGCGAGCGGAAACCCCTTGCCTGCCAGAAGACCGGGCCGATGCGTAGGTGCGCAGCCCCGACGCGGCGATCGCATTGGGCCTGGCTGCGCGGCGTCAGAACCAGCCCGGGCACTTGCCCTGGTGTGCGCGAAAGAGGGCGAGCAGCGCCGCCGCATCCGGCTGGGCGTGCAGGCGGGCGTAGGAGCGTAGCAGGCCGATAGGGTCCCAGAGATGGGCGCGTACCCATTCGTCGCCATAGGCGGTCGCGAGCGCGGCGATGACCCGGTTGCCGACCCGCTGCAGGGGGCCGCGGCCCTCCTCAAGGAGCCCGGCGAGCTCTGCTTCGGCCTGCGAAGGGGAGAGAGTGCCCTCCAGCACGCCCTCGAGAAAGGCCTGCACCTGCGCTACGTCCTCGGATCTCGGCCTTGCGCGCCAGCCGTCGATCCAGTAGCTGGTGGCACCTTCCTGGATCATCCCGGCCAGCACGTCAAGGGCGGCACCGGTGTTGCGGTCGGGGCACGGCTCGGGGAAGAGCGAGTAGACGCCGATGCGGTGCAGCTCGCGGGCCAGCCAGGTCTCGAGCCGGTCGGTCCGGGCAATCTGCAAGAGATCGAGGACGATGGCGTCGCCGGTCGAGTAGGCGGGGGTGTAGCCATCGGCGAGGACATAGACCGTCACCTGAAGACAGGCGTAGGGTGGCAGCGCCGACCATGCCCGGGCGGCGGCCCGCTCGAGGATGCCCGAGCCGGCAAGCGCCTCAAGGCGCGCCTCCAAGAGCGGTATCTGGCTGCAGGCCCAGCGCCAGTAGGCGTGCATCCGCCCGAGGCGCCGGCCTCGGGAGACGAAGAGGCGCTCCCGCTGGACGGCGGTGAGCATCTCCGCAAGACCATCGGCGGTAACGGTGCTGTCCAGCCGGCTATGGTACTCCAGAAGGACCTGATAGGGCTGCGTCGCCAGCAGCCGTTGTATCTGCTGCTCGTCAACGAGTTCGCTCTTGCTGAGGGCCTGCAGGAGATTGAGTGCGTCGCGCGCGCCGCTCACGTCGAGGCGAACGGCGGGGGCCGACGTCGGGCGCGGGGCGCCTCGAGCCGCGCTCCCGGTCGAGGCGAGCACGAGAAGGGCTGCAACCAGTGCCTGCAGCGCCCGTCGGACCACTAGCGTGGCTCCCCGGTCCCGGCGAACTCGTGCCGAAGGACCGACATCAGGTGTACGTCGTGATACTCGCCGTCGCGGAAGAGGGCCTCTCTACGGGTACCCTCGAGCCGGAAGCCGGCCTTCTCGTAGCAGCGCTGTGCCCGCGGGTTGTAGTCAAAGACCTCGAGCTCGACCCGGTGTAGGTTCAGCTCGTGGAAGGCAAAGCGCAGCATGGTCCTCACCGTGTCGGTGCCATAGCCCTTGCCCCAGAACGCCTTCTCGCCGATCACAATGCCAAACACGGCGTACCTGTTCTTCCAGTCAATCCGGTGCAGGCCGCAGTTGCCAATGTGTACCCATTGGTCGCCGACGGCAGCCTCGATGGCGAACAGGTAATCGTCGTGCCTGTCCAGCAGGCCCTCGAACCAGCGCTCCTCGCTGGCCCGCGACATCGGCCGGTACATCAGGAGATAGCGCCGCACCTCAGGATCGTTGAACCACCGCACAAAGGTCGGGATGTCCTCGCGCTCGATGGCCCGCAGGCGGATGCGGTCTCCGTAGTACATCGTAGCCATTCTCCTCTCGCTAGCGGTCGATCTCCAGATGGGCAAGGGGCATGAGGCTCTCCGGGTGCTCCGGCAGGTCCGGGTCATCGCCCTCGTACACGTTCCAGGACCCCCGCCGTCCCAGCGCCTCGAGGGCGAGCGCGACGTTGCCCATGCAGACGCCGCCGTCGTGCAGCCGGTAGCTCTGGCCGTCGCCGGGGCCGTACCGGGGGTTCCAGCGCTTGACGAAGAGATGCAGGATGCCGCCCCGCCACAGGAACCGCCAGGGCTGCGCGTCGACAGCCGAGGGCGCATGGCGCGCCGCCTCGATGAGGGGCGCGAGGTCCGCGGGCGGGGCCGCCGGCCGGGAAAAGTCTCCGTCGAAGAAGATGCGGTCGGCCGGCAGCTTGCGTGTTGCCCCTGTGATCTCGCGCACGAGCCTGTTGACGGCTCGGGCCGCCGTGGCTCCGGAAGGTCGCCCGAAGACGAGAAGGGCGGCAAGGCGGGCGGAAGGGGGCAGCTGGAAGCGGGCCCGCACCTGTGCCTCGCGACCCAGGCAGCCGATGAAGCACGACCCGAGGCCCAGCGCAGTCAGGCGCACGGCGATCTGCTCGGTGCGGAAGCCGAGCTCGACCAGCGGGTGCCGGTCGCCGAGGACGTAGGGGACGAGGACATGCGGCGGATTCGCGATGCGGCCGTAGGCGCCGAGGGCGGCGGTCAGGTCCGACGCAGCCGGCAGATCGCGGAGCAGGACGCGATAGTCGTTGGCCGCGATGAGGGGACGCGCCGCGGCAATGGCCTCATAGACCCGGGCCAACTCGGCCTGCGCCAGCGGCGTCCGCTCGTAGCGGCGGACGGAGCGGCGCGCGAGTATGGCCCGGTAGAGATCGATCTCAGCCGACGTCACGAGATATGTTCCTCTCTGCAGTGATGTGGCGCGACGGATCCGGCGCCTGTGGCGCCTGTTCACGTGCGCCACGGCCGCTGGCTTCTCTGGCTTGGCCCGTCACGCAGGTATTCTACGCAACTTGGGGCCGCTGCCAACATGGAGTATGGGGCTGCCACGGGCGCCTTGCACCCGCGCGACCAGCACCTTGACACCCCGTCAACCCTGGGTATTCTTACCTCCCATGGACAGAATGCGGCTGGACCAACTCATGGTCGAGCGCGGCCTGGCCGAGAGCCGTGCGCGGGCGCAGGCCCTCATCATCGCCGGCATGGTGCGGGTCGATGGCCGGACCGTCGACAAGCCCGGCACGAGGGTGCCCCTCGACGCACAGGTAACGGTCGAGCAGGGGCTGCCCTACGTCAGCCGGGGGGGCATCAAGCTGGCAGCCGGGCTGGATGCCTTTGGCATTGACCCTCGCGGTATGGTGGCCGCCGATGTGGGGGCCTCGACCGGCGGATTCACCGACTGCCTCTTGCAGCGAGGCGCCGCAAGGGTCTACGCCATCGATGTCGGCTACGGGCAACTGGCCTGGTCGCTGCGCACCGATCCGCGCGTGGTCGTCATGGAGCGCACCAACGTGCGCTACCTGCAATCCCTTCCCGAGCCGGTCGATCTGGTGACGATCGACGTCTCCTTCATCTCCCTGCGGCTGGTGCTGCCGGTGGTTGTCGGCTGGCTCAAGCCGACGGGGGTGATTGTGGCGCTGGTCAAGCCGCAGTTCGAGGTCGGGCGAGGCGAGGTCGGCCGCGGCGGAGTGGTGCGTCGCCCGGAGCAACACCTGGCCGTGTTGGAGCAGGTGGCGGACCTCGCTGCTAGCCTGGGCTTGCGCCTGGAGGGCGTGGAGCCGTCGCCGATTGCGGGGCCGGCCGGCAACCGTGAGTTCCTGGTGCATCTGGTGCGGGGTGCGCGGAGGCCGGCGGACGAGGAGGACGGGCTCGTTCGCCGTGCGGTGATGCGCGTCTGGGAGGCGTAGCGGCATGAGGTCTGAGCACGGCAGGGGGCGGGCCCAGGACCGCCCGCGCATCGGATGGGAGCGGGCTGTGACGACGTGCAGTGGCACCGATCGGACGCCGGTCCAGGGCGTTGGCACTGCTGCGGTGCATCCTTGCCTGCCAGCATGTACGCGCGTCGCCAGGTGGCGCACCACCCGAAACCTGGCGCTTGGCGCCATCATGGCGCTGGCGCTGGTGCTGCGGGTTTCCCGCCCAGACATAGCGGAGTTCAAGCTAGACGAGGTGCAGCCCCTGGAACTGGCGGCTCAAATCTGGTGTGACCATCGCCTGCCGGTTACGCGCGGTCTGACCTCCTTCGGGCTGCCGGGGACGCCTGGTGTGGGTTACCTGCTGGTGCTGCCACGGGCGTTGTCGGCAGATCCACAGGTGTCGGTCGCCTTCATGGGGCTTCTGGGGACGCTCGCCGTCTTCGTGACCTATCTGGCGGCCCGGCGACTCGGGGGTGAACGATTGGGTCTCGTCTCCGCTGCGACTATGGCGGCTAACCCGTGGGCTGCTATCCTCAGCCGCAAGACCTGGTCCGAAGTTCAGCCGCTGTTCACGGCCCTGTTCCTTTGGGCGGGATACGAGGTCGTCGCGCGGCGCAGGCCCAGATGGGCGCTGGCTTTCTTTCCCCTCCTTGCGCTCCAGTTCCAGACTCATCCGCTCGCCGTGCTCTACCTGCCTGCGCTCGTGGCGACACTGGCGGTCTTTTGGCCGCGCTGGAGGAGTCGGTACACGTTGTGGGGTGCCCTGGTCGCAGGGGTGATAGCCGCGCCATACCTGGCGCTTCTGGCGCGGCAGTGGGAGGCGACGAGGGTAACTCTGAGCTCCCAGGCGGCGAAGGGTTTCACAGTCGACGGCAGGGCGCTTACCTACGCCCTGTGGCACGCCTCGGGCAAGACGTTTACGGCGCTCCTGGGGCAGTCGACGGCGCTACTGCGCTCCTGGGAGCAAGCGCTGGGCGCAGTGAACGTAATCACGGCCGTGGCCCTGGCCGGGGGGCTCGCGGCCTGCCTGTGGGCGGTCGCACAGGGACGGCAGCGGGAGGAGGCAGCGCTTTTGCTCATCTGGGTGGTGGCGCCTGTGTTGCCACTGGTGATCAGACCCGGCGATATGGGGGTTCACTACCTTCTGCTGGTGAGCCCGGCGCTCTATGTGCTGGCCGCCGTTGGTTGGACAGTGGCGCTCGCAGCATCGCGTCGGGCGGTGGTCGCGGCCGCGACGGTGCTCCTCACGGTGATGCTCCTCGTGCAGGCGGGAGCAGTCCTCGCCGTCTTTGACGGGGTCGTCCAGTACCCGGTGGAGGGAGGCTTTGGCCGCCCGCTGCGGCACTGGCGTGAGGTGCAGCGCGGGGTCCTGGCCGAGATGGCGGCGGGAGAGTGGCACGAGCTCCAGGTGCTTGGTACCAACGATGCGACCTGGGCCAGCGAGCGAAACGCTCTCGACTATCTCCTGGGGCGGTCGATTTCCCTGCGCTACGTGGGGCAGGGCGGCCGACCGGGTCTTCTGGTCCCAGAACGAGGCGATGCGCTGGCTCTTGTCATGTCGGCAGGGGAGGAGCTCAAGAATGCGTTGGCAACCTACGGCAGGGAGCTTGCCCGCTGGGAGCTGCCAGGGAGCGACTGGGGGGTGCGCCTGTACGTGGTCCGTGGCCACAAAGCGGAGGAACTGGCGACCGGCGTCATGCCCGCGCAGCCTGGGCATTTCGAGAACGGTATGCGTCTCCTAGGTGCCCGATTGCCGCAGGATGCACGACCAGGAGACCTTGTCGCCATTGAAATGGCCTGGGCCTATTCCGGGGCGGGGACACACCTGGCAGCCATGGGGTTCAACCACCTGATTGACGCGGAGGGGAAGCGATGGGCGCAGGATGACGGCTTTGCCCTGGCACGGCAGGAGTGGCGTCCCGGCGAGACACTGCTGCAGTGGTGCTATCTGGCGCTGCCGTCGGACCTTCCTCCCGGTGACTACTGGTTGTTCAGCGGTATGTACTCGCTGCAGGACATGTCGAGAGCAAACCTCCTCGACGATCAGGGACGGTGGCTTGGCGATGGCGTCAGGCTCGGGCCAATCCGAGTCGTCAGCAGATAGGGTGCCCGGTGGCGCAGGGTCGCCGCGGCAAAGCCGACTCCCTTGGACGCGATGGGCACCTAACAACGCCGCGTACAGCAGGGCGGCTGCCCCGGCCAAGCTGAGCGAAGAGCCGCCCGCGGGGGGGCATCGTCGGCCGGGGGAAGAAGGCCTCCGGCGGGCGCTGCCGCCCGTTGCCGTGCTGCTGGTGGCAGCCATCCTGCGTTTTTCCGGGCTGAACTGGGATAGCGGCCTTCTCTTTCATCCCGACGAGCGGCGGATCCTGATGGTCGTTTCGGGCCTGCGCTGGCCGAAGCCATGGGACTGGTCGGTCGTCCTCAGCCCGCGAAGCCCTCTCAATCCTCGCTTCTTTGCCTATGGATCGCTGCCGCTCTACATCCTGCACGCGCTGGGGGCGCTTCTGGGCAGCGGAGGGGAGCGGCTGTACCTGATGGCGCGCGCCCTTTCTGCGGCTGCGAGCCTGGCGACGGTGGCGGTGCTCTACCGCATCGGCGTTCGCCTGGGGGGGCGTACAGCGGGGCTCCTGGCCGCAGCATTCTTGAGCGTGTCGGCCCTGACGGTGCAGCTCGCACACTTTGGCACCGTAGATTCGCTGCTTGTGCTCCTTTGTACGCTAGCGGTGTGGGCGCTTCTGGATGTGGTGCAGACCGGTTCGCTGAGGGCCGGGGCAACGGCCGGTACGCTCGTTGGCCTGGCGCTGGCGACCAAGACCAGCGCCCTGCCGCTGGCCGCGGCCGTGTGGATCGCCTGGACGGTGTGGGCCGTGCGGGCGCATCCTCTGCCGAGGCTCTGGCGGGGCATGGCGGGGCTTGCCGTGAGTGCGGGCACAGCCGCGGCCGCCTTTGCCCTGGCCATGCCCTATGCGCTGATCGACTGGTTCCGCTTTGCCGTGGCGATGGCGCAGGAGGGGGCGATGGCGGAAGGGTCGCCGACGGTCCCCTACGTCCTGCAATACGCCGGCACGGTGCCCTATCTCTATCAGGTCGGCGAGCTCGCAAGGTGGGCGCTCGGGCTGCCGCTGGCCGTGGCCGCGCTGGCCGGCATGGCGTGGCTGACCTGGCGGGGCATGCGATACCGCCGGCCGGCCGACCTGGTGATCCTGGCATGGGTCTGGCCGTACTTTCTAACGGTCGGTGCGTTTCATGCCAAGTTTGTGCGCTACATGGCGCCTTTGGTGCCGTGGCTGTGTCTGACGGCTGCGCTGCTGGTAGTGCGGACAGGGGAGTGGGCCCGCGAGAGGGGGATGCGCTGGCTGGGGTCGAGCCTGGCGGCAGCGGTGCTGGCGCCGACGCTCGTCTTTGCTCTGGCGCTCACGGGCATCTACCTGCGCCCGCATCCGTGGGTTGAGGCCAGCCGGTGGATCTGCCGAGAGGTGCCGGCGGGCTCGACGCTCCTGATCGAGACATGGGATCAGCCGCTGCCGGCGGGGCCGCCGGAGGCCTGTGCCGGTCGGTATGAGGTGATGTCGCTGGACCTCTACGCGACGGAGGGAAACGCCAAGCTCGAGGCGCTGCTGGATGCCCTCGAAAGGGCCGACTATGTCATTTTGGCCAGCCAGCGGCAATATGCGACGCTGCCCCGCCTCGCCGAGAGGTACCCGCTGGCGGCCGCCTACTACCGGCTGCTCCTCGATGGTCGCCTGGGCTTTCGGCTGGCGCAGGTGACAAGCAGCTACCCCCGGCTGGGGCCGCTCGTCTTCGTAGACGAGCCGCTGGCAGGCACGGGGCTGCCCTGCCCACCCGGCCTGGGCTGCCGCGCAGCGGGCCCTGTATCCCTGGAAGGGGGAAGGCTCGTGCTCCACCTCGGTCGGGCGGACGAGAGCTACTCGGTGTACGACCACCCGCGCGCACTCATCTTCAGCAAGCAGGCCGAGCTGCCGCGCGAGGAGCTGCGCGCGCTGCTCCTGGCCGACACGTAGAGCCTGAGCTGCGCCAGCGGGACCAACCCGGTCGCGCTACCGGCATGTCGCACAGCGCTACATAACTGCGGCTTCCTCTTTCCTTGCCCCTGACCCTGGTTCCTGCTATAATGGCGCCCGTTGTCTCCGCCGCAGACGGGCAATCGCGAAGGAGCGAGGGATTCTCGGCATGCGAGTTCTCATGGTCTTGACATATTACTACCCGCACTGGACCGGACTGACGACTCATCCCCAATGGGTAGCCGAAAACCTGGTTCGGCGCGGGCACCGGGTGACGGTCCTCACCTCTCGTTTTCGGCCGGACCTGCCGCTGTGGGACCGGCACAACGGGGTAGATATCGTGCGCCTGCCGACCATCGGACGGCTCAGCCGCGGGGTGCTGATGCCGTCTTTTCCTATGGCGGTGCTGCGGCTTGCGCGTGAGCACGACGTCGTTCAAATCAACACCCCGATGCTCGAGGCGCCGCTCGTGGTGTGGCTGGCCGGGCGGGTAGGTCGCAAGACCCTCGTGTCGCACCACGGCGACCTGGTGATGCCTGCGGGGCTGTTCAACCAGTTTGTGGAGGTCACCGTCACGGCGCTGATGCGACAGGCGCTGCGCTGGGCGCCCGCAATCTCGAGCTACAGCCGCGACTATGCCGAGAACTCGGACTTTTTGCGCCCCTTCCTGGACAAGATCACCTGCATCTATCCGCCGATCCAGATCCCCGAGCCCGATCCCGAGCAGGCCCTTGCCTGGCGGAGGGAGCTCGGGCTGGAAGGGCAACGGGTAGTCGGCTTTGCGGGGCGCTGGGTCGAGGAGAAGGGCTTTGACTTTCTCCTGCAGGCGATTCCTCGCGTCGTCGAGGAGATGCCGGGGACCCGGTTCGCGTTCGCGGGCGAACGAAACGTGGTGTACGAAAAGTTCTACGAGCGGTGCCGGCCGCTGGTCGAGCAGAACGAGCAGCACCTGGTGTTCATGGGGCTGTTGACCGACCGGAAGAAGCTGGCCAGCTTTTATCGGATGTGCGACGTGTTTGCCCTGCCAAGCCGTACCGATTGCTTCGCCATGGTACAGGTCGAAGCGATGCTCTGCGGCACGCCGGTGGTCGCGACCGACATTCCGGGTGCCCGTGTGGCGGTGCGCGAGACCGGCATGGGCCTTCTGGTCCGTCCGCAGGACCCCGACGCTCTGGCGGAGGGCCTGCTCGAGGTGCTGAAGGCACCGGAACACTACCGGCGCACGCCGGAGGAGATACGGCGCGTCTTTAGCGTCGAGCGCACGATAAGCCAGTATGAGGAGCTGCTGCAGCGCCTTGCGGTCGCTGCGGGATCGGCGACATGATCGACGGGCGGGCTCTGGAGCGTCTGCTGCGCAATGAGTCGGACGTGGCTTACAAGCGGCGCGTCCGCACCATGCTCGAGTTTCTCGAGCCTGCGCCGGGCGACCGCATCCTTGATTGCGGGTGCGGGATGGGCTTCTATCTGAAGTGCCTGACGTCGCTGAGCAAGGCGACATGCACGGGGCTGGACTATGACCCGCAGGCCCTGGCCTTTGCCCGGCAGGTGCTGGCCGGCCGCGGCGCACCCATCGTGCGGGGCGACGCCCTCCACCTGCCATACGCCGATGGGTCGTTCGATAAGGTCCTCTGTAGTGAGGTCCTCGAGCATCTGCCGGATGATCGGCAGGGGCTGGCCGAGCTGCGGCGTGTGCTGCGGCCGGGCGGCCTCTTGTGCGTGACGGTTCCGCACCGCGACTACTCCTTCTGGTACGACCCGATCAACCGCATAGCGGAGGGCCTCTTCGGGCGGCCCATCCGCAAGGGGCCGTTTGCCGGAATCTGGGCCAATCACCACCGGCTGTACCGTCCCGCCGAGCTGACGGCGCGGCTGGAGGAAGCGGGGTTCGAGGTGGTGGAAGTACGCAACCTGACCCACTACTGCTTCCCGGGCACGCAGACGATCGTCTACACCTTTGGCAAAGGAGCCATAGAGCGCGGCCTGCTGCCGGAGAGGGTCCTGCGCAGCACGCACCGCTTTCGTGGCGAAGACAACCGCGGAAGCCCCTGGAACCCCATCAACTGGGTCCTGGCGGTTTTCCGTGCATTCGACCATCTGAACACATTGGATCGCTCTGAGAAGCGGACCTACGCCAACATCGCGGTCAAAGCTCGCAGGGGGGTCTGATGTGAGATGAGCCCTCGCAGCCGTCGTCTGGCCGCGGTCCTGCTGATCGCGGCCCTGGCGTTGGCTCTGGTTGGGCAGTTCTACTTTGAGAGGCGTCGGGAGTATCCCTGGGACGCGGTGGTCCTGTACGCCCTCGGCTCGGCGCTGTTTCTGGGGGCATTGCGGCTGGCGGGCTTGGGCGGACGCGGCTCGCAGGTTGCCGGCACGGCCCCGTGGCGGGCTCTGGGCTGGGTGCGGCTGCACCGCTGGAGGGTTGCGGCGGCGGCGGTGAGCGCCATGGTCATCCTGGGAGTCGGGGCGCGCGCCACGCAGCCACTGACGGCTGCGCAGGGGTATCTCCTGCTGGGGCTCTGGGCCGGGGCGGTGCTCCTGTACCTGGGGGCAACGGTACGCTGGCGCCGGGCCGCCGACTGGTGGCGGGATCTGCCGAGGCGGCTCAAGGGCAACCGATGGGAGGTGCTCGGCGTCGCTTTGCTGACGGGGGTGGCGGCCGCCGCGCGCCTTGTGGCCCTCGATCACATCCCCTACATCCTCGGCGGTGACGAGGCCTCCATGGGCTATGAGGCGCTGAGCGTCCTCCGTGGCCGGCTCACCAACCCCTTTGCGACCGGCTGGTTCTCCCATCCGACCCTCTTTTTCTACCTCCTGGCTGCATCGCTGCGCTGGCCCGGCGGTCTGGTCACCGGCCTCCGGGTGATCCCGGCGCTCGCCGGGGTGCTGACAGTGCCCGCCGTCTATCTTCTGGTGCGGGAGCTGTTTGACCGCAGGGTGGCGCTCCTCGCGGCCGGGTACCTGGCCAGCTATCACTATGCCATTCACTTCTCGCGGCTGGCGCTGAACAACAGCCTGGATCCGCTCTTTGCCGCGTTGGCTTTCTACTCGTTGCTGGTCGGAGCGCGCACCCGCGCGCCCCTGGCTTTTGCCCTGGCGGGCGTGCTTTTCGGCGTGGGGCAGCACTTTTACATGGGCGCGCGGGTCGTCGTGATCATTGCCGTCGCCTTTGTGGCGTGGATGGTCTGGAAGGAGCCTGGCTTCTGGCGGGCCTGCCGGGGGCGGCTGGCCCTTGCCGTAGGCGGGTTCCTGCTGGCCGGCTGGCCGCTTTTCCTGTTTTTCGTGCGACACCCGCAGGACTTTGCCGCGCGGATGAACCAGCTCGGCATCCTCCAGTCCGGGTGGCTGGCAAGGGAGGCGGCCAGGCTGCAGCGGAGCCCGCTCAGCCTTCTCTGGCAGCAGTTTGCGAGGACCGTGCTGGCCTTTCACTACTATCCGGACCCGGCGCCGTTCTACCGGCCGGGGGTGCCGCTGTTGGATGCGCTCAGTGCGGTGCTCTTTACCTTTGGGCTGGTCTACGCCATGGCGAGCCTGCGGCAGCGTGGCGCCAAGCTCATGGTCCTCTGGTTCTGGTGCGTGCTGATCTTTGGTGGCGTGTTGCTTGAGAACCCGCCTAGCGCACAACGTTTGCTCCTGAGCGTCGTACCGGTCAGTGTGTTCGTCGCCCTTGGGCTCTCGACGCTGGTAGCGGTGGGCGAGCGGATCGGCCGATGGCAAGCCTCTACCACGTTTGTGTTGCTTGGCGCAGTGCTCATCGTCCTTGGGGCGCGGAGCCTGCGCTTCTACTTTGGGCCGTATACGAGGGCGCGCGTATATCCGGGGCTGAATACTGAGGTCGGCTATCGCATGGGGCTGTATCTGCGGGAGCTGGGGCCACAGTACCGCTACTACTTTTTCGGCCCCCCGCGGATGTACGCAGGTTTTCCGTCGCTGCGCTATCTGGCCCCCGACGTAGAGGGGGAGGACGTCTACACGCTGCCGGAGAATCCTGCCGAATGGGAGCGGCCCGACACGCGGCCGGTCTTCCTGTTCCTACCGGAGCGGCTGGAGGAGCTGGAGACGGTCCGGTCGTGGTTCCCAGAGGGAGAGGTGCGGGAGTTCCGGCAGGATACGGGGCCGCTCCTGTTCGTGGCCTATGTGCCGGATGAGGTGCCCGTTGGGACGCGATAGTGAGGGCCTGCTCGTTTCGTATCCGCTGGCAGAGCGCCTGAGAGCGCTGGCGCTTGCCGCTGGCGCCGGGCTTGGCCTTGTGGCCGCCTATCTGGGTCAACGGGCCCTGGACCGGCCGCCGGTGAGGGCGGTGGCGTGGGCGCTGCTCCTCGGCGGTGCGGCGGCCCTTGCCCTGTGCTGCCGGGGCCAGGGGCTGGAGCGGGCGCGCGAGCAGCCGGCGCAGGCGGTGCGGGAGCCGAGGCTCGCGCTCCTTGGGCTTGCGGTGCTGCTGGCCGGGGCGGCGTTTCCAGGCTTTGCGGGGAACCGCTTCCGCCCGCTGCCGACGGTGCTCTGGGTGGCAGCGCTGGCCTGCCTGTACGCCGCGTTTGCGCAGAGAGGCGCCCTTCGGCTTCCGGCCGGTGCGGCTATCCGCGAGAGGGCGGCGGGCGGGGTACGCGTTTCCCGGGAGTTGCTGCTCGTCGGAGGCATTGTCCTTGTTGGGGCCTTCCTGCGGCTCTACCGGCTTGATGCGATACCGGCCGAGATGGGCACCGACATGCCGCTCAAGTACGAGAACGCACGGGAGATCTTGCAGGGTCAGTTCATGATCTTTTGCCCCCGGTATCCCGGCCGCGAGTCGCTGCTGTTCTATCTGATTGCGCTGTACGGCAGGCTCTTTGGGCTTGGGTACTTTGCCATCAAGTTCACGACAGCCGTCCTCGGCGTGGCGACGATACCAGCGCTCTATGTGCTGGCGCGGGAGCTATACGGTCGCCGCGTGGCCGCGGTCGCGGCCACGCTGCTCGCCCTGAGCCGATGGCACGTGACCCTGAGTCGCACGGGCTATCGGGCGATCCTGGTGCCGCTCTTCCTGGCCGTGCTCATGCTCCTCCTCGTGCGGGCCCTGCGGCGGGCCTCCGGACCTGGGTTTGTGGCTGCGGGGCTGGTGCTGGGGCTGGGGATGTACACCTACAACTCGTTCCTGGTCGTGCCGCCGACGCTGGGCCTGGTGTTGGCGGTGGAGATGGCGCTTTTCGGGAAAGGGTGGCTGCGTCGCTACGGCTGGGGGCTGGTCGGTATGGCACTCGCGGCGGTGCTCGTCTTTCTGCCTCTGGGGTACTATATCCTCGAGCAGCCGCAGGTCTATGCCTTCCGGGTGGCCACGCGGCTGACAGACGTCGAGGCGCCGCTGCCGGCTCAGCCCTGGCGGGTGCTGGCCGGGAACCTGTTGCGGGCGGCGGGGATGTTCAACCTGAAAGGCGATGTCGTCGCCTACACCAATGTGCCTAACAGGAGGCACCTTGGGGCGGTCAGCGGCGCGCTGTTTGTGGCGGGGGTGGCGTACGCGCTTGTGCGCTGGCGTCGCGGCCACAACGCCATGGTCCTTGCCTTCCTGGGGGCCATGATTCTACCAACGGGGCTGGCGCTGGCCTTTCCCAACGAGGTGCCGAACGCAGGACGGGCCTCCGGCGTCCTCACCTCAACCTATCTCCTCGCCGCGGTGCCGCTTGTGGCGCTGTACCGGCAGGCAGCCGCCTTGCGACTGCCGGACTGGCTGCGGCGTGAGCCCGGGAGCTTGCCAGGCGGATGGCGGCGAGCGGCTGGCGTCCTCCCGGCGGTGGTTCTGATCGGGCTCCTTGGCGCGGAGCTCCGGGAGACGTGGCAGGGGTACTTTCAGGACTATGTCCGGCATTTGCCAGGCGGCAACTATGCGATATCCTTAGAGATCGCTCGGGTGCTGGACGAGTTCGAGGGGGAGGGAGAGTCCTACGTCGTCGTCTGGCCATACTGGTTCGACGGGAACGCCCTGCGGGCGCAGCTCCGAGTCAAGCCCAGAACCTGGGACTGGGAGCTGCCGAGGCTGGACCCGAATAAGCCTCCGCTCTCCACGGCCCGGGGGAAGGTGCTCTTCATCGTGCACCCCGGCGACACAGAGACCCTGGTGATGCTGCGCGAGTGTTTCCCGCGGGGGGTAGCCATCGGTCACCGTGACAACAACGGCCAGGTGGCCTTTGTGACCTTCTATGGAGAGAGATAGCGCCATGCAGGAATGCCTGGAAAGGCCCCGTGCGCAAGACCGGGGCCGGGGCTGGCGGGAGGGCCTTGAGCGGCTGCGGTCCTTTATGGGCAGCGAGCACGCTGCCCGACTGGCGCTCGTGGCCATCCTGCTGATTGGGGCGTCGATGCGCCTGACGGGGGTCAACTGGGATGAGGGGACCCACCTGCACCCGGATGAGCGCTTTCTGACCGACGTCACCAGCCGGCTCGGCTGGCCGAAGAGCCTGGCCGAGTACTTTGACGAGGCGCGCTCGCCGCTCAACCCCTACAACCGCGAAGTGGGGATGTTCGTCTATGGGACGGCGCCCATCTTTGTGGTCAAGGGTCTCGGGCTGCTCCTCAACATGAGTTCCTACTGGGAGGTCCACCTGGTGGGCCGGGTTGTGTCGGCCTGCTATGACCTGCTGGTCGTGGTGCTGGTGTTCCTGATCGGTCGGCGGCTGTATGGGCGGGGGGTCGCGCTCTTGGGCGCATTCCTCATGGCCTGCACGGTGCTGAACATCCAGCACTCGCACTTTTACACCGTCGAGAACTATATCACGCTGATGGTGACGCTGGCGCTCTACTTTGCCGTCCGCGTGATGCAGGGCGGAGGTTGGGGCGACTGGGCGCTCCTGGGGGCGAGCTTTGGCCTGGCGGTCGCCGGCAAGATCAACATGGCGATGTTCGCCCTCGTTATCGGGGCGGCGTGCCTGGTGCGGGTGCTGGGCGAGCCGCTGCCCGAGACCCAGGACGCCGGCTTGCGCACCCTGTGGCGGCGCGGCCTCGGGCCGCTCTCGCTCCTCATCCCGGTCGACAGCGAAGACGATCGGGCAGGGCGTGCCATGGCGCTGCGGCGCGGCATCCGCCGGGCCGGCATGGGCCTTGCCCTGACCGTGGTGGTGGCGCTCATCGCCTTCCGCGTGGCGCAGCCCTACGCCTTTGCCGGCTCGAGCCCCTTCAGCCTCAGGCTGTCGCCTCGCTGGTTGGACGACATGAGGACGGCGGCGGCCATGATGAACGGCACGATCGACATGCCGCCGAGCCATCAGTGGACGGATCGCGAGCCGGTCTGGTATGCCGTGCGGAACATGGTGCTCTGGGGGATGGGGCTGCCCCTCGGGCTGGCCGCCTGCTTCGGTTGGGTGCTGGCGGCGGTCGAGCTGTGGCAGAGGCGCAGGCCGGAGCACCTGCTGCCGCTGGTATGGGTGACCTTCCCGTACCTCTATCTGAGCATCCAGTTCGTCAAGTCGATCCGCTACTTCCTGCCTTTCTACCCGGCGCTGGTGCTCCTTGCGGCGTACCTGGTGTTCTGGCTGTGGCGGCGGGCGCGGGAGGTGCAAGGGCGCGCGAGGACCGCGGCGCCGTCCTGGAGGCGAACCCTCGCCCGCTGGGCACCGCGCGCGGCGGTGATGGTGGGCGTCGTGGTGGCACTGGGCACCCTCCTCTACGCCGAGGCGTTTACAAACATCTACCGCCGGCCGCTGTCACGGGTTGCCGCGTCGCGCTGGGTGTATGAGAACATCCCACCGGGGGCTACGATCACCTTCGAGCACTGGGATGACGCCATCCCCCAGAACGTCGATGGGCGGGACGCCGGCCAGTACTACAACATGCTGGGCACAGACCCGTATTGGGAGGACACGCCCGAAAAGCGGGACGCCCTATACAGCTGGCTGGACCAGGCAGACTATATCGTGCTCTCCAGCAACCGGGTCTATGAGTCGATCCCGCGGCTGCCTGAGCGCTTTCCGCTGACGACCGCCTATTACCGCTACCTCTTCTCGGGGGACCTGGGGTTCCGTATCCTGAAGGTGTTCACCTCGTACCCCAACCTTGGCCCGATCCAGTTCGTCGATGACAGGGCCGACGAGACGTTCACCGTCTACGACCATCCCAAGGTCATCATCTTTGAGAAGACGGCTGCCTACTCTAGCGCGCGGGTGCGCGAGCTGCTGGACGACATTCCCGTCGACCGGGTTATCCGTCTCAGCCCGGTGCAGACGATGCGCTCGCGGCACCTGCTCCTCCTGCGGCAGGCGGAGCTGGCGGTGCAACGTGCCGGCGGCACCTGGTCGACGATGTTCAACCGGCTGGACCTGGCCAACCGATTACCGGTGCTGGCCTGGCTGGCCGTGACCGAGTTGCTCGGGCTCATCGCTTACCCGCTGGCCTACCGTGCCTTCCCCCGCTTTCGCGACCGGGGTTTCATCTTTGCCAAGGGGCTGGGGATACTGCTCGTCCCGTATCTGGCGTGGCTGGCGGCGAGCGTGCACGTCCTGCCCTACACCCGGCTGGCTATTATCGCCCAGGTGCTGCTCCTGCTGGCTGTGGCCGCCTGGCTCGCGCGGCGGCGCTGGAGTGAGTTGCGGGCCTATGTGCGCCGCGAGTGGCGGACGCTCCTCCTCGAGGAGGCGCTCTACCTGGCGTTCTTCGGGGCCTTTCTCCTCGTGCGCATGGGGAACCCGGACCTGTGGCATCCGGCGAGGGGCGGCGAAAAGCCCATGGACCTGGCCTACCTCAACGCCATCATCAAGAGCACATGGTTCCCGCCGTATGACCCCTGGTACGCGGGCGGCTATATCAACTACTACTACTTTGGGCATGTGCTGGTCGCGACCCTGATCAAGCTCTCGGGCATCGTACCGACGACGGCCTACAACCTGGCGCTGCCGACGCTCTTTGCGCTGACCGCCATGGGGGCCTACTCGGTCGTGGCCGGGCTGTTGGGCCACACGGTGGACGACAGGTCAGCTCCGACCTGGGATCGGGCGGCGCGGTTTGGCCTGCTTGGGGCGCTCCTGGTTGCGGTGTTTGGCAACCTGGGGCAGGTCAGGCTGCTGGCGCAGGGTCTGCAGGCGGCGAGCCAGCTGGACTTTCGCAGCACCCTCCCCGGCCTTGCCGGGCTTGTGCGGACGGTGGACGGGCTGCTGCAGGTCCTGGCCGGTCGGCCGCTGAGCATCAACCCAGACTGGTGGTTCTGGAATGCAAGCCGGGTAATGAGCGCCGGCGAGATCAACGAGTTCCCGTACTTTACCTTCCTGTATGCCGACCTGCACGCGCATCTCATCGCCCTCCCCTTCGGGCTGCTGGCTCTCGGCCTGACGGTGAGCCTGCTCGGCCAGTATGCTAGGGAGGCCCGCGGGCAGGTCCATCCGTTGCCGGTGTGGGCGGACCCGGCGACCCCGCCAGCTGGGCCGGTGCTGACCAAGGCTGCGGAAGCTGCCCCGGAGGGCGTGGGGCAGCGCCTGAGGCGATGGGCCGCGACTGTGGATTGGGGGGAGTGGCTGGGGCTTGCGCTGCTAGCGCTCGTTCTAGGTGAGCTGCGGGTCAACAACACGTGGGACTATCCGACCTACCTGCTCGTCGCCCTGGGCGGCGTCTTCCTCGGCCGGATACACGGCCGGCGTGGCGCCTGGTGGTCCGAGGTCTGGCCGGTGCTCAAGCGATTCCTGTTCCTCGCGCTGGCCAGCACGCTGCTGTTTCAGCCCTTCCACGCCCGCTATGGGGCGGCGTACACTTCGGTCGAGCTGTGGCGAGGGCCTCGGACTGCACCGGGGGACTATCTGGTCATCCACGGGCTGTTCCTCTTTATCCTGGTCATCTACGCCCTGAACCGGGCGTTTGGCTATCAGGCGCGAGGAGCCCTGGCGCGCAGCGTGCGGCTGAGCTTCGGGCAGCCGCTGCGGATCGGTCGCTACATGCGGCTGGCGGACCGTCTGGTCCAGCCGCGGGCAGCGTACCAGGTGGGTTGGCTTGGGATCATGGCTCTCGCTGCCTTCTCGGCGGCGTCGGTGATGGTGCACTGGTGGCTCGTGGGGCTGGCCCTGCCGCTCCTCGTGGTGGGGATGAGCCTGTCGCTGCGGCGGGACCTTCCTCCGGCCGAGCGGTTTGCCGCGATGCTCTTCAGCCTGGGGCTTGTGCTGACCGTAGCAGTGGAGGTCGTGGTGCTGCGCGGCGACATCGGCCGGATGAACACCGTGTTCAAGTTCTACCTGCAGGTGTGGGTGCTGTGGGGAGTGGCGGCGGCGGTGGCACTCGCAGCCCTCAGCAGCCGCTGGGGGAGGTGGCGCCCGGCATGGCGCGAGGCCTATCAGCTCGGACTTGGGCTCTTGCTCTGTGGTGCCGCCCTATACCCGCTGACGGCGACCGGTGCCAAGATCAACGACCGCTTCGACAGGAGCCTCGGCCCCGGCCTCGACGGCACCGCCTACATGCAGACAGCCCAGTACTACGATCAGGACCGGCTGTTGGAGCTCCGGCACGACCTCGAGGCCATCCGCTGGCTGCAGGACAACGTGCGGGGCTCCCCGGTCATTCTGGAGGCTCAGACCCCCCTCTACCGGTGGGGGTCGCGCATCTCGATCTACACCGGCCTGCCGACGGTCATCGGCTGGGACTGGCACCAGATGCAGCAGCGGGCGGTTGTTCCAGGCGAGGCCATCACCTGGCGGCTGGATGACGTCCGGCGCATGTACGAGACCACGGATGAGGAGGAGCTCGTCCGGCTCCTCAAGCTGTACGACGTGTCGTATGTCTATGTGGGTGAGCTGGAGGAGGCACACTACAGCGGCGAGGGTCTGGCCAAGTTTGAGCGGCTGGCAGGCAGCCTGTTTGACGTCGTGTACCGGCAGGGGCCGGTCACCATCTATCAGGTGCGGCGGGAGCGGCTGGGAGGGCTCGCCGCGCGCCCTTTTGTCCTGCCGCAGGCCGGGGGGAACGGCAAGACGCTTCTGCTCACAGAGCCGGTTGATGCGCTGCCGGTCGTTGCGGACCGGGGGTGGAATCCGCTGGCGAACGCTGGCCCGGTGGCCGCTACGGCCGTGTGGTGGGTTACGGTCTCAGTGCTGGGTCTGGCGGCGTGGCCACTGCTTGTCGGGGTCTGCCGGGGACTGCCGGACCGCGGCTATCTCCTGGCCAAGGGGGCGGGCTGGCTGATTGTCGGCTATCTCCTGTGGCTGGGCGCCTCGACGCGGGTCCTGGCGAACCGGGTGCCGCATGCGTATGCAGTGCTGGGCCTGCTCGTCGCCGCGGGGGCATGGATGGCGGTGCGGCAGCGCCGGCGCCTGGCAGCCCTCTGGCGGGCCCGGCGACGGCTCCTCCTGCGGGAGGAACTGCTCTTTTCGGGAGCCTTCCTGGCGCTCGTCCTCGTGCGCCTGGGGAACCCCGACCTCTGGCAGCCGTGGTTCGGCGGCGAGAAGATGATGGAGTTCGCCTATCTGAACGCCATCGTCAAGAGCGCCCATTTTCCCCCCTACGACCCCTACTTTGCCGGCGGATACATCAACTACTACTACTATGGCCTGTACCTGGTCAACGTGCTCATCAAGCTCACCGGCATCGTGCCGGAGGTCGCGTTCAACCTGGCGGTGCCGACCTTTTTCGCGCTCACGGTCGCCATGGCCTTCTCGCTCGGGCACGCTCTCACCTGGCGGCGAAGGGGTCGGCGATGGCTGTGGGGGGGTGTTGCCGCGGCTGTGGGAGCGGCAGTCCTGGCGAACCTCACGGTGCTGGCGCAATGGGTCGGGGGCCTCGTGTGGCTGGGCGGCGGGTCGACGGAGGGGGCGCCGGGGCTCGAAGCGCTGCAACCCCTGCTCGCCGGGCTGGCGCGGTGGCTGAGCGGGCGGGGGAACCTGCCGGCCTTTGACTACTGGTGGGAGGCCACGCGGATCATCCCCAACACCATCAACGAGTTTCCCTTCTTCTCGTTCCTCTTTGCCGACCTGCATCCCCACATGATGGGCATGCCGTTTGCCCTGGCGGTACTGGTGACGCTCGTGGGCCTGGTGGACCCGGGGTGTCGCGGTCCCCTGCCGGGCCTGGAGGGGGCGAGCCGAAAAGGGCAGGGCGCTTCCGGCCCGATCCCCGGGGCGTGGGGGCTTGCGCTGCTTGCCCTCGTGGGTGGGGCGCTCGGCCCGCTGAATACCTGGGACCTGCCGACCTACCTCGGGCTGGCGGCAGTGGTGCTGGTGTGGGTGGGCATCGAGAGGCGCGTCGGGTGGCGGGCGCTCCTGCAGGCGGTGGCCGTGGTGGCCCTGGCCGGTGCTCTGTATGCGCCCTTCTATGCCCACTATGCGGCCCCGTCGGCGTCGCCGCGGTTCGAGCCGGCGCATACCCGCGCCCGGTACTTTGTGGTGGTGTGGGGGCTGTGGCTGGCGGCGCTATACGGGTGGCTGGTGCCGCGGTGGTGGCGCGGCAGGGACGGCGCGGGGCGCCTGTGGCGGCTGGCCTTCGGTACGAAGGCGGCCCGGGCGCGGGGGCTGATGCGTGCCCTGAGCCCTGCATCGCTCCCGGCGGCGAGGCGGCAGCTGGCGCTGGCAGTGGCGGTCGCTGCGGCGACTGTGGTCGCTCTCCTGGCGGGCGAGGCCCCGATCGCCCTGTTGCTCCCGCCGATGGTGCTGGGGCTGGCGTTGTGGCTGCGGCGGGGGCGGATGGAGGAGCGGCTGGGCGGGCTTCTGGCGGCCGGGGGATGCCTTATCCTCGCCGGCACGGAGCTGGCCTTCCTGGCGGATTTCCTGCAGGGCGGCGAGTGGGAGCGCATGAACACCGTCTTCAAGTTCGGCATACAGGCCTGGCTGCTCCTTGCGGTGGGCCTGAGCGCCGGCCTGCCGGAGGTGCTGGAGTGGGTGCGGCGGCGCGGATTCTTGCCCGGAGCCTGGGCGGTGGCCATGGTGGCGCTGGTGGCGATCAGCCTGGCCTACGTGCCGCTGGGGGTCGCGGCACGGGTGAACGAGCGCTTCCCGGGCGGGCCTCCGCCGACGGGCACTCTGGATGGCCTGGCCTACATGCACACTGGCGTGTACCGGTGGCCGGATGAGGAGCACCCGATCGTCCTGCGCTATGACTATGAGGCCATCCGCTGGCTCCTCGAGAACGTGCGCGGCACGCCGGTCATCGCCGAGGCTCCCCTCGGCTACTACCGCGAAGGCGGGATGCGCGTGTCCTCGTACACGGGGCTGCCGACGCTGGTCGGGGCGCACCAGTTGGAGCAGCGGCCGGCCGCTCAGGTCTCCGAGCGGGCGTCCCAGGCTGATGCGCTCTATCGGATGGACGACCCCGAGGCTACTCTGGCGCTGATGCGACAGCTGCGGGTCCGGTACGTGTACTTTGGGCAGCTGGAGGAGGTGGTCTACGGGGCGACCTCTGGCGCCAAGTTTGAGGAGCTGGTGCGGCGCGGCGAGCTCGAGGTGGCCTATGGGAATGACAGGGTTAGGATCTATCGGGTTGTGAGTGTTGGGGGCGAGGCGGGATGAGTGGCTGCCTCTGGCGCTGCTCTGCGTCGACGGCGTGAAGGTGGCTCGCGTTCACCATGCCAGGCTATTGACACTGCCGGTACTTTCCCTATAATCGGGCTGCGGACGCCCAGGGCGGTCGCGCCGGCCCCCGCTGCGAGAGGTACGGCCGCAAGCGCGGCGAGGCCAACCTGCGCGGTCTGCGGCGAACGCTGGAGTGACGTGATTGCGACATGCCCAAGCTGGCGGAGAAAAGTCAGGCCGGCCAGAAAGGGACCCCCGACTGGCCGGCGTTGACGCTTGAGAGCCTGATATACGCGGCGCTGCTCGGCGGCGCGGCCTTTATCCGCTTCTACGCGTTGGGCCGCTGGCCGCTCCTCGAGGGGGAGGCGAGACAGGCCCTTTCGGCCTGGCGCTTTCTGCACGGCGGGGCGCCGCCCTCGGCGGCGGTTCCCCTGCTGTTTGACTCTGCCACGTTGAGCTTTTTCCTCTTTGGTGCGGGCGATGCAGCGGCGAGGCTCGTCCCCGCCGCGCTGGGCACCGCGGTGGTGCTCCTGCCGTTAGCCCTCCGGCGGCGCCTCGGCACGTGGGGGGCGCTGGCCGCGACCTTGATGCTCGCCTTCTCACCGACCCTGGTCTTCTACTCCCGGACCCTGGCCGGCACCATCCCGGGGCTCGCAGGGCTGGGGGCTCTGCTCCTGGCGGTTGAGTATGCGGAGTTGGGGCAGGGGAGGAAAGCGAGGCTCGTGGGGGCCGCCGGGCTGGCCGTCGCCCTGACCTCGAGCCCCTGGGTGTACACGGCACTCCTGGCGGGCCTGGCGCTCTATGGGTTGGCCCTGCTCGCCAGGCGACGGGCAGACCGCTGGGCCGACTGGGGCACGCTCACCGGAAAGGTCGCTGCGCTCCTCAGGGAGCGCAGGGCCTGGCTGGGCCTCGGCCTGGGGGTGGCGCTGCTTTCGACCGCCGTGCTCATGCGCCTGGGCGGCTTGCAGGCGACGGCGGACCTCCTGGCGGCCTGGCTAGGGCAGCTGGTGCCCGGCTCCGGAGGGAGGTCCTTTGGCTATCCCCTGGCCGTCCTCCTTTTTTACGAGACCGGCACGCTGACCTTGGGTGTGGCGGGGCTGGCCGTCGAGCTGCGGCGACGCAGCCTGTGGGCGGCCTTCCTTGGCCTGTGGGCGGGGCTCGTGCTCGTGCAGGCGACCGTCTCGGGAGCGCGCGATGGGGAGCTGGTGGCGCAAGCCATCCTCCCGCTGGCGCTCCTCGGAGGGCTCGCGGTCGAGGCCCTGGTCGCATGGCTGCGCCCGGCGCAGCCGCTGTGGGTCGGCGGGTCGCTGGCGGTCTTCTCGGTACTGGTGGGATTCTGGTGGCTGCAGCTCACGGCCTACTTTAACCCGGCAGCGGTCGCGCTCCTCGGCAGCTACCTGCAGGCGGTGTGGTTCCTCTGCCTGGCGACGCCGCTGGTCATTGCCATGGCGGGCGCGGTGCTCTGGCGCTGGGTCGGCCGCTCGGAGACCATCTGGGCGTTGTCCCTCCTGGGCTTGGGCGTGGCCGGATGCCTGCTCGTGCGCAACAGTGTCAGCCTGAACCACGTGTACGCGCGCGATCCTCGCGAGCCTCTGGTCGTCGCCCCGACCTCGGTGGACGTGCGAGATATGGTCAGCTTTCTGGAGACCTGGTCCGTGCGTGAGGCGCTGGACCAGCACGCGCTGACCATCGCTGCCAGTCCGGACCTCGAGCCCCTGGTGCCGTGGTATCTGCGCGATTTCTCCGCCCTGCGCCTCTCGTCAGCACCAGAGGATATGGCGGAGGCCGAGGCGCTGGTGACGACGGGCGCGGTCGAGGGCCTGGAGACTTCCGGCTACGCCTCGACAACCTACCGTCTGCGCACGGTGTGCGACGCACCATTTGCCGACTCTTACAGTGCCTTTGGCTGGTGGCTGCTGAGGGTGGGAGGTGGTGCGGTTCGTCCCGAGACCTGTCGGCTCTGGGTCAGACCTTGAAGGAGACGAGTTCGACATGCAAGAAGTAGCTCCCGAGTCGCGAAGGGACTCGTTTCTGAGGCGGCCCATATCAACGTGGCTGCGCCTCGACGGCTGGATGCTGGTCGCGGCGCTCATTGTGCTGGCGGCCGTCGTGACGCGGCTTTGGGACCTGGGCTCGCGCTCTTACAACCACGACGAGTCGATCCATGCCTGGGAGTCCTGGAAGCTGTACACGGGGCAGGGCTACATCCACAACCCGATCTACCATGGTCCCTTCCTCTACCACATCACGGCCTTCATCTACTTCCTGTTCGGGGATAGTGACTACACCGGGCGCCTGTCGGCGGCCATATTCAGCATCGGCAGCGTTATCCTCATTCTCTACCTGAGGCGGTGGCTCGGCAGGAAGGGAAGCCTCGTGGCGGCCGCGCTGGCGGTGATTTCCCCTGCCCTCCTGTACTATGGGCGCTTTATCCGACACGACGTCTTCTCAGTCTTCTTCACTCTCCTCATGCTGCTGGGCATCCTCAACTATCTGGAGAAGCGGGAGGACAAGTACCTCTACCTCACGGTCCTGGGGCAGGCCCTGTACTTCTGCAACATGGAGACGGCGTTCATCCAGACGTTCGTGTTCTGGACCTTCCTGGCGGCGCTGTTCCTGGCGCAGTGGCTGCCGGACCGGACCCGGTCGTGGCGCGAGTTCCCGGCGTTCGATCTGCTGATCGTGATGGGGGCCCTGGTACTGCCCCTCGCCTCGCCCCTGGCGATCAAGCTTGTGGGCGCGGTGCTGAAGGACGCCCGCTTTGACCCGATCGCCTACGAGAGTGTGGATAGCATCATCCGCTCGGCGATCATCTGGGGGCTGTGCTTTGCGGCCTCGATGGTCGTGGGCCTGTGGTGGGACCGCAAGCGGTGGCTGATCTCGGCGGGCCTCTACTATGCCATCTATCTCGTGCTCTTTACGACGTTCTTCACGAACGGCCGGGGCATCGCAACCGGGCAGGTTGGCTCGCTGGGATACTGGCTGTCTCAGCAGACGGTCCGGCGGGGGCAGCAGCCGTGGTTCTACTATCTGCTTCTCCTGCCGCTGTATGAGTATCTCCCGCTCACCTTCGGGGTGCTGGGCGGGGCCTACTATGTGCTGCGTCGCCGGCCGGTTCCTGTGCTGGAGGGTGGTTCGGAGAAGGCTGGGGTGCAGGTTGCGCCCTTTGTCCCGCTTGTCATGTACTGGTCGGTCGCGAATCTGGCCATCTTTAGCTGGGGTGGCGAAAAGATGCCGTGGCTGCTCGTGCACCTGACGCTGCCCCTCATCCTGCTCACAGGTTGGTTCGCGAACCGGCTGCTGGATGCGGACTGGCGAGACCTCTGGCGACGGGGCGCAGGCTGGGTGGCTCTGCTCCTGCCGCTGGCCGGAGTGGCCCTTGTCGGGACGCTCTCCTCGCGCCCGTTCACCGGCACCTCGGTGGCCAGCCTCAACGCGACCATGGCCTGGCTGGCGGCGTTCGCCCTGCTCCTGATCGTGGGGTTCCCCCTGACCCAGTTCGTGGCGCAACTCGGCTGGCGAGAGAGTGCGCGGGTAGCACTCCTGGTGGTGTTTGTGGTGTTGGGGGCCTTCACGTTACATAACTCGTTCATGGCCGTCTACAAGTACGGGGACGTTGCCGTCGAGACCCTGACCTATGCGCAGGCTTCGCCCGACGAGCCAATGGTCATGCGCGAGCTCGAGTCTATGTCCCGCCGGCTGACGAGCGAGCGGGACCTGAAGGTTGCCTACGACGATGAGTCGAGCTGGCCTTTTGTGTGGTACTTCCGCAACTGGCCCAACGCGCAGTACTTTGGCAAGGCGCCGAGCGGCCCGCTGAATGCAGCGGTCGTCATCGTCGGCCCGGGCAACGAGGCGGCGGTCAAGCCGTTCCTGGGCAACGCCTACTACCGGCGGCAGTACCGGCTGATCTGGTGGCCGCTGGAGGACTACAAGTCGCTCACTCCGCAGAAGGTCTGGCAGTACCTGGTCGACCCGGCCAAGCGCAAGAGCCTGTGGGATATCGTGATGTACCGCAAGTACGATACGCCGCTCGCCGGTTGGCCGCTGGTGCACAACTTTATCATGTACGTGCGTAAGGACATCGCCGCCCAGATCTGGGATTATGGCCCCGAGCTTGCCGCGGCGCAGCCCGAGCCGGCGGAGGACCCGTACATCGCCCGCTACAGGTCGCTGACGGCGGCAACGAGCCTTGGCAGCCCGGCCGAGCTCGCGGACCCGAAGGGGGTGGCGGTCGGTCCGGACGGGCGGGTTTTCGTGGCCGACGGGCGGGGGAGCCGCATCCTGGTCTACGCCAATGGCCAGCTCGTGGCACAATGGGGGAGCCAGGGGTCGGGGCCGGGGCAGTTCAATGAGCCGTGGGGCGTAGCCGTTGGGCCGGATGGATCGATCTATGTGGCCGACACCTGGAACCATCGCATCCAGAAGCTGGACCGTGAAGGCCGGTTCGTGACCTCCTGGGGCACCTTTGGCGATACTCAGGGCCGGGCTACCGGCGATCCCGACCTTTTCTACGGGCCGCGTGACGTGGCCGTCGATGCCGACGGCAACCTCTGGGTGACGGATACCGGCAACAAGCGGGTGTGCAAGTTTGACGCCAACGGCCGCCCGCTTGCCCAGTACGGCGGTGCCGGGGCGGGTGACGGGCAGTTCCTCGAACCGGTAGGGATCGCCATCGACGCAGAAGGCAACATCTATGTCGCGGACACCTGGAACCGACGCATCCAGGTCTTTGACCGCAACTTTACATATCTGCGCCAGTGGCCGGTAGCGGGCTGGGAAGGCCAGTCGGTAGCCAACAAGCCCTACCTGGCGGTCGATGGCAGCGGGAACGTCTACGCGACGGACCCCGAGGCGCACCGGGTGATCAAGTTCTCGGCCCGCGGCGAGGTACTGGCCGTGTGGGGCCGGCGCGGCCTCGACATGGCTTCCTTCGAGGTACCGACCGGGGTAGAGGTCGACGCGCTCGGGCGGGTGCTCGTCTCGGACAGCGGCAATCAGCGGGTGCTGGTGTTTGGGTCGGTTCAGTAGTCTGGGAGGAGGACTGGCCGACGGGCGCTCCTGGGGCTGTGAGGATCGGGCCTGAAGCGCCTGTGCGGCACCGGTACCACGAGGGGGTGGGCGATGAAGCTGCACGAGTTCCAGTCCAAGGCGATCCTCGCGCGCTATGGGATCCCCATGCCGGCAGGGGAGGTGACCGACACAGTTGCTGGAGCGGCGAGCATCGCCGAGCGCCTGGGCACCCGTGTGGCGGTGAAGGCGCAGGTGCTCGTCGGCGGCAGGGGGAAGGCCGGGGGCATCCGCCTGGCCGGCTCGCCTCGGGAAGCGGAAGAGGCCGCCGCGGCCATCCTCGGCATGACCATCCGGGGGCTTTCGGTCAGCAGGGTGCTGGTGGAGGAGGCGGCTGAGGTCGAGCGCGAGCTGTACCTGGGGCTGACGGTCGACCGCGCCGCGGGGCGGGTCAGAGTGATGGCCTCCCCGGAAGGTGGGGTGGACATCGAGGAGGTGGCCCGGGCCCGGCCGCATCGGATCGGCAGCATAAACCTCGATCCCTTCATCGGTTTCCGCGACTATCACGCGCGCTATCTTGCTCACTTCGTCGATCTGCCCGGCGGCCTTTGGTCCGCCTTTGCCAGCATCGCTCAGGGCCTCAGCACGGCCTTTTTCGAGAGCGACGCCTCGCTGGCCGAGATCAACCCCCTTGTGGTCACCCGGGATGGCCGGCTCCTCGCGCTCGACGCCAAGATCAACCTCGACGACAACGCCCTCTATCGCCATCCGGAGCTGGCGGCCCTGCGTAACAGCGATGAAGAGTCTCCAGCCGAGGCGCACGCCCGCGTGGCCGGGCTGAGCTACGTGGCTCTGGAAGGGACCATCGGCTGCATGGTCAACGGGGCCGGGCTGGCGATGGCCACGCTGGATGCGGTCAAGGCGCTGGGCGGCATGCCCGCGAACTTTTTGGACGTGGGCGGCGGTGCCCGCGCGGAGCGGATCCTTACGGCCCTCGATCTGATCCTCAGCGCCCCGAAGGTGCGCGCGGTGCTCATCAACATCTTTGGTGGCATTACCCGGTGCGACGAGGTCGCTCGGGGCGTGGTCGAGGCCTTTGCGAGACGACAGCCGAGGGTGCCGGTGGTCGTCCGCCTGGTCGGGACCAACGAGGCCGAAGGGCGCGAGATTCTGGGGCAGGTCGAGGGCATACAGGTGCAGAGCTCACTGGAGGAAGCGGCGCGGCTGGCAGTGAGCCTGGTGAATGGCGGTGCTTGACCCTCTGTGAGCCCGCTTGCGGGTGGTTGCGTCTTCTCGAGGGGGAGAGGCCATGGCTATACTCGTAGATCGCCACACCCGGCTCGTCGTCCAGGGAATCACCGGGCGCGAGGGGACGTTTCACACCGAGCAGATGCTGGCGTACGGGACGCAGGTGGTAGCGGGCGTGACCCCGGGCAAAGGCGGGCAGCAGGTCCATGGCGTGCCCGTCTTTGACACGGTGCGGCAGGCGGTGGCCGAGACCGGGGCGAACGCCTCCATCATCTTTGTGCCGGCGCGAGGTGCCGCGGATGCCGTCCTCGAGGCGGCCGAGGCGGAGGTAGCGGTCGTCATTTGCATCTCCGAGGGGGTGCCGACGCTGGACATGATTCGGGTGCGCCGCGCGCTCGAGGGCTCGGGAACGCGCCTCGTCGGGCCCAACTGCCCCGGGGTGATCACGCCCGGGGAGGCCAAGGTCGGGATCATGCCCGGGCACATCCACGTGCCGGGACCGGTTGGGGTGGTATCGCGCAGCGGCACGCTGACCTACGAGGTCGTCTATGCGCTGACGCAGGCAGGGATCGGGCAGTCGACCTGCGTGGGCATCGGTGGCGACCCGGTGCTCGGCACCGGCTTTGTGGAGGTACTGGAGCTCTTCGAAGCCGATCCACAGACGGAGGCGGTGGTGCTCATCGGTGAGATCGGCGGGTCGGATGAGGAACGGGCGGCGGCGTTTATCAAGGCACGAATGCGCAAGCCGGTTGTAGCGTTTGTGGCCGGGCGGTCGGCGCCGCCGGGGAAGCGCATGGGCCACGCGGGCGCGATCATCGACGGGGGGGCCGGCACCGCCGAGACCAAGATGGAGGCGTTGCGGGCTGCCGGGGTGGCCGTGGCCGAGATGCTGGGGGAGATCCCGGGCCTTGTCCGCCAGCGGCTGGCTTAGCGGAGCAGCTTCCGCCGGTGCCGCGAACTCTTGACAGTATGCCTCCTTTCGTCTAATATGACGCCGGGCCTGCCAAGAGGGGCGGGTCGGAGTGGTCTCGTGTCGAGACAGGGAGGTCGCGACAACGACGATGGCAGATTCTACGGAGACGCCCCCCGCGGCAGACGCGACCCCGGAAGGGCCGTTGACGCCGCGTCCGTTGCGGCGAGGCGAAGTGCGCGTATTCGGCCAGTGGTGCAAGGGCTGCGGTCTGTGTATTGCTTTCTGCCCCCGGAACGTCTTTGCGGCCGGCAGTGATGGCCATCCCCTCGCAGTCTACCCCGAGCGCTGCACAGCCTGCATGTGGTGCGTGGAGCACTGCCCCGACTTTGCCATTGTGGTTCAGGTGGTCGACTCCGGGTCGTCGGCGCGGAGGGATGCGGCATGAGCGTTCGCCTCATGCAGGGGAACCTGGCGTGCGCGGAGGCGGCGCTGGCCGCAGGCTGCCGCTTCTACGCCGGATATCCCATCACCCCATCTTCGGAGATCGCGGAGCATCTCTCTCGGCGGCTGCCGGAGCTGGGTGGTGTGTGCATTCAGATGGAGGACGAGATCGCCTCCATCGCGGCGGTGATCGGCGCCTCGGTCGGCGGGCTGAAGGCCATGACGGCCACGAGCGGCCCTGGATTCTCGCTGATGCAGGAGAACATCGGCTATGCGGCGATGGCCGAGATACCCTGCGTGATCGTTGATGTGCAGCGGACGGGCCCGAGCACCGGACTGCCGACGTCGCCAAGCCAGGGGGACATGATGCAGGCGCGCTGGGGCACCCACGGCGACCATCCTATCATCGCCCTCTCCCCCTCCTCGGTTCGGGAGGCTTTTGACCTCACGGTCAAAGCCTTTGCCTTCTCCGAGCTCTACCGGACGCCGGTGCTCCTGATGATGGACGAAGTCGTCGGGCACATGCGCGAGGCCATCAAGCTGCCGGCACAGGTCGAGGTCGTGGAGCGGCCCCATACCGATGTGCCGCCGGAGTGGTACTACCCCTACGAGGCCGGAGGGGCCGACGTGCCTCCCCTCGTGCCCTTTGGCATGGGGTTTCGCTATCACATCACCGGGCTCTTCCACGATCGCGCGGGTTTTCCTACCGAGCGGGTCGATGAGATCGACCCCTGGCTCGAGCGCGTCAACGCCAAGATCGAGCGCAATCTCAGCCGGATCCTCATGTACGCGCTGGACGGCGTGGAGGGAGCGCGCACCCTGGTCGTGGCCTATGGGGCAACGGCCCGCTCGGCCAAGCACGCCGTTGGGCTGGCGCGAGCCCGGCGGCACAAGGTGGGCTTTGTCAAGCTGCTGACCATCTGGCCTTTTCCGGTGGAAATGCTGGCCGAGGTCGCACAGGGCGTGAGGACGGTCGTGGTGCCGGAGATGAACCTCGGGCAGATCGCGCTCGAGGTAGAGCGCGTCGTTGGCCGCAGCAAGGTGCGGCGGGTCAACCGGGCGGACGGGCAGATGATCACCCCGGCCGAGATCCTGGCGGCGATCGAGGAGCACTGAGCCATGAGGCCTGAGCGGCTGGACCCTTACGCCTATCTGCGACCCAAGAAAAAGTTCCCGCCGGTCTGGTGTGCCGGCTGTGGCATCGGCATTGTCCTCGGGGCCATCATCCGGGCCATCGACAGGACGGGCTGGAGTCGCGACGAGATTGCCATGATCTCCGGTATTGGCTGCAGCGGGCGCATGCCGGTATACGTGGACCTGAACACAATGCACACCACGCATGGGCGTGCGCTGGCCTTCGCCACAGGGCTCAAGCTGGCACGGCCGGAGATGCACGTGATCGTGGTCATGGGGGATGGCGACGCCCTGGCGATCGGCGGGAACCACTTTATTCATGCGGCGCGGCGCAACATCGGGCTGACGGCCATCGTCATCAACAACTCGATCTATGGCATGACCGGCGGGCAATACTCGCCGACGACGCCGGAGAACGCGCTGGCGACGACGGCGCCGCTGGGTCACATCGAGCCCCCGTTCAGGATCGATGCACTGGCTGAGGCGGCCGGGGCCGCGTTCGTGGCCCGCAGCACCGTCTATCACACCCGTGAGCTGGACCGCCTAATCGAGATGGCCCTGAGGAAGAAGGGCTTTTCGGTGGTGGAGGCCGTGAGCTACTGCCACACGACCTTTGGCCGCCTCAACAAGCTCGGCAGCCCGGTGGAGATGATGCAGCAGCTGAAGGACAACTCGATCCCGCTGGAGCGTGCAAAGGAGCTCCCGCCTGAGGCGCTGGCGGGCAAGGTCGTCCGCGGCGTGCTGGTGGACCGCGACATCCCCGAGTACACCGAGCGCTACAGGCGGCTCATCGAGATGGCGCAGTCGCAGGCTCGAGGCGGAGGGGCGCATGGCACAGCGCATTGAGATTCGGCTGGCGGGCGAGGGCGGTCAGGGCCTGATCCTCGCCGGGGTGATCCTGGCCGAGGCGGCAGCAGTCTATGACGGTCTTCATGCCACTCAGACGCAGTCATACGGGCCAGAGGCGCGCGGCGGTGCCAGCAAGTCCGAGGTCGTGATCAGTGATGAGGAAATCGACTATCCCAAGGTCATCGAGGCCGACCATTTGCTGGCGATGAGCCAGGAGGCCTGCGACCGGTACGTGGGGAACCTTCGGCGCGACGGCCTGCTGATCGTGGACTCGACCCACGTGACGCGCTTGCCCCTGGACCGGCAGGCGATCCAGGCGCCGATCACCCGCCTGGCCGAGGAGGCGACCGGGCGGCGCATCACAGCCAACGTGGTGGCCCTCGGAGTTCTTGTGGGCCTGACCGGGGTCGTCTCCCGAAAGGCGATTGAGCAGGCCGTGCGGGGGCGGGCCCCGAAGGGGACGGAGGAGCTGAACCTGAAGGCGTTGGCCGCCGGCCTGGACTGGGCCGAGCGGCGTGACCGGCCGGCAGGCTCGCCAGGGGGTGCTGCGAGCCGATGAGCCGCGAGATGTCGCGACGCGTGGAGGTGCTCGAGAGGCGCCGGCTGTATGAGGGGTTCATGTCGCTGGACCGGGCGGTCGTGCGCTACGAGCGCTTTGATGGGACGATGAGCGAGCCGGTTGAGCGGCTGATCCTCGAGCGGGGCGACGCGGTAGGGGTGCTCCTCTATGATCCCGAGCGCGATCAGGTTGCTCTCGTGGAGCAGTTTCGCTATCCTGCATATGCAGCCGGCGAGCCGGCGTGGCTCTTGGAGATTGTGGCGGGGACGGTCCGTGCCGGCGAAGACCCGGAAGTGGTGGCGCGGTCGGAGGTGAGGGAGGAAGCCGGCTACGAGGTCGACCATCTCCGGCACCTCGCGACCTGCTTCCTGAGCCCGGGCGGGTCGTCCGAGCGGGTGCACATCTACGCGGCGACGCTTTCGCTGGGACAACGGGTGGCGAGCGGCGGTGGTCTGGCCGCTGAGGGCGAGGATGTGCGGCTGCGCCTGCTCGGCCGCGAGGAGGCACTGGACCGGGTGCGCCGTGGCACGATCAGGGATGCGAAGACAATAGTGGCGCTGCTGGCATACTTTCGTGGCCCGGGGGAGGGCGGCGGGCCCGAGTAGGCGCCCGTGCTACCCCTGGAGGGCTCGGGATCTGTGGCAACCCAGGCTCCACCCGATGGTGGAGCCTGAGTTATAGGAGCGACATGTTGACAGACAGAGTGCAGGCAGAAGAGCTCCTGGAAAAAGCGCTGCCGGTGGTTGAGGCCCGGCACAGCGAGAGCTGGCTGGTGGGCGGCTGGGTGCGCGACCGGCTGCTGGGTATCGAGACGCACGACCTCGATTTCGTAGTCCCTGCCGGAGCCATCGCGACGGCCCGAGTCGTGGCCGATTCCGTCGGGGGGGATCTGGTCGTGCTGGACAAGGAGCGGGATACGGCCCGCGTCCTCGTCGGCCCACCCGGGCACGTCATCTACCTGGACTTTGCAGCGCTCAGGGCGCCTTCGATCGAGGCGGACCTCCTGGCGCGAGACTTTACAGTGAACGCTATGGCCGTTCGGGCAGCGGCCTGGCGGGCGCCTGAAGCGGCGATCATCGACCCGGCGGGCGGGCGCCGGGACCTGGAGCGGCGTCTGCTGCGTGCCGTTTCGGTGGACAGCTTTCGAGAGGACCCGCTGCGATTGCTGCGGGCCGTGCGCCTGCGTGCCTCACTGGGATTCGAGCTTGAGGGTGGGACGGCCCGCTGGATCGAGCAAGACGCGGGGCTCATCGACACCGTATCTCGGGAGCGCGTGAGGGACGAGCTCTCGCTGATTCTGGCCCAGGTGCGGCCGGCAGATTCGCTTCGCCTGGCGGACGCGTTGGGTCTCTTGGGGCGGGTCATACCGGAGCTCAAGGCGTTGCGCACCGTCCCGGCGGCAGCCGGGCGTCCCGGGAGCGCGTGGGATCACTCGCTTGAGGCTGTGGAGGTTGCCGACAGGCTTGTTCGGTGGCTCCGCGGGGCCGAGTGGGGCGACGATACCTGGCCGGCGCAGATGCTGACTGCTGCGCTGGCGCCTTACCGTCTGCGGCTCGCGCAACGCATGGCGCAGGTGTTGCCGGGCGGGCACGACGTGGGCGTGCTGCTCCTCATGGCTGCGCTGCTGCATGATGTGGGCAAGGGTGCGGGAGGCGGGGAGGACGCGGGGAATGGGGGGCGTCTGCTGGGGCACGATGTGCTCGGCGGCTCCATTGCAGCGACGGTGATGCGGCGGCTCTGCTTCTCGGGGGCCGAGACGGACCACGTCCGCACGACCGTGAGCAGCCACATGCGTCCTGGCGAGATGGTGCAGGAGATGGGCCCGGTTCCATCCGAGCGGGCCATCTACCGGTACTATCGCGACACCGGGGCTGCAGGCGTCGACACCCTCCTGCTCTCGCTGGCCGACCACTGGGCGACAAGGGGTGAAGGGCTGGAGCGGGAGCACTGGCGCCGACATCTGGCCCTCAGCCGGGCGCTCCTGGAGGCCTACTACGAGCGCCGAGAGGCGATCGTGGAGCCACCGGTGCTGCTCGACGGACACGACCTGATGGTGGCGCTGGGCCTTGCTCCGGGGCCGGAGGTGGGCGAACTGCTCGAGAGCATCCGCGAGGCGCAGGCGGCGGGTGAGGTCAAGTCGCGCGAGGAGGCGCTGGCGCTGGCCCGGCGGCTGCTCGAATCAGGGGGTCCGCTACAGGCCGGCTCCCGCTAGACGGGCCGATGGAAGGCGATCATCGAGGCGTGGCGACATGGAGTTTCAGGCGGCTGTAGCCAAAGTGAGCAAGTACGCTCAGCGGGAAAGCGGGGATACGGTCGAGATGGTTGAGAGGCCGCACGGGGGCCTGTCCTTCGTCCTGGCCGATGGGCAGCGCAGCGGCCGTCCGGCCAAGCTGATCTCGAACCTCGTAGCGCGCAAGGCCATCTCGCTTCTGGGGGAGGGCGTGAGGGCATAGGCGGAAACTTAAGCGCAGTTCGCTCATGGTCAGCACCTTAACAGGTGGACATAGCGTTGAGTAGACGCTGGGCCACGACCCACTGAGGAAGACGCTTCCGGGGACCGTCGGATAGGTGTCGAAGCAGTCTGGGCATGGCTTCGATGATCCTCTCCAGGGTCAAGGAGCCCCGGACGAGGCTTTTCAGTGCTTCCTGGCATAAGGCTGTCACGCCCCAGTGACTGACGAAGCGCCCTTGAAGCTCCCAGTCATCCGGCACACAGGAAATGAGCCGTCCGCTCATCTCTTCCAACAGCAGCGCCGCACATAACTTGCCCAGCAGATAGGTTTGGGCCAGTTCTGGGTCCTGGGCCCGCAGGTGGTCTAGCGTCAACAGGCTCTTGAGACGCTTGATCAGAATCTCCACCTGCCAACGCAGACGGTACAGCCCCACCACTTCCGCCGGTGTCCAGTCGCTTGCCGGCAGATTGGTGAGCAGCAGGACAAACCCGGCCGCCAGCAACGTGCGCGGATCGATGTTGTGTTTCTTCTTTCGGGACGCCCTCCGAGCTCGCCGCCGCGCTTCCTCTGCCTTGTCGGGTGGCAGCGGACAGGCGATCAAGCGCAGCTTGAAGCGGCCTTGAGTGGTCGGTAGCCACACCACCATCCGCTCCTGCGTCCCTTGCGCTGTCTTCTCGATCTCTGCCAGCCACGCCGCTACATCGAACCGCTGCCCCGTTTCGTGCTCCAGATGCAAGCTCTGCCAGTTGATGCGCACGACGATCCGGCCCTCCTCACACAGCACCGTGCCCAACCCATGCGGATGGGCGTAGCCGGAATCGGCCAGGCGAATCTCGCCGGGCTGGACAGGAAAGCGGGCCAGCGTTTCTCCGCCGTGAGCGTCGGTCAACTCAACTCCGTCGATGCGACCCTCGCCGACGTTGAGGCTGATGTGCAACCGCCAGTCGGTCCCCCGGCTGCCAGGACGCGAGATCGTCGTGGCGTCCTGGATGCGCAGGCGCAGCTCTCCACTCCGAGTTGGCAGCCGGAGGCGGCGGGCTTTCAACAAAGCGACGATCAACACCCCCAGCCACCGGTTGCAGCGTTTGAGGCGTTTACGCAGCGCGGGGGCAGACAGACGCCCCAGGCCCTGGACCCCACACCAGACCGCGAGCAGGCGCAGAGACCAATCGCAGCACGCGTAGGCCAAGACAAGGCGTAGGAGATCGGCCGCGCATTTCACCTCCCGCCTGCGGAGCAAGGCTCCCGTAAGCCGGGCCGTGACATCGAGGGCCGTCAGGGCGGGTATGATTTGAGACAGTTGCTCCCACTTCTGCAGGTTCCCTGATGCCAATGGGTCTGACCCAGGTTGGCATGCTTGAGAGATTGTGCTAGACTGCATGCTGAGCCTCCGGTTGGTCTTGGTCTTTTTCCAACAACCCCATGCTAACCGGATGGCTCTTTTTGTCTAATGTGACCGGCGAAAGCTCTGCGGGCTGCAATCGGCAATGGCCGGGTACCGTGGAGCCAGCGCTTCCGATCCCGCCGCGAGTCCCTCACGCGCTAGAAGTCGCTACGACGCCCACCGTCCGCCTTCACAGGGGCGGTCCGTGCCCCGTCGACGCAGGTTATACTGAGTTGTCAATGCTTGCGAAGGCATCTGTCGTCTTCGGCACAGGCCATTCGACGG
>ENA-ORXB01001083-ORXB01001083.1-sediment-metagenome-genome-assembly--contig:-NODE-1083-length-37625-cov-5.940689_pt1 | contig 37625 bp, 37 predicted proteins | sample MGYA00237863_ERZ511475 | MGnify/ENA primary metagenome ERZ511475 (study PRJEB26305, sample SAMN06343858) | sediment metagenome | isolation source: hot spring sediment | place: Canada: British Columbia... | reverse complement strand
AGCAATCAGTTGCGCATGCTATAATCCAATCCGCTCTCAACAGCTCGGATTATCCTGATAAGAGGTAAACGGAGGCGCAGGAATGGCAACATTCTCCACAACCCAGCCAGGGGGAATGGCAAATTCAACCGCTGCAGGGGGGTTCTCACCCCCGCCGATCTCCCAGGTGGAAGATACCGGTCTTTCCCCGCTGTGGTTACAGGATCTGGCGTTGAAAATGCTCTATTTCCAGGGCTACATGAGCGGGTTCAAAGTCGCCGAGGAAATGGCGCTTCCCTTTACCGGCGTAGTGGATGGCATCCTGGAATCCCTTAAACGCGAAAAACTGGTGGAGATCAGGTCTTCGCAGCAAGTGGGGCTTGGTGAGGGCACCTACCAATATGCCATTACGGGCATGGGGATCATGCGCGCCCGCGAGGCTTTGGAGCGCAGCCAATACGCCGGACCGGCGCCGGTGACGCTGGCGGTGACCGGCGAGATCGCGATGGGCGAGGTCGCCACGATCGCGGTGGGAGCGGGCGAGGCGGTTCGCGTGGCGACCGGCGCGATGCTCCCCCCGGGCGCGGATACCGTCGTGCCGATCGAGCAGACGGATGGGACCTCGGAGACGGAGGTGCGCGTCCTCGTCCCCATCCCCGCGGGGCGGCACCTGATCGAGCGGGGAGAGGACGTGCGCGCCGGCGAGCCGTTGCTGCCGGCGGGGCATCGGCTGCGGCCGCCCGATCTCGGGGCGCTCGCCGGGCTGGGTCTACTGACGGTGCGCGTCTACCGCCAGCCGCGGGTCGGCATCCTCGCCACCGGCGACGAGGTCGTCCCCGCCGACGCCACGCCGCCGCCGGGGAAGGTGCGCGATATGAACTCCTACTCGCTGGCGGCGAGCGTGACGGCGCACGGTGGCATCCCCCGGCGATACGGGATCGTACCGGACGAGTTCGATGCGCTGCTCGCCGCGGGGCGGCGGGCGCTCGCCGAGAACGATCTCGTCCTGTTCACCGGCGGCTCGAGCGTGGGGAAGTGCGACCTTGTCACCGCAACGATCGCGGAGCTGGGGCCGCCCGGGATCGTCGTGCACGGCGTCAATATCCGCCCCGGCAAGCCGACGATCTTCGCCGTCTGCGAGGGCAAGCCGGTCTTCGGGCTACCCGGCCAGCCGGTGAGCGCGCTCAACACCTTCGACCTGTTTGTGGCGCCGGTGCTCCGCGCCTTGCAGGGTTTGCCAGAGACCCTCCCCACCGTACGAGCGCGTCTGGCGCGGGACCTCCGCTCCGCCGACGGACGCGAGGATCACGTCCGTGTCCGCCTCGAGCGTCACGGCGACTCCCTCGTCGCGATCCCCGTGGACGGTCTGTCGGCGATGATCGGGTCGATGGTTCGCGCACACGGGATCGTAGTGATTCCGGCGGGAGCGGCTGGATACTCCGCCGGCGACGAGGTCGAAGTGCGATGGATCGTGGGGACCGACGGCACCGCCATCGAGCGCACCCGGTAGCCCCATCCCCGCTCACTCGCGCGCGGTGACGACCAGAATGGCGATGTCGTCGCGCGAGGTGCCGCCCTGGAACGCGAGCACCGCCGACTCGACCTGCTCGGCAATCTGCTCGGCGCCGCACCCCACGCACTCGCGCAGCAGAGCGATCAGCCGTTCCTCTCCGAAGACCTCCCCGTCGCTGCGCGCCTCGGTCACACCGTCCGTGTAGAAGAACACGCTGTCCCCCGGGCCGAGTTCAGTGGTCTCCTCCCGGAGCTCGACCGTAGGGAAGGCGCCGAGCACGGTCCCCGGCCGTCCCAGACGGGCGACGCTGCCGTCGCGACGGAGCACCAGGGGCAGCGGATGCCCGCCGCTGACCACGGTGACGCGGGGCCTCCCCTGCTCGACCAGAAGGCAAGCGAAGGCGACGGTGATGAACAACTCCACGGGCGGCTGGGAGTAGAGCACCTCGTTGAGCCGCGTCAGGAGCCGCTGCGGAGTGCGCTCGTAGAGCGCCAGCGTTCGGGTGGTGTAGCGGGTGAAGGCCGTGTACGCCGCCGCCCCCACTCCCTTGCCCGAAACGTCGCCGATCACCAGCGCCCAAGCGCCGTCGGCGGTCGCGAAGCAGTCGTAGAAATCGCCGCCGACCTCGGTCCCCTCGTAGGCGGCGTGGTAACGGGCGGCGAGGGCGACACGCGGAACGGTCGGCAGGCTCGGTGGCAGCAGACTGCGCTGGAGCGTCGTAGCGACCTCACGTTGTTGCCGGAAAAGCGCCGCGTTATCGATCGCGAGGGCGGCATCGGTGGCGAGCTCCCCCGCGAGCGCGAGATCGTCGGGATCGTAGCGTCGCCGCGAGGAACCGCTCACGAAGGCCATCGGTCCGATCAGCCGGCCGCGCGCGATCAGCGGCACCACCATCGCTGAGACCGCCCCCAGCCGGCGGAGCAGCGCCAGTTCCCCGGCGTCGCGGGCGATGTCGCGGAGCAAGGCATCGGTGATCTCGCGCAGCAGGAGAGGTTCGCCGCGCCGGATCGCTTTGCCGATCCCACGGTCGGTAGTCGGATCGACGGGATAGCGCTCGACGATCTCGCGCGCCAGGGCCTCCCGGTCGGCGCTGCTCGCCGTCACCGACACCTGCTGCACATGCCCCGTCTGATCGAGCAGGTAGATCACGCACCAATCGGCCATCTCTCCGACCGCGAGCAAGCCCACGGTGCGGAGCGTCGCTTCGTATTCGATCGTGCCGACCAGCGACTGGCTGGCGCGGGCGAGGAACGCGAGCCGACGCCGGGCCGCCTCCGTCTCCTCGTAGAGGCGCGCATTGTCGAGCGCCAGCGCTGCCCGGCGTGCCAGCTCCTGTGCGAGCGCCAAGTCACGCTCCTCGTAGACCCGATTCGATTCCGAAGTCGCGAACGTCAGTACGCCGATCACCCGCCCGCGAGCGTAGAGAGGAACGCTCATCAGCGAGCGGATCTTCAGCTCGCGCAAAACCTGGAGGTGCTCCTCGGTCGGTGCGAGCTGGGCGAGCGTGGCGTCGGTCGGTTCCACCAACAGCAGCGGCTCCCCGGTGCGCGCCACCTCGATGGCGCCGACCGCCGACTCGGGGGTCACGACATAGCTGCGTTGCAGCCGCTCCGCCAATGCCGCGCGGGCCGGGTCGCTGTAGGCGACGACGAGCCGCGTGATCGACCCGTCGTCCTCGACGAGGTCGACGAAGCACCAGTCCGCCATGAACGGTACGGCCGACCAGGCGAGATCGCGCAGCGTCTCCCGAAACTCCAGCGAGGCGGCGAGGATGGCGGTCGCCTCGGCGAGGAAGCGATGGGTCTCCGCCTCCCGCTTCCGCTCGGTGATGTCGACGAAGGTGACGATCGCGGCGACAATTTGCCCGTCCTCGCGACGGATCGGGGCGGAGCTGGCGACCACCCAGCCGCGCGTACCGTCGCCACGCAGAATCTCGATCTCCTCGCCGGTGACGACCTCGCCGGTAGTCAGCGAGCGGGCGAGCGGCCACTCCTCGGCGGTGTAGGGATGGCCATCGGGATGGAAGCCGTGCCACTTGCCGTAGTCGGCGATACTCTCCGCGGGGAAAAGGGACTGTCGCCAAATCTGCTGCAGCTGCTCGTTCCCGACGATCAGCCGGCCGCTGGGCGCCTGCGCGATCGCCACGCCCGCCGGCATCTGGCGGAGGGCGGCTTCGAGAAAGCGACGCTCCTCCGCCAGCCGCGCGACGAGTCCTTCTCGTTCCTCCTCGTTGCGCCGGCGCTCGATCGCCATCGAAAGCACGTTCGCCATCGATTGGAGGAAATGGAGATCGTCTTCCGTGAACCGGCGCGGGCGGCGAGAGAAGGCACCGAGCACGCCCCACGGCTCTCCCCGCGCCTGGAGGAGAACGCTGATCCCGCTCACCGCCCCGTGCTCCCGGACCAGGTACGATGGCTCGAAGCGCGTCTCTTTGCTGAGGTCCTCGGAGACGACCGGTCGATCGGAGAGCAACGTGTATCCGCCCATGGAGTGGCGGCCCGCGTCCACCTTGGCGCGGCCGATCAAACCCGGTCGCCACCCCACCCCCGCACGGAGGAGGAGGTTGCGACCGTCGGGCAGGCGCTCGAGGCGCACGCCTGTGACGTGGAAGGCGTGCGGTGGGCAAACGGCGAGCGCTGCGCGCACCTCGCCGAGCGTCCAGGGAAAGAGCCGAGGGTCGACGGCCGTCATACCCGGCGCCCCTCGCGCCTGAGGACCATGAGCCCGTTCCACAAGGTCGGGTGGCCGTTGCAGGACGTCCGACGGTCCAGCAGGATCCGGTAGGTCCAGCGCGGGGCACCGAAGTCCGAGAAATCGTCGACGCCGATGCACGTGCGGTCGGGGTTGCCGACCATGCCCGCGAACAGCGTGTAGCCGTGCCAGACGCCGACGTTGACGAAGGCCTGCTCGGCGGGCATGGCCCGCACGGCCCGGTTGACGATCGCGGCGATGGCGAAGGTCGACGTCAGGGGCATCTGTGCCAGGCCGTCCAGTCGCGCCCGCGTCGCGGCCTCGTCGTCGGGGAGGACGGTGTTGAGCACGTCGAGGGAGAACCCCGCGTCGGCCAGCGCGAGCGCTATCGGGTTGTAGGCCTCGGGCGTGAGCGGCGTCTCCGGCTGGATGAACCGGAGGCCGACCGTGGCGACGTACTCGGCGAAGTCGTCCATCGGGTGCCTCAAGCTCTCATCGCCGCGGGCGCGGCGGTCGGTTCGCGCCCGAGCGCGCGCGCCAGGCACGCGGCCTCGTCGGCGAGGCGGGCGACGGTCGCCTCGTCGCCGCGGGCGCGCGCGAGCGTTGTGGCGGCGGCACGCGCCTCCTGGTCGAACGGGTTGCGCTCGAGGAGCCGGGCGTACGCCGCGGCGGCCGCGTCCGCCTGGCCGGCCTCGGCCAGCGCGCGGGCCAGGCCGTGGACGTTGCCGTCGACGCCGGGGCACGCGGCCACGGACTCCGCCCACCACTCGAGGGCGCCCGCGGGATCTGCCACCGCCAGGCCGGCGGCGACGCGCGCGGCGAGCAGGGGACGGAAACCCGCGGCGCGGGCGTCGAGGTCCGGCGCGAGCGCCGCGCGCTCCCAGCCGGCCCGGAACCCGTCGTAGCCGCCGGGCAACGGCATGCGGTCGAGGGGGAACGGAGCCTCGCGCACCAGCAGGGCCCGTGCCGTGAGCCAGGCCCGCCGGGCCTCGCCGCCGGCGCCCCGGAGCGCGTGTACCCGGGCGAGATTCGCCCAGCTCACCACGTCCTCGCGCTCGGCCTCGACGGCGAGCGCGAGGAGCCGTGCGGCCTGGTCGAGCGTCGTGGCCGGGTCGGTGCAGCCGACCTCGGCGGCGATGGCCGCCGTCGCGCCCAGCGCGGCGGCCAGGGGCGCCCGCTCGGCGCCGCATGCCGCCGCGCGACGGAAGTGCCCGAGGGCCGCCTCGACCCGCGCGCCGTCCGGCGTCGTGAGCGCGTGCAGGCCGAGCCAGTAGGCGCGGCGCCAGGCGGGCAGGGCCCCGAACGGGCGAGGCCCGATCCGGAGCGCACGCGCGCCGACGAGCAGACGCTCCAGGTGCGCGCGGTACGTCTCCGCCTGCACCCGCCGCCAACCGGCCTCGGCGACGGCGGCCAGGCGCGCGGGCGCGTCGAGGTAGGCGTCGAGCTGGCGCTCCAGCGTGGCGTCGTCGTAGAGGGCGCACGAGACGCCGTCGGCGAAGACCTCGCGCACCTCGAGGTTGTCGGCCTCCATGAGGAGCAGCGCGCCGGAGGCGGCGGCCTCGTACGCGCGCATGTTGAGCTCGCCGCGGATCGAGCGGTTCCAGACGATGCGGGCCCGGCGCAGGAGCGCGGCGTACGCCGGGCCGTAGACGCCGGAGGCGATGAGGACGCGTCGGCGGTCGGACAGCCGGGCGAGCCGGGCGAGCCAGGGCAGGCGCTCGGCGTGCACGTCGGGATTGAGGTTGCCGACGAAGAGCACGTCGATGTCGCGGGGCGTCGCCGGGTCGGGGCGGTGGAGGCGGCGGTCGAAAGAGAAGAGCGGCCAGCGCTCCACGGGCACGGCGAGCTGGGGCGCGAGCACCCGCACGCCGGGACGGTCGGTCACGACGAGGTCGAAGGCCTCGAGCAGCGGCGCGGTCGTCCAGAGCCCGAGGTTCCAGTCGCCCACGGCGGCGACCGAGGGCACGGGGCACCGCTCGATCCCTTCGGGCACGAGCGCGTACTCCGGCGACCACCAGACGAGCAGGTCGGGGCGCCAGTCGGCGGGCAGCCGGCGCCAGAGCGCCTCGAGCGGCTCGCGCGCCGGGTCGAACGGGCAGTCGGCGTGCGCGCGGTCGAAGAGGCGGACGTCGAGCCCGTCCAGGTCCTCGGCGACCGCGCGGTGGTCGCGGCGGTTCAGCGGGCCGAGCAGGACGCGCACGGCGGGGGCGGGTCCGACGCCGGCCCGGCGCCCAGCGCGGCGGCGCTGGCGGCGACCGCCCCGGGCGCGCTGGCCGCGGCCTCGCGGTTCAACGCGGTCAGGCGCTGGTAGAGCTCCTCGCGATAGACGGCGACCGCGGGCGGGGCCTCGATGCCGAGGCGCACCGTGCGGCCACGCACGGCCACCACGGTGACGGTGACGTCGGCGCCGATGCGCACGGCCTGGCCGGGCGCGCGCGTCAGGACGAGCACGGCGTCAGAGCACGCGCGCGGCCAGGGACAGCCGCGCGTCCTCGAGGATCCGCTGCGCGCCGACGCCCCGCGCGGTGTCGACGACCACGGGGGCGCGGAGGTTCACGGTGACGGGCCGCCCGCCCGGCCCGACCGCCGCGACCGCCCAGGCGCGCTCGGCCGGGCCGAGGCCGAGCTCCGCGTGCGCGACGCGGGCCGGCGGCAGGATCGCGGCCAGCCAGTCGAGCGGCAGGACCGGCAGCACCACGCGTGGGCGGCCGACGGCCGCCAGGAAGGCGAAGGGCCGGCTCCGGGGGCGCGCAAGCAAGACGAAGCGCTCGCGGCCGGGGAACCCCGGGAGCCCCCCGGGGAACCTGACCGCGAGGCGCGTCGGCACGGTGGGCGGGTCCCCGTCGGCAGGACGCGAACGGGCGGACGTCGCGCGCGCGGGCGCCATCGGTCAGCGCAGCACGTCGACGAGCGAGAGCCCCTGGGTGGCGCGCAGGGCGCCGAGCGCGGCCTGGTAGGCGAGCTGGCTCTGGCTCACGTCGATGGCCGCGCGCGCCAGGTCGGCGTCGAGCAGGGTCGACCGGAAGCTCTCGGCGTCGGTCGTCCGGTCGGTGAGGCTTCGCCGGAGGCCGTCCAGGCGTCCGAGGCGGGCGCCGACGTCGATGCGCGCCAGGTCGAGCCGGTCGGTGGCCGACTCGAGCTGCGGCAGCAGGGCGCGCACCGCGGCGCCGTCGTCGGCGGCGAGCGCGTCGCGGAGCTGGATCAGGACGCCCGGCAGGAAGTCCGGCGCGGCGTCGGCCCCGAACGCCTGGGGGCCGGGCACGGCGAGGTCCACCGTGGTGGCGTCGTCGACCTGCACGGTCACGGGCCCCGTGACGTCCGGGCCCCAGGCCGCTCCCGTGATCCTCCCCTGGGCGTCGCGGGTCACCAGGAGCGGCGGCGTGGTGCTCTGCCGGCCGCCGAAGAGCTGGCGCCGGTCGAGCCGCTCGTTGATCGCGGCGACGACCGTGTCGAGCAGGACGTCCACCTCGGCGGCCATCGCCTGGCGCTGGACCGGCCCCTGGGTGTCGCTGGCCCCCTGGAGCGCGAGTTCGTGCGCGCGCGCCATCACCTCGCCCACGCGGCCGAGCGTGTCGTCCACCATGGTCAGCAGGTCCGTGGCGTCCGCGGCCTGCCGCTGCCACTGCCGGAGCGCCGCCAGGCGGGCCGTGGCGCGCGTGGCGCGCGCCGCGGCCTCGGGGTCGTCCGAGGGGGCGGCCAGGCGCGCCCCGGTGGCGGCCTGCCGCTGGGCGCGGGCGAACCGGTCGAGCGCGGCCTGGAGCCCGGCCAGGCCCTGGGTGAAGAGCATCGTCGTCGTGATCCGCATCAGAGCCCTCGCAGGAGCGTGTCGAGCATGTCGTTGGCGACCCGGACGAGCGTGGCCGCGGCCCCGTAGGCCTGCTGCGCCTGGAGCAGGTGCGCGAGCTCCTCGTCCAGGTTGACGCCGGCCACGGCCTGCCGCGCGCGCTCGAGGTCGTCGGCCAGCGTGGTCACGGTGCGCGCGCGGTCGGCCGCGGCCCGGCTCGCGACGCCCAGCGCGCCGGTCAGGCTGGCCAGGAAGTCGTCGGGCGTCATCCCGCCGATCACCGCCTCCTGACCGAGCGCGGCGAGCGCGGCGGCCGTGCGGTTGTCCCCGGGCGCCACGCGGCCGGCCCCGAAGTCGGCCACGCCCGTGGCGAGCTGGGCCGGCGCGGCCCGCAGCGCCGGGTCCACGGCGATGGTCCGCGCGTCGGTGCCCGTGAAGAGGCCGTGGACGCCGAGGGCCACGAGCACGCCGCTCGAGTCGGGCCCGAACACGAGGCCCTGGCCGGCGGTTTCCGCCGAGACCACCAGGCGCCCGCCGCTCACCGTCGCGACCACCCCGGGCAGGCCGTCGATCGCCGCGGCCAGGTCGGCGAGCGACATGGCCGCCGGGTCCACCGCCACCGTGCCCGAGGCCACGATGGTCCCGCCCGCGTCCACGGCCCCGAGCGTCAGGGCGCCGGCGGTGGGCGGGCGCCAGAGCCCGGCCGCGGCGAGCGGCACGGCGGGGTCGGCGACGGTGACGCTGCCGGTCACCGTGGTCGGGGCCTCGAGGCCGGTGCCGACGGCGTGGCGCGCGTTGACCGCGGCGATCAGGTCCCGGGCGAAGGTGTCGAGCTGGGCGAGTAGCCCCCGGAGCCCGGTCGCCCCGTCGCGGGCCTCCAGCAGTCCGCCGAGCGTGCCGCTCGGCGTGCTGACCGCCGTGCCGTCGAGCGTGACGGCGTAGGTGTCGGTGGCCGGGTCGTAGGCGAGGGCGAGCGTCGCCGCGCGCGGGCCGCTGACGAGCGCGAGCCCGGTGCCCTCGAGCAGCACGCTGGTGGTGCCGTCCTCGGCCGCGAGGGTGCGGATGCCGAGATCCCGCGCCAGCTGGTCGAGCAGGCGGTCGCGCTCGTCGGCGAGCGCGGGGTTGTCGCGCGACGCCTGGAGCTGGCGGTTGAGGTCGGCCAGGCGGCGGGCCGTGTCGTTGACCGCGGCGACGGTGTCGGCGAGCGCGGTCGCCAGCTCGGCGCGCTGGGTCGCGAGCTGGGCCGCGGTCCGCCGGAGGACCCCGGCCAGAGTCTCGGCCTCGGTGAGGACCGTCTGCCGCGCGGCGAGGTCTTCGGGGTGGACGGCGAGCTCGCCCCAGCCGGCGAGGAACTGCGTGACGGCCTCGAGCAGGGCGTTGTCGCCCGGGGCGCCGAGGACGGTTTCGGCCGCCGCCAGGGCGTCGCCCTGGGCGCGCCAGAGGCCGAGCTCGCCCTGGACGGCGCGCCAGCGGCGGTCGGCGAGCGCGTCGCGCAGGCGCTCGAGCGTGGCGACCCCGACGCCGCTGCCCACGGCGATCCGGCCGAGCGTGACGGGGGGCAGCTCGGCCAGCACCGCGCGGCGGCGGCTGTAGCCGGGCGTGAGGGCGTTGGCGGCGTTGTTGCCCGCCGTGGCCGCGTCGAGCTGGAAGGCGCCGAGGGCGCGGGCGCCGAGCCCGAGCACGCCGAGCAGGCCGCTCATCAGGCCTCCTCCTGGACGGCGTGCCCGCCCGCCGGGGCGTGCGCGGGCGCCGGGCCGAGGCCCGCGGCGAGGACGTCGAGGGCGCCGGCGACGTGATGGCGCCCGAGCGCGAGCAGGCGCTCGCACACCGCCAGGCGCCCGGCCACCGCGCCGAGGTCGCGGCGCAGCGCGGCGAGCGTCGCCGCCGGCACGCGTTCGGCGAGCCGGTGCGCGCCCACCCGCGCGAGGATCGCGGCGCGCGCGTGCCCGGCGGCCCGCAGCGCCAGGGTCAGCGCCTGCTGCTCGGCGAGCGCGCCGCGGAGCCGCCCGAGGTCGCCGACGGCCAGGGCGTCGATGGCCGCGTCGAGGACCGTCGCGAGCTGGCGCCAGAGCGCGCGCTCGCGCGCGAGCAGCGCGGCCGGGTCCGGGGCGGGCGTCACGCCGAGGGCCCCAGGGCGAGCATCGCCCGGGCGATGGTCTCGGGGTCGGGGGCGGGACCGCCGCGCGCCAGGTCCAGGCGGAGCGCGGCGGCGCGGGCGGCTGCCCCGGCCTCCCACGCCGCGGCCAGCGCGCGCAGGCGCGCGTGCTCGTGCGCCGCGGCCGACACCGCCACGGCGTCGGGGCCGGGGCCGGCCGCCGGGGGCGTCGCCGCGGCCCCGGGGCGCGGCGGCGAGGCCGGCACGGGGCGGGGGCCGAGACGGTCGGGACCGACATCCGGGATCTCGTGGACGCTCACGGGCCGCCTCCTGGCGCCACCCGTCCCCGATCGGACGGCGGCGGCGCGGGCGCCGCGCCCGGGCGGGTCATGGCCGCCTCGAGCAGGTGAGCCAGGCCGACGCCACCGCTGGCGGCGAGCGCCCGGGCCAGGTGGACGTCGAAGAGGTCACGCCAGAGCTCTGTGCCGGCGGCCGCGGGCTCGGCCTCGCCGACCGTGCGCCGGAGCGCGCCGACGAGCTGCTGGAGCAGGAGCGCCTCGACCTCGCGGGCGACGGCGCGCGCCCGGGCCGGCGTGCCGGGCGGCGGCAGGGCGGCGGCGCCCCAGGCGGCGGACGCCGCGGACACGGCACCAACCGGGCTCGGCATCAGAGCAGCTCCAGCTCGGCGTCGAGCGCCCCGGCGCGGCGGATCGCGTCGAGGATCGCGATCAGGTCGCGTGGCGTGGCGCCGAGCGCGTTGAGCGCGGCGACGACGTCCCCGATCGCCGCGCCGGCGGGCACGAGCCGGAGGGGTCCGCCTTGCTCCTGCACCTGCACGTGCGTCTCGGGCACGACGACGGTCGCGGCGCCGGGGGGCGCCAGGGGCGGGGGCTGCGAGACCACCTGGCGCGTGTCCACGCGCACGGCGAGCGCGCCGTGCGCCACGGCCACCGGGCCGATGCGCACGTCGTGGCCCAGGACGACGGTGCCGGTGCGTTCGTTGATGACGACCTTGGCCGGGGCGTCGCGCCGGACCCGGAGGGCCTCGAGCTCGGCGATGAACGCCGCCGGCGCGGCCTGCGCGGGGCCGGGGACCTCGACCTCGACGGTGCCCGCGTCGCGCGCCACGGCGAGCGGGCGCGGGAAGGCGGCGTTGATCGCGCGGGCGATGGCGGTGGCCGTCGCGTAGTCCGGGCTGAGCAGGCTCAGCGCGAGCCGCTCGAGCCGGAGCGTCGTGGCCGGGGCGCGCTCCACCGTGGCCCCGCCGGGGATGCGGCCGGCCGTGGGGTGCTGCTTCTGCACGGCGCTGCCGCCGGCCTGCGCCGCGAAGCCGCCGCCCAGCGAGACCGGGCCGGTGGCCACCGCGTAGACCTGACCGTCACCGGCGCGCAGGGGCGTGGGCAGGAGCGTCCCGCCCTGCAAGCTCTTGGCGTCCCCGATCGAGGCGACGAGCACGTCGATCCGGCCGCCGGCGGCCGCAAACGGCGGCAGCTTCGCGGTGACGATCACCGCGGCGACGTTCTTGGGATCGAGCGCGCCCCGGTCGAGGGCGTCGGCGGGCAGGGCGATCCCCTCGCGCGCCAGCAGGTTGCGCAGGGCCTGGATGGTGAACCGGGCGCTCTGGCGGCGGTCGCCCGTGCCGTCGAGGCCGACCACGAGCCCGTAGCCCCAGAGGTCGTTGTCGCGCACCCCCGCCACGCGCGCGATGTCCTTGATGCGGACCTCGCCGGGCGCGGCCGGCCGGGCCGGCAGCAGCAGAAGTCCCAGGGCGGCGAGTGCGGCCCAGCGTCGCACGGCTAGAGCCCGAGCCAGTCGACCAGGCGCTGCCAGAACCCCGGTCGCTGGCGGCGCGTCAGGCTGCCGCGGCCCTCCAGGCGCACGTCGGCCTCGGCGACCCGCGAGGAGAGCACCGTGTTGTCGTCGCGGACGTCCTCGGGCCGGACGAGCCCGCTGACGACGACGGTCTGCACCTCGTCGCCCACGGTGACCATGCGGCGCCCCTCGACGAGCAGCAGCCCGTTGTCGAGCACGCGCACCACGCGCGCGGTGAGCGTGGCGCTCGTGAGGTCGCTCCGGTCGTGACTGCCCTTGCCGTCGAACGTCGACGCGCTCGTGCCGGCGGCGCCCAGGCGCCGGAGGTCGTCGAGCAGCCCGGCCAGCCAGTCGGGCTTGGCGAGCGTGGGCGGCGTGAGGGCGCTGCTGAAGCTGCCCTTCCGCTCGAGCGACGTGTCGATCGCCCGGCTGGCGCGCGAGCGCTCGTCGACCACGATCGTGACGACGTCGCCGGCGCGCCGGGCCTTGAGGTCGCCCACCGGCCCGCCGGGTCCCAGGTCGCGCCAGAGCGAGGGGGTCGGCTCGAGCGCGCCCGCCGGGGCCGCGGCGAGGAGCCCGCCGAGCAGGAACGCGAGGCTAGTAGGCCACACGGACGGTGCCGTCCTCGTCGACCACGCCGTGGAGGAGCCGGGGCGCCGCGAGCGCGCGCACCCGCACCGTGTCGCCCGGGCCGCCGTCCTCCTCGGCGATGCCGGCGGCGGTGACGACGAAGCCCGGCCCCTCGGCGCGGAGCGTCACGCGGGCGCCGCGGCGGACGAGCCGCCGGGAGGCGAGCGCGCGCGCGGTCACGACCTCGCCCGGGGCGAGCGGGCGCGCGAGCTCGCGGCCCACGGCCGCCTCGGGGCCCGCGAGGGCGTCGGCGGGGATGGCCGAGGGCGCACGCGCCTCCACGCGCACGTCGTCGGGGCCGAGCGTGGCGCCGCGCCCGAGCGCGCGCGCCGCCACGAGGACGGGCACGCGCCGGCGGATCGCCGCGCGCACGAGCGCCGAGGCGGCCTCGTCCATCGCCGCGCCGTCGCTCAGCACGGTGACGCGGAGGGTGGCGCCGGGGCCCTCGAGGGCGCCGCTCTCCAGGCGGACGTCGAAGCGGAGCGCGCCCGCGGGCACGACGAGCGGGCGCGCGGGCGGCCGGACGGTCACCTCGGCGCCCGCGCCGACCCGGCCGGCGAGCCACGCCCGCGCCAGGTCCGCCACGGCCTCGGGGGGCAGGACGGTGGCCGCGGGCGCCGCCCCCGCCCAGGCGGGCGCGGCCAGGCCGAGCACGAGCGCGAGGGCGAGCGGCGCCATCACCGGGCCGCCGCGGTGTTCGCCATGGCGAGCATGTCGTCGGCGGCGCGCACGGCCCGGCTCGCGGCCTCGAAGGCGCGCTGCGCGGTGATGAGCTGCACCATCTCCTCGACGACCGACACGTTGGAGGCCTCGACGAAGCCCTGCACGATCGTGCCGAACCCCGCCTGGCCGGGTGTGCCGAGCTCCGGCTCGCCGCTGGCCGCCGTGGGGACGAAGAGCGTCCGGCCGATGGCCCGGAGTCCGGCCGGGTTGACGAAGCGCGCGACGGTCAGCTGGCCGAGCTGCGTGGGTTGAGGCGAGTCCGCCGTGGTCACCGACACGAGGCCGTCGCTCGAGACGGTGATGGCCAGCGCCCCCGCCGGCACGGTCATCGCGGGCTGGAGGAGGTGGCCGTCGGCCGTGACGAGCTGCCCCTGGCCGTCGCGCTGGAAGACGCCAGCGCGCGTGTAGGCCGTGGTGCCGTCGGGCAGCAGCACCTGGAAGAACCCCTCGCCCTGGATCGCGAGGTCCAGGGGGTTGTCGGTCTGCTGGAGCGTGCCCTGGGCGAAGATCTTGCGCGTGGCCGCCACGCGGGTGCCGAGGCCGGCCTCGAGGCCGACGGGCTGGTCGCCCTGGCCCGTGCGCGCCCCGGCGGGCCGGAGCGTCTGGTAGGCGAGGTCCTGGAACTCGGGCCGCGCCCGCTTGAAGCCGGTCGTGTTGACGTTGGCGAGGTTGTTGGCGACGACGTCGAGGTTGAGCTGCTGCGCCTGCATGCCGGTGGCGGCGCTGTAGAGCGCGCGGATCATGCGGACCCTCCGGTGAGCCGGCCGACGTCGTGGATGGCGCGGCCGACGGTGTCGTCGATCTGGCGGACCGCCCGCTGGGCGGCCTCGTAGATGCGGAGCGCGTCGATCAGCTCGACGAGCGCCAGGACCGGGTTCACGTTGGCGCCCTCGAGCGCCCCGGGGATGAGGCGCACGGGCGCCGGGCCGAGCGCGGTGCCCGGGGCCGGCCGGAAGCGCGCCGCTTCGGTGCGGCGGAGGCGCCCGACGGGCACGTCGACCAGCAGCAGCCGCGCGACGGGCGCGCCGTCGCCGAGCACGGCGCCGTCGGCCGCCAGGCGCACCTCGCCGGCGGGCGGCAGCGCGACGGGTTGGCGGTCTTCGCCGAGCACCGGCAGGCCGTCGAGCGTGACGAGGCGGCCCTGGGCGTCACGCGTGAAGGCGCCGGCCCGCGTGAGCTCCGGCCCGCGCGGCCCGGCGACGACGAAGAAGCCGGGGCCCTCGATCGCGGCGTCGAGCGGGCGCCCGGTCGCGAGGATCGGCCCCGGCCGCAGGTCGATCGCCGTGCGCGCGGCCAGCACGCGGGGCGGGGCGCCGCCGGCGTCGCCGAGGCTCGCCGGGACGATGGCCGAGGCCAGGAGCGCGTCGAACGCGACCCCGGCCGCCTTGAAGCCGGTCGTGGCGGCGTTGGCGAGGTTGTGCGCGATCGCGTCCAGGCGCTCGGCCTGCCGGTGCATCGCGCTCGCCGCGAAGGCCCAGCCGACGGTCAGCACGCCGCCCGAAAAGCACAAGAAACGTGCCAGGCGGAGTTCCGCCAGGCGTGCGGTCCGCCATAAGCGCGCGCGGGGCCGCGCATTCCCGAGGGGGTTCCGAGGCGCCGTCGCCGTCGGGCTGCTTCGGACGCACGGCACGCCCGCTCATGGCGCCGGGAGCGCGCGCGTCACCGCGTCGAGGAGATCCTGGATCGCGACCGGCTTGGTCAGGACGAACCGGAGGCGCTCGCGCTCCGCCCGCGCGGGGTCGACGGACTCCCCCCAGCCCGTGATGCACGCGACCGGGAGATCCGGCCAGCGGGCCCCGACGGCCCGGATGAGCTCCCAGCCCGAAAGCTCCGGCATCGAGAGGTCGGTGAGCACGAGGTCCGGCCGGGTGTCTTCGAGCAGCGCCAGGGCGTCCCTGCCGTTCTGCGCGGCGACCACCGTGTACCCCGCCGCCTCGAGCGCGTCGACCAGCACTGCCCGCACCTCCTCTTCGTCCTCGACCAGGAGGATCCTCGCCGAGCCTTGCCGCCTCGGGACGGCCGGGGGCGGGGCAGGGACGGGTTCGTCCGGGGCGAGCGGGAGCCGAACCGTGAACGTCGAGCCTCGGCCCGGGGCGCTGTCCACACCGATGGTGCCCCCGTGACGCTGCACGATTCCCCAGGCCACCGAGAGCCCGAGCCCGCTCCCGCGCGCCCCCTTGGTCGTGAAGAACGGCTCGAACACCCGACGCCGAGTCTCTTCGGACATGCCGCAGCCGGTGTCCTCCGCGCTGACGAGCGCCTCGGCGTCCCCCTGGCGTATGCGGAAGGTGACCCGACCGCCCCCGGGCATGGCCTCGAGCGCGTTCCAGAGGAGGTTCAGGAATACCTCGCGGAGCTCCCCGGCGTGCCCGCGGACGCGCGGGCGCGCATCACCGTCGATCACGACCTCGTAGCGCACGCCTCGGCTCTGCGCCTCGCGCTCCCAGCGGGGGCGGGCGAACTCGACCACGTCCTCGAGGACGGCCCTGAGGTCGACGCACCCGGCCGGGCGCCCCTGGCGGGTGCCGGTGAATTCCTGGATCCGTCGGACGGTCTCGGCCCCGTCGAGCGCGGCTCGGCGGATCGCCTCGAGCTCGCGCATCCGAGCCGGCTCCGGGGTGCGCGCCAGGAGCAGCTCGGCCCGGCCGAGGATCACGGCCAGGAGGTTGTTGAAGTCGTGCGCCACCCCGGCTGCCATCTCCCCGAGCGCGCGCAGGCGCTCGGCCTGGAGCTGCCGGTCCTGGCTCGCGCGGAGGTCCCGGAGGGTCCGCTGCAGTTCGTCGACGAGCCGGGCCCGATCCAAGACCAGTGCGGCGTGATCAGCCAGCAGGCTCAGCAGCTCCTGCTCCTCCGCGCTGAGCGCCGGCCGGGGGGCGCAGAGCACGGAGAGCACGCCCAGCAAGCGCCCGTCCGCCCGCAAGGGCACCCCGACGTAGACCTGGCACCCGGCGGCCTCGGCCAGCCGACGGTTGATCCACCGTGGATCGGCGAGCACGTCCGGGATGAAGAGCGGCCCGGCCGCCTGGGCGACGGCGCCGACGACACCCTGCCCCGGCGCGATCTGGGCGACGTCGGTCGCCGCGCGCTCGACCTCGGGGGCGATGCCGGCGCTGGCGCCCGGACGGAGGACCTCGGCCTGCGCGTCCCAGAGCCAGAGCCGGGCGTATCGGGCGCCGGCGAGGAGGCCGAGGGTGTGCTCGACAGTCAGCCGCAGGATCTCGGCCGGATCCGCCGCGCCCAGCAGCGCTCGCGTGAGCACGCCGAGCGCCCGGAGCGCCTCGGCGCGTGCGGTCGCGTGCGCGTACAGGCGCGCGTTCTGGATCGCGGCCCCGGCGTGCTCGGCCAGGCGTAGGAGCGCCGCCTCGTCCCGGTCGGTGAACGGGCGCGCGCTCCGGCGCGCGACGAACAGGACGCCCTCGGGGCGCTCGGCGACGGCGATCGGAACCGCGAGCTCCGCCACGAAACCTTCGGCGCGCGTCGGCGCGAGGTAGTCCTTCGTGATGCGAGGGTCATTCGCGTAGTCGTCCGTGCGGACGGGGCGCCCCGTCTCGAGCACCAACCCGCCGATCCCTCGGCCGGGTCGGACGCGGAGCCCTTCGAACGCGCGCGTGCGATGGCCGCGAAGGACCCGGAACCGCATCTCCCCCGCCACCGGATCCAGCAGGGCGAGCATGGCGGCGTCGCCTGCGGTCAGGCGCTGGGCCGCTTCGGTCAGCCCCTCCAGGACACCGTCGAGCTCGAGCGAGGCGCCGATCGCCCGGGCGGCGCTGGCGAGGGCCTCGGCTTCGTCCAGGCGTCGGTGCGCCTCGTCGAGGAGCTGTTGCCGCGCGAGCACGCCGGCCGCCAGATCGGCGAACCCCTGGAGCGCCTGGACCTCCTCGGCCGCGAAGCGCCTGGGCTCTCGGGAGCAGAGGATGAGAGCCCCTGTAGCCCCGGTCGCCCCGCGCAGGGGCACGGCCAGGGCGCTGCGCACCCCGAGTTCCTGGAAGGCCCGACGGCTCGCGGCCGAGATGCGCCCGTCGCGCTCGACATCCTCGACGGTGGCCACGCGGCCCTCCCGGACGGCCCACCCATTGGCGCTCTCGAGCAGGACCTCCTCGGGCACGCCGCTGGGCGGGAGCCCCCAGCTTGCCCGGAGGCGGAGCCGGCCGTCTTCGAGGAGGCGGAGGAACGCCCCCTGGGCGTGCAGCGCCTGCGCAGCCGCCTCGAGGAGTACCTCGAAGACGCGGCCCGGGGCGTCGGCCGCCACGCAGCGCTGCGCGGCCTCGAGGATCGCGGCCATGCGCCGACCCAGGCGGTGCTCGCGTTCGACGAGGTCCCAGAACAGGCGGAGCCCCCCGGCGCCGAGAACTTCGACACCGCGCGGGCGCTTCGCCAGGAGCGCCTCGAGCACCGCCGAGTCCCCCGTGACCTCCAGGACGAGGTCGACGGGATAGCGGAAGACCGCGAGCGGGTCGTGGTGGGTCGGGATCCCGAGTTCGCGCGCCCGCCCGAGGGCGGGGGCCTCGGCGCGGCGGTCCACGACCACCGCGACCGCCGCGAGGCCCGAGCGCTGCAGGCGCTCGAGGAGGGCAGTGCCGCCCCGGCCACCGCCCACGATGCCGATCCGCACCACCGCCCGCTCGCGTTCGCCGCCTGCCTTGCCGGAACTCACCTGAAGCTCCCTGCGGCTCAAGAGGCGGTCAACCTGGATTCGGCGCGATGGTGACGGTCATGGGCCGCAGCTTCGCTGCCGGTCACTGCGGCCGGCCCGGGAAATCGGCGACGCCAGGCCATCGAACGTTGGCGGGCGATTCTGCGGTGCCCCACGCCTGAGACATCGAAGCCTGACGCGAGCCGTGGCCTCTCCCGCGGGATTCAGGTCAGGCCCCGACACGGAGGTGACCTGATGCCGGCTCCTGCCGGGCCGGTCACCAGCGGCGAGCCACGAGCCGTCGCGCGATCGGCGTGCCGCGCCAACCCGTGCGGAACCGAGGATCGTTGCCGTACCCTAGACTCCCGGGCGACTGGCGACGGGATGCGCACTCGTCCCGATGGGTGGAAGCGGCCGGTGCAACAGGACTCCGCCCGGGCCGACAGGGCCTGCGCCGCCGGCGGCCTGGGGGTACCGCGGAGCTGGAGTGACAGCGATTCGTCGTGCAGGGCGGTCGCGCGCTGCTGACGACCGATGGAGTCGAGGATGACCGCTGGGGGCACGGCGCTCCTCCTCACCGTGGACGTCGGCTTTCCGACCTCCCTGGAGCGAGACCTCCTCAGCCGGCTGCCGGCCTGTGGCTTCCGACCGGTCCTGGCGAGCGCTCGTGCGGCCGACGGCCGTTCCACGCTCGCGGGGGTCCCACACGCGCGTCTGCCCGGGCTCGCCGACCCGCGTACCGGCCGCAGCCTGCTACGGCTGCCGGAAACACTGGCGCGGCTGGTAGGGCTGGCTCGTCGTTACCGGGCCGACGTCATCCACAGCCTGCGGGGCTCGACCGCCCTCGCTGCCGTCCTTCTCTCGAGGCTCACCGGACTTCCGCACGTCTGCCACGTGCAATTCCACTACGAGAACCCAGCGCGGTATCGCAAGCTCTGGCTCGACCGCGCCGACTGCGTGGTGACGGTGTGTCGGGCTACCCTACGGGCCTTCCTGGCGGCGTGCACGCGGCGACGACCGGCCGTGGCCGAGGCGATTCCTAACGGCATCGACGCTGCGGCGTTCCGTGCCTTGGCTGGCGAGCTCGACGTGCGAGCGGCCCTCGGCCTCGGCCGTGACGACTTCGTGGTCGGGTTCGTTGGCTCTCTCGACCGGCGCAAGGATCCGCTCACACTCCTGCGAGCCGCTGTCCTCCTCGGAGACCCACGGCTCGTCGTGCTCGTCGTCGGCCGCTTTCGGAGCATCGAGTACGAGAATGCATTCCGGGCCGAGGTGGCGCGGTTGGGGCCGTCCGTGCGCTGTCATCTCGTCGGATACCAGCCCAACCCGTCGCCGTACATTCGGGCCATGGACGTGCTCGTCCTGCCGACCACCGGCGATGCCTTGCCGCGCGTGGTGTTGGAAGCGATGGCCCACGGCCGACCGGTCGTGGCGAGTGCCGTGGGCGGCGTCCCCGAGCTCGTGGTCGACGGACAGACCGGTTTGTTGGCGCCCCCCGGCGATGCCGCGAGGTTCGCCGACGCATTGCGGTCGCTGCTCGCCGACAGGTCGCTGGTTGAGGCGATGGGGCGCGCCGGACAACGCCGCGCAGAGGAAGAGTTTCCTGTCGAGCGCACCGTCAGTGCGATCGCGGGTCTCTATCGCGGGCGTCTGAGGCAAGGGCGCTGAGCAGCGCACCGAGCCGCACGGCCCGGTCTCGCCAGGTATGGTGCGCCGCCCACGCGAGGGCCTGATCGCCGGCCGCGGGTAGGCGGCGGAGCGCCCCGGTCCAGGCGTCGACGGTGGGTGACACGACTCGCACGCACCAGGGGCCGAGGTCGAGGTCGTCGAGGGAGGGCAGGTCGGTGACCGCCACGGGGAGCCCGCAGCGGGCGTAGTCGAAGAGCTTCATCGGGCACGAGTAGCGCCCGGTGCTGGTGTCCGGCCGGGTCGGGACGAGGCCGGCTCGACAGCCCGCGAGCGCCTGGTCGAGCTCAACCTGCGGTCGGTGCGGGAGCCACGTGGCATTCCGACGCGCCCCGACGCTGAGCGTCCCTGCCAGGCGCTCCCAGTCCTCTCGTCCTCCCCCCACGACCCGGACCGCGATACCGAGCCTCGCGGCGGCCTCCAGCGCCAGCGGCAAACCCTTCCAGTCTCCGAGCGACCCGGCGTAACCGAGTGGGCCCGCGGGGTCGGCAATGGAGCGTGGCAGTGGCGGATCACCGGCGTTGGGGACCACGGCGAACGGTCGTGGAGCGTGGGGAAAGTACCGCGCGTTGAGGGCGTCGGCCAGCGCCCGGCTGGTCGCCACGCGCAGCGCCGCGCGCTCCAGGGCCAGCCGCTCAGCGTACTCGATCTGTCGCAGAGGGCGTCCCGGGCGGGCGGACTCCGCGAAGACCTCGTGGGCTTCATAGCCGTACGCCAGCCCCAATCCGCCGAGGAGGCGGGCCGCCTTGAGGTGGATCGTGTAGGCCAGCCTGGGAACCGGGCCGCGGGCGAGCCACGCGCGAAAGCGGCGCGCGAAGAGCCGGGCGCTGCGCACCGGGCCCAGCCGGCGCGAGACCCTGACCACGTGCAGCCGCTCGGGCAGCGTCGAGCGGCCGAGCTCGCCGGCGTGACGGACGAGTTCCTCACGGCCGCCGCTCACCAGCGTGACGTCGAAGCCCGCGTCGGCCAGGGCGAGGCAGGTCTTGAGGGTCTGCACCTCGCGGGCGCGACGTCCGGTCCATTCCTCCGGGTAGACGTAGAGGAGAGCGCGACTCATCCCCCGCACCCGGCGAGCGCCAGCAAGCGCGCGGCGACCACTTCGGGCGCGAACACGCGACGGATCCGTGCGTGGCGAGCCATCCGTGCGGTCCACTGCGCGTCCCGGCGACGCTCGATGAGTGTGACGATGCCGCGGGCCAGCGCGACGGTGTCCAGAGCCGGGAACTCGATGAAGTCCTCCTCGCTGAGGGCCTCCCGGGCTCCGACGCGGTCGGAGAGCAACAGTGGCAGTCCCATGGACGCGGCCTCCACGGTCGCCACCGAGAACGCATCGAGCCCGATCGAGGGTGCCACGAAGGCGTCGGCGCTCGCCAGGAGTTCGCGCAGCGCTCCGCGATCCAGCAGCCCGCGCAGGATCACACGCCCCTGCAGGCCGAGCTCGGCGATCGTCTGCTCGAGTCGCCGCCGTTGAGGCCCCTCGCCGGCGATCTCGCAGACCAGATCGTGGCCCTGGTCGCGGACCTGCGCGACGGCCGTCACCAACCGATCGAAGCCTTTCCAGCCGACGAGACGCCCGACCGACACCAACCGAAAAGGGCCGTCAGGCCGCGTGGGCGGTGTGCCGGCCGGTGCGAAGAACGTCGGATCGGTCGGGTTGTAGACCACGACCGGTCGGCGTCCGATCCGCGCGGCGGCGAGCTCGGCGACGGCGCAGCTGACGGCGAATTCCCGGTCGATGGCCCGGTAGAACCACCGATCGCCAGGGAAGAAATCGGTTCCGTGGAATCCCATCACCACGCGCAGGCCGGGCTGGCGACGCTTCCAGAGCCACGCGACCGGCCAGTCGAAGGGCTTGGCGACGAACGCCACGTCGAAGCGCTCGGCGGTCCAGGCGTCCAGGCAGCTCCAGCCGAAGTGCAGGCGCTGCATGAGGCGGCGAAAGCGCTTTCCGAGGTCGAGGATCTTGTCCGTCTCGACGTAGTCGAACAGCGCCAGCCTCAGGGTGGTGGGTCGGTGCCGACGGCCGGCTTTCGGGCGGCCGCTGAAGAGGACAACCTCGTGTCCGAGGCGCTGCATGGCCTCTCCGACGTCGAAGGTGAAGGTCTCGATCCCCCCGACCTCCGGCGATCCGGGGAGGTCGAACGTCGCGTTGGGCAGGAAGAAGCCGATCTTCACCCGAGACGGCAGAGTCGGGGGCGCGTTCGAGTCACAGGCTCGCGGTGAGGAATCGCCGAACCAACCCCAAGCCACGCCGGTCCGGCGGTCGACGTGGCGATGCCCCGCTACCCAAGGGGCTCAGGGTGCACCCGTTCCCGGTGGCAGCCCGGATTCGATTTCGTCCGCCTGTCCCCCGAGGCCCCGCCTTTCCGGATTCCCAAAACGTGCCGGCCATCACGGGCGAACCGTCGCGCGATGCCGAACCGTGTTCGTGCCATCGAGGATCTGGACCTCGGCCTCAGGGGGATCGGCCTCCGGCCGCACGGTCACCAGGCCGTAGTTGAAGGCATCGCAGATGAAGAACTGCCCACTGGCTTCCCACCGCGGTCTGAGGTCGCGGACGAGCTGACAGAGCGGCCAAGCAGCGATGGGGCCCACGACGAACTCCCGGAGCCCATCACTCCATAGGTCTCTGGCGGCGTGGACATCAGCGCTCAGGATGATGATCCCGGTAATCCTCTCGGAGAGAAAGAACCTGCGAAGCTCTTCTCGCTCCGTCGCGTATCCCGACCATTTGTCCGGCCCCCACTCGCCAAGAAAGGGTACGGATGACACGATGAACTTGAACGGCGCCCGCGACGAACGGATATTTTCCTTGAACCACTCCTTCTGGCGCCTTCCTAGCATGGTCTTTGCGGGCCCTTCCGCCTCGGTCCGCGGGCTCCGGTACTGACGGCAATCCAGCACGAAGAAGTCGGCTGCAGGGCCCCAGGAAAAGCGACGATAGAGAATCGCGGGGTCGGAAGTGCGAATCGGCCAGTACTCGCGAAAGGCCCGTCGCCCCACCGGGATGAGAGGATGGGTCCGATCGAAGTCGTTTTCGACCTCGTGGTCGTCCCACATCGCGAACACCGCCGTGCTGGCCAAGAAGCGCTGGAGGTGCGCGTCGCTCCGATTCTCGCGGTGCTTGTATCGATACCCGCTGAGCGACCGGACGAACCGGTCCTTTGGGATGTCGGCATACATGGCATCGCCGAGCAAAATGAAAAAGTGGGGTTCCTTTTCCGCGATTCGATCGAAGAGGGTGAATGGCTGGTGGCCCGCCTCCATATCGCCGCTCCAGCCGAAACGAAACTCCTGAGGGACGTCCGGGGCCGTCCAGAAGCGGGCGATCGGCCCACGTGCGGTGTCCGCTCGCGTTTCCAAGCCCGTGGCGACCCCGCGGTAAAAGTATTGCCGGCCCGGATGCAGGCCGGGCACCTCGATCGTGACAGTGTAGTCAGACTCCGCGGTCGCCTCAGCGAAGGGAGCCACAAGAGCAGTTGAGAGCTCCTGATCGAGACTGTATTCCACGCTGACCCGCCCCCTCGCTCTAGTGCGAAGCCAGACAAGTACTGAACTCGAGGTCACCTCGGCTGCGGCGGGTCCGAAGGAGAATGCGGCAGATCCGAGACTGAGGCCACCGGTCGCACAGCCTCCAAAGACGGCGGCCGGCGCGAGTGCAGCACAGCGTAGGAAGCTACGGCGGCTCGACCGGAACGTATCCCTTGTCGGGTCTTCTCGCCTTTGCGGCTCGGGCGGCATAGCCCTCCTCTCTCCGCCGTCTCTGCCACGCCGTCTCCGGTCGCCGGGGTACGGCGCAGGGTAGCCGTTGTGGGCTGGCGCGCCTATGCGTCTAACGCCCAGGCTGAGCGGCGGGCGTCGCGCGGGCCCGTTCCGGCCCGTGGTTGGGCCTAAGGTCCATCACCCGTTCGTTAAGCGGAACGTCACCCCCCTCGCGGCGGGGTCCCCAATCCTAGGCGCTGGATGAACTCCTCCACGGGCCCTCGCCACAGATCGAGTTGGTTCGCCAGACCATGGCCATCACCGCCGAACGGTGAAAGGAGGTGAAGGATCGCCTCACCGCCACCCCGCACAAATGCCTGGTGGTAGGTGCGGATGGAGTGGGGCGCGTAATAGCGATCGTTCTCGGCGTAGAGCCACAGTGTGGGAACCCGGACCCGACGCCCCGCGTGGTAGAAGGTCCGTTCGTTGAAGTTGCCATAGCGGTCGCAGCCGTCGCCCGTCCAGCCCCCGACAAAATTGATGACGCCGCGGACCGCACCTGGTCGCTCGGCGGCGTAGACGATCGACAGGATACCCCCACGCGAAATCCCGCCCATGATCATTCTCTCGGGATCGGCCCAGAGCTGCTGCCGGACCCAGGCCGTCACGGCGTCCAGGTCTTCGACTGCTCGGGCCAATCCAGCCTCGAGGACGTGGCCTTCGCATCCGTAGCCTTCGCTGTAGGATCCTTCTGACGCGCCCCGACCGCGACGCATAGGCACCACAACCGCGAAGCCATGCTGGACAAAGAAGGCGGCCTGGCGACCGTAGCGCAGCGTGAGCGTCGGCGGGATGGCGCCAGGCCCCGTCGAGCCGTGGTTGAAGATGAGCACAGGATGCGGGCCGTTCGCTGTCGGCCGATAGAGGGTCGCCTCGAGCGTCAGTGCCCGTTTGCGCCCGAAAAAGCCTGATTCGGTCAGCGGGATGCGGACCGTCTCACCGGCGGCGATCGGGCCTCGGGAGGCTGGCGCGTTGGCGAGATCGGCCAGGGGTACTCGCGTGAGGGTTACGGTCGACACGCGGCCGCCAGTCGAGTACGAGCCGCGCAGCGACTCGCCTTCGAAGCGGTACTGGACCCTGACGCGACCGCCACGGAGATCCAAGGTGAGGGTGCCGCCCTCCACACGCGCGCCCACGCGGGTGTAGCCGCGCGTCACGTTCCAATCCGGAGCGTCACCGTAGGCGTAGATCACCCGGGCCTCGCCATCGGGTCGCACGCGCTCGACGACGAGGACGTGCGCCAGGACGCCGTCCCATGCGCCGTTGCCCCATAGCCCGCTGAACCTCGCCACCTCGGGAGGCACCTCCGGTCCAGGACTTTCGACGGTAAGGTCCGCGGGTAACGGGACCGCCGGCTGGGCAGAAAGGGGGCTGGACGTCAGGGCGATTGCCAAAACCACGATGTAGACGAGCAGCCCTCGGCTCGTGTCTGCGAGCGGGTCGGTTTTGTGTCCCGTCATCACACGTCCTCCGACTACGATAGCTCGGCGCGACCTAGTGCCCGCGCTAAGCGGCGCGCGAAGCGCATCCGTCGAAGCACGAGGTCAGGCGCGCTCTCTGTTGCTTCAACGCGCGGAGAATGATCGCTCTGCGCCCGATATAGCCAGGCGCTAGCTCCTTGAAGAACTGCAGCTCTTCCGAGTAGATCACTCGAGACCGCGTCGCATAGTACCCGCCGCGCACACCGGGGCCGGTAATCTCCACAGAGGCGTCGCTCGTAACGAGCCGTTGCCCGGGTGTTCCCTCGACCGTCGCCGCTCGGCGTGCGCCGTAATAGCAAGGGTTCGAGAGCCTCGGCATTTGCACGGCCGTTCCAGACGTTGCAGTCTGGTGGCACCGTGTGATATGCGGGCTGCCCCAGTGCGCCGAAGTCATGAGGCGACGCATGCGGCCCCTGGAGATACGAGAAGGACAGACAGCGACCGAAGCTTGATCCAAAACTTTGCCTGTTTCGTGGAAGGGTGCCCACTTGCGTCCGGGCGGAGCCAGCCGCGCGGGTCGAGATAGGCTGCACCGTCGCGCGGCCTATCCCGCTGCGTATACTTTCCAGGGCCGCTCCCGGGCTCATGGGCCGTGGGTACAGATCATCGTCGTGCTCACCGCCCGGTGCCTCGCAGCTCCCCGGTGGTCCGGATGTCGTGGCCGTCTTCCGGCAGGTAGGTGGCGAAGGCGGGGCGGAACTTGTGGTCCGTGGCCGGCTCCGGGATGCCGGGTGCGGCGGAGGGCCTCCTCGACGGCCCGCTCGCCCACGGGCCTCCCCGCAGGCTCCAGCGGGCAAATTCCCCGCGCCGGCCTCTTCGCCGGTACCGCACCGCGTCTCGACGCGGGGATGTGCGCGGGCTGCCGGGTCGCGGACCGGCACTGTCGGGGGCACGCTGCCCCACCCCCTTTTCCGCGGGGCGGCCGCATTCTAGCGATCGTCCGGTGGGACGACAAGACGGGGCGGTGTCCCGTGTAGGGAGCACATGATCTGTCCGCTCCCGAGAGCACGTGAACCGTCCGCTTTGCGGGCGGCCTGTCGTACAGCCATCGGTAGCCAAGGAGGTGCCGATGGCGTGGCTCACAGCCGCCGTGGAGCGAGCGATGGAATGACAGGAGGTCATCCTGGGCATCCACCCGCGCTAGTCTCCGGCGCTGGCGGGCCCGGGACGAGGCCGACCATACCCGGGGGCTCTACGACCGGCGCCAGCTGCCCTCGCGCCACAAGGCGCCCGAGGCTGAGGTCCAGCGCCTCCTGCGCCGCTACCGCGAGCGCTATGCCGGGTACAACATCCGGCACTTCCACCAGCGTCTCCGCCGTGATCACGGCGTGACGCTCTCCTAGAGCTTCGTCCGGCTGGCCCTCCACGAGGCCGGCCGGCGGGGGATCGCACGCACCTCACCCAGGTCGGGCGCGGCCTCGCCCACCTCGGCGTCGAGCCCATCGGCGCCGACGCCCCCAGGCCCGCGGCCGGGGTGAGCGGCATCGCCGCCGACGGTCGGCGCTTGCAGCTGGCCAGGCAGCCCGGCCGGCCGACCCGTGCCGGCCTGCACGTCGTCGTCCGTCGCCACCTCGACGGCTCCCACACCGTCTGGCGCGGCACCCGGTGCCTCGGCCACTACGCCCCCACGGGCGCGCCGGTGCCCGCCGAGCTCGAGCGCGCCCTCCCCGGCCGCCTCCGCGCCGCCGGCGCCCACCACCCAGCCGCCCCCGGCCGGGCTCGCCGACGGAGCGCCCCGGCCACCCGCCGCCGCAGCAGCTCCCGCCTTCCCGTCGGCCCGGGGCTCTGAGAGCGGACAGATCACCTGTCAAAACCAAGCGGACATTTCCCTTGTCAACAACAGAGGGTCGACCCCGCGCCGCGCGCTCCTCGACCATCTGCTCCCGGACAAGGTCCAGTTCCTCATGCAGACCCTGTGCTGATGCCGCGAGCGCGCCACCGAGGTCCGCCCGGCCTGGGCCGTCTTCATCGAGGTGCTGCTCGGTGACCGTCCGCTCCCCGCGCCCCGGCGGCCCCTGGACCACCTTTTTCCCCGACCCCGGGATCGAAGACCGGAGGGCCGCGACAGGGAACTGCCCATCAGCTCATCCCGAGGCTCCGCACCCTGCACCTGTCCTGCATCCTGGAGACGCTCGAGGGCCGCAACCGCCACGCGGCGAGCAGCAGGCGTCCTTCGTCGAGTTCCTCACCCTGCTGCTGCAGGACGAGGTCGAGCGCCGCGCGCACAGCCAGCTCCGGCTGCGCCTCCGGCGCGTCGCCTGCGATCCCACCAAGACGCTCGCGGGCTTCGACGTCAGCTTCAACTCCAAGCGCAACAAGGCCCAGCGCTTCGACCTGGCGACGGGCGCCTGCATCGAGCGCCGCGAGCACGTCCTCCTCGACGGCCCGACGGGGGGCGGGACGCGCCACAGCGCGCAGGCCTTGGCCCATGAGGTCTGCCGCCGCGGCTACGAGGTCCTCTTCGTGAACACGGCCAAGATGCGGGCCCACCTCGCCGGTGGTCGCGCCGAGGGGACGCACGAGCAGCGGCTCGCCCGCGACACTCGTCCCGATCTCCTGGTCCCGGACGATTTCGGCCTCGAGCCCTTGCGGGCGCCGGGCCCGGCGGATATGAACGGGCGGCGATCGCCCTGACGAGCCACCACGACCGGTCGGAATGGCCGGAGCTCTTCGGGGAGGTGCTGCTCGCCTCGGGCGCACTCGACCGGCTCACGCAAGGGGGCCCATTTCGTGGAGATCCGCGAAGCCGGTTGCCACCCGCCGGCAGCGCGGGGCGACCCACTCATCGCGGAGGACGGGCGAACCTGGATGCGAGAGGTCCGGTCACATTCGCCGGACTGGCTCCGTATGGGTGACGCCAGGCGGCTCTCTTTGGGCGGCCATTGGCACCGGTGCGCCGGGAGCCCAGTCTGCCTCCGCGAGGCCTGGGTCGAGGCGCCGTGCCCCGACTGCTGAACTCAGGAAGTGGTGCCCGCGGTGCGAGGGGGCCGGCCGCGTCCGGCGCCCTCACCCCGCGCGCCTCATGGAGGACTGGTGGGGCGATGTCGAGCGCGAGGTGCTCCAGTGCCTGGAGGGCCGGCAGGCCGTCCCGGTCGGCGACGTGGCCCGGCGGCTCGGGATCTCCGAGCTGGCGGCGGCCTCGCTGCTCGCGCTGCTGGCCGGGGGGGGGGGGTCCGGATCTGCGCCGTCCAGGCCCCCGACGCCGGTCGACAGGCGGCCTGAGGGGGCGGTCGCGAAGCCCGGCTCGTCGGCGAGCCCACTCACGCGGCGCTGGACGCGCTGGAGACGCAGCGGGCGACCGGTCGCTGGCAGCCGTTCAGGCCCGCAGTGTTCGTCGACCTCGTGCGCTGGTCCCAGCGGATGCCATCGCTGGCGTGGAGAGCGGGCAGCGGGCGATGGGGCTCGGTGCACTTGCACCAGAAAAATGGCGCAGCAGCCGCATTGCGACCGGCGGCGGCGTCGTCCACCATGGTCGAGACGATGACGACCGCATTCCTCGCCGTCGCGCGATGCGCCTGACCCGCGAGGGCGACTGCGCCGTGCGCGTCCTGCTCGATCTGGCGCAGCACCGGGACGAGGCACCGGTGCCCCGGGCGCGAATCCAGGCCCCCCAGGACGTCCCGGCCGCGTACCTCGGCAAGATCGTCCAGGCGCTCGCGCGCGCGGGGCTCGTGGAGACCCGACCAGGCGCGCGCGGGGGCGTCTGGCTGGCGCGAGACCCGGACACGATCACCCTGCGGCGCGTAATCGAGGTGGTCGAGGGCCCGATCCAGCTCAACCGCTGTGTGGTCGGCCCCGGCGCCTGCCCGCGTGACCGGTTCTGCCCTGTGCATCCCGTGTGGCTCCGGCTCCAGGCCCTCGTCACCCGCGAGCTCGACGCGGTCACCATCGGCGACCTGGCGCGCGCGCCCGTGGCAGAGGCCGTTCGATGCTGAACTGGCTCGCCTGGCTTCCCGAGAATGCCGCCGTCGGCGGGGCGGAGATCGACGGGCTGCTCCGGCTGATCTACACGCTGACGCTCGCGTGGGCTGTGCTCACGCTGGGCGCCATCGGGTTCTGCCTCGTCCGTTACCGTCGCCGGCCGGGTCGGCGGGCTCGCTACGTCACCGGCGAGCGGCCGGCAGAGGTGGCCTGGGTGCTGGTGCCGGTGGCGGTCGTCCTCGGCCTGGACCTCTGGATCGACGTCCGGGGGGCGCCCGTGTGGCGGCGGGCCAAGCTCGAGCGGCCGGCTGCGGAGGTGGTCATCCAGGTCACGGGGCGGCAGTTCAACTGGGAGGTCGTCTACCCGGGTCCCGACGGCCGCTTCGGCACGGACGACGACCGGCGGTTCCTGGACGAAATCCACGTCCCGGCCGGCGTGCCCGTGCGCCTCGTGCTCGACTCACGGGACGTGATCCACAGCCTGTTCCTGCCCCACCTCCGGGTCAAGCAGGACGTCGTCCCGGGCCGCACGCTCGAGACGTGGTTCCAGGCGACCCGTCCCGGCGCCTACGAGCTGCCGTGCGCCGAGCTCTGCGGGCTCGGGCACTCGGGGATGAAGGGCTGGCTCCACGTCCACCCGCCGGAGGAGTACGCGCGATGGGTCAGGGAGCAGTGGTCGTGACGACCGCGCGGGCGCACGGCCCGGCGCAGTCCTGGGTGAGCCGGGTCTTCTCGACGGACCACAAGACCATCGGCAAGCAGTACCTCGCCCTCGGCGTCTTCTGGGCGGTGGTGGGCGGGCTCCTGGCCGGGGCGATGCGCTGGCAGCTCGCCTGGCCCGACGGCCGCGTGCCCGGTCTCGGCGAGATCGGCCCCGACACCTACAACATGCTGGTCACGATGCACGGCACCATCATGGTGTTCTTCGTGGCCATGCCGATCCTGCTCGGGGCCTTCGGCAACTTCCTGATCCCGCTGATGATCGGCGCTCGCGACATGGCCTTCCCGCGGCTCAACATGCTCTCCGTCTGGACCTTCGCCCTGGCTTCCCTGGTGCTGCTCGCCTCGTTCTTCGTCCCCGGCGGCGCCGCGTCCGCCGGCTGGACCGCCTACCCGCCGCTCAGCGCCCGGCCCGACTACAGCGGCGTGGAGTGGGGCCTGAACCTCTGGATCCTGGCCCTCGCCCTCGAGTTCGCTTCATTCCTGATGGGCGGCGTCAACTACCTGACGACGGCCATGGCCCTGCGGGCGCCGGGGATGACGTTCTTCCGCCTGCCGATGCTGGTGTGGCAGCAGCTCACCGCGGCGACCCTCTTCCTGCTCTCCGTGGGGCCCCTCATCGCGGGCGCGGTGATGCTGCTCCTGGACCGGACCCTGGGCACGGGGTTCTACGCGCCCGAGCTCGGCGGCGATCCGCTCCTCTGGCAGCACCTCTTCTGGTTCTTCGGCCACCCCGAGGTCTACGTGATCTTCCTGCCCGCCCTCGGCATCGTGCTGGAGATCCTCCCGGTCTTCAGCCGCAAGCCGCTCTTCGCCTATCGGTGGATCGTGTGGGCCACGGTCACCGCCGGCGCACTGAGCTTCGTCGTCTGGGCCCACCACATGTTTCAGTCCGGGATGGATCCCCGGCTGGCGATGCCCTTCAGCGTGACGACCATCCTGATCTCGGTCCCCTTCGCCTTCATCGTGTTCTGCATGATCGCCACGCTCTGGGGCGGCGCCCTCCGGTTCGACCCGCCCATGCTGTGGGCGCTCGGCTTCCTCACGATGTTCATCGTGGGCGGCCTCACGGGCATCTTCAACGGCTCGGCGCCGGCCGACATCTACCTGCGCAACACGTACTTCGTGGTCGCCCACTTCCACTACACGCTCTTCAGCGCGGTCGTCTTCGGCGGCTTCGCCGGACTCTACTTCTGGTTCCCGAAGATGTTCGGGCGGCTCCTGCCGGCCCGCCTCGGCACGCTCCACTTCTGGCTGACGCTCGTCGCCTTCAACGTGACCTTCTTCCCGATGCACCACCTCGGGCTGGCCGGCATGGTGCGCCGCATCGCCAACCCGCTGCAGTACGACCTCCTGGTGCCCTACCAGTGGGTCAATGTCGTGGCCACGCTGGGCGCGCTCGGGCTCCTGGGGGCGCAGGTCGCCTTCGTCGCCGCCGTGGTCCAGGCGCTGATCACCGGGCGGCGGGCGCCGGCCAATCCCTGGGAGGCGAACACGCTCGAGTGGGCGGCGCCCTCGCCCCCGCTGCATCTCAACTGGGGCGCCCGGGTCCCGATCGTCCACCGGGGCCCGTACGAGTACAGCCGTCCCGACCAACCGACCGACTGGCTGCCGCAGCATGCGGCGGCAGCGCCGGCCGGGCGCTAGGGCGAAGCGGTCGTGGCGCTGGCCTCCGAAGTCCACGCGCTCGCGGGCGAGCCCGAGGTTCTTCCGGGGCTCAGGGCGGGGAAGGTCGCGGTCTGGTGGTTCCTGGCCTCGGAGACCATGGTCTTCGGGGGGCTCATCGCCAGCGCCCTCGTCGTCCGCCTGGGCGGTGAGGGGTGGCACGAGGCGTCGGCCCACCTCGGCGTCACGCTGGCAGCCGTCAATACTCTGATCCTGCTCACGAGCAGCCTGACCGTCGTCCAGGCCTTCGCGGCCGCCGCGCGGGGCGACCGCGCGAGCACGAGCCTCTCCCTGGCGCTCACCGTGGCCGGGGGCCTGGCCTTTCTGGCGCTGAAGGCTGTGGAATACACGACCGAGGTCCGGGCCGGGTATACGCCGGCGAGCGGGATCTTCTGGTCCTTCTACTACGCGATGACGGGCCTGCACGCCCTGCACGTCGCGGCCGGGGTGGTCGTCAACGCCGTGCTCCTGGTCGCGGGCCGCCTGCGCACGCCGCAGCGGGTGGAGCTCGCCGGCCTCTACTGGCACTTCGTCGACGTGGTCTGGATCTTCCTCTTTCCGCTCCTGTACCTGTCGTGACTGGCTCCCGGGCGCCCAACTACGTCGCGATCTGGGTGTGGTTGGTGGCGCTGGCCCTGGCCAGCCTGGCCGCAGGCCTGCTGCCGGGCGGCCGGACGGTCACGGTCGCCGTCGTCTTCGCGGCGGCGACGGTCAAGGCGCTCCTGGTGGCGCTGAACTACATGCACCTGCGCTTCGAGCCCCGCCTCGTGCACGCCCTGGCGCTGGTGCCGCTGCTCGTCGTCGCGGTCCTCGCCGTCGCGCTCGTGCCCGACTTGGTGCTCCGCCGCTGAGCCGTGCGGCGCGCGCGCTCGACGGTGGGGCGCGCTACGACCGGGGCCGGGCCGTGGTGGTGCTCCCGGGCGGTGGCGCGGCGGTCGGGCCGGGCGCAGGCGCGAAGAGCCGGTGGCGGTAGGCGTAGGCCACGGCTTCCAGGCGGCTGTGGACGCCGAGGCGTTCGAGGATGTGCTGGACGTGGTTCCGGACGGTCGCGCGGCTCACGTGCAGGCGCGCGGCGATCTCGTGCGTGTCGAGCCCGTCGGCCAGCAGGCGGAGGACCTCGACCTCACGGCGCGTGAGCACGGTCTCGGCCGCCGGGCCGCTCCGTCCCTCGGCCGCGGCCAGACGCTCGTGGACCAGCGTCAGGAGCTCCTTGGTCGCCGTGACGTCGCGGAACAGGTGGACCGTCAGCGGCCCCGGCCCGTCCGTCACGGGGAGCCGGAGGACGCTGACGTTGATCCAGATCGGACGCCCCGCGCGGGTCCGGGTGCGCATGTCGAAGTGCTGCACCGGCTCGCCGAGGCCCACGAGGGCGAGGACCTGGCAGCCCCGGTAGCAGAGGCGGTTGTCGCGGTCGTCCCGGCCCACGAAGACGTCGCAGCACCGTCGCCGCAGCACCTCGCGCGCCGTGTACCCCATGATCTTTTCCGCCGCACGGTTCCAGAAGACGATCCGGCCGCTGGGGTCGACGACGAAGACGCCGTCGCCGGCCTCGGCCAGCGCCCGGTCCAGCGCCACCGGGGGCAGGGTCATCGCGGTTGCCACGCGCAGAGCGGATCCTCGCCGGTGACCTGGCCCGAGGTGGCCCAGGCCCGGGCCCGGGAGCCGCCGCAGATCATGCGGTACTCGCAGAGCCCGCACCGGCCGCCGAAGCGGTCCGGGTCGCGGAGCGTGCGGAAGAGCGGGGCCTCGCGGTAGACGCGGAGCGGGTCGTCGCGGCGCACGTGGCCGGCGGCGAGCGGCAGGAAGCCCGAGGGGGTCACGGCGCCGTCGGCGGCGATGAACATGATCCCGTGGCCGTCGCGCAGGCCGAAGCTGCGCGTGTGCGGGCCCGCGAGCGGCGGTCGGCCCCGGGCGCGGAGGTGCTGGATCAGGACGCGCCGGTAGTGCGGCGCTTCGGTCGTCGTCACGCGGACGGGCCAGGCCTCGGCCGTCGCCGCCAGCCAGCGGAGGCGGAGCTCGCAGGCCTGGGCGTCGAGCGGGCGGAGGGCGCGCCCCCGGCCCACCGGCACGAGGAAGAACAGGCTCCAGCGCGAAGCCCCGAGCCGCGCGACGAGGGCGGCGGTGTCCTCGAGGAAGGGGTCCGTCTCGGCGCAGACGAGCGTGTTGATCTGGAGGGGGATCCCGGCCGCCACGACACGCTGCGCGGCGGCCAGCGTCCAGCCGAAGCACCCGAGCACCCCGCGGATACCGTCGTGCTGCGCGGCCCCGGGCCCGTCGAGGCTCAGCGACATCGCCGCCACGCCCGCGCGCTTCAGGTCGTCGATTGCAGCGCGGTCGAGGGCCACCGTCGCGCTCGGCGCGACGCTCGGGCGGAGGCCGAGCTCGGCCGCGCGCTCGACGAGGTGCAGGAGGTCGGGGCGCTTGAGCGGGTCGCCTCCGGTGAACACCACGTGCGGCGGCGGGGTCGCGCGGGCCAGGGCCCGGAGCACCCGGAGCGCCTCGGTGGTGGCGAGCTCGTCAGGCGAGCGCTGGCGGATCGCCGACGCCCGACAGTGCCGGCAGGCGAGGTCACAGGCCCGCGTGAGCTCCCAGTAGACACGGGCGGGGGCCGCATCGAACTGGTACGCCCGCGCCGGCGGCGCGTCGGGCGCCACTTCCGCCGCCGTCCCTCGGGGGCCGTGCGGGTCTTCCTCCCCCGCGCCGGGACCCCGGGACCCGCGGACGTTGCCCTCGCGCCTCACCCTGCACTCACTCGGTGCCCCGCGGCCCCGAGCGGTGCGGCACGTCGCGGGCGGCGGGGCCGACCCCGCGCGCGGCCAGCATGCGGTCCACCAGGGCGTCGAACTGGCTGATCGGGAACGGCTTGGTAAGGTAGGCGGCGGCGCCGGCCGCGAGCGCCTGGCGCCGGGTTTCCTCCGAAGGAAAGCCCGTGACCACGATCACCGCCGGCGCGTTCGCCGCCGCCCGCGCGGCGCGGACGACCTCAAGCCCGTCGCCGTCCGGCAGGCGGAGGTCGGCGATGACCAGCTCGAACCGGCACCGGCCGAGCACGTCCAGCGCCGCGGTGCGCCCCGTGGCCTCGGCCACCCGGCAGCCGTGCCGCGCGAGCAGGCGTCGGTACGTCGCCACGAAGTCGGGCTCGTCGTCGACCACGAGCACGGCCACCCCGCCCATCGGCGCCTCACCCGCCCGCGCGGGCGGGCTCGCCCTGCCGGGTGAAGGCCCGGAGGATGTCGGTCTCGGTGAGGATGCCGAGGAGGCGGCCCCCGTCGACGACGGGCAGAGCACCGATGCGGTGCTCGAGCATGAGCGCCGCGGCGGCGCGGGCCTCGCGCTCGGGCGCGATCGTGATCACGGACCGGGTCATCACCTGCTCGACCGTGAGCTTCGCCAGCAGGTAGTTCACCTCCCAGACCGACAGGCTCGTCGCCGGGGAGGGGAGGTTCAGGCGGATGTCGCGGTCGGTGACGATCCCGACGAGCCGGTCGCCGCGTGTGACGAGCAGGTGGCGGATCCGGTGCCGCTCCATGAGCCTCCGCGCCTCCGGCACCGGAGTCTCGGGCGGAACGGTGATCGGGTCGGGCGTCATCAGGTCGCGAACGCGCACGGGCTGCGCGGAGGGGTCGACGGCCTCCGTGGCGACGCCCCGCGCGGTGCGGGCGCGGGCTTCGGCCTCGCTCGCGCGCAGGAGGAGGACGGGGACGTGAGCGTCGCGCAGGACCGCTGCGGCCACGGAGCCGTGGAGCAGGCGGCCGAGGCCGCTGCGGCCGTGGGTGGTCATCGCGATGAGGTCGGCGCCGAGCTCGCGGGCCGCGCGGACGATCTCGGCGGCCGGCTCGCCCCGGCGCGCATGCACGCGCACTCGGACGCCTCGGTCGACGAGGTCGCGCGCCACCGCCTCGAGGTAGGCCCGGCACTCCTCCAGGCGCGCCTCGACGTCCTCCACGACCACGTCTCGGGAGAGCTCCGTGACCGACGGGGGGACGGGCCGGACGACGCGCAGCAACTCGATCTCGAGGTCGAGGGGCCCGGCCACCTGCAGGACGAAGGGCAGGATGCCCTCGGCCAGCGCCGACCCGTCCAGCGGGACGAGCACGCGCTTATACACGCGCGGCGCCCTCGGCCCCGGCCGGCGTCGAACTGCCGGACGGGCGCTCCACCGGTGCGCCCCGGGCCCGGACGAGGAGGATGGGCCTCCGGGTGCTGCGCAGGACCGACTCGGCGACCGACCCGAGGATCAGCCGCCCGAGCCCGCTCCGCCCGTGGGTGCTCATCACGATCAAGTCGACGTCGCGAGCCTCGGCGGCCTCGACGATCGACGCGGCCGGCGGGCCGTACCACACCGAGACCCGTACCCGGCCGAGGCCGCGCTCGCGCAGATGGGCGGCGACCCCCTCCAGGTAGGCTTCGGCCTCCTGGACGGCGGCGACCTGGGCGGCCGTGGGATCGAACCCGGGCAGGGCCGGCGCTTCCGTGGCGCGCATGAGGAGCAGCGTGGCCTCGGGGTGGTCGCGCAGCAGGTCCTCGGCCATCGGGAGCGCGGCCTCGCCCAGGGGCGAGCCATCGAGCGGGACCAGAACCGTCCTGAGCTTCACGTCGACCTCCCAACGTCGGAGCCGCCCGCCGCCCGAGCAAGAGCAAGCCGGTTGCCAGGCGGAATCGTCGACCAAACCTCGCGAAATGGCCCACGCGGGACGTCGCGGGTGGGGTGACGCCTCCCCACCGTGGGTCAGCCGCGCCGCGCGCTACCGGAGGCGGTACTTGCCGATGAGGCGGTGGAAGGTCTTGCGGTCGATCCCGGCCGCCTTGGCGGCGGCTGAGACGTTGCCCCCGTGCCGGTCGAGCAGGTCGCGCAGATAGGCGCTCTCGAGGGTCTCGAGCCAGCGCGCGCGCGCTTCCTGGAGCGTGAGCCCTGCCGTGGCCGGCAGCGGGCCCGGGGCCGCGCCGGGCGCCGGCGCCGGGCGCTCGGCCCGTACGACGTACTCGGGCAGGTCCCGTGGACGGATCGTGGGGCCGTCGGTCAGCGCGCACGCCCGCTCGATCACGTTCTGGAGCTCCCGGACGTTGCCCGGCCAGGGGTACGCCTCGAGGGCCGCGAGGGCATCGTCGTCGATCCCCGTGACGGTGCCGCCGCCGTAGCGGCGGATGAAGGTGTGGGCGAGCAGCGGGATGTCGCCGCGGCGTTCGCGCAGCGGCGGCAGCTCGATGGCGATGACGTTGATCCGGTAGTAGAGCTCCTCGCGGAACTCGCCCTTGCGGACGGCCTCGCGGAGGTCGCGGTTGGTCGCGGACACCACGCGCACGTCGACCGTGATCTGGTGGGTGGAGCCGACGCGCCGGATCTGCTTCTCCTGGAGGGCGCGCAGCAGCTTGGCCTGGAGCGAGAGCGGGAGCTCGGCGATCTCGTCCAGGAAGAGCGTGCCGCGGTGGGCGAGCTCCATGAGGCCCGGCTTGCTGCGCAGCGCGCCGGTGAAGGCGCCCTTTTCGTGGCCGAACAGCTCCGACTCGAGGAGGTTCTCCGGCAGCGAGGCGCAGTCGACGGGCACGAAGGGCTGCGCCGCCCGCGGGCTGTTGGCGTGGACGGCGCGGGCGATCAGCTCCTTGCCCGTGCCCGACTCGCCCACGATCAGGATGTTGGCCTCCGAGCGGGCCGCCTTGCGGACGAGCTCGCCCACGCGGACCATGGCGGGACTGCGGCCGACGATGTTCTCGAGGCCGAGCGTGGACTGCAGCTGCTCGCGCAGGCTCCGGTTCTCGAGCGCGAGCCGGCGGTGGCGGAGCGCGCGGTCGACGGCGACCTCGAGCTGGTCGAGCGAGAAGGTCTTGGGCAGGTAGTCGAAGGCGCCGGCCTTGATGGCCGCGACGGCGGACTCGATGGTCGCGAAGCCCGTGATGACGATCACGGGCAGGGTCGGGTCGAGCTCCTGCGCGCGGCGCAGGAGCTCCATCCCGTCCAGGCCGGGCATCTTGAGATCCGTGATCACGAGGTCGGGGCGCTCGGTGTCGAGCAGGGCGGCGGCTCGCTCGCCGTCGGTGGCGGTCAGGCACTCGTGGCCCGCGCGGCCCAGGAGCCGCGCGCAGTTCTCCACCATGTCGGGCTCGTCGTCGACGACGAGGATGCGGGCGGGCGTCACGCCGAGGCCTCGAGCGCGCGGGCGGGCAGGGTGATGGTGAACGTCGTCCCGCGCCCCGGCTCGGACTCGACCTCGAGCGTGCCCTGGTGGTCGCGGACGATCCCGTACGCGATCGACAGGCCGAGCCCGGTGCCCGTGGGCTTGGTGGTGAAGAAGGGGTCGAAGATGCGGGGGAGGACCTCGGGCGGGATGCCGCACCCGGTGTCGGCGACGCGGAGCTGCACGCGATCGGGCGCGCCGGGGGCGCGCGCCGTCTCCACCCGGATCTCGCCCGGGCCCTCGAGGGCGTCGCGCGCGTTGAGGAGCAGGTTCATCAGCACCTGCTGGAGCGCCTGGGCGTCGCCGCGGACGACCGGCAGCCCGTCAGATCGGAAGAGCGTCGTGAGGGAAAGAGTG
>ENA-ORXB01001077-ORXB01001077.1-sediment-metagenome-genome-assembly--contig:-NODE-1077-length-37811-cov-18.586818_pt1 | contig 37811 bp, 29 predicted proteins | sample MGYA00237863_ERZ511475 | MGnify/ENA primary metagenome ERZ511475 (study PRJEB26305, sample SAMN06343858) | sediment metagenome | isolation source: hot spring sediment | place: Canada: British Columbia... | reverse complement strand
TGTTCGGTGTTCGTTGCACGCAACGGTTCGGTTCCGGGGTCCGTATACCTCATGGGAGGAGACCGCGTTCGAGCCTGCCGGCAGCACCGTAACGAAAATCCGGGAGGCGAGACGCTTCCCAAACATGAGGTAAAAAAATGCCAGAAACCACTTCTTTGTTCGTAGGAAACCTTTCCTACGCCACCACCGCAGAGCAACTGCGTGAGCTGTTCTCTCCGTGGGGTCCCGTTGAGGATGCTCGTGTCGTCGAGGGACGCGGCTTCGGCTTTGTGGACATTCCCCGCGAGAACATGCAGGCGGCAATCGATGCCACCAACGGTCAGGTGTTTATGGGCAGAACCATCACCGTGAACCAGGCACGTCCCCGCACCGAGCGGCGCGAGGGCGGATTCCGCAGCGACCGCGGTGGCTACGGCTCCGGGCGGCGCGACCGACGCTGGTAAGCCCGAACCAGAGCATCACGTGCAACGGCACGCCGGTCGGCGTGCCGTTCGCTGTTATTTCAGGGTGACTATCGTCACGCCGTCTCCGCCCTCTGTGGCATCCGCCCCCCGATACGAAGCCACCAGCGGATGCGTGCTCAGGTAATCCCTTACCGCCTTGCGCAGAGTGCCGGTGCCTTTGCCGTGAATCACGCGCACCTGCTGCAGCCCAGCGGCATACGCCTCGCTGAGATACTGGTCGAGGTTGGCGATCGCTTCTTCCACCCGTTGCATCCGCAACATGATTTCCGGCGAGATGTTCACTGCTCGCGACAGGTTGACCGGCACCGAAACCAGCGGCGTCTTGGAAACCGGCTTCTCATCGGTGCGGCGCAGCGCCTCACGCGGGACGGTGATGCGAATCGCTCCTGCCTGCACCACCGCCTCTTCCTGCGTCAGTTGCAGCACTGTGCCCGTGACGTTCAGCGTGGTGACCCTGACTGTGTCGCCCTCGCGTATCTCAGAGGGCGCGGCGGCGGGTGGAGTCAGCAGCCGTTTCATCTGTTCGGCAGCCTGTCGCACCTGCTGGCGGGCTTCCTGGGCAGCGCGATTTTCGCGGGGCTGTTCGCGCAAGCGACGATATGCTTCTTCCGCCTGCTGCAGGATTTGGTGCAGGCGGTGCTGAACCTCCTGCGTCACCTCCTCGCGCAACCGCTGCCGCTCCGTTTCCAACTGTTCCAGTCGCTGTTGCAGCTGTTGACGCAGGGCTGCGGCTTCCCGACGCTCCTGTTCGGCTGCCTGTCGCGCCTCCTCCACGTGACGCTGTTCTTCCTCCAGCCGGCGCATGATGCTGGCAGCCTCCGTCTCACGCCCGGCAAGGCGCGCCTGCGCGGTCTCGATGACCGAGGGAGGCAGACCCAGCCTCTGTGCAATGACGATGGCGTGACTGGAACCCGGTGTACCGATACGCAGATGGTACGTGGGGCGCAGGGTTTGCAGGTCAAACTCCACCGAGGCGTTCTGCACGCCCTGTCTGGCGTAAGCGTAGCTTTTCAGCTCGCCATAGTGGGTGGTCGCCATCACCCGCGCATGGCGTACCAGCAGATAGTCCAAAATCGCCTGCGCCAGTGCGGCTCCTTCGGCAGGGTCGGTTCCCGCGCCCAGTTCGTCCAGCAGTACCAGCGTGTGTTCGTCACAGTGGGGTAGCATCGCGGCGATGTTGGTCATGTGTCCGGAAAAAGTGGATAGCGATTGCTCTATGCTCTGCTCATCACCGATGTCGGCAAAGATGTTCTGGAATATCGCCATTTCGGTGCCGGTGTCGGCAGGCACGTGCAGACCCGACTGCATCATCAGCGTCAGCAGGCCCACCGTCTTCAGGGTCACGGTTTTGCCGCCCGTGTTGGGTCCTGTGATAAGCAAGATTCGGAAGCGGTTGCCCAGTTCCACATCGATGGGCACGACCGGCGGTTTCAGCAGGGGATGCCGCGCCTTGCGCAGGCGGATTTTTCCCTGTGTGTTCAGTGCAGGCTCGATGGCGTCCCATTCCACGCTGAGACGGGCGCGGGCATTGATGAAATCCAGCTCGCCCAGCGCGTCGCAGGTGAGTAGGATGGGGTCGCTGTACTTGCCCACAAGCGCGCTGAGCTGCGCCAGAATACGCTCCACCTCGTTCTGCTCGGCGATCTGTGCTTCGCGAATCTGGTTGCCGAGGTCCACCACCTCCTGCGGTTCCATGAACAGCGTGGCGCCCGATGCGCTCACGTCATGCACGATGCCCCCAAACTGCGCGCGGTACTCCGCCTTGACCGGCAGGCAGTAGCGGTCGCCGCGCATGGTGATGACGGGTTCCTGCAGCATATTGCGGATACGTGAGGAGTTCAGCGTGGCCTGCAGGCGTTCGGTGATGCGGGAGTGCAGGTGGCGCAGTCTCTGCCGGATGCGGGCAAGTTCGGGACTGGCGCTATCGGCGACGGTGGCATCGTCCTTCAGGCAGCGGCGTACCTCGTTCACCACCTCGGGCAGTGGCTCCAGCTGTCGCGCCAGCACGCACAGCGCGGGGCACTTCTCCTCTCTTGTCAGGAGGAAGCTGCGGAGGCGTCGGGCGGTCTCTACCGTGTCGGCAATGGAAAGCAGCGATTCGGGTGGGAGTATCCCTCCTGCACGCGCCAGCGATGCCGCCGAACGCACGTCCTGCACGCCACGAAGGGGCATCTCCTCGGCGAGGTCTATCAACCTGCGCGCTTCCGAAGTCTGCTGCAGTCCGAGGCGGATAGCCTCTTCCTCGATGCGCGGTGTCATCTGGCGTGCCCGTTCCGCGCCCATGGGGGTAGCGCAGTGCGCCATCACCTTCTGCCGGATGGCGTCGTATTCCAGAACCCGGAGGGTGTGTGCGTTCATGGGCTCACGTCAGCTGCTCGGGGTCAATGCCCATCTCGCGCAGTCGCTGTGCCAGTCGTTCTGCACGCCGTTCCGCCTCTTGCGCCCGTAACCGCTCCTGTTCCGCTCGCTGCCGTTCCTGCTGTGCTTCGCGCTGTGCCTGTTCGTAGCGACGGCGCAGCTCCACATAGGGCACAAACCGCTCCCCATCGGGACGATAGACGACCAGCGCGCCGTCTTCCACGCTAAACCGAACGCCCAGCAACGGGCTGACCCAGCCCTCCATCTGCGGCACTCGCACCAGCTTGCCGTCCTGTCGTGTCCAGCCGTCCAGTGCGCCCGTATCGGGGTCGTACATGTAGTACTCCTGCACCCCGTATCGCTCGTAAAACAGCGACTTCTCCACCATGGCGGCGTGACGGTTGCTGGGGGAAAGTATCTCGAACACCACCTGCGGCGGGATGTTGTCCTCCTCCCACTGCAGATAACGTCCGCGATGCCCCTTCGGACGTCCGAAGACCACAAACACATCGGGAGCCACGCAGATTTCGGGATGCCCTTCCACCGGATACCAGAGCAAATCGGCAGCGACGAACACATCCTCGCGGTCGGCGAAGAGGGCAGACAGGTTATCGTACAGGTAGACGATATATTCCAGCTGCTTGGTATTGTCTGCCATCGGCTGACCGTCCGACTCAGGATAGATGATTGTTCTGGGTAGCTGCTGTACTGCCATTGTGCATCACCATCCCCTATTATAGCAGATTAGAGAGGAGCAGGCATTCTGCGTACCAACGGTGTATCATAACAGGCGAAGCGAAATCGGACGACGAGGCAAGCCTGTGGTGGACGAGGAGAGAGAACCGCTGAGTTTTGAGGAGATATGCATTCACTGGGGTGAGGACCCGGAGCGGTATCTGGGTGCGGTGGTGCCGCCTATCTTTCAGAACAGCCTGTTCACCGCTCCCAGTGTGGAGGCGCGGTCGAGGAAGGCGGGACGTCACATCTACACCCGCGAGTCTAACCCAACCACTGACATCCTGAAGGCTAAAGTTGCCGCACTGGAGGGGGCAGAGGACGCGCGATGCTTTGCGTCCGGGATGGCAGCCATCAGCGCGGCGCTGATGTCCCAGCTGCGCAGCGGCGACCATGTGGTGTGCGTGAAACATGTCTATTATCCTGCCCGTGCCCTGCTTCAGGATTACCTGAGTCGGTTCGGGGTAGAGGTAACCTTCGTGCGCGGCGACCGGATGGAGGATTTTGAGAAGGCACTGCGACCCAATACCCGCGTGTTTTACCTGGAAAGCCCTACCAGCATCAACCTGTGGCTGCAACCGCTACAAGAGGTCTGTTCCCTCGCCCGAGCACACGGCATTACCACGATTATCGACAACACGTGGGCAACACCCCTCTTCCAGCGACCGATGCAGCTGGGAGTGGACATTGTGGTGCATTCGGCAAGCAAGTATCTGGGCGGGCACAGCGATGTGATTGCTGGGGTGGTTTGCACCTCACGCCAGCATATCGAGGCGATTCACCGCGAGATGACGCTGATTGGCGGTATTCTGGACCCCTTCGCCGCGTGGCTTATCCTGCGCGGGTTGCGCACGCTGCCTGCGCGACTGTACCAGCACCAGCAGAACGCTTTGCAGGTGGCGCAATGGCTGGAGGAGCATCCTGCCGTGCACCGGGTGCTTTACCCGGGGCTGCCCTCTCACCCGCAACACGAGCTGGCACGACGCCAGATGAGCGGCTTCAGCGGGCTGTTTTCGTTCACGCTCAAGTGCAACTCGCGCGAGGCGGCGGTGGGCGTGGTGGATGCTCTGCGGATGTTCCATATCGGCGTGAGCTGGGGTGGATACGAAAGCCTTGCCCTGCCGATGCTCATCGAGGACTACGATGGGGAACAACGATGGGGCTTGCGGGTGCACGTCGGGCTGGAACCACCGGAGAGGTTGATCGCAGACCTGGAGCAGGCATTACGCCATGCGGAGGATAAGGGGCGTTAGCCTTTCTCGCCCTTCAGTCCGCTGATGAACTTCTCGAAGAAGCTTTTCTCTTCTTCGGGGACGTCGGTAAAGCGCTCGCCGCAGGCGGCAGCGAACTGGCGCAGAAGCCCGCGCTGTACCTCGTTCAGGTGGGTGGGGACGTGGATATTCACGTGTACCAGCAGGTCACCTCGTCCCTGTCGGCGGTTTGGCAGCCCCTTGCCTGACAGGCGGAACACACTGCCCGGCTGGGTGCCCGGTGGGACTTCCAGATCGATATCTTCATCCAGCCCGCGCACTTTCACCGTTGCGCCGAGTGCCGCCTGCGCAAAGGAGATGGTCAGCCTGGTGTGCAGGTTGGAGCCTTCCCGCTCGAAGCGGTCGTGCGGGCGCACGTGGAACACCACGTAGAGGTCGCCGTTATCTCCGCCACGTCTACCGGAGTCCCCCTCGCCGAGGAACTGCACGGCTGTGCCGTCCTCCACACCGAGGGGCACCCGGATGGTGCGTTCCACCACATTGCGTACCCGCCCCTCGCCACGACACTGGGTGCACGGACGCGAAATCACCTTCCCTTCGCCATGGCAGTTTGGGCAGGTTACCACGGTGGAGATGGTTCCGAGCAGGGTATGCTGCGTATGACGTACGCGCCCGCTGCCCCGGCACGTCGCGCAGGTAGTGGGCGTTTCGCCAGGCTCCGCGCCGCTGCCCTCGCAGCGTGTACAGGTCTGGAAGCGGGCATACTGGATGGTCTTGGGTGCGCCAGAAGCCACCTCTTCCAGGGTAACTTCCACATCCACGCGCAAATCGTTGCCGCGTTGCGCGCGCGGCGTCTCGGTGCGTGACCCACCCGTGCCGAAGAACAGGTCGAACAGGTCGCCGATGTTGCCGAAATCACCGAACCCAAAGTCGGGTTCAGCAGTACCACCTCTTACGCCGGCGCGCCCGAACAGGTCGTAGGCACGACGTTTTTCCGGGTCGCTCAACACCTCGTAGGCTTCGTTAATCGCTTTGAACTTCTCCTCGGCTTGCTTGTCGCCGGGGTTTACGTCGGGGTGGTACTGACGGGCGAGCCGTCGGTAGGCACGCTTAATCTCCTCCAGCGTCGCGTCCCTACTGACTCCCAGCGTTTCGTAATAATCAACCTCGCCCGGCATGGAAACACCTCGCGCTACCGCTGCTCTGCGTCCTCACCTTCGCTGTGTAGACCCTCGTCGAAAAGGCTCTGCTGGTCGCTCTCTTGCGGCGAACTATCCTCCTCGTCCAGACCCAGCACCTCGTCTAACTCGTCAGAGATAGACAGCTCCTCCTCTTCCAGTACCAGGTCCTCTTCCTCCGCTTCCTCTGCTTCTTCCTCAACCTCATCCGCCACTGCGGTATCTCCATGACCATTATCGGAACCTCCAATCTCTGCCTCGACTGCCATAGCTACCTTTGCCATCGCCTCTTCGAACTCTTCAGCGGTCAGCAAGGCTTCGTGGGCTTCCGGTTCCATCAACTCGGGCAAGGGTTCGGGGTTAAAGCTCGGTATTAACCGTCCCGCCGCGATCTCCTCCAGCGCGATGGTCAGTGGATTGCCAGAGGAGCTCTTCACCAGCGAGCGACGGGCGATGCCCTGCTCTTGCAGATGCCTGGCGCGTTTTGCCGCCAGTATCACCAGGGCATACTTATTAAACCGGTTCAACCTGTCGGGGTTGGGTAGAATCATGAGTTGCGCAACCTCTTCTCTGTGTTCACACGCATGAATTATACCGCCTTTGTAGCCCAATCGTCAACGCACAGAGGGGTGTTCGAAAATACACAGAATGTAGCCGGTTGTTCGGACAAGCCGTTCATGTTATACTCTTTCCTGAACAGCGAAGGAGGAGACGGGGTAGCATGCGACGCGAGCAGTCTGTGCCGCAGATACAGCGCGAATATCGTGGCATGTGGGTGGCAACCGTTGCCAACATCGACTGGCCCTCCCGACCCGGATTGCCGTCCGATGTGCAAAAGACCGAGCTGCTGGCAATTCTCGACAGGGCGGCGGAACTGAAGTTTAACGTGATTGTCTTGCAGGTGCGCCCGGCGTGTTCGGTGCTGTACGATTCCAGAATCGAGCCATGGTCTGAAGTGCTCAGCGGCGCGATGGGCAAGCCTCCTGAACCTTACTATGACCCTCTTGCCTTTGCCGTTGAGGAAGCACACAAGCGCTGCCTGGAGCTCCATGCCTGGTTCAATCCCTATCGAGCGCGACATCCTTCCGAGAAGTCGGAGATACATCCCCAGCACATCAGCAGGCGGCGTCCCGAACTGGTCAAACAGTACGGAAGGTACCTCTGGCTGGACCCGGGCGAGCCCGACGTGGTAGAGCATTCTCTCTCGGTGATGCTGGAGGTGGTGAAGCGGTATGACGTGGACGGTGTGCATATCGACGACTATTTCTACCCTTACAAGGAGCGCGATGAAAAGGGCAACATCCTCGATTTCCCCGACGAGCCCAGCTGGCAGCGCTATCGCCGTTCCGGCGGCAGGCTGAGCCGCGACGACTGGCGCAGGCAGAACGTGGACCGCTTCGTGGAAAGGGTCTATCGTGAGATTAAGAGCACCAAACGCTGGGTGAAGTTCGGCATCAGTCCTTTTGGGTTGTGGCGTCCGGGCTACCCGCCAGGCACGCGCGGCTTCGATGCCTATGCGGAACTCTACGCCGACTCGCGCAAGTGGCTTCAGCAGGGATGGTGCGACTACTATGTCCCTCAACTCTACTTCAAGATAGACAATCCGAACCTCAGTTATCCCGCGCTACTGCAATGGTGGGTGGAACAGAACACGCGGGGCAGGCACATGCTTGCGGGTAACTTCACCAGCAAAGTGGCGGATGGCAGCAACACCGCATGGGACGCGGCGGAAATCGCCGAGCAGGTGCGCCTGACCCGCAAGCAGAAGGGCGCGCTGGGCAACATCCATTTCAGCGCACGGGCGTTCATGCAGGACAGGGGCGGTATCTGCGAACTGATACGGGACCTGCACGCACAACCCGCTCTCGTTCCCCCCGCGGGGTGGTTGAGCCGCTCTGCCCCGTCCTCGCCCGCCGTGCGTACGGTGTACCTCGCGGACGGAGGGGTGCGCCTGACGTGGGAGGCTCGGGGTAAACACCCGATTGGGTGCTGGATGGTGGCATACCGCTCCAACGGGGAGTGGTACATGCAGGTGTTACCCGCCACCGCGAACAGCTACACGTTACCCCCCTCGGCGAAACTCGCTTTCGTGAGTCTTGTCGACCGCTACGGCAACCAGAGTGAGTGGGCAGGCGCGGGCGCAACGTAACTTACGAGAACGGAAAAGCACGGCGGGAGCCTCGCCCGCCAGGTAGCAGCGAGTGCCCGGTGCTGTTGACACCTGTGCCTGCTGTCCGAGTACAGGGTGAGGTGATTCTGCATGTGGACATATTCCCCCGAGCGCGTCCTGCAGGCAGCATGTCGATGGTGGAACTGGACACCTCATCCCGCTCAGCGCGAATGGATGATGGATACTCACCCGGTGAAGGTAGCGGCATGTGGCAGGCGGTGGGGCAAAACAGAGTCGCTGGCGGTGGAGACCGCTGCCCTCGCCCTGCTGCACCCCGGCATCCGACAGGTGATCGTTGCCCCCACGCTGGACCAGGCGAGCATCCTCTTCGACCGCACGCTGGAGCTGCTTCAGGACTGGGCAGAACAGACGGGCGCGAGACTGCAGGTGCGCGTGACCCCTTATCCCCGCGTGCGCGTCAACGAGGGCGAAATCACCGCTCGCAGCGCGTATCGTCAGGCGCGTTCCCTGCGGGGGAGAAGCGCGCACCGCATCGTGGTGGACGAAGCCGCCTACCTCACCGAAGAGGTCATCCCGCAGGTGTTGATGCCCATGCTGGCGGACACGGAAGGGCAGCTGGTGCTGCTGTCCACCCCTTTCGGCAGAAACCACTTCTGGCACTGGTATCAACGCGGACAGTCGGGCGAGGTGTGCCGCAGCTTCCGCTTCCCCACCACCAGTAACCCGCGTATCTCCGCCAGCTTCCTGCAGATGCAAAAGCAATTGCTGACCGAGCGGCAGTTCGCCATTGAGTACGAGGCGCAGTTTGTGGACGATGCAGGGGCGGTGTTCCCCCAGGCGGTTATCGAAGCGTGTATCCAGCCCAGCCTCGCAGAAGCCAGACCCAACTCGTCCCCAACCCTCGCAGGGCTGGATTGGGGACGCTACCGCGACTACACCGCGCTGGTGCTATTGCGCGAGTCCGGCAACCGGCTGCAGGCGGTGCACGTGGAACGTATGCCCAGCACCGGATGGCAGATTCAGATAGAGCGGATACTCCACCGGTTCAGCGAGTGGTGGGTGCGCACCGTGTATTGTGACGCCTCCGGCGTCGGCGACCCGTTAGCAGAGATGCTGCAGCAAAGCCTCAGCCATCATCACCTGCACATCCATGTGGAGCCTGTGGTTTTCACCGCCTCTACCAAGCGGACAATGATCGAATCTCTCGCATTGGCGATGGAACAGCGTCGCGTGGCAATCCCTCCGCACCCCGACCTGTTGCGTGAACTGCACGCCTTCACCGCCAGCCATACCGGAAGTGGGCATATCCGCCTGCAGGCGCAGGGCAGCGAACACGATGACCTGGTGATTGCACTGGCGCTGGCAGTTCAGGCGGCGGCAAGAGCGTTGTTGGGTACGTCTTCCGTGCGCCCGCTCACCAGCGGCAGGAGACGAGAGGTGTGCGAGGTATAATACAGGTATCTATGCCCAGTATCCCTTACGATAGCCTCACGCTTGCGGCGGTAGTACACGCGCTGCAGCCTTTGCACGGCGGGCGTATCCAGCACATCGCGCAGCCTGCCGACCATGACATCTTGCTCACCGTTTACGTGCGCGGCGTGGGCGAGGTGTACTGGCTTATCAGTTGCTCGCCGCAGTGGGCACGCACGCATTTACTCTCCCACCGTCTGCCCAACCCGCCCCAGCCACCCCCTTTCTGCATGGCGCTGCGCAAGTATCTGCAGGGCGGCACTATCCTGACCATCGCCCAACGACGGTTTGACCGCGTGCTGGACGTGGAAGTGAAAGGACATGAGGGACACACCTATCTGCTCAGCGCGGAGCTGATGGGCAGGCACAGTAACATTATCCTGATCGCTCCTGACGAGCGCATCCTGCACGCCGCCAAGCTGGTCTCCTCACGCATCAGCCGCGTGCGTGAAGTGTTGCCGGGCAGGACTTACACGCCTCCCCCCGCCGAAGAGCGTCCAGACCCGCGTGCCGTGTCCGAATCCCTGTTCCTGCAGTGGTATCAGGAGGAACAGCCTTCTGATTTTACCGCGTGGTTGCGGAGCCGTTTCGAGGGCATCGGCACCTTTTTAGCGGGCGAGATCGCCGCGCGAGCGCAACGGCTGGGTAACGGAGACAGTCCTGCTGTCCTCTGGAGCGCGTTTCGCTCGGTGTTCGACGCGGCAAAAGCGGGAGACTGGGAGCCTGTGCTGGTGCGCGACGAAGCGCACCGCCCCATCGGCGCGTATCCGATTCCACTGGCTTCCCTGCCGGAGGAACAGCAACATCCGCGCCGCAACATCCATGTGGCGCTGGAGAACTACTACGCGGTGGCTATACCCCGCGCCGAGCTGGAACAGCAAAAGCGAAGCCTGCAGGGCATCTTGCAGAGGGTACTCAGTGCGCGGCGCAACGCTCTGCAGCAGCTGCAGCAGGGAGTAGAAGAGCGGACACAGGCGGATATCTACCGTCGCTGGGGTGAAATCCTTCTGGCGTTCCTGTCGCAGGTGCCAAAGGGTGTGCAGGAAGTTACCCTGCCGGACCTTTACAGCGCGGATGGAGCCACTCTCACCATCCCCTTAGACCCCACGCTGACGCCGCAGGAGAACGCGCAGCGATACTTTGCGCGTGCGCGTCACGTGGAGCAGAACGCCGAAAGGCTGGAGGCGATGCGCTATCGTTTGATGACAGAAGAGATGCAGGCGCAGGAGGCTCTGCAGAGACTGGAATCGATAAGCGACCTCTCCGAGCTGGAAGCCTTCCGGCAGGAGGTAGCGGCGCGCGGCTGGCTGAACCCCACCGCGGGTGTTTCCGGCGAAGCCGCAACGAGAACGCAGGAAGATTTCGAGGGCAGACGTATCCGCCTGCACGTTGCGCCAGGCGGCTGGCAGGTGCTGGTGGGCGAAAACGCCGAGGCGAATGACTACCTCGTAACGCGGGTCGCACAGCCAAACGACTGGTGGCTGCACGTGCGGGCGGGGACGGGCGCGCACGTGGTCATACGCACCAATAATAACCCACAGGCGGTTCCGCGACAGGTGCTGGAGTACGCCGCCCGGCTCGCCGCTGCCAACAGCCCGCAACGCCACTCTTCGATAGTGCCCGTGGACTACACCCTGCGCAAGTATGTGCGCCGCCCGCGCGGTGCGCAACCGGGATTCGTCACCTACACCCACGAGAAGACGTTGCACGTGTCGCCCAGAGACTGACCCGTCGCTTGACCCCATCCCCTCTCTGCGGTTACAATAAAGAGCAAAACTTTCGCGGGAGGAGCCTGCAAGCATGAATCCGATACGACGCGCGCTGCTGAGCGTTTCCGATAAAACAGGCATTGTGTCCTTTGCCAGAGCATTGAACGAAATGGGTGTGCAGATTATCTCCACCGGTGGAACCGCGCGCACCCTGCAGGAAGCGGGTATCCCCGTTACTCCGGTGGAACAGGTGACCGGCTTTCCCGAGATGATGGAGGGACGGGTGAAAACACTGCATCCCGCCATCCACGCGGGTATTCTTGCCGACCGGCGCAAAACCGAACAGCTGCAGGCATTGCAGTCAGCTGGCATCGAACCGATTGACCTGGTATGTGTCAACCTGTATCCCTTTGAAAGCACCATCGCCCGCGCGGACGTCACACTGGAAGAGGCGATAGAGAACATCGATATCGGCGGTCCCACGATGGTGCGCGCCGCCGCCAAGAACCACGACAGCGTGGCAATCGTGGTGGACCCTGCCGATTATGAAGCCATCATCCAGGAGATGCGGGCAAGCGGCGGGGTAATCGGTCTGGAAACGCGCCGTCGGCTGGCAGCGAAGGCGTTTGCACACACCGCCTTCTACGATGCACAAATCGCGGCATACCTGCGGGCACAGTTCACGCCGGAGACGCTCTTCCCGCCAGAGTTCACCGTTGCTCTGCGCAAAGCACAGGAACTGCGCTATGGAGAGAACCCCCACCAGCAGGCAGCGTTTTACCGCACAACCGGCTTCACCGAACCCAGCATCGCCACCGCACGGCAGCTGCACGGCAAGGAGCTGTCTTATAACAACCTGCTGGACTGCGACGCCGCGCTGGAGCTGGTCAAAGAGTTCGCGGAGGACCGCCCCGCCTGCGTGATCATCAAGCATACCAACCCCTGCGGGGTGGCGGTGGCGGATAGCCTTCCTGAAGCGGTAGAGCGAGCCCGACTGGCAGACCCTGTTTCCGCCTTCGGGGGCATTATGGCGCTGAACCGACCTGTGGACTTCGCGGCCGCTGAGAAAATTACCGCGCCCAATACTTTCTTCGAGTGCCTCATTGCTCCCGCGTTCGCCGAGGACGCTCTACCCATCCTCACCGAGAAGAAAAAATGGGGAGCGAACTTGCGCCTGCTGGAAGTGGGAACATTGACGCCGCCCCAGGAGGGGTGGATACTGCGCGGGCTGACGGGAAGTGTGCTGGTACAGACCCGTGATGTGCAACTGCTGCCGGAACAATCGGAGGCGGTTCGTGTGGTCACCAGGCGTGCTCCAACCCCCGAAGAGCTGGAGCAGCTGCTGTTCGCATGGAAGGTGGTGAAGCATGTGAAGTCCAACGCCATCGTGCTGGCGAAGGACTGGGTGATCGTGGGCGTCGGAGCCGGGCAGATGAACCGCGTGCAGTCGGTGCGGCTGGCGGCGGAGTCCGCTGGCGAGCGGGCGAAAGGCGCTGTGCTGGCATCGGATGCCTTCTTCCCATTCCCCGACAACGTCGAGGTAGCGGCTATCGCCGGAGTTACCGCCATCATCCAGCCTGGCGGCTCCGTGAAGGACCAGGAAGTCATCGCCGCAGCAGACAGGCTGGGTCTGGCGATGGTCTTTACCGGTATGCGCCACTTCCGGCACTGAGATGGAACCGCTGAGGCTCTTTACCGTTTTTGCGGCTTCGGTGCTGGCGGGCACACTGGGCGCGTTGCTGGGATTGGGCGGCGGCATTATTCTCGTGCCTGCGCTGGTGCTGGTGCTGGGAGTGCCCGAAAAAACGGCGGTTGCTACAAGCCTGTTAGGCGTCATCGCCACGTCGGTCGTTGCCAGCACCTCGCATCTGCGCTATCGGTACACCAATATCCCGCTGGCGATGTGGCTGGTCAGTGCTGCCGTGTTGGGCGCACTGCTGGGTAGCATGCTCTTCCAGAGGATCGAGGCTCGGTGGATTGCGCTGGGATTTGTCGTCCTGCAGACTTACGTGGCGTGGATACTTTGGCGGCGGCAGGAACCTTCTGCTGGCTCTGAGCCGGTGATACAGGACACCAACGGCGCAAGTGCGTGTTACGTAGACCATGCCACCGGTGTGACCGTTTGTTACACGCCATCTCGTCTGTATGCTGGATGGGGGGCGGGTCTTGTCGCCGGCGTGATATCGGCACTGCTGGGTGTAGGAGGCGGGATTATCAAAGTACCTGTGATGAATCTGTGGATGAACGTGCCACTGAAGGCGGCTGCCGCAACCAGCTCGTTCATGTTGGGGATGACAGGCAGTGTGAGCGCGGCGATATACCTGCTGCGCGGTTATGTCGACCCCACGCTGGCAGCCCCTTCGGTGCTGGGTGTGATGGCTGGAGCGCACCTGGGAGCGTTTTTATCCAGACGAATGCGCTCGCGCGTGCTGCGCCACGTGCTGATTGCGCTGCTGGTGGTGAGCGCAATCCGAATGGCATGGAGGGTGTTCTGAATGGAACAGTTCCAATCCGCGTTCAACTATCCGCTTGCACCAATCTTGACCAAGATGATATAATAAGTCATCAATCAAAAAGGAGGTTTCGTGATGGCTTTCGGACCCAATGAGGCGGAACTGAAGTTCGATACGCTTGCCGTTCACGGGGGGCAACAGCCAGACCCCACCACACTGGCACGCGCTGTACCTATCTATCAAACCACATCCTACCTGTTCACCGACGCCGACCACGCCGCGCGGCTGTTCGCTCTGGAAGAGTTCGGCAACATCTACACCCGAATCATGAATCCCACCGTGGACGTGTTCGAAAAGCGTGTGGCGCTGCTGGAAGGGGGTGTGGGGGCACTGGCAACCTCCTCGGGACAGGCAGCGGAAACACTGGCTATCCTCACCATCCTCAAGGCGGGCGATGAGGTAATTTCCGCCAACAGCCTGTACGGCGGAACGTATAACCTGTTCCGACACACCCTGCCGAAGATGGGCATTAAAGTCCACTTTGTCGACCCGATAGACCCCAACAACTTCCGCAAGGCACTCACGCCCAAAACCAAACTTATCTACGCCGAGATGGTGGGCAACCCCAAGCTGGACACACTGGACGTGGAGGCCGTCGCGAACATCGCACACGAAGCGGGCATCCCGCTGATGGTGGATAACACCATGCCAACCCCCGCGCTGATTCAGCCCATCCAGTGGGGGGCAGACATCGTGGTGCATTCCACCACCAAGTTCATCGGCGGGCACGGCACGTCCATCGGTGGGGTCATCGTCGATTCGGGCAAGTTCGACTGGGGCAACGGCAATTTCCCGGACTTCACCTCGCCCGACCCTTCCTATCATGGGCTCGTACTGTGGGATTTGCCGGAGCCGCTAAAGTCCATGAGCTTTATCCTGAAAGCGCGCCTGCAGATGATGCGCGACATCGGCGCGTGCATGAGCCCGTTCAATGCCTTCCTGTTCCTGCAGGGGCTGGAGACGTTGCACCTGCGCATGGAGCGCCACAGCGACAACGCCATGCAAGTCGCCCGTTTCCTGGAAGAGCATCCCTGCGTCAGCTGGGTGAGCTATCCGGGGCTGCCCTCGCATCCCACGCATGAAACCGCGAAGAAGTACCATAAGGGCGGTCGCTACGGTGCGATTATCGGTTTCGGCATCAAAGGGGGCTATGAGGCGGGCAAGCAGTTCATCAACGAGCTGAAGCTCTTCTCCCTGCTGGCGAACATCGGTGACGCCAAGTCGCTGGTCATCCATCCGGCATCCACCACGCACCAGCAGCTCACTCCCGAAGAGCAGCTCGAAACCGGTGTCACCCCCGACTTCATCCGCCTGTCCATCGGTATCGAGGACGTAGAAGACATCATCGCCGATTTGGACCAGGCTTTGCGCAAGGCGGCGCGGGTGTGAACCTTTGCCGTGTGGTCGCGTCTACAGAATCGGAGAAACTTCCACGAGAGTTGCGCGGCTGGCGGGCTGTGCAACTCCGCATGGGGTAGCAAAGGAGGAACACAGGATGCGAACCGCAGGGCAGAATCGTCTGGTATGGGCACTGGGTGTTGTGGTGTTGATTGCCTCCGTGCTGATGTTGTGGCAGAAGACGCAGGCGCAGCTGGAGATGCCCCCGGCGCCGGGCGGCGTGGTAGCCATGCAACCGCCGGGGCAACCGGTACCGCCTCCACCCGGTCCAGGACAGCCGTTCCCGGGCCAACCGTTCCCCGGTATCGGGGAGCGACTCGCGCTGGGGCAAGTTGCGATAGCGGCGAACAGCGACTACGTGTACGTGGTGCGGGGCAATATGCTATATCAATTCTCCGCGAGGACGCTGGAGCTGGTCAAATCCACGGAACTGCCTCGTCCGCAGATACGCCCGCGCGCCGCAGGAGCGGAAACGCAACCCCAACCGCAGCTGCGCCAGCGGCGTCGACTGCAGGATCAGGGGCAACCGCCCGCGCAACCTTAGCGGTTACCATCGTCTCATCCCCTGACCTCTCCCCTCTCCCGAATCTTCGGGAGAGGGGGTTGGGGGTGAGGTCAATGACGCACGCATTCGCAGCATCGGGTAGAAGCTTCCTTCCCCCCACTTCGCTTCCAGACCGAACGCATCCGCCATGGTGGCAGCGATGTCGGCGAAGCAATCGCGTGTGCCGAGGTCTACTCCCTGCTCCATGTCTGGACTGTAACACAACAGCGGCACATACTCGCGCGAATGGTCGGTACTGGGAGTGGTGGGGTCGTTGCCGTGGTCGGCGGTAAGGATGAGCAGGTCACCCGTACGCAGTCGCTGCAGTACTTCGGTCAACCCTGCGTCGAACTCCTGCAGTGCCCTTGCGAAACCCTGCGGGTCATTGCGATGTCCGTAGAGCATGTCGAAGTCCTCGAAGTTGGTGAAGATGAAATCAGCGGGTTGTTCCATTGCCTGCAGGGTGGCTCGAAAGTGCTCCGGATTACTGCCTGTACGCACGGAGTAAGCGAAACCGCGCTCCGCGAAGACCTGCCCAATCACTCCGATACCATTGACCTTCCGTCCTGTCTCGGCAAGCTGGTCTATCAGGTTGTAAGGCGGAGGCAGAGGGAAATCGCGGCGGTTTTCCGTGCGTCGGAAGGAAGAAGCGTCCTTGCCAACGAACGGTCGGGCAATCACCCTCTGCACGTGATGGGGAGGTTTCAGTATCTCTCGGGCGATGAGACACATCTCGTATAGCCGCTGTGGCGGAATGACCTCTTCGTGTGCAGCTATCTGGAACACGCTGTCCGCCGAGGTGTACACAATCGGATAGCCCGTGCGCAGATGCTCTTCGCCCAGCTGTTTGATGATTTCGGTGCCGGAAGCGGGATAGTTGCCCAGTATCTTCGTGCCGATTGCCCGTTCGAATGCCGAGATAACCTCGGGCGGGAAGCCATGCGGGTAGGTGGGAAAGGGATCTTCGGTGATAACCCCCATCATTTCCCAGTGCCCTGTCACCGTATCCTTGCCCGCCGATCTCTCCTGCATCTTCCCATAAGCAGCAAGTGGGGGCTGTGCTGGAGGCACGCCCTGTATCGGGAGGATATTCCCCAGCCCCAACCGTTGCAGGTTGGGCAGGTGCAAGCCTCCCACCGCCTCCGCCAGATGTGCCAGCGTGTTGGGTTCGTTGACGCCGAAATCGCCAAACTGCGCGGCGTCGGGAGCAGCGCCGACGCCACAACCGTCCATTACCAACAGGATAACCCGTCGTATCATGCGTCCTCCCTCTTGTGCTTGACTATACCTGGAACGTGCTGTTCCGTGCAAGAGCGGAATAGCAGGTAAACGGACGGAAGAGAAGGAACTAAAATAATGATAACATACCGTCTGGCAAAGGAGCCAGGCATCCGACGAAGGGGCGGTAAGCATCCTGACGTTTTGGTGCTGGAGAATCTAACCACTGAGAGGAGGTATCTACTATGAAAGCGATCGTGATGGCTGGCGGAGAAGGCACCAGGCTGCGCCCGTTGACCTCCCGCCGTCCCAAACCTCTGGTACCCGTGATGAACCGTCCAATTATGGAACATATCATCCTGCTGCTCAAACAGCATGGTATTACCGATATCGTGGTCACCCTGTACTACCTCGCCGATGAGATTTCAGGATATTTCGGCAAAGGAGAAGACTGGGGAGTTCGTATCGAGTATGTGACCGAAGAGAGCCCCTTGGGGACAGCAGGGGCGGTACGGCAGGCGGCAGATATGTTACGTGATGAGCCTTTTCTTATCGTATCTGGAGATGCCCTCACCGATATCGATCTGGGTAAGTTCATCCGCTACCACCGCTCGAAAGGGGCAACAGCCACTCTGGCATTAGCACATGTGCCCAACCCCCGCGAGTTCGGCGTGGTGATTACCGACGAGGACGGACGCATTCAGCGCTTCCTGGAAAAGCCCGACTGGAGCAACGTGTTCTCCGACACGGTGAACACGGGCATGTATGTGATTGAACCCGAGGTGCTGAACCTGATGGAACCGAAGCGGGTTTACGACTGGAGCCAGGACATTTTCCCGCAGCTGCTGCGCGACGGCAAGCCCCTGTACGGATACATCCTGGAGCCGGACGAGTACTGGTGTGATGTGGGCACTATCGAGCAGTATCGCGAGGCACATGAGCAGGTGCTGGAGCGCAAGGTGCATTTACAGTTGCCGGCGATAGAGTACGCGCCGGGTATCTGGGTGGAGGCAGGAGCGCAGATCAGTCCAGAGGCGGAGGTGCATCAGCCCGTCTACATCGGCAGGCATGCCACCATCAAACGTGGAGCGCGTGTGGGACCGTACAGCGTCATCGGTGATAACACTATCATCGAAGAGGGAGCAGTGGTCGAACGCAGCGTGTTGTGGGACTCGGTATACGTGGGCACAAACGCACACGTTGCTTCGGCGGTCGTCGGCAGCCACAGCACGGTCAAAAGGGAGGTCAACCTTTTGGAAGGCGCAGTCGTTGGTGACCGCGTGACCATCGGTGAAGGGAGCACCGTGCGCCCTAACCTGAAAATATGGCCGGACAAGTTCATCGAACCCGGCTCCATCGTCACCATGAGCCTGATATGGGGAAAGAAGTGGCAGGGGTCGTTATTCCGCAATCTGGGAGTAGCGGGCATTGTCAATGTGGAGGTGACCCCAGAGTTTGCCACCAAGCTGGCGGCAGCATATGGTGTGTTGCTGCGCAAAGGGGCAGCGGTGTTGCTCTCACGTGACTCGCACAAATCTTCGCGAGCCATTAAGCACGCCGTGATGAGCGGTTTGCTGTCGGTGGGAGTGAACGTGTTCGACCTGCGCTCGATGCCCGTGCCGATTGCCCGTCATCATATCCGCGCCAGCGGTGCGGCGGGCGGCATGAACGTGCGCATCGCACCGTATAACCCGCGCCTCACGCTCATCGAGTTCTTCGATAAGAACGGTATCTATATCTCCAAAAGCATGGAGCGCAAGATAGAGAGCGTCTTTTTCCGCGAGGACATCGTGCGCACGGATATCGAGGAGGTGGGCGAAATCGAGTTTGCCTCGCGCGCCATCGAGCAATACCAGTCGGACTTCTTCCAGCACGTGGACTCGCGTTGTCTGGGCGAGCCACGCTATCGGGTGGTGCTGGATTTCGCCTTCCATCGCATGGCGTCCATTTTCCCCACGATTCTGGGTAAGATGAACTGCGAGGTCATCGCTCTTAACGCTTATGCAGACCCCGACCGCGCACCGCATACTGAAGAACAGGTGCAAGACCATCTGCGCAATCTCCAGCAGATTGTACAGAGCCTGCGAGCGGATGTCGGGGTTCTGTTCGAGAGCGATGGCGAGCGCATGCGTATCGTCGACGCGCACGGCAGTATCCTGTCTGACCAGCGCCTGCTTATCCTGTATGCTCTCGCGGCTTCCATCGGGTATCGGCGCGCACGCATCGCGGTACCGGTCACCGCCTCCAGCGTGATCGAGCCTCTGGTGACCCAGCATGGCGGAACGGTGGTGCGCACCAAAACCGACGTACGCTCTCTGATGGGCATCGCCGTCTCGGAGAGCGAGCCAGTGTTCATGGCTGGCGACGGTGAGGGCGGTTTCATCCTGCCGCAGTTCCAGCCGTCCTTCGACGCCTTGTACGCCTTCGTCAAGCTGCTGGAGCTGCTCTCTCGGGCAAAAACCACCCTGCATGAGCTGGCAGAGCGGATACCCGATTTCTTCCTCGTGAAGCGCACTGTGCAGTGCCCGTGGGAGCTGAAGGGCACGGTGATGCGGGTGATGACCAAAGAGTGCCGCGACAGCGGGAAGGTAGAGCTTATCGATGGCATCAAGGTCTACCAGAATGGGCGATGGGCACTCATCCTGCCCGATGCTGCCGAGCCGTCGTTCCATCTGTATGCGGAAGCGGAAAGCCCTGAGGCGGCAGAGATTCTGCTGACGCAATACCTGCAGCGCATCGAGCAGATGAAGGAAAGGGGAACCGCCTAAGCGGCAGGTGAACGGCTCGCTCTGAACGAAGATATACCAGCGAAACACATTCCGTTGGAGGGAAGATGGATGGAACAAAGAAGGGGCAATGGTGTTCTGTACCTGCGCTTGTCTATCATGATGTTCTTGCAGTTTGCCGTGTGGGGGGCATGGGCGGTCGTTATCGGCGGGCACATGCAACATCTGGGCTTCACGGGCAAGCAGATTAGCTATGTGTTCGGCACGACCGCCTTTGGTTCTCTCATCTCGCCGCTCATCGCGGGATGGATTGCTGACCGCTTGATGCCTGCGCAAATCTTCACGGCGGTGTCTCACTTTGTCGGCGCGATTCTGCTGTTTATCGCGTGGCGACAGACGGAGTTCTGGCCGCTGTGGACGTCCATTTTGCTTTACGCTGTGCTGTATATGCCTACCATTGCGCTGACCAACGCCATCGCTTTTCACCACATGAAGGACGCACAGAAGTTCGGCAACGTCCGCGTGTGGGGTACTATCGGCTGGATTGCGGTGCAGTGGTTCATGGCGGCATACCTGCGCTTCTGGGAGGTGCGCACCCCTGGCGTTAGCCACACGGGCGACAGTCTGGTGGTGGCGGGCATTGTGTCCATCCTGATGGGGCTGTATTGCCTGACCCTGCCCAATACCCCGCCTGCCAAGGAGGCCAAGAACCCTTACGCCTTTTTGGAGGCTTTGCAGCTGCGCGTCAACCGCAACTTCGCGGTGCTGTTGACCATCTCGTTCATTGTAGCCATCGAGCTCCCGTTCTACTATAACCTGACCTTCCTGTTCCTGACGGAGCCGCGGCACCCGACCCTGCGTCTTGGGGGTGTTGGTTTGCCAGAGAGTACCGCACAGTTTGCCATGACACTGGGGCAGGTGGGCGAAGTCTTACTGATGGTCTTGCTGTACCCCTCCATCCGCTATCTGGGCATGCGTACCACCATCTTTCTGGGCATTCTCGCCTGGCCAGTGCGCTATGCAATATTCGCCATTGGGGAACCGACATGGCTGGTTATCGCCGCGCAGACCCTGCACGGCATCTGCTACTCCTTCTTCTTCGCGGGTGGCATGATTGCGGTCGAGCGTCTCAGCCCGAAAGACATCCGTGCCAGTGCGCAGGGGCTGCTGGTGTTTGCCACGAACGGCTTGGGGATGCTCATTGGGCACTTCCTGTCGGGACGTGTCCACGATTACTTCCTGACCACGCAATCGGTAATGGTCAATGACAAACTGACACCACTGCATAACTGGACCTTGATTTTCATCGTGCCCATCGCCATCACTGTGGTTGCGGGATTGGTGTTCCTAGTGCTGTTCAACGAGAGGCAGTTCCGCGAGGACTCGGAACACATCGAGCGAGGCGAAGTGGAGAAGGTTTACCCGAATATCGCGGGTGCGCCTGCTTAGGCGTACCACTGTTGTTTTCGCGGCGCGGCTCGGCTATGGTCGCGCCCTGTTGCCACCAACCGCGGCCAGCACTGCCCCTTCCGAGCCAAAATTGGTGGAGCAGGGGGGATTCGAACCCCCGACCTCTACATTGCGATTGTAGCGCTCTCCCAGCTGAGCTACTGCCCCACGCCGTGGCATAGTATACACTATTTTGGAAATGTTTGCAAGCTGGTCAATGAACCGTTTCCAGCATCTCCCGCGCATGGCGCAATGCGCTCTCTCCCGTGTCGCCCAGCATTCGCGCAATCTCGCGCACGCGGGCTTCGCCCTCCACAGGGGTGACGGCGGTCACGGTGCGTCCTTCCGCTTCGCGCTTCTCGATGAGCAGATGCGCCCGGGCACGACTGGCAATCTGAGGCAGGTGGGTGATGCACAGTACCTGCCTTTGTTGGCTGAGGGACTGCAGTTTCTGCCCCACAACGCCCGCGGTACGCCCGCCGATGCCGATGTCAATCTCGTCAAACACCAGTGTGGGAACGTCTTCGACTCCCGCCAGCACGCTCTTAATCGCCAGCATCACGCGCGACAACTCGCCACCCGATGCGATTTTGGAGAGAGGTCGGGGTGGCTCGCCTGGGTTAGGGGCAAACAGAAACTCTACCGCGTCCACGCCGTCGCTCTCCAGAGGCTTGGGCGTCAGTTTCACCTCAAATCGGGCGCGGGGCATCGCCAGTTCACCCAGTTCCTGCGCCACCGCCTGCTCGAAACGACGCGCCCCTTCGCGGCGCAGTCGGCTCAGCTCTTGTGCCAGATTCTGTGCCCTTTGCTCGGCTTGCCGAAGCGCGCGCATCAGCTCTTCCGCCCTTTCCTCCCCTCCCTGCAATCGCTCCATCTTCCCGGTCACCTCGCGCAGGTAATCCAGCACCGCCTCCACTGTGTCGCCGTATTTGCGTTTCAGCGTGCGGATAAGGTGCAGGCGGTCCTGCACCTCGTTCAGGCGTTCGGGATTGAACTCCACCCGGTCGCGATAAGCCCGCAGGTCGGCGGTGGCATCCTGCACGGCGTAGAGTGCGTTTTGCAGGTTTTCCACCATCGGCTGCAGGTCGGTGTCAATAGGCACTATCTCCTCCAGGGTGCGCACCGCCTGAGCCAGCAGGTCTACCGCTGCCGGTTCGCCCGCGGTAAGCAGTTCGTAGGCTGTCTCTGCCGATGCGAACAGCTTCTCGGCGTGCGCGAGGCGGCGCTCCTCGGCAAGCAGTTCTTCCTCTTCGCCGGGCGTCAGATGTGCCTGCTCGATCTCCTGCTTCTGGAATGTATAGAGGTCCAGCAGGTGTGCCCGCTCACGAGCATCCGCCTGCAGGGTGCTCAGTTCGCGTTGCAGGGCACGCATCTCACGCACGCACTCGCCCAGTTCCGCCTTCAGGCTCAGCACCTCCTGGCCGCACCACTCGTCCAGAAAGCGCATCTGCTCGCTCGTGTGGAACAGGGACTGATGCTGGTGCTGACCGTGCAGGTCCACCAGCAGGTCGCCTACCGCTTTCAGGGTAGCCACGGGCAGCGGACGTCCGTTAATTCTCGCCTGGGAACGTCCGCCTGAGAACAGTTCGCGCGTCAGGTAGAGCAGACCCTCTTCGGGGACGACGCCGAGATCCTGTATTCGGGCGATAAGACGAGGAGAGGCGGATACGTCGAACACGGCGGTGACCTGGGCGCGTTCTGCCCCGGCACGAAGCATCTCTGCCTCCGCTCGCTCGCCCAGTGCGAGGCTGAGCGCGTCGATCAGGATGGACTTGCCTGCGCCCGTCTCGCCGGTGAGCACGTTCAAGCCCGGCTCGAAACGCAGGCTCAGCCGGTCGATAATGGCTATCTGTTCCACAGCGAGCTCGACCAGCATGGCTACACGTTGACCCTCTCTCCCCACAACAGGCGGTCGCGCAGTTTCGTGTAGAACTCGTCGGGGTCAAACACGATCAGGTGGGTGCGTTCCTGGGCGCGGAAAACACGAACCGCATCTCCAGAACGCAGGCTCACCGCTTCTCCGCCGTCTGCCTGCAGGTGGAACTCTCCGTCGTCGGCGGTTACCACCACCTTCACCTGTTTCTCGGCGGGCAGTATCAGCGGTCGCGCGCTGAGGGTGTGGGCGCAGATGGGCGTCAACAGCAACACCTCGCAGGCGGGGTCCACAATCGCACCCCCTGCCGAAAGTGAGTAGGCGGTGGAACCCGTCGGTGTGGACACCACCAGTCCATCGGCGGAATAGGTGGCGAGGAAGGTATCGTTGACATAGGTTTGCAGGGTAATCATGCGGGCTACCGCCCCTTTGGTCACCACCACCTCGTTGAGCGCGAGGGCGTCACATATCGGCTTGCCTTCACGGTAGACAATCGCCCGCACCATCAGGCGCTTCTCGATTGTGAAGTCGCCCGCCTGTACCCTTGCGATGGCGGCGCGCAGGTCCTGAGGCTTGACCTGCGCGATGAAGCCAAAACGCCCCAAATGCACCCCGAGGATGGGGATCGCCCGTGAGGCGGCAAGGTGGCTCGCTCGCAGGATGGTTCCGTCGCCACCCAGCGCGATGAGGAGGTCGCTCTGGCAAAGGGCGGATTCCTCACACTGGTACTCAGGCATTCCCAGCGCGCTGGCGATTTCCGGTTCCAGAAGCACCTGCAGACCGTGTTGACGCAGCCACTCCACCGCCTCACGGGTAAACCGCAGGGCGTCGGGCTTATCGGTGTGTACTATCAGGCCCACGCGCTGTAACATCATCATGCTCATGGAGTGGTGGTTCTGGTGAACCGTTGCAGGTTGTTGCGGGCGTCGGTATAGTTGGGATTAATGCTCAATGCCCGTCGGTAGCATTCAATAGCTTCGTTTTTCTTGCCCATCTTCTCGTACACCACGCCCAGGTTGTTATGGGCGTAGGCGTAGTTGGGGTTTATCGCTATCGCTTGTTTCAGGTAGTTCTCCGCCTCCTGAAGCCTGCCCTGTCGGTCGCAGACCAGCCCCAGCCCATTGAGTGCTTCGATGTTACGGGCATCCTGTTTGAGAGCCAGTTTGTAGTGCGCCTCGGCTTCCGAGTCGCGGTTCATTCGGTACAGCAGGTTCGCGAGCGCGACACGCCCTCTCAGGTGTTGCGGCGACAGCACGAGCAGTTTCTCCCAAGCCTGCACCGCTTCTTCGTTCTTGTTCTGCAATACCAGCACCGCGCCCAGTTGCCACCAGCCTTCGGCATCTTTGGGGTAGGCTTCCACCAGCGCACGGTAGGTGTTTTCTGCCTCCGTCAGGCGTTTGTCCTTTTGATAGAGCGACGCGAGCGCGAGCAGGGTATCGCGGTGATTCGGCTGCAGTTCCAGCGCACGGCGCAGAGCCTTTTCCGCTTCGGCGGAGTTGTTGGCACGGGCATACAGCACGCCCAGATTATAGTGAGCCACAAACGAATTGGGCTGCATGGAGGCAGCACGCTGGAAAAGCGGTATCGCTTTGGCGTCCTGTTTCTGAGAGGCATAGGTCTGCGCCAGACCGAGCACCGCCCCTGCGGAACGAGCATCTATTGCCAGCGCCTTCACAAAAGCCGCTTCCGCATCGCGCAGGTTACCTGCGGCGTGCAGAGCCAGCCCGAGATTAGTCCACACCTGTGGGTTTTTCGGTTCCAGGGCAGCCGCCTTGCGATACGTCTCTATCGCCTCTTTCAGGCGGTTCGCCCCCATCAGTGCCACGCCGAGGTTGTTCCAGATATAGGGGTCCTGAGGAGCTAATCGGGCGGCGGTCTGGAATGCGACTATGGCGTCGTTCAGCTTGCCCTGCTTCATCAGGATATTTGCCATGTTGTAGTGGGCGTCGGCGAAATCGGGCTTCAGCTTTAGCACGGTGCGGTACTCCGCCAGCGCTTTGTCGGGTTGTCCCGTATGCAGATAGGCGTTGCCCAGATTGTTATGCGCCTGTGCATCGTCGGGCGCCAGCTGAACCAGCTGCTCCAGCACGGGTACAGCATCTGCCGCTCTACCCACGCGCAGATACAGGAACCCTAGCCACTGCAATGTGCCCTTGTGGTTGGGAGATTTCTGTCGCGCACCCTCCAGCGTCTCTATCGCCTGCTGGACATTGCCTGCCTGATACTGCTTTACCGCTCGGGCAACCAGATTGTCCACCTCGTCTGCGAAAGCAACAAGCGCAGCGAGGGAAAGCAGAATCCACCAAACGGAACGACGAAGCATCATCCTCTTCCCTCCCCGGCTAGCGGTACGCTCTGATTATATCAGATAGCGCGGAGGAGAGGCAATTCTGCCCCCAATGCCGTCCTGCTGGGCGCACGGGTGTCGGGTTTTGCACCAGCATACTCTTTTCTGGTACATTGATTCCAACAGGAGGGAAAGGCAGCTTATGGCATACCGTGATTTTCAGCATTTCCTGAGCGTTCTCGAGCAGCAAGGGGAGCTCAAGCGCATCGCCTATCCGCTGGACCCCGTGCTGGAGGTTACCGAAGTGGCAGACCGCGTGATGAAGTCGGGCGGTCCCGCATTACTCATCGAAAAACCCAAGGGCTACGACATTCCCATCGCCATCAACACCTTCGGCTCGCGCAAGCGAATGAGTCTGGCGCTGGGAGTAAACGATTTCGAGGAGATTGCCTGCGAGATCGAGAACCTGTTGAAACCCGAAATCCCCGAGCGGTTCATCGAGAAAATCGGCATGTTGCCCAAGCTGCTGCGGCTGGCGGACATGCCTCCCAAAAAGCGCAGCGGCGACGGTTTGTGCCAGCAGGTGGTTATTACAGGCAATGAGGTGGACATCGAGAAACTGCCCCACCTGAAGTGCTGGCCCGAGGACGGAGGACGTTATATCACCCTGCCGCTGGTGTTCACGCACGACCCCAACACGGGCAAGCGCAACGTCGGCATGTACCGCATTCAGGTGCTGAACCGAAACACCACTGCCATGCACTGGCAGCTGCACAAAGTGGGCGCGGAACATCATCGCGCCGCCGAGGAAAAGCAGCAACCGATTCAGGTGGCGGTGGTGCTGGGCGGAGACCCCGCACTGACTTACTCCGCTACTGCGCCACTACCGCCCGGAATCGACGAGATGATGTTCGCTGGCTTCCTGCGCCGTCAGCCCGTGGAGCTGGTCAAATGCAAGACCGTCGACGTGTGGGTTCCTGCCGACGCCGAGATTGTGCTGGAAGGATACGTCAACCCGGGCGAGCGGGTGATGGAGGGACCGTTCGGCGACCACACGGGCTACTACAGCCTCGCCGACCTGTATCCTGTTTTCCACGTGACCGCTGTCACGCACCGCAAAAACCCTGTCTACCCCGCCACCATCGTGGGGCGACCGCCGATGGAGGACGCCTGGCTGGGCAAAGCTACCGAACGCATCTTCCTGCCGATCATCAAATTGATGGTGCCCGAGATTGTGGATATGAACCTGCCGGTAGAAGCGTGCTTCCACAATCTGGCGATTGTCTCCATCAAGAAGCGGTATCCGGGGCACGCCTTCAAGGTGATGAACGCGCTGTGGGGGCTGGGGCAACTTATGTTCACCAAGATAATCATTGTGCTGGATGACGACGTGAACGTGCATGACATGTACGAGGTCATCTGGCGGTTCACCAACAATATCGACCCTGAGCGCGACATGCTGGTGACGCGCGGACCGATTGACGTGCTCGACCACGCCTCGCGGATGCTGGGCTTCGGTTCCAAAATCGGCTTCGATGCCACGCGAAAGTGGCCCTCCGAAGGCTTCACCCGCGAGTGGCCCGCGGTCATCCGGATGTCGCCGGAGGTCAAAGCGCGTATCGACCAAATCTGGCAGCAGCTGGGGCTGGACTGATGGCGGAAGCAGACCGCGCCCTCTTCTTCTGGATTAACCACGGGTGGCACCACCCTTGGCTGAACGACTTCTTCTGGGCGATGACGTGGCTGGGGGTGGGATGGGTGCAGGTTCTGCTTGCGCTGATAGTGCTGGCGCTGGCGCGGCGGTACGGCGACCAACTGTGGGCAGTCCTTTATCGCCGTGCTTTTGCCAGCCTTCTGTGGGCGTGGCTGATGTCGGGCGTTGCGACGCAAATAGTGAAGCGAACGTGGGACCGCCCGCGTCCGTCCAATCTGGCAGGCGCGCTGGTGGCGGCGGATGAGCGTATCTTCAGCAAGTCCTTCCCATCCGGACACTCCTGCACCACCGCGGCGATGGCGATGGTGTTGACGATAGCGTTCTGGAAACGCTATCCGGGCGTGGTGGTGGGAGCGTGGGTGGTGACGCTGCTGGTGATGCTGTCGCGGGTGTATCGCGGCGTGCATTACCCGTCGGATGTGGTGGCGGGCGCACTAATTGGGGCGGTGTGCGGGTACCTGGTGGTGGCGTGGGTGCAACATCGCAAACTTGCTCGTTAGTGGTTTTACGGGCTGCGGCAGTTGCAGACATGGGTTGCTTGGGCAGGGGAGCGGTAAGATTGCGTGGTGAAATATAAAAGGCATAAAGCAAGATCTCTGGAGGTCTCCTATGCGAGTGGTGGGACCGATTGTGCTGGCGTTGCAAGTCAGTTGCCTCGTCGCTGCAGATGTCATCACTGTGGACAATCCCTTCTTGCGCATCCGGGTAGAGGGCGGGTGGCTGCGTAGCCTGCAGGTAGACCCCTTGGGCAAGGGCAACTACGTTCCGTCGCGTTTTCTGGGGCTGGTGGCGGGTGACGATTCCGTGCTGAGCCTACCGCCGACAGGCGAAGGTCGCATCGAGGGTCATCGTCTGATATGGCGAGGAGCGACATTGCTGGTTCCCCGGCAATCCTTTGCTTCAGCAGTGCGTCAGCAAGCTTTGCGCCTCGAGCCCGGACATACCCTGGCGCAGGAGTTTGAACTCGGTGAACCAGGGTTGACCGTCGTGGAGGTCAACTGCCCGACATGGCTCACCACTGGTAGCGGCATGACCCTCAGTCTGTGGCGATGGGAGAACGGTGCCTGGCAGCAGATTGCCCACCAGAAGTTCACCAATGTGCAGGACAACCGATGGGTTCGTCTGGTGGTTGTCCCTCAGCCCGCTGGTCGCTACCGCGTGCAGATGAGCGACCCGGTGGGCACCATCGGCTGGTGGGCCACCCTGGAACGACGACTGCCCGGGTCGGTGCCCCTGCGCGATGGACAGCCGGTGGCAGAGAGGGAACGTTGCATGCGCCTGTGGCTGTTCGCTGTTCGCCAGGCGGACGTCCTCTATTCGCTAGAGGGCAATCGGCTGCAAATCACCGTGCAAGGAAGCGAAGTCAAGGAGTGGGTTCTACTGACGCCGTGGGACTCCGACGGGACAGATGTTACCGACCCCGAACGCATCCCCTTCCGTCGCTTCTTCTCCGACTCCGGGAGATACCTGCCAGTGGAGCAACTGAAACGGCGCGATGAGCTGGATTGGGGCATGCACGCGCGAGACTGGCTGGAGATGACCGGCAACGGCACGGCAGACTATCGGTGGCGAAACCTCAACGGCGAGCTGCGCTGGGCGATGACCGCCGACCGACTGCGACTGAGCCTGCGCACCAGGGCAACCGTCACTCTCGAACTCCTGCCCCACGATGAACGACGGCTGCCCGCTTTCTATCCGCGTTTCTTCAGTTCCAACTCGCGTTTGGATGACCTGATGAACCGCTTCTATTACGAACGCGCCTTCAGCTGGCCGTTATCGCCCGCCTTTGCCGACTGGATGGAATGGCTGGCGCGGACGCGCTACTGGGTGGCGTTACCCGGATTTCACGCCCGCGAACGGGCGCATCTGCTGCACTATAAACTGGATGAAGACGGCTACGTCTACACCTGGGGCGACCGCAAGGAGTGGCCCTTCCCCGACAACGAGAAGTACGACGCCCGCCACTTCACCACCAACGCCAACTTCATCCTGGGCTGCTGGCGCTACTACTGCTGGACGGGCGACAAAGAGTTTCTGAGACACAACATCGCCCGCATCCGCCGCGCGATGGAATGGCAGCTCACCGAGTGCCGAGGCGCGGAAGGGCTGTTCGTCATCACCAGCCCCGAACACGACGGCACCACGAAAGGTTTACATTCGAATTACTGGGATAACATCCCCTTCGGACACCTCTCCGCCTATGAGAATATCTACTTCTATGCCAGTTTACAGGCGATGGCGGAGATCGAGTCGGTGATGTCGCAAGAAAAGACGCCCAATGCTCCCACTCCACGCACACCCAGCTACTATCGCCAGCTGGCACAACAGGTGAAACGCCGCTACGAAGAGACGTTCTGGAACGAGTCGGCGGGACGGTTCATCGGCTGTGTGGATATCCACGGCAACCGCCACGATTACGGCTTTACCTACGTCAACATCGAAGCGCTGGCATACGGTTTGGGCGATACCGAAAAGGCGAGGCGTATTTACCACTGGATGGAAAAAGAACCAACCTCCACAGGGAAAGCGGACACCTACTTCTTCGAGTTCGCGCCGCGCGTCAACACGCTGGACTGTTCCGGATGGTGGTATCTGGAAGGCAAGGGGGAGATACCCTCCCAGCCGTTCGACACGCACTGCGAGAACGGCGGCGCGATTCTGTATACCTCTTTCTTTGACCTGATGGCGCGGCACCGCTGGCTGGGCGCGGACAACGCCTGGCAGCGACTGTGGGGCATCCTGTGCCGTTACGACCAGCCCGACCGCCTCTGCGGCGGCAATCCCATGTATTTCGGCGGCAAGCCGTATATCAACGGCTGGGCTGTCGGCACCGACATCCCCTTCCCCGAAAGCGGACTGGTTCCCACCTACTTCCTGTATGGCTTTTTGGGGGTGGAGGCGCGTGTGGACGGTTTACATATATCACCCAAACTGCCCAGCGATTTGACCTTCGCGGGCGTGCGGAACCTGTTCTATCGGGGGTTGCTGTTAGACCTGCGCGTGCAAAAAGAGGGCGAAGGCTATCGGATAACTCTCGCCTGTTCCCAGCCGGGTCATCGCTTCCGCATCCAGCAGCGCGTGCGGGAGGGTGAGACGTGGGTATTTCGCCAGCCGCCTGCGCCAGCACGCTTCCCCGACATCGCCAAAGTGATAGGTGCAGACTGGCGCGCCGAGTGGATATGGCTGCCGGGGCAATGGGAAACGCCGAACATCACGGTATATGCCCGGCGCACTTTTGACCTCCCCGCGAGGCCCATCGAAGCGACGCTGTGGGTGAGTGCAGACAACCGGTACCGCCTGTGGGTGAACGGCGTCTTCGTGGGCGAAGACGATGACTTCGCAGTCGCCGAGCGCTACGATGTCACCCGGTTGCTCAAGCCGGGAAGGAACCTGCTTGCCCTGCAGGTGGACAACGTGGACGGTCCTGGCGGGCTGTTGCTGGAGATGCGCGTCCGCCTGCCCAACGGGCAGACAAGGTGGGTGATTTCCGACCCCGGCTGGAAGGTGACCGACCGCGAATCGAAGGGGTGGTACACGCTCTCTTTTGATGACAGCCGCTGGCTTCCTGGCGAATCGCGTGGACAAGCCCCGGTTTTTCCGTGGGGCATGATTGAGCGGTAGCAGGTGGTTCTCCTCCGCGCTCCGCTGGTATCAGGCAGAAGGATATGGTAAGATAAAGTGCGTCATCTCTACAGGTAGATACTTGCGGATGCCGGAGCCTACGTCCATCTCATCAAAATCAGACCGGGCGGATGCGGACTCCGCTCGGGCGATGCTACCCTCTGCCCTGCGCACGCAGAGAGAGCCGTCGTGGCGAGACATCGCACGCGACGTGTGGCACATCAGTCTCCCTGCCGTCACCACCAACCTGCTGCAAACCACCAACGCTTTCCTGGACCGCATGTTCGTAGGGCGATTGGGACGGGATGCGCTGGCAGCGGTGGGCGTGGCGGGGCAGGGCATGTTTTTGCTGATGGCTGTGTCGTTCATCGTGGGGACAGGCACTGCCGCGCTGGTTGCCCGGTTCGTTGGGGGGCAGGTGCTGGAAGATGCGCGTAAAGCGCTGCGACAATCGCTCACCGTGGCGGCACTCATGGGCGCGGTGTGCATGGTCGTTGGCTACCTGCTGGCGAAGCCTGCTTTCCACCTGATGGGGATGGAACCTTCCGCCGAGCGTGCCACGATTAACTTCTTCTCCATTGCCTTGCTGGGCGTGGTGCCCCTGTTTGTGGGGCAGGCGCTGGGGGCAGTCTTTCGTGGCATGGGCGACATGCGCACGCCGCTGAAGGTGATGGTTCTCGTGAACATCGTGCATATCTTGCTGGACTTCGCGCTGATTTTCGGCATCGGTCCGTTTCCTCGCATGGGTCTGGCAGGCGCAGCAACTGCCTTGACCATCTCGCAGTGGTTTGGGTTTGTCATGTTCTGGCTGGCGCTGCGCAGGCATCCGGTGATGGGCAAAGCCGTGCGGTTCCAGCGACTGGATATGATGTGGGCAAAGCGCATCGTGAACATCGGTGCTCCCGCATCGCTGCAGGCGCTGTTGCGCATCACCAGTATGCTGGGATACACACGCATCCTCTCCGCGACGCCACAGGGAACCGCCGCCTTGGCTGCACTACCGATTGGCTTAACCGCCGAATCCATCGCCTTCATGCCTGGTCTGGGCTACAGCATGGCGGCGACGGCACTGGTTGGGCAGAGCCTGGGCGCAAAACGGGCGGACATCGCTACCCGCTACGCATGGATGGCAACCGCGCAAGCCTGCGTGATTATGACCATCATGGGCATAGTGTTTTATATATTTGCCTATCCTTTTGCACGCTGGTTTACCAGCGACCCGCTGGTGGTGGAAGTAGCCGCAGCTTACCTGCGCATCAACGCCTATGCGGAACCCTTTCTCGCGCTGGCGATTGTGCTTTCGGGAGCGTTTCAGGGAGCTGGCGACACACGCACGCCAACATGGATTACTTTTATCACCATGTGGCTGTTCCGGCTACCGCTTGCCTACCTGCTGGCATTGACTTTGGGCTACGGCACGCACGGCGCGTGGTGGGCGATGGCGGCTTCGATGATGGTCTCTGGTTTGCTCACCGCTGTGTTCTTCCAGCGTGGCGGCTGGAAACGGGTCAAAGTGTGACCCGGTGCTCACTGAGCACCCTCAAAATCGCTTGACAACTCCTGCGGGAGTGTGTAGAATATTAACGTAGAGCGAGCGGGAGTAGTTCAGTGGCAGAACGCCAGCTTCCCAAGCTGGATGTCGCGCTGAAAGCCTCACCCACCACACTACATCTTGTGCCTCTTCACCCTGCATCAGCCTGAAAACCACAACATGTTGTGTTGCCACCAAACACACACACGGGAGGCGCAACACATGCAGATACTCAGCTTGCACATCACGGACACAAACACCATTAACACCACATTCACGTTGTGGATGGAAGCACTACAGGCACGCAGGCTTGCATCACGAACACTGGAAACCTACAGCGATATGGTAAGTGGCTTTGTGGCTTTCTTGTGCCAGCAAGGTTGCCAGCAGTTAGAGGAAGTGCAACCCCACCACATTCGCCAGTGGCTGATACACAAGCAAGCACAAGCAGTAAGCACCCACACCCTGCACAACGCCTACAGGCTACCACGAACCTTCTGGAACTGGTGCATACGCGAAGGCTTAACGGAACACAACCCTTTCGCGAAGGTAGAACCACCAAAACGTGAACAGGTGCTGAAGCCTGCCCTGAACCCTGAGCAGGTGGAAGCCTTACTGCAGGCGTGTGAAGGCAGGCACTGGCTACGCCTGCGCGATAAGGCACTGGTTCTGCTGTTGCTGGATACAGGCTTGCGCATTCACGAATGCCACCAGTTGCGCGTGGGTGATGTTCTGCAGAACGCGCTGATTGTGCGTGGCAAAGGTGGTAAACAGCGCATGGTGGTGCTGAGCGCAGAAGTAAGGCTTGCCTTACTGCGATACCTGAAGGCGTGCCCTGCGAAGCCTTCTGCACAACAGCCACTGTGGCATGGCGCAGATGGCGCACTTACTCTGGATGGCTTGAAACTGGCGGTGCGCAAGGCAGGCAAGCGTGCTGGTATTCAGTTAGGCGCACACCAGTTGCGCAGAACCTTTGCCACGTGGAGCCTGCGCAATGGGATTGATTTGGAACACCTGCGCCTGCTGATGGGGCACAGCGACCTGAAAACCACACAGCAATACCTGGCACTGGTAGAAGATGATTTGAAACGCGCACACGAACAGCACAGCCCACTGAAAACCTTGCGTGAAAGGAGGTGAAACAGATGGCTACCCACTACTTCGAAGCAGAAGGCAAGGTATACAAACTGAACACCACCACTGCCACCAAACTGCTGGATACCTTCAGGCGCAATGGCAACCCACAAACGCGCTGGAGCGAAATCTATCGCACACCAGCAGGCAGGTATGTGCAGGTGAATCGCACGCAGTGGGAAGGTGAAGAAGATTCAGCAAGCCTGCTTCACGAAGAAGAGGTGGTGATAGCACTGGCACTGGCTGAACCTTCACAGCGCACACCAGAAGGTGAAGCCCTGCTGGCGCAGAAAGAATCTGCCTTCGTGCAACAGGCATGAATCTGCGCAGAAAAACATCTACACAAACCCTTGCAGTTTGTGGCAAGGTGTGGTATAATGTAGATGCTGGCGCGATGCGCTAGAGGATTGAAACTAGCCTGCTAAGATACCCGGATTGCTGTTTTACAGCACAGGCGAATCTTAGCAGGCTTTTTGCTTTAGGAGGTGCTAAATGCAAGAAACGCAGTACAAACTGTTGAGTGTGAAGCAAACAGCGCAGGAACTGGGCGTAAGCCGGGAAACCGTGCGCAGGTGGATCCACAAGGGTGTACTTCGCGCTGTGCGCATAGGGAGGAACCACAAGATACCTGAGGCACAATTGCAGAAACTGATAAGGAGGCAGGGTGAGCTAACGCCTTAGCATTCCAAAACGAAACTCGCCTGCGCCAGGTTTTGAGCAAGCCACACGCGCAGGCGAGACACCTGGTAGCTGAGCGAGCCACTACAACCATAGGAGGTTGCACCAGGAGATTACACTATGATTATACCACAAAAGTTGCAAAATGTGTTAGCCAGATTGGGCAATGTGCGCCAACAGCGCGATGGCAGCTGGTTGGCGCACTGCCCTGCGCACGATGATCACGAGCCAAGCCTTCACATTACCCTGCAAAATGAAAGGGTGCTTCTTCACTGCTTTGCAGGATGCTCCTTGCAAGCGATCTGCAACGCGCTGAACATTGAACCCAAACATCTGTTCCTGTGCGAAGAACCAGCAAGCCACCAGCACCCTGAAGGCGAAGGATTAACACTGCAAGCCTTCGCGAAGGCGAAACACCTTGAGGCTGAACTGTTGCGCCAGGCGCAGGTTACGCAAGGTATGTATCAGGGTAAGCCTGCTGTGTTGCTCAAGTATCGCGATGCTGAAGGCGACCTGCAGGCGATTCGCTATCGTGTGACACTGGCAGGCGATCGCTTCAGGTGGCAGAAGGGTGCTGAGCCTCGCCAGTTAGCGTATGGCGAGTGGTGGCTTCCCCAATGGCGTGAAAAGGGCAGGCGCGAAATTGTGCTGGTAGAGGGAGAGAGTGATGCCTTAACACTGTGGCAGATGGGCGTGCCAGCACTGGGCATTGCGGGAGCAAACAGTTTGAGCGAATATCACGCTGAACTGTTGGCAGGCTTTAAGGTGGTGGTTTGGCAGGAACCTGATTCAGGGGGCGCAACCTTCGCGCAGAAGGCTTCGCAGCTGTTCCAGAACGTGAGGCTAATCGAGCCACCACAAGGCGTGAAAGATGCGAATGAACTGTGGCTCAAGTGTGTGGCCCAACACGGCGAGAACGCGAAGGCTATTTTCAAACAGCAGATTCGCGAACTGCTGGCGCAGGCGAAGCCTGTGGAGGCTAGTGAACCCCAGACCTTGCATGAAACCTTGCAATATATAAGGGGTTGCAAGCTTCAAGGTGTTAACCACCTGTATACTCTCCACGAACTGAAGAACGCGCCTGCCCACGAATCTTCAACAGAGGCGAGCCTGCCCTTCTTCGGTGTTTCAGGAATCATCCGTAAGGGCAGGAGCCACCTGCTGGCAGGCAAGCCACGTGTTGGGAAAACTGAAGCCCTGTTTCGTGGTGGAGTGCTGGAGTGGCACAACGAGAGAATACTCTACCTGAGCGAGGAGGGTATCGAAGATTGGCGCGTGCGCCTCGCCAGCTTCGCGGATGATGAATTGCCTGAACAGTGCCACGTGCGTTTGTGCGCAGGAGAATCGCGTGAGAATCTTCTGGCTGAGATTCGCGAAGGGGGTTACAGCGTGGTGGTGTTGGATACCCTGCGTGGGGTATGGCGATTGAGTGATGAACTCCACCCTTCACGTGTGATCCAGGATGTATCACCCCTGATTGATTTACAGCGCAAGTTGCGGTTTACACTGGTGGTGCTTCACCATGAGCGCAAGGCAGAAGGCGAGGCTTTCAGCGATAGGTTTGCTGGAACGAATGCCTTGAGTGGTATGTTTGATATGCTACTGAGCCTGAACCAGAAGAGCGAGGGCAATTTGGTGCTTTCCTACGAAGGTAGAACCTCGCAAGGTGGCAGCCTGATGCTGCAGTGGCAGGATGGCAACCTGCGCTACGTGGGCGAGGCAGAAACAATGGAGTGGCGAGTGCTACTTCAGCGCATCGAGGCAGTGCTGTATCGTGCGAGTAAGCCATTAAACACTCAAGAGGTTAGGCGTGAATTAGGCGAACCTCTTCCAGGTTATCGCACTGTGTTGAACGCCTTAAACTATCTCTACCAGAACCAACAGATTGAACGCGAACCAAAAGAGACCAAAGCTGGGGCTACTTACAGATGGTACATCACACCCACAAGGCGTGAAAGCCACAAGGCAACCCCTGAATCTGTTGCTATCCCCCACCTTGCACCTTGCGAGCCTATATATATGCAAGGTTTTTTGCAAGGTTCGAGCGATGGCGAGCCTGAACTGCCCTGGTGGGCAACAGGCGAGGGCGTGCCAGAAGGTGAGCCTGCCTTTCTGGAGGTGAGCGAAGATGAACGCGCATGAGTTGCTGGATGCCCTTCACGTGGCAGGCATCGCTGTATGGGTAGAACAGGGCAGGTTGGGTATTTACCCACCTTCACGCCTCACGCCAGAACTGAAGCAGGCACTGCGCGAGCAGGGCAAAGAGCTGGCGCGAATCATCGAGCAGGAATATATCTGCTGGCACTGCGAAAGCCACCACGTGCGCTTCGATGTGCCACTACAGCGTTACGTGTGTGAAGCGTGCAGGCGCGTGCTACAGGAACCTCTTTCACCCTTCCCACCACTGCATGAACTGCTATGGCAGGCAGGTTCAGTGTATGGTTTCCCTGCGCTGAAGTTAGCACCCCACATCACCCTGAAGGCAGGGCGTGAATCATGGCTTACCTTCTGCACCTCACCCTTCACGAAACACCACACACGCCTGCTGGTGCTGGCGTATCGCAAACTGGTAAACCCTGCACAGGCAGATGAGATAGAACCTGAACCCAACCACAAACCACATCACACGACGGAGGTGAACCACATGAAACTGGTATGGCAAGATTCCGAACCACTGCCCACTGGCGAATACCTGGTAAGGGTTGCCAGCATCACTGAGAAGGAGGGCAAGTACAGCCTGCAGTTACAGTGGATGTTTCGCGTGCTGGAACCAGGATACGAAGGGCGCGAACTGATTGCCTACACGAACGCCACCAACAGCACCACAGCCAAACTGGCGCAGTGGGCACGGGCGTTAGGTTGTGAAGTGGTGCCCGGTGAAGAGTTTGATACGGATGAACTGGTGGGGCGCAAGGCTATCGCTGTGGTGGTGGTAAAGCCTTCTCAGCAGGGCAATCGCTACAACCACGTGGAGAACCTGCTACCAGTGCGCCAGAAGAAGCCTGTGGCTGTGAGTGCGAAGGCAGAAAGCGAGGCAGAAGAACGCGATTACTTCTCTGAAGAAGAAGAGGATTGAACCTTCGCGTAGAAGGCGTTTCTAAGCCACCAGAAAGCCTGTACAGCCACGATTCAGGCGCAGGCGAGGGGTTCCCCTTCCCTTCACGTGAAAACGCGCTGTGCAGGCTTCCTGGAGCCTTTCAGGATGCACCAGCACACCTTACACGCCAGAACGATTGTACGCTACCTGCAGAAACGTGGTGCATGGGTAGCGCGAATACGTGGCACATGGGGGCAACGTAGAGGCTTGCCTGATATACTGGCGTGCTGGCAGGGCAGGCTGATTGCTATTGAGGTGAAAACAGGCAGTGGCAGGTTAACGCCAGCACAGAAGCGTGAACACGAAGCCCTGCGCACTGCAGGTGCAGTGGTGCTGGTGGGCAACGCTGAACAGGTGCTTTCCGAGCTGGAACATCTTACCCACGAACCCCAGTTGCGCTTGCTGTAACCCGAAAAATGAAACGGAAAAGGGTACGTAAGCATACCCCAACCTCAACGGCGATACATGTATCTGGAAGGTGTACGTACAGTGTACTATTTCATGCGCAGGCACGCTGATAGATTTTGCAAGGTTTTGGGAGATTTGGGGATATGGCGTGCTTGCTTTTTGTGGCAGAATGTGTTAAGATAAATAGTGGCTGTGTGAGATAGCCAGCTACCTGGAAATTGGCAGTGTGCGCAACACAACCTGTTGTGCCTGCAGGGCGTGAAGGGTAGCATATCTTGTGTAGAGCGAGCGGGAGTAGTTCAGTGGCAGAACGCCAGCTTCCCAAGCTGGATGTCGCGGGTTCGAGTCCCGTCTCCCGCTCCAT